>Ga0315278_10000073_pt1 | contig 81852 bp, 75 predicted proteins | sample YL17G06_0_MG_FD_203880 | JGI IMG/M metagenome (GOLD analysis project Ga0315278, IMG submission 203880) | Sediment microbial communities from Yellowstone Lake, YNP, Wyoming, USA - YL17G06_0 | ecosystem: Environmental > Aquatic > Freshwater > Lake > Sediment | place: USA: Wyoming | collected... | reverse complement strand
TGGGCGAGATCATGCTGCGCGCCGGCCTGTCGGAGAAGCTGTACCGGTCGCTCAACGTGTTCCTGCATCGCCTGCCGGGCGGGCTGCTGCACACGAACATCCTGGCCTGCGGCGTCTTCTCGGCGGTGTCAGGATCGAGCGTGGCCACCGCCGCGACCATGGGCTCGGTCGCGCTGCCGTATTTCCGCAGCACGAGCTACAACCCGCGCTGGGTGCTCGGCTCGCTCGCCGCGGGCGGCGCGCTCGGCAACCTCATCCCGCCCGGAATCACGTTCATCATCTACGGGCTGCTGACCGACACCTCGGTCGGCAAGTTGTATCTCGCCGCGCTCGGGCCGAGCCTGCTCATGCTGGGCCTGTTCCTGGCGGTGATCCTGTGGCACGGCCTGCGGGAGGGCAAGCGCGAGCGTGGGGAAGGGCCGGTGAACCCGGGCTTTGTGCGCGTCGTGCTTGACCTCGTGCCGACGGTGGTGCTCATCGGCCTGGTGCTGGGGACGATCTACGCCGGGCTCGCGACCCCGACCGAGTCCGCCGCGTTTGGCGTCGTGGGGGCGGTCGCTTTCGCGGTCATCGGTGGGCGGTTCAGCTTCCGCATGCTGAGCGAGTCGGCCGAGGCGGCGGCGAAGACGACGGCAATGATCGGGCTGATCCTGCTCGGCGCGTATCTCCTCAACCACATCCTCACGAGCATCCAGGTCCCGCAGAAGCTGGCCGCGATGGTGGCGGGGCTCCCGCTGCCGCCGTGGGCGATCATGCTGCTCATCGTCGGCTTCTACCTTGCGCTCGGAACGTTCATGGAGGGCTTCTCCATGATCATCACCACGATCCCGGTGATCTTCCCGATCGTGACGGCGCTCGGCTACGACCCGATCTGGTTCGGGGTCATCATCACGATGCTGGTCGAGATCGCGCTCATCAGCCCGCCCGACGGCACGGTCCTCTACGTGTTGCAGGGAATGCGCCCGGACCGAGGCTCGATCACCGACGTGTTCTGGGGTGTGCTGCCCTTCCTCGCCGTCTACATCCTCGCGATTCTGCTGCTGATGATCGCGCCGCAGATCGCGCTCTGGCTGCCGACGGCCCTGTCGTGATGGCCGACGCAGGGCAGGGCCGCTGGGAGTTCTGGATCGACCGCGGCGGGACGTTCACCGACGTCGTCGCACGCACGCCCGAGGGCGCGCTGGTCACGCACAAGCTCCTCTCCGACAACCCGGAGGCCTACCGCGACGCCGCGATTGCCGGCATCCGGCATCTGCTCGGCGTGCCGCCGGGCAGGCCGATCCCGGGTGACCGGATCGCCGCGGTGAAGATGGGCACCACCGTCGCCACCAATGCGCTCCTCGAGCGCAAGGGCGAGCGCACGGTGCTCGTGATCACCCGCGGCTTCCGCGACGCGCTCAGGATCGCCTATCAGAACCGTCCGCGCCTGTTCGACCGGCAGATCGTCCTGCCCGAGCTGCTCTATACGCGCGTGATCGAGGTCGAGGAGCGCGTGGGTGCGCACGGTGAGGTACTCGTCGCGCTCGACGAGGTGGCGGCGCACCGCGATCTGCAGGCGGCCTACGACGCGGGGTTCCGCTCGATCGCGATCGTGCTCATGCACGGCTATCGGCATACCCGGCACGAGGCGCGGCTCGGCGCGGCGGCGCGCGCGATCGGCTTCACCCAGGTGTCCGTGTCCCACGAGGTGAGCCCGCTCATGAAGCTCGTCTCGCGCGGCGACACGACCGTCGTGGACGCGTACCTCTCCCCGATCCTGCGCCGCTACGTCGATCAGGTGGCGGGCGAGCTCGCCGGCGTGCGCCTCATGTTCATGCAGTCGAGCGGCGGCCTCACCGACGCGCGGCGCTTCCAGGGCAAGGACTCGATTCTCTCCGGACCGGCCGGCGGAATCGTCGGGGTGGTGCGCACCGCCCAAGGCGCTGGATTCGACCGCATCATCGGCTTCGACATGGGCGGCACCTCGACCGACGTGTCGCACTTCGCCGGCGAGTTCGAGCGCGCGTTCGAAACGCAGATCGCCGGCGTGCGGATGCGCGCGCCGATGATGAGCATCCATACGGTTGCGGCCGGTGGCGGCTCGATCCTGCACTTCGACGGTGCGCGTTACCGGGTCGGCCCCGACTCGGCCGCGGCGAATCCGGGGCCCGCGTGCTACCGCCGCGGCGGTCCGCTCGCAGTGACCGACGCGAACGTGATGCTCGGCAAGATCCAGCCCGCCTTCTTCCCGGCGGTGTTCGGGCCGACCGGCGACCGTCCGCTCGACGCGGACGTCGTGCGGAGCAAGTTTGCGGCCCTCGCCGACACGATCCGCGCGACGACCGGCGACGCGCGCAGCGCGGAAGCGGTCGCCGAGGGCTTCGTCGCGATCGCGGTCGGCAACATGGCGAACGCAATCAAGAAGATCTCGGTGCAGCGCGGCTACGACGTCACCGAGTACACCCTATGCACGTTCGGCGGCGCCGGCGGTCAGCACGCCTGCGCCGTGGCCGACGCGCTCGGCATGCGGCGCGTGTTCATTCATCCGCTGGCGGGGGTGCTGTCCGCGTACGGCATGGGACTCGCGGACATCACGGCGATGCGCGAGCAGGCGGCCGAGCTCCGCCTCGACGACGGGTCGATGCCGCAGATCGAGGCGGCGCTCGAGCGGCTCGCGGCGGCGGCGCGCGAAGAGGTGCGGGAGCAAGGCGTAGGGGACGAACGCATTCGCGTCGCGCGGCGCGCGCACCTGCGCTACGAAGGGACCGATTCCGCGTTGATCGTGGAGTTCGGTGACCCTGCGGACATGGTCGCGCGGTTCGAGGCGGCGTATCGCCAGCGGTTCTCGTTCCTGATGCAGGACCGGGCGCTCGTCGTAGAGGCGGTATCGGTCGAGGCCAGCTCGACAGGGGCCGACTTTCCGATGTCCGCGTCCGTGGGGACAGACGCGAACGGGCCCGAGCGGGATGGCGTGGCACGTCCGTCCGCGATTGTCGACATGTTCACCGGCGGTGCGCGCCATCGCACGCCGGTCTATCGCCGCGAGCAACTGCGTCCGGGCGACGGCATCGACGGGCCGGCGATCATCGCCGAGGCGAACGCCACCACCGTGGTCGAGCGCGGCTGGCGGGCCGAGGTGAGCCGGCTCGACCATCTGGTTTTGGATCGGGTCGCGGCGCCGGTACGCGGCGCTGCGGTCGGAACGAGCGTCGACCCGGTGATGCTGGAGATCTTCAACAACCTCTTCATGTCGATCGCCGAGCAGATGGGCTTCGCGCTCGCGAACACGGCGTACTCGGTCAACATCAAGGAGCGGCTCGACTTCTCCTGCGCGCTGTTCGACGCGGACGGCAACCTGATCGCGAACGCGCCGCACATGCCGGTGCACCTCGGCTCGATGGGCGAGTCGATCAAGACCGTGATCCGGCTGAACGCGGGCCGGATGGGCGCCGGCGACGTGTACGTCCTGAACGCGCCGTACAACGGCGGCACGCACCTTCCCGACATCACCGTCATCACGCCGGTGTTCGACGACGCCCGCGCGCGGGTGCTCTTCTACGTCGGCTCGCGCGGCCACCACGCCGACGTCGGCGGGATCGCGCCCGGATCGATGCCGCCCGACTCGCGGACGGTTGAGGAGGAGGGCGTCCTCATCGACAACTTCCTGCTGGTCGCGCGCGGCCTCCTGCGCGAGGCGGAGACGATCGCGCTGCTCTCGTCGGGCCGGTATCCGGCGCGCAACGTCGCGCAGAACATGGCCGACCTGCGCGCGATGATCGCGGCGAACGCGAAGGGCGTGCAGGAGCTGCGTCGCATGGTCCAGCACTTCGGCCTGGGCGTGGTGCACGCATACATGCGCCACGTGCAGGACAATGCCGAGGAGGCGGTGCGGCGCGTAATCGGTGTACTGCGGGACGGCGATTTCACCTACGAGATGGACTGCGGCGGCGTGATCCGCGTGCGCATCGCGATTGACCGGGCGGCGCGGCGCGCAACGATCGACTTCACCGGCACCTCGGCGCAGCTCCCGAACAACTACAACGCGCCGTCGGCGGTGTGCATGGCGGCGGTGCTCTATGTCTTCCGGACGCTGGTGGACGACGACATCCCGCTCAATGCTGGCTGCCTGAAGCCGCTCGACGTGATCATCCCCGAGGGCTCGATGCTGCGGCCGCGTTATCCGGCCGCCGTGGTGGCGGGGAACGTGGAGACGTCCCAGTGCATCACGGACGCGCTCTACGGTGCGCTCGGGATCATGGCCTCCGCTCAGGGCACGATGAACAACTTCACGTTCGGCAACGATCGCTACCAGTACTACGAGACGATCGCCGGCGGCTCGGGCGCCGGCGCCACCGAGCTCGCGCCCGATGGGACGCCAGTCGACGGGTTCGACGGGACCGACGTGGTGCAGACGCACATGACCAACTCGCGTCTCACGGATCCCGAGGTGCTGGAGTGGCGTTTCCCGGTGCTGCTGGAGAGCTACGAGATTCGCCGCGGGTCGGGCGGCGCCGGACGCTGGCGTGGCGGCGACGGGGGAACGCGACGCATCCGCTTCCTCGCGGCGATGACCGCATCGATCCTCGCCAACCATCGACTCATCGCGCCCCACGGGATGGCGGGCGGAGGGCCCGGTGAGGCCGGACGCAATTGGGTCGAGCGTCGCGACGGACAGCGGATCGAGCTCGGCCCCGCGGACCGCGCGGAGATGGCGCCAGGCGATGTGTTCGTGATCGAGACGCCCGGTGGCGGCGGCTTCGGCCCGCCCGCGGGCTGAGCCGCGCAGCTGTGCCGGCCCGACGGGCTGTGCACCTGACCTTTTCCCGCTACGGGGACAAGTTGCGGGCGGCGACCGGCCAGCGCTGGCACTTTTCCACGGGTGGGTCCGCCCGCGGGATGCTAGCATTCGCGAGTTTCACGGCGGCATGACCGTGGCATATTGGCAGGGTGCAAGAGGGGCCACAGCCCCTTTTGCGAATCCCCAATCCCAGCGCAGGACCTCCCGGCCGGGAGGTCCTGCCGAGATTGCATAGGCATTCCCGGAGAGCATGGACAGAAGAACGGTTCTCACGAAGACCGCGAAGGGCCTCATGGAGGTCACCGGCAAGACGAGCCTCCTGCCCCGCGATCTGCGCAATGTCCTATCGCAGGTAGACGGCAAGGCGACCGTCGGCGACCTGCATCAGAGGCTCGACAAGTTTTCCGAAGCCAAGCTGATCGACACGCTCGGCAAGCTCGTCAAGGACGGGTTCGTGCGCGAGTTCGTCACGGCGCCGGCGAGTGTCTCCCCGCCGTCCCAGGTTCCGATCGTCCAGGAGGACGCGGACCTCGACTTCAGCGCGCTCATCAGCAAGCCGCCGAGCCGGGCCGAGGTCACCGCGCAGAATTCCGCCGAGGCGGACGAGGTCTCGCGCCAGGTCGCGCAGGCGCGCGCCAGGCTTGATACCGATGCGCTGGGGAAGACCGAAGTGGACGCGCGCGTGCGCGCCGAAGCGGAGGCGAAGGCAAAGCGTGAGGCGGAAGAACGTGCGCGCAGGGAGAGCGAGGGGAAGGCCAAAGCGGAGGCCGAAGCCAGGGCGAAGCGCGAGGCAGTAGAGCGCGCTCGCAAGGAAGCCGAGGCCAAGGCGCGGGCGGCGGAAGCCGAAGCGCGCGCACGGGCCGAAGCCGAGGCGAAGGCGAAGCGCGAGGCGGAAGAACGTGCGCGCAAGGAAGCCGAGGCCAAGGCACGGGCGGCGGAAGCCGAAGCGCGCGCACGGGCCGAAGCCGAGGCGAAGGCGAAGCGCGAGGCAGAAGAGCGCGCGCGCCGGGAGGCCGACGCCAGAGCGCGAGCAGAGGCCGAAGCCAAGGCAAAGGCCGCGGCCGACGAGAAGGCGCGGCGGGACGCCGAGGCGCGCGGCAGGGAAGATGCGGCGACCCGGGCGAAGCGCGAGGCGGAGGAACGCAGCCGCCAGCAGGCCGAGGAGGCAGGGCGGCGGGAGGCCGAAGCTCGCAGCCGCGCCGAGGCGGAGGCGCGCGCTCGCAAGGAAGCCGCGGCCCGCGCCCAGCGCGATCAGGAGGAGCGCATCCGGCGCGACCTCGAGGAGCGGGTGCGGCAGGCCGAAGAGCAGTCGCGTCGCGACGCGGACGATCGGCGCCGCCGCGAGGCCGAGGAGCGAGCGCGGCGTGACGCGCAGAACCAGGCGCGGCGCGAGGCCGAGGAGCGCGCGCATCGCGAGGCCGAGGAGAAGTCACGGCGCGAAGCCGAGGAGCGCGCGCACCGCGAGGCCGCTGAGCATGCCAAGCGCGAGGCGGAGGACGCCGCGCACCGCAAGGGCGAGGAAGAGCGCGCGCGCCGCGAGGCGGAGCGCCGGACGCGAGACGAGGAAAAGGGGCGCGCCAAGGCGGATGCCGAGGCGGCCGCGCGGGCGCGCCGCGACGAGCGCGCGCGCGAAAAGGCGGAGGCGGAGGAGAAGGCCGCCACGAGGGCGACGGAGCGCCAGAAGGACGCGGCCGTCGTGGTCGCGCGCCTGGAGAAGATCCGCAGCGGCAAGGGCAAGGGCGGTTTCGGCAAGTACGCCGGCTTCGCGGCGATCGCGGCGGTGGTCGGCGGCCTTGTCTACCTCCACTTCATGCCGCTCGACCTCGCCAAGTACGAGGCGCTCGCGAGCCAACGGGTCGGCCAGCCGGTCAAGATCGGCTCGGGGAACATCTCCCTGATTCCGTCACCGGCAATCCGGTTCGAAAACGTGACCGTCGGCGCAGGCAAGAACGTCAGGATTGAGTCGGTCGCCGCGACCCCGGAGCTCGGGGCGGTGTTCGCGGATCCGCCGGTGCTGAGATCGCTCGAGATCTCGGGCGTGACGCTCGACGCCCTGGGCCTCGCCGGCATCCTGTTCGGGCGCTCGCAGGGGACGGCGCTCGGCATCGAACGCATCCATGCAACGGGCGTCAAGGTCGTGCTGTCGGGGCTCAACCTGCCCGAGCTCGACGCAACAGTGAGCTTCCAGGTCGACGGCGCGGTACAGAAGGTCTCCGTGTCGAATCCCGGCAAGACTCTCACCGCCCAGATCGAGCCGCAGAGCGACGGCCGGGCCGCCGTGGACGCGTCTGTCGGCAATGCGGGCGCGCTGCTCGGCCTGCCGTTCGAGGTGGAGTCGCTGAGCGCGAAAGGCGTCGCGTCCGCCTCCGGGTTGGTCGTGAGCGAGCTCGATGTCAAGGTTTTCGGCGGGTCCGCGCGCGGCAAGGGCACGCTGCGCTGGAGCGGGCCGATGTCGTTTGACGGCACGCTCGAGGTGCGCGGCCTGGAAGCGAAGCGCCTCACACCGATCATGACCGGAACGGTGCATGGCCCGATGGCGATCGCCGCGCAGGGCGAAACCCTCGAGAAGCTGGCCGATGGCGCCCGTCTCGACTGGAGCTTCTCGGTCCAGAACGGCCTGATCAACGGCATCGACCTGCCGCGTACCCTGCAGTCAGGCAAGAGCGTGGGGGGCACGACCAAGATCGACGAGATGACGGGACAGGCGATGATCGGTGACGGCAAGGCGGCGCTGCGGAATGTGCGCATCGTCGGCGGTCCGATGCAGGCGAACGGCGCACTCAACATCGAAGGCGGCAAGACGCTCGCGGGCCGGTTCAACGCCGACATGAAGACGCCCGGCGCGAGCTTGCGCGCGACGCTGGTCGTGTCCGGTACGCCGACGCAGCTCTCGGTCAAGCGGTAGCGTTCAAGGCCGGACGCGCGCGGGCGCCGCCCGTCGGGGTCGTATAATCCCGGGCGTCATGCCCATCCTGAAGTTGCGCGGCGGCGTTGCGCTCTCCGCGTTCCGTCGCGCGAAGCTCGAGTCGGCCCTCCGGGCGTTCCATCCCAGCCTCTCCGTCGCCGCCGCGACCTTCTGGCACTTCGTCGAGACCGATCGTCCGCCGACGCCCCGCGAGAACGAGGTCCTGCAGCAGCTGCTCCACTACGGCGAGCCGAAGGAGGAGGCCGGGACGGAGCCCGATGGCGCGCTGCATCTGGTGGTTCCGCGGCTCGGGACGATCTCCTCGTGGGCGTCGAAAGCGACCGACATCGCGCACAGCTGCGGCCTTGCGCACGTCGCTCGGATCGAGCGCGGCATCGCCTATCGCATCGCCGGCCAGGGTGGGCGGGATGCGCGAGTGGCCGCAGCGCTCCACGACCGCATGACGGAGACGGTGCTCGACTCGCTTGCGGCCGCGGACCAGCTCTTCCGCCACTTTGCGCCGCGGCCGCTCGCGACCGTGCCGGTGCTGGCCGGGGGACGCGCGGCGCTCGAGCAGGCGAATGCGGCGATGGGTCTCGCGCTCGCGCCCGACGAAATCGACTACCTGCTCGAGGTGTTCCGCCGTCTGGATCGCGATCCGACCGACGTCGAGCTCACCATGTTCGCGCAAGCGAACTCGGAGCACTGCCGGCACAAGATTTTCAACGCGTCGTGGGTGATCGACGGCGCGCCCCAGGAGGCGAGCCTCTTTGGGATGATCCGCACCACCCACGCACGCAATCCGCAGGGTACGGTGCTCGCGTACTCGGACAACGCGGCGGTGATCGAGGGACGCGAGGCGCGGCGCTGGTTCGCGGGACCCGACGGCCGTTATGCCGAGCACGCGGAGCTGACGCATACGCTGATCAAGGTCGAGACGCACAATCATCCGACCGCGATCGCGCCATTCCCGGGTGCTGCGACCGGGGCCGGCGGCGAGATCCGCGACGAGGGCGCGACCGGCCGTGGCTCGAGGCCGAAGGCCGGCCTCGCCGGCTTCTCGGTCTCGAATCTGCGCATCCCCGGCTTCGAGCAGCCCTGGGAGCGCGACTTCGGCCGGCCCGACCGCATCGTCTCCGCGCTCGCGATCATGCTCGAGGGGCCGATCGGCGCGGCCTCTTTCAACAACGAGTTCGGGCGCCCGAACCTCGCCGGCTACTTCCGCACCTTCGAGGCCGAGGCGGGCGGTGTCGTCCGCGGCTACCACAAGCCGATCATGATCGCCGGCGGCCTCGGCAACATCCGCGCGGCGCACGCATTCAAGGCGCCGATCCCGCCGGGCGCTGCGCTCGTCCAGCTCGGCGGCCCGGGAATGCTGATCGGCATGGGCGGTGGTGCGGCCTCGTCCCTCGACGCCGGCGCAAACGTGGCGGACCTCGACTTCGATTCGGTGCAGCGGGGCAACGCCGAGATCCAGCGCCGCGCGCAGGAGGTGATCGACCGTTGCTCGGCGCTTGGCGAGGCGAGCCCGATCCTGTCGATTCACGATGTCGGCGCCGGCGGGCTTTCGAACGCACTGCCCGAGCTCGCGTACTCGGCGGGGCGGGGTGCGCGGATCGACCTGCGCGCGGCGCCGAACGAAGAACCCGGGATGACGCCGCGCGAGGTGTGGTGCAACGAAGCGCAGGAGCGCTACGTCCTCGCGGTCGCGCCCGACCGGATCGACGAGTTTCGCGCGATCTGCGCGCGCGAGCGCTGCCCGTTCGCGGTGGTCGGGACGGCGACCGCAGACGGCCATCTCACGGTTGTCGATCCGCATTTCGGCAACCAGCCGGTCGACGTCGATCTCGGCGTCATTCTCGGCCAGCCGCCGAAGATGGTGCGCGACGTCGCCCACGTGAGCCGGCCGCTCGCGCCGCTTGCGCTCGACGCGATCGAGCTGAAGGAGGCGTGCTACCGCGTACTGCGTGCGCCCGCGGTCGCTGACAAGACCTTCCTCATCAGCATCGGCGACCGGACCGTGGGCGGGATGAGCGCGCGCGACCAGATGGTGGGGCCGTGGCAGGTCCCCGTCGCGGACTGCGGGGTGACGCTGATGGATTTCGCCGGCTACGCAGGCGAGGCCTTCGCGATGGGCGAGCGTACGCCGCTCGCGGTGATCGACGCACCCGCGTCCGGCCGGATGGCGGTGGGCGAGGCGCTGACGAACCTCGCGGCCGCCTGTGTTCCCGACCTCGGCCGCGTGAAGCTCTCTGCGAACTGGATGGCAGCGGCCGGTTACCCCGGAGAAGATGCCGCGCTGTTCGACACGGTACGGGCGGTCGCGCTCGAGCTCGCGCCCGCGCTTGGCATCTCGATCCCGGTCGGCAAGGATTCACTGTCGATGCGCACGACCTGGCTCGAGGGCAGCGAGACCCGCGAGGTGGTTGCGCCGCTTTCGCTGATCGTTTCGGCGTTCGCACCGTGCGAAGACGCGCGACGCACGCTCACGCCGCGGCTGCGCACCGACCGCGGGGCGACCGAGCTCGTCCTCGTCGATCTCGGTCGCGGGAAGAACCGCCTCGGTGCCTGCATCCTCGCGCAGGTGTATGGGCAGATCGGCGACCGGACGCCCGACCTCGACGATCCCGCCGAGCTGAAGCGGTTTTTCGGCGCGATCCAGGCCCTCGGCCACGACGGCCTGCTGCTCGCCTATCACGACCGCTCGGACGGCGGATTGTTCGCGGCGGCGTGCGAGATGGCGTTCGCCGGCCACTGCGGCGTGACCCTTAATCTCGATCTCCTCTGCTACGACCCGCTCGCGCACGACGTCGACGGCAACGAGCGGCGTCCTGAGCTGATGCGCGGCCGCGACCTGGAGCGTGTGCTCGGTGCGCTGTTTGCCGAGGAGCTCGGCGCGGTGCTCCAAGTGCGTGCCGACGATCGGGATCTCGTGATGAAGCGGCTCGCCGCGGCGGGCTTGCATGCCCAAGTCGTCGGCGCGCCGAACGACCGGGACGAGGTCCGGCTGGTGCGCAACGCGAAGCCGGTGCTCGCCGAGACACGCATCGATCTGCAGCGGACCTGGTCCGAGGTGTCCTACCGGATGCAAGCGCTGCGCGACAACCCGGAGTGCGCGCGCGAGGAGTTCGACCAGATCCCCGACGCAGCGGCCCCGGGCCTGTCGGCCTACCTCTCGTTCGATCCGGTCGAGGACGTCGCGGCGCCGTTCGTCGCGCGCGGCGCGCGACCGCGCGTCGCGGTGCTGCGCGAGCAGGGCGTGAACGGCCAGGTCGAGCTCGCCGCTGCGTTCGCGCGTGCCGGCTTCGAGGCGATCGACGTCCACATGAGCGACATCCTCTCCGGCCGCACTGCGCTCGGCGGCTTCACGGGCGTGGTCGCGCCCGGCGGATTCTCGTACGGCGACGTGCTCGGCGCGGGCGAAGGCTGGGCGAAGTCGATCCTGTTCAACGCGCGCGCCCGCGACGAGTTCGCGGCCTTTTTCGGCCGCAGCGACAGCTTCGCGCTCGGCGTGTGCAACGGCTGCCAGATGATGGCCGCGCTCGCGCCGCTGATCCCGGGCGCCGCGGATTGGCCGCGCTTCGTGAGAAACCGCTCGGAGCAGTTCGAGGCGCGCTACGTGGCGGTGGAGATCGCGCCGAGCCCGTCGCTCTTCTTTGCCGGGATGGCGGGGAGCCGCATCCCTGTGGCGATTGCACATGGCGAGGGCCGGGCGGTATTCGCCTCCGCCGAATCGCGCCGCCGCGCGCTCGTCGCCGCGCGGTTCGTCGACCACCGCGGCGAGCCGACCGAGCGCTATCCGCTGAATCCGAACGGCTCGCCCGAGGGCATCACTGCGGTGACGACCGCGGATGGGCGTTTCACCATCCTCATGCCGCACCCGGAGCGCGTCTTCCGTACCGTGCAGTGCTCGTGGCACCCGGACGAGTGGGGCGAGGACAGCCCGTGGATGCGGATGTTCCGGAACGCGCGGGTGTGGATCGGGTGAGGCTCGACGCGCCGTTCTACACCGAGGAAGAGCTCGACGCGCTGTACGAGGCCGATCCCGTTGCGGCGCTGCGGATCTCGCGCGAGCAGCACGCGTTGAGGAAACAGCTCGAGGCGGCGGGCGCGGATCCGGACGCGCCGCCGCCGACCGAGGCGCAGGCGCGCGCGGTTGTAGAGGAAGCCCGTCGGATCCTGCAGCGCGACGGCGGCGACCTCGAGCTCGTGTCTCTCGAAGCGGGCGTCCTGCGTGTGCGGATGAAGGGCGCCTGCGCAGGCTGCCCGCGCGGGCCGCTCGACTTCAAGAACGTCGTCGAGCGCCTCGTGCGCGCCCGGCTGCCCGGGATCCGGAAGGTCGAGAGCGGCTTCTAGTGAAGCTCTGGTTCATCCGGAGATGAACCAGAGCTTTCTCTGACATAGGGGGTCAAAGGGGGAGGTATCCCTCTTTGTTTGAACATTCCGTAGCGGGGGTCCGTTACTCGACCTTCGCCTTGGCGCGCAGGTCCTGGACGGCCTTCGTGAACTGCTGCTGTTGGAGCGCCTGGGCGATCTGCGGCTTCGCTTCCTCGAAGGTCGGGATCTTCGTGTCGCGCACGTCCTCGAGCAGGATGACGTGCCAGCCGAACTGGGTCTGCACCGCGACCTCGGTGTACTTGCCCTTCGTGAGCTTCGTCATCGCGTCCGCGAACGGCTTGACGTAGCCGCCCGGCGCGTTCCAGTCGAGATCGCCGCCCCGGTCCTTGGAGCCGGGGTCCTTTGACTGCTTGGCGAGGTCCTCGAATTTTTTGCCCTTCTTCAGTTCGGCGATGATCTGCTTCGCCTCGTCCTCTTTCTCGACCAGGATGTGGCGCACGTGGTACTCCTTGTCGCCGCGCTGAGCCTTGACGCGGTCGTACTCGGCCTTGATCTGGGCGTCGCTGACCGGGGTGTTCTTGATGAAGTCGGCGATGTAGGCGCCCCACAGTACTTCCTGCCGCGACAGCTCGAGTTGCGCGGCGACATCGGTGTTCTTCGCCAGGCCCTTCTTCGCCGCTTCCTGCGCGACGATCTCGCGGATGATGAGCTGCTCCTTGATTTCGGTGCGCATCTGCTCGCTGTCGGGCACGCCGCGCTGCGCCTGCGCCCGGACGACGACGTCGACGCGCGACTTCGGAATCGCGACCCCGTTGACGGTCGCGACGCGGCCCGACGCGGCGGGTGCGGCGGGTGCGGCCTTGTCCTGGGCTGCGGCGTGGTGGGCGGAGAGACCCAGGGCCACGAGTGCGGCCAGAGCAAGGCGGGGGAAGGCGGGATTCATGCAGATTCCTTTCGGGAGGGAGTCGCTTGTGTGCCCGACGCCTCGTCGGGAGTCAGTGCTTTGATGGCGAGCGCGTGGATCTCGCGCTTCATCATCGGGCCGAGCGCGGCATATACCATCCGGTGCCGCGCCACGGTGTTCTGGTTCTGGAAGTGTCGCGAGACGATGGTGAGGCGGAAATGCCCGCCGCCGCTTTTCGCGCCTTCGTGCCCGGCGTGCAGTGCACTCTCGTCCGCGAGGTCGACATGCACGGGCTCGAGCGCGGCGAGCCGCTCGCGGATTGCGCGGGCGAGCTCGCTCACGACTTCTCCTCGACGTACTTCGCCAGGAACATCCCTTGGGCGAGCATGAACAGCAGCATCAGTCCGATGCCGCCGAACAGCTTGAAGTTCACCCAGTCGTCAGTCGAGAAGTTGTACGCGACGTAGATATTCGCCGCGCCCATGAACGCGAAGAACGCGGTCCAGCTGCGGTTGAGCGTGCGCCACGCGTGATCCGGAAGCTGGAGCTGCTCGCCGAGGAGCGTGCGGATGAGGTTGCGCCGGAAGAAGATCTCGCCTCCCGCGAGCGCCACGGCGAAGAGCCAGTAGAGGATCGTCGGCTTCCACTTGATGAACGTCTCGTCGTGCAGGAGCAGGGTCGCGCCGCCGAACACGACGATGATCGCGAGGCTCGCCCAGAGCATCGTGTCCACCTTCCGGCCGCGGAGCTTCAGCCAGGCCACCTGCACGATGCTGGCCGCGATCGCGACGCCCGTCGCGACGTAGATGTCGGCGAGCTTGAACGCGATAAAGAAGAGGATGACCGGGAAGAGATCGAACAGGAACTTCATGGGGAGAGGATTATCCCACGGACGGCGCTCGCCGGCCGTTCGGCGGGCGCGGCGTCCGCCTCAGCCTTTGTCGAATTTGAGCGACGCAGAGTTGATGCAGTAGCGCAGCCCGGTCGGCTGGGGGCCGTCATCGAAGACGTGTCCCAGGTGGGAGTCGCAGCGCGCGCAGTGCACCTCGGTGCGGCGCATGAAGAAGCCCGAGTCCTCCTGCGTCTCGATCGCCTCCGGCGCCGCGGGCTGCCAGTAGGACGGCCAGCCGGTGCCGGACTCGAACTTGTCTGCGGAGCTGAAAAGCGGCTGGCCGCAGCCTACGCAAGCGTACATGCCCGGTTCGTGGTGATCCCAGTACTGCCCGCCGAACGCCCGCTCGGTGCCGTGCTTGCGCGCGACGCGATACTGCTCGACGGTGAGCTGCTTGCGCCACTCGGCATCGGTCTTGACGATCTTCTCGACGGTTTTCTCGCTCATCGAAGTCTCCTGGTTGCGGTGCGCGCCTTAGTCGTGCGGGGCGCTGTGTCCTTACAGCCCGCGCCGGCCAGCGGTAGGGCGCTCGATTTCTACGCCTACAATAGCTCAACGGATTCAGGGAGGGAACGGCAATGTCGATGGTGAAGATGGTCGAGTATGCGGACGCGTCGCCGGAGGCCCGCGCGGTCTTCGACGATATCATGGCGGCGCGCAAATCCGACTGGGTCAACAACTTCTGGAAGGCGCTCGCCACCCACCCGCCGACCCTGCGGCGTCTGTGGGAAAACGTGAAGCAGGTGATGGCGCCGGGCGCACTCGATCCGCTGGTGAAGGAGATGATCTACGTAGCGGTAAGCGTGACGAACGGTTGCGAGTATTGCATCCACTCGCACACCGCGGGTGCGCGCGCGAAGGGCATGACGGACGCGCAGTTTGCCGAGTTGCTTGCAGTGGTCGGGCTAGCGAACGAGACCAACCGGCTCGCCGAAGGCTACCGCATGCCGGTCGACCCGCAGTTCGTGCCGAAGCACCCCTGAGCATGGACTGGGACTTCGCCGGACTACCGGTGGCGCAGCGCTACAAGCTGCTCGTCGCGCTCGTGATTCCGCGGCCCATTGCGTTCGTCTCCACACGCTCTCCTGCCGGCGTCGACAACGCGGCGCCGTTCAGCTTCTTCAACGTGATGGGCGAGGAGCCGCCGATCGTCGTGCTCAGCATGGATCGCCGCGCGGACGGCTCGCGCAAAGACTCGGCGCGCAACATCCTCGAAACGCGCGAGTTCGTGGCGAACATGGTGGACGAGCCGCTGCTCGAGCGCATGCATCGCTGCTCGGTCGCCTTCCCGCCCGAGGTAAGCGAGTTCGCCGAAACCGGCCTCACGCCGGTCGCGGCAAGCAAGGTGGCCGCGCCGCGAATCGCGGAGTCGCCGGTGTCGTTCGAGTGCCGGCTGCACACCCATCTGCCGTTCGCGCAGCGCGACCTCCTGGTCGGGGAGATCTTGTGGGTGCACGTCCGCGACGGTCTCGTGGATCCGGCGACGCTCCGCGTCGTACCGGAGTACGCGCCGGTCGGCCGGCTCTACGCCAACCTGTACGCGTTCACGCACGAGCGCGTCGCGCTCGATCCGAACGCGTACGTGCAGGAGATGCGGCAGCGCGGACGGGCCTAGCGGGAAGCCCTGATCGCGAAACCGGACCGGCAGATCACCTCGGCACGCGTTTGAGGACGCAGTCGAGCGCTGCCGCGTTGTCGCCCTTGTAGAACGCGTTGATCGCCGTTGCGTACTGCCCCGGGGCGATGCTCTTGTGAAAGAGGCGCGAGGTCTGGTCGGTGAAGTACGCGTCGGAGGTCAGGTTCCAGACCTGGACGGCGCCGATCGCATGCGGGTGGCACTCCTTCGAGATCTGCTCGAGGAAAGCGTTGAACGCCGGGTCGCGCTTCCAGGCGTCGGGCGCACAGGCGACGAGCGCAAGCGCGCCCGCCAGGAGCGCTAGCGCCCTGCGGGCCACTCGCCCACCTTGATCCGAGCGACGACGACAAATGCGTCGCCGTGGGGTTCCACCACCGCCGCTTCGCCTTCGGCCAGGTAGGGCGGCCCCGCCACCGCGATGAACGGGTTGCCGTGACTCACGATGACGTCATTGACGCCGCCCGCTGGCCGCTGCGCCAAGAGTTTGCGCAACGCCGCGTAGCGCTCAGGGCTGTCGGGTTGCGCCGGGCCGCCGCGGACCGCCTGGGTCTTTTCCGCGCGACCGAATGCGAGCGTGGCCGTTTCCACGGTGCGGCAGTACGGGCTTGCCCGCACTTGTCCGATCGGGATTCCAAGCGCGCGGATCGCGGCGCCGATCGCGCGCGCGTCGTCGCGGCCGCGGTCGGTGAGGTTGCGCTGCGTGCCGCAGTCCTCGAAGCTGGTCATCTCGGCGTCATTCTTGGTAAAATCAGTCCCGGCGTGACGGAAGTACAGAACGTAGCCGCCACCGCGCAGTAGTGCGACGGCTTCCGTCGGCGTGAGTTGCGCTGCGGTCGCGCTCGATAACGCGAGCAGCGCGAGCGCGCATGCCGTGGCAACGACGCGCAGCACTCTCATCGGGCCAGTCCGGCGCGCACCTCGGCCGAGCGGTCCCAGAAGTTGGGCAGCACCGTGTTGTGGTACCCGGACACGAACGGTTTCGGCGTGCCGGTCGCGGCATCGAAGACGTGGCGGCTCACCGCGCCGATGTTCGCGCCGTACACGTGGATGCTGGTCGACGGGCGGTCGGCGAGTGCGTTCGAGACGACGTGGATGTCGCCGACGCGCGGCGAGACGTAGTCGATCTCGCCGGGGCGGACCGGATGGCTGCCGCGCGGGGCCATCGGCCGGCCGGCGACCGGGGCGCCGTACTCCTCGCAACGCTCCTCGCCGCGCATCATGCCGACCATGCCCCAGACCGTGTGGTTGTGGATCGGCGTCTTCTGGCCGGGACCCCAGACGAAGCTCACCACCGAGAAGCGCTCCCGCGGATCGCAATAGAGCAGGTACTGGCGATACGAATCCGCGGCCGCCTGCGCGAACGCGTCCGGCAGCCAGTCGTCGTGCGAGACCAGTGCGGAGAGCAGCCGGCCGCCCGCGTCGAAGAGCCGGCGCTCGTCGGCGCCGTGCGCGTCCACGAGCGCAGAGAAGGCGGCGATGAAGTCGCGGAAGCGTTGCGGATGGGTCATGTCGTCCTCCTGATGGCGCGCGGCGCTAGTCCGGCTTCAGTCCCGCGTCCTTCGCGACGCTCGTCCACTTGCGCACTTCGGCCTCGATCTGTGCGCCGAGCGCCTCGGGCGAGCTCCACTCCGCCGTCGCTCCCTGCTTGGCGAAGCTCTCGAGCAGGTCGGGCTGCGCGAGGACCCTGCGCAGCGCCGCGCTCAGCTGCGCGACGATCGGCTGGGGCGTCCCGGCGGGCGCGAGCACGAACAGCCGCGGCGACGCGTCGAAGCCGGGCAGCGTCGCGGCGAGCGCGGGCCAGTCCGGCGCGGCAGCGAGCTTCACCGGGCTCGATAGCGCGATCGCCTTGAGCTTGCCGGCGCGCGACTGCGCGAGCGCCGGCGAGGCGCTGATGATCGCCAGCGGAATCTGGCCGCTGAGGAGGTCGGGCACGATCGGCGCCGCTCCTTTGTAGGGGATGTGAACGACGTCCACGTCCGCCTGCTTCTTGAAGAGCTCGAACGCGAAGTGCTGGACGGTGCCGAACCCCGGCGAGCCGTAGCTGTACTTGCCGGGATTCGCCTTGAGCAGCGCGATCAGTTCGGGTGCGGTCGACGCCGGCACCGCGGGGTTGGCGACAAAGACGAGCGGTAGCGAGCAGACGCTGCCGACCGGCGCGAAACTCTTCACCGGGTCGTAGGTCAGCTTCGCGTACACGGCGGGCGCGATCAGGATCGCGGTGTCCGCGAAGTAGAGCGTGTAGCCGTCCGGCGCAGCTCTTGCGAGCGCGTCGGCGGCGAGCGTCGCGCCCGCGCCAGGCCGGTTGTCGACGACGACCTGGTGGCCGAGCGCATCGCCGAGCCTGCTTGCGACGATTCGCGCGAGCGCGTCGGCGCCGCCCCCCGCGGCATAACCGACGAGCAAGCGGACCGGGCGATTCGGGTACTGCTGCGCGTGGGCCGTCGCGGTGAGCGCGACGGCGGCGAGCGCGAAAAGGATCCGCCTGCAAGGACTCATGTCTCTTCCCTTCAGGCTTTGCCCTTGCCGCGCGAGGTCGGGCGCTTCGCCAGCTCGCGGATCGCATCGACGCGCGGCGCGAAGCCCAGGCCCGGCGACTGCGGCAGCTCGAGCCAGCCGTCGACCGGATCGGCGAGACCGCCGAAGATCTCGCGGCAGCAGAGCACCGCGACGTAGTGGTACTCGACGAGCGTGCCGTTCGCGAGCCCGGCGTGCAGGTGCATATTGTGGTGCGGCCACGCGCCGCCGTTCGCGACTGGCACGTTGAAGGCAGCGGCCATCCCGGCAATGCGCTGGCACTGCGTGAAGCCGCCGCTGATCGTCACGTTGGGCTGGATTACGTCGACCGCCTGCGCCACCAGCATGTCGCGGAAGCGGAACGCGAGCCCCTCGTTCTGCCCAGCCGCGATCGGAATGCGCACCTGCCTGCGGAGATCGGCCATGAGGCGCACGTCGTTGTGCGTGATCGGCTCCTCGAAGAACGCGATGTCGCAGTCCTCGATCATGCGCGCGAGTTTGAGCGCGTGGTACGGGTCGAGGCTGCAGTTGGCGTCGACGTACAGCTGCACGCCGGGGCCGACGGCCTCGCGCACGGCGCGTACGCGTGCGGCGTCCTCGACGATCACGTCCGCAATCGGGCGCGGTTCGTCGCGCCGCTGGAGCGCGTGGTGGCCGACGACCATCTTGAGCCGGCGGTGGCCCTGTGCGACCCAGTGGCGCGCGGCGGCGACGAGCTGCTCGCGATCGAAAAAGCCGAAGCCGAACGTCGTGTACACCGGCACCCGGTTGCGCGCGCCGCCGAGCAGGCGCCAGACCGGCTGGCCGAGATGCTTACCCTTGAGGTCCCAAAGTGCGATGTCGATCGCGGCGATCGCGTGGCTCGCATAGCCGGTCTGGCCGCGCGGGGAGAGCAACCAGTAGAGCTTCTCCCAGAGCCGCTCATGCGCGAGCGGGTCCTCGCCGAGCAGAGCGGACGCCGAGACCTCGTCGATCGCTGCGGCGACGACCTCCTCTTCGGTGATCGCAGTCATCCCGTGGCCGACGAGGCCGGTGTCGGTTTCGATTTCGACCAGGCAGACCGAGAGCGAAGTCTCCTTGTCGAGGCCGAGCAGTCGGACGCTGACCGGCACGTTTAGGGGGGTGGCCTTGACGCGGGCGATCTTCATCGTGTTCGAACCTCAAGCCGACACCGAGATGCATTCGCCGCAATGCCTTCGATAGCGCTGCAAGTTCGTGGTGCGCCCGACATTGTTTCGCTGCGCAGTTCTACCGTGGCGCGCCGGCGAGCGTGCGAATGTCGAGCGACGCAGCGGCGCGGGCGACCTCAGGCTCGAGCATGAACGGAATCTCGCCGAGAAGCGGCGCACCGAGCCGATCCTCGAGCGCCGCGCGGTTCTCCCGCGCCTTTGCCATCCCCGGGTCGAGGCGGTTCGCCACCCAGCCGGCGAGGTGCAAGCCGCGGTCCTTCACGGCGCGCGCCGTGAGCAGCGCGTGATTCAAACACCCCAGGCGCAGCGCGACGACGATCACGACCGGTAGCGCGAGCCGGATCGCGAGATCGGCCGCATCCTCGCGTTCGTTGAGCGGAACGAGGAACCCGCCGACCCCTTCGACGACGACCACATCGGCAAGCGCGCGCAGTCGGGCAACGCTGCCCGCGATCACCTCGAGGTCGATCCGGACGCCGGCCTCGGCCGCAGCGAGATGCGGCGCGATCGGTGGCGCGAAGAGGTAGGGATTGATCTGTTCGCGCGTGACCGCAATGCTGCTCGCCGCCGCGAGCGCTGCGACGTCGGCGTTGCCCCATCGGTCTGCGCTGTCGCTGGTCCCGGCGGCAACCGGTTTCATCCCGACGACCCGCCGACCCAGCCGGGCGAATTCGTGCACCAGCGCGCAGGCGGCGAGCGTCTTGCCAACCCCGGTGTCCGTGCCGGTGACGAAGTAGCCCGTTCCGGCGCGATCGAGGCTCATTCGAACTCGTCGACGAGCGCCGTCGTGCATTCGATCAGAAACGAAGCCTCTCCTTCGTCGATGACGTAAGGGGGCATGAAGTACACCGTGCGGCCGAGCGGGCGCAGGAGCAGCCCGCGCGCGAGCGCAGCGGTGGCGAAGCGCCGGGCGAACGCGGGGTCGGCGGTCTCGACGTCGAACGCCCAGATCATCCCGGTGGTGCGGAAGTGGCGGACTCGCGGATGGCGGGCGAGCGCCCCCGTCTGGCCGGTGATCCATGCCGACTTGACGCGGTTTGCCTCGAGCACGCCGTCCTCGTCGAAGATCGAGAGGGTGGCGAGTGCCGCGCGACAGGCGAGCGCGTTGCCCGTATAGGAGTGCGAATGCAGGAACCCGCGCGCGACCTCGTCGTCGTAGAACGCGTCGTAGACGGCGTTGGTCGTCAGAACGACCGACAGTGGCAGGTAGCCGCCGCTCAACCCCTTCGACAGGCACAGAAAGTCGGGCGTGATGCCGGCCTGCTCATGGGCGAAGAACGTGCCGGTACGACCACAGCCCACCGCGATCTCGTCGGCGATCAGGTGGACGCCGAATTTGTCGCAGAGCGCCCGAGCCTGCCGCAGGTACTCCGGATCGTGCATCCCCATCCCCCCGGCGCATTGCACGAGGGGCTCGACGATCAGCGCCGCGGTGGTGTGATGATGGGACTCCAGATGCGCCGCGAGGGCGGCTGCGCAAGCGGCCGCGTGCTCGCGCGGGCTTGTGCCCGGAGCCGCGCGCCGCCAGTCGGGGCTGGGCACTCTCCCGCCCTCGAGCAGCAGCGGGCCATACGCGTCCCGGAACAGCGCGACATCGCTCACCCCCAGCGCCCCGAGCGTCTCGCCGTGGTAGGCGTTTACGAGGCTCACGAACCGTCGCTTCTCCGGGCGTCCGGCGTTGCGCCAGTAGTGAAAGCTCATCTTTAGCGCGATCTCCACCGCCGAGGACCCGTCGGACGCGTAGAAGCAGTGCCCGAGCCGGTTGCCCGTCAATGCGCTCAGCCGCTCGGAGAGCTCGACCACCGGCTCGTGGGTGAAGCCGGCCAGGACGAGGTGCTCGAGCCGTTCGAGCTGCCCCTTGAGCGCCGCGTTGATCCGCGCGTTGGCGTGACCGAACAGGTTCACCCACCACGAGCTGATCGCGTCGAGATATCGCCGCCCCTCGAAGTCGTAGAGCCAGAGGCCCGCGGCGCGCGCGACCGGAACGAGAGGATAGGTCTCATGCAGCTTCATCTGCGTGCACGGGTGCCAGACAGCGCCCAGGCTCCGCTCGACGATGGCGCGGTTGCTCATGGCCGGCCTGCGAGCGAGGGTCGAAGCGGACTCGCCGCGGCGATCTCGTGCAGCGCTCGGATCAAGCGGGTGATGTCCGCGGGCGCGTGCGCCGCCGAGAGCGAAATCCGCAGCCGCGCGGTGCCCTCCGGCACGGTGGGGGGCCGGATCGCCGGGACCCAGATGCCGCGCTCGAGCAGCGCCTCCATCAGGTCGACGGCGCCGGCACTGTCGCCGACGACGAGCGGCTGGATCGGCGTCGGGGAGGGCAGCAGCCGCCACGGAAGTCCCGCGACGCCGGCCGCGAGCTGCTCGGTCAGCTCCCGAAGCTTCGCGCGCCGCCACTCGCCCTTCTCGATGAGGTCCAGGCTCGCCAGGAGTGCGGTCGCGAGCATCGGCGGGCTCCCGGTCGTGAAGACATAGGTTCGCGCGCGCTGCACGAGCCAATCGATGAGTTCCAGCGTTCCGGCGACGAATGCCCCGAAGACTCCGGCCGCCTTTCCCAGGGTGCCCATGTAGACGATCCTGGGTGACGCGACGCCTAGATGGGCCAGAGTGCCGCGTCCGCCTCCTCCGAGCACGCCGAACCCGTGCGCGTCGTCGAGCAACAGCCATGCGTCGTACCGGTCGCAAAGCGCGACGAGGTTGGCCACCGGAGCGATGTCGCCGTCCATGCTGAACACCGTATCGCTGATGACCAGCTTCGCAGCGTGATGCGACGCGGCGAGGGCCTGCTCCAGTGCGTCGAAATCCCGATGCGGATAGACGAGTACGTCAGCACGGGAAAGCCTCGCGGCGTCAATTAGGCACGCATGGTTCAGCCCGTCGGAGAAGACGGCGTCGTCGCGGCCAACGAGGGCCGGGACGACACCCAGGCTCGCCATGTATCCGGTCGCGAAGTAAAGCGCGCGCGGCATGCCGACGAAAGCGGCCAGCGCGCGCTCGAGCGCATCGTGCGCCTGCGTGTGACCGCTGATCAGCGCCGAGGCCGCTGCACCCACGCCGTACCGCTCCGCTCCCCGTTTGGCGGCGTCGACCAGCTCCGGCGCGTTGGCGAGCCCTAGATAATCGTTGCTGCAGAAGGACAAAAGCCGCGCACCGCCGACGTCCAGGTACGCGCCCTGTGGCCCGTCGACGATGCGGCGGCGACGCAGCAGGCTTTGCGAGTCGAGATCGCGTAGTCGCGCGCCGAGATCCTGCATTGAAGAACCTCATCAGCCGGGCGCGCTGTGCAAAGGCAACGCTTTCGGGGCGGCGTCGCGCAAAGTGCCGGGTGGGACGCGCGCTTCATCTCGATTGCACGCACCGTTTGCCGCGGCCAGTCCGCATCCGCGGGCCAGGCGCAACGCGCTCGCGCGCGAGGCGACCAGATTGTTGCGGCGCCCGAGAAACAGGACATCAGAATCGTACCATGCGCCGGTCGCGATCTCGGCGATGCAAGGTGTCAAGCGGTCACCGATGTGTGCGCGAAATTGAGGTTTCGCGGGGCTGCCCTGCCCGGCGACACCCGGTGGTCCATGGACGGTCGCGCTACGCGCAGCGCCGAGATGGACAACGGCATCCGGGGCTGCCGATGCGGATCGACATCCCCGCGTCGATCCATCGCAAGCTCGAGCGGCTCTGCGATCCGAGCTAGGGAGCGCGTCTCTAGAAGCGCGACGCGAACGTGCGTCGCGCGAAGTCCTCGATCAACGCGTTGAACCGCTCCGGCTCGTCGACGAAGAGCGCGTGTCCCGCGCGCTCGAACAGGACCGTTTCGGTGCCCGGCCGGTTGCGCGCCAGGTTCGCCGCCTGCTCGGCGAGCTGCGGGGTCACCACGTACAGCAGCGGGGCCCGTACGCCGTGCGCTGCAGCGCGCCAGTGCTCGCGCGTCACCGGGTAGGAGAGCAGGGCGAGACTGTCCTCGAGCCGCATGCGCAGCGCGCCTTCGACGAGCGCGGACACCTCGGACTCCGGCCGCGGCGTCTTGAAGATCGCGCGCACGAATTCGTTCAGCGCGCGGCGCCGGTTGCCGCGCAGCGACTCCTTGAAGACGCCGGCCGGCGGCGCGGGTGGCTCGCCGACCGAACTGTCGACGATCACCAGGCCCGTAAGCCGGCCCTCGCCGTGCGCGCGAACATACTCGAGCGACTCGAGGGCGCCGAGCGACCACCCGACCACGACCGCGCGCGGGTAGGCGTCCAGGAACTCGCGGACATCGGCCGCGCGGCGCTCGAGCGTGTAGCCCGATCGCGGAATCTCGGAGCGGCCTTGGCCGCGCGGATCGAGCGCCGCGACGCGATAGCGCGCGCCGAGCGCCTCGAGCTGCAACCGCCAGATGTCCGCGGGCATCGACCAGCCCGGGACGAACGCGATGACGGGGGCGTGCGGCGGACCGCCTTCGAGCACGTGCAGCCGCACGCCGTCGGAGGTCGCGAAGAAGCGGCTGTCGAGCGCGGCGGCGGCGGCGGGCACGGCCGCAAGGATAACCGCCAGCAGTCGCGCCGCGAGGCGGCGCCGCGCGTTCACGAGCGCTTGGCGGCCGTGCGCGCCAGGATCAGGCCGGAGCGGCCGTCCTGCCAGTGATAGCCAAACGCGAACGGCAATTCCGCGACCTTACCGCTCGTGCGGTACGCGGCGGCGAGGTCGTGCTGGTAGCCGTAGTTGAAGTCGCGGATCGGGCGCGCGTAGCGGCCGAAGAGGCGCACCTCGAACCCGCGGCTGCGCAGGTAGCGGTACGGAATGCCGGTGTCGTCCTGGACGAGGAGGTCGCTCGCCTCGAGCAGCATCTTGCGCGTGCCGGCGAACTCGTTGCCGTGCAGGAGATACGAAGCCGATTTCAGGAAGGTGACGCTCGAGCCGAACTGGGCGAGGAACGGCAGGAACTCGGGGTTCGCGGCGAGCGCCTTGTCGGTCGCATCGAGCGACAGGTAGTAGAGCGTCTGCGGCTTGCCGACCTGCGGGTGCGAGAACGTGATCTTCACGCCCTGCGCGCGGCGGCCGGCGCGGCGCGCCGCCTCCGACCCCGGCCCGAGGCCGAATGGCTCGACCGAGAGGATGTGCACGTCGAGCAGCCCCATCGAGGCGAGCATCAGCGGCAGCACGCCCTTCAGGCGCGGCGTGTGGAGCTGCTTCGCCATCCGGCTGGTGATGAAGTAGTTGCGCTCGAGGAAATCGGTGAGCGCGACGCGCATGTCCTTCAGGAAAAGCCCGGCCTCGTCGGCGCTCAGGCTTTCGAAGTCCGGCATCGTACCGGGCGCCTCGAGCCCGAACATCACGTAAGTGTCGCAGCGGGGGAACAGCAGGTACGCATTCAGAAAGTCGGGCCCGCTGAACGGGTAGAGCATCGTGCGGCAGCCCTCGAGGTCGCCGCCGAGGACCTGGTTGCGCCAGGTCTCGATCACGCTCAGGCGCTCGCGCTGCAGGCGCTCCCATTTCGGCGCGAGCGCGGCGCGGTGGGTCTGCCATGTCTCGAGCGCGGCGATGCGCTCATGCAGCGCATAGTCGGTCTCGGCGCCGGCGAGCAGCCGCGCGGTGGAGGTGAGACGCGCATCGGCGCCCGGCGCCGGTGGGGTCGCGGCGGCCGCGACGGTCGCGAAAGCGCACGCGGCCGCAAGCGCGACCAGGGCGCGGGTGAACGACGGCATCGGAATGACACGCATGATAGGGCGCTCGTTTTCGCACGGCCGCTGCAGCGCGGCTTTGATGTGCGTTACGAGCAGAACGCGTGCCAGGGCCCGGCGTTGACCGGCTTAGAATGCAACGCCAACTATTCCGCTTCCGGGGTCGCGCGCCGGCGTGGACGCGCCGACACCTGACCGGATTCCGGCAGCGTCAGCCGAGCCGGACGTATTCGTACTCGACGGGCAGGCTGTTGATCCCGCGGTCGGGCGGCGCGATCCATGCGGCCATTTTTCCGGGCGCGACGACGCGTTGCATGAGGCTGGCAACGTGCGCGCGGTCGCTCTCGGAGGGTAGCCAGTCCGCCTGGCGGCGCGCGAACTCTTCCGCGCCGATGATGTTGCCCTCCGGGTCGGTGGGCACGCCGGCCCAGGCGCCGATCGAGCGCCGGAAGCGCGTCGACGGAAGCTTCAGCTCGAAGGCGCGCCCGGCGCGCTTGATCGCCATGTTCCAGCGCTTCAGGCCGAGCTCGCAGTCCTTGACGTAGGCGCCGCGCGCCACTTCGTTCATCGCATTGCGCAGGCCCACCGTCTGCCGGCCCTCCGGCGTCTCGAGCTCGAAGGTAGCGTCGGTGCAGACGTGGTCCGCGTATTGCGACTCGTCCGGGCGGCCTTTGATGCCGTTCCCGAATGTCGTCGCGGCATTCGAGGACACCTCGGAGCCGAACAGATCGAGCGAGGACGAGAACCAGAAGTTGAGATAACGCTGCAGCAGCGGCAGGTCGATCGCGCCGACGCGGCGGATCGCCGCCGGGTCGTCGGTGCCGAGCTCTTTCATCACCTCGAGCGCGCGCCGGACCACGCGCCCGAGGCCCGTCTCGCCGACGAACATGTGGTGCGCCTCTTCGGTCAGCATGAACCGGCAAGTGCGCGCGAGGGGGTCGAAGCTCGACTCGGCGAGGCTCTTCAACTGGAACTTGCCGTCGCGATCGGTGAAGTAGGTGAAGCAGAAGAACGACAGCCAGTCGGAGATCGGCTCGTTGAACGTGCCGAGGATGCGCGGCTTGTCGGCGTCGCCCGAATGGCGCGCCAGCAGTTCCTCGGCCTCCTCGCGGCCGTCGCGCCCGAAGTAAGCGTGGAGCAGGTACACCATCGCCCAGAGGTGGCGGCCTTCCTCGACGTTCACCTGAAAGAGGTTGCGCAGGTCGTAGAGCGACGGGCAGGTGTGGCCAAGCAGGTGCTGCTGCTCGACCGACGCGGGCTCGGTGTCGCCCTGCGTGACGATCAGCCGGCGGAACTGGGAGCGAAACTCGCCCGGCACCTGGTGCCACACCGGTTGGCCGTAGGCGTCGCCGAAACCGATCTTGCGGTCAGCCTCCGGGTCGGCGAGGAAGATTCCCCAGCGGTAGTCGGGCATCTTCACGTAACCGTAGCTCGCCCACCCCTGCGCGTCCACGCCGACTGCGGTGCGCAGGTACACGTCGCTCTGCGCGAAGTGGTGGGGGCCCATCTCTTTCCACCAGTCGAGGAAGTGCGGCTGCCAGTGCTCGAGCGCGCGCTGGAGCGTGCGGTCATTGGCCAGGTCGACGTTGTTTGGAATGCGCTCGCTGTAGTTGATGCTCATGTGCCTACACCCGTTCCCAGTTGAATTTCGGTTTGCTGCCGGTCCCGAACACCTTCAGCGCGCCTTGCTCGCCGACCGCGTTGGGGCGATTGAAGATCCAGTTCTGCCAGGCCGTGAGCCGGCTGAAGATGCGCGTCTCCATCGTCTCGCGCCCGGTGAAGCGCAGGTTCGCCTCGAGGCCGGTCAGCGCGTCGGGCGACAGGCTCGAACGCTCTTCGATCGCGATGCGGACCTCTTCGTCCCAGTCGAGGTCGTCCGGCGTGAAAGTGACCAGCCCGAGCTCGCGCGCGGCTTCGGCGCCGAGCGGCTGCCCGATGCGGCCGCGGGCGGCTTCGACCGGCTTCTCGTCCGCGCAGAAGCGCGTGGCAAGGCGGGTCAGGCCGTTCACCATCGGGTAGGTCCCGAAGTTCTGCTCCGACAGGACGAGCTGCGGCGCGTCCGCCTCGCCCTCGGGCAGCTGCAGCATGTAGGTACGGTCGGCCGCGAACGCGAGCTCTGCGAGCGTGCCGGCGAAGCAGGACCCCTTGTCGGCAAGCGCGAAAAGGGTGCGCGAGGTCACGTCGAGCCGCGCGAGCGTGCGCCGCAGGAAGCCTACCGTCTCTTTTACGAGCCAGTCGCTGCGGTGCTTCGCGAGCGTCGCGTCCACCGCGAGCATCGCGGCGGCGTCGCCGCGCGTCTTCAGGAGCCAGGTCCCGACCTCGAGGTCGTTCGTGCGCAGGAGGAGGATCGCGTCATCGAGCTCGCGCGCCATCGCGAGCGGCCACCAGCTCGCGCCGGCGGCGTGGACACCCGCGACGTCCGTCGGTTGCGTAGCCCGCGGCGCCGAGACGGTGATCGTGGCGGTGCGCGCCTTGCGGTCGATCGCCGCATCGACGTGCTCGTAGTGGTAGCCGGCGTCGTCGATTGTGCGCTTGAGCGGGGTGAGGGTGATGCCTTTGCCCGTGCCGGGGCGCGCGCTCTGCGCCGTCAGCGCTTCGACGCGGTCCTTGACGGCCTGAGCGAACGCCTGCGGTTTGGCGATGTGGTCGACGAGCTTCCACTGCTTCGCCCGCTCGGCGCGCACGCCCTCGCTCGTCGTGCAGAAGAAGTCCGCGAGGTCGCGGCGCACCTTGCGCTTGTCGGTGACGCGCGTCAGGCCGCCGGTGCCGGGGAGCACGCCGAGCAGCGGGATCTCGGGCAGGCTGACCGCCGAGGACCGGTCGTCGATCATCAGGATCTCGTCGCAGGCGAGGGCGAGCTCGTACCCCCCTCCGGCGACCGCGCCGTTCACCGCGGCGAGGAACTTCAGGCCGTCGCGGCTGGAGTCCTCGATACCGTTGCGCGTCTCGTTGGTGAACTTGCAGAAGTTCACCTTCCATGGGTGCGTAGAGAGGCCGAGCATGTAAATGTTCGCGCCCGAGCAGAACATCCGCTCGCGCGCGCTCGTGACGACGACCACTTTGACTTCGGGATGCTCGAAGCGAATCCGGTTGAGCGCGTCGTACAGCTCCATGTCGACGCCGAGGTCGTAGGAGTTCAGCTTCAGCCGATAGCCCGGCTTGAGGCCCTTCTCCTCGTTGACGTTCATCGCGAGCGTCGCGACGTTCCCGGCGCATGTCAACTGCCAGTGCGCGTAGGTCTCGGGCTGGCGGTCGTAGGTGATCGGCGTGGGCGACGCGTCGGCGGTTTGCGGGACGGCGCTCATGATCTCTCCTTGGTGGGCGTGTGCTTGCGGGCGACCGTGCGCGCGAGCTCGTCGAGGCTCGCTTCGGCGCTGCGGTCGGCGGTGTCGATCGTCACATCGGCCTGGGCGTAGAGCGTCTCGCGGCCGGCGAGGATGCGGCGCAGGTCGTCCATGGCTTCGCGGTTCCCGGCCATCGGACGGTAGTCCCCTTGCGCCGCGACGCGCGCCATGTGCTCCTCGGGGGCCGCCTTCAGCCAGACGGTAAGGCAGGTCGAGAGCAGCAGGTCGAACGTGCCCGGCTCGGACACGAGGCTGCCGCCGGTGGCGATCACGCAGCGCTCGTTGTTCTCGAGCACGCGCTCGAGCGCGCGGCGCTCGTAGCGGCGGAAGCCCGCCTGGCCGTGCAGCAGAAAGATCTCGTGCAGGCTCGTCCCGGCCTCGGCCTCGATTTCGCGATCGAGCTCGACGAACGCCACGCCGAGGCGCCGCGCGAGCTCTCCGCCGAGGGTGGACTTGCCGGCGCCGCGCAGGCCGACGAGCGCGATGCGATTCTCGCGGTTGCCGTACTTCGCGCCGAACTCGCGCATCAGCCGCTGACGGACCTCCGGGAGCTTGGCCGCGGGCAGGCGCTTCAGGAACTGCTCGATCAGGGTCAGCTCGACGGACTGGCCGTTTTCCTCGCGCACCAGCTCGTTGACGGGCAGGTTCAGCGCTTGTGCGATCTGGCGCAGGAGCAGCACCGAGACGTTGCCGCGGCCGGACTCGAGCTGGGCGAGGTAGCGTTCCGAGACCCCGGAGTCGCGGGCGAGGAGCTTACGAGTCATGCCGCGCCGCGCGCGGGCCTCGCGCACCCGGTCGCCCAGGCGCTGCAGGAACGCCGCGTCGAGCTCGACGACCGTGGCGTCCTCCTTGCGCGGTGGCTTGCGACTGGGCTCGTGGGCGCCCATGCGGCGTGCTCTCCGGGTTCCGCTGGTCCTCAGCGGTCGCGACGCTGGCTGCGTTGCGATGAAATATAATGCTTGCAGGCGCAACAGTGTGCATTATAATTCACATGAAGGAAAACGCAAGCCGCCCGTGCGAGATGGCTGCAACCAGGAGCCGTGGATGCCCCTCGACCTCACCATCCTCGTCGGGACGATGACCGGGAACGCACAACTCGTGGCGCAGGAGTTGGAACTCGTCCTGGACGACGGCGACACGCGCGTGACGACGAAGCTGATGGACGGCCTCGACGCGTCGGTGTTCGACCACAGCGGGCTGTTCCTGGTGTGCACCTCGACCTACGGGCAAGGCGACGTCCCGGACAACGCCAAGGCCCTTTACGAATCGCTGCACACGCGGCGCCCGGACCTGTCCGGCATTCGCTATGGCGTCGTCGCGCTCGGCGATCGCACGTACAAGGACACCTTCTGCAACGGCGGTCGGCGCTTCGACGCCCTTCTCGCCGAGCTCGGCGCCCGCCGCGTCGGGGAGATCCTGTTCCACGACGCCTCGAGCGGCGTGCTCGCCGAGGAGGTGGCGAGCGAATGGGTCGGCCCGTGGGCCGACCTCGCGCGCGAGCAGGCGAGTGCCGACGCCTGAAGGGCGCAGCGAACCGTGACCGCACCACTCCGCACGCTGGTCGAGCAGGTGACGCGGCACATCGCGGCCCGGCCCCTCGACAAGGCGCTCGAAGACGAGCTGAACCGCGCGTTCCCGGCTGGCGGCGAAACCGTCCGCGCCATCGAGCGCGCGTGCCATGACGGCATCGGCGCCGGGGTGCTGTGCACGCAGGGCGGCGGCAGCCGGAAGTTCGGGCGCGTCTTCGAGCCCGACGACGCGCTGGCCCGATTCAGCGTCGACGTGGTGGACATCACGACGCTCGTCGGCAACCATCACAACCATCCGACCGGAGAAATCGACCTCGTCCTGCCGGCCGACCCGCAGGCGAAGTTCGACGGGCACGGGGTGGGTTGGCTGGTCTACGGGCCGGGGTCCGGTCATCGACCGACGGTGACCGATGGGCGCGTGCTCGTTCTTTACTTGCTGCCCGAGGGCAGGATCGAATGGACCACGGCCGGCTGACGCCGGCGCGACATCTGGAGGAGATGGGCACATGGCCGAACTCAGCAAGACCGATCACAGCGTCAGCCCACCGGCGATCGAGATTCCGCGGCGCTACAACGCCGCCCACGACCTGATCGAGCGCAACCTCGCTGCGGGACGCGGCGCGAAGCTCGCTTACATCGACGATGCGGGGCGCTACACCTACGCGGAGCTCGCCGAGCGCGTGAATCGCGCGGCCAATGCACTGACCGGGCTCGGCCTCGGGTTCGAGGACCGAGTGATGCTCTGCCATCTCGACACGATCGACTGGCCTGCGGTGTTTCTCGGCGCGATCAAGGCCGGCATCGTACCGGTCGCCGTCAATACGCTGCTCACCGCCGCCGACTACGAGTTCATGCTCAACGACAGCCGCGTGAAGGCGCTCGTCGTCTCCGAGGCGCTATGGCCCCAGTTCGCGTCGATCCTGGCGAACTGCCCGCACGTCAGGCACATCATCGTGTCGGGGGTGAACGCGCAGGGCCGCTTGCGACTGCAGGAGCTTCTCGGCAAGGCCGGCACGTCGTTTGCGACGGCGCGGACGAGCTGCGACGACCCGTGCTTCTGGCTTTACTCCTCGGGCTCGACCGGCACGCCCAAGGGCACGGTGCACGTCCAGTCGAGCATGCTCTACACGGCCGAGCTCTACGCGCGGCCGGTGCTCGGCATCCGGGAGAGCGACCTCGGCTTCTCGGCCGCGAAGCTTTTCTTCGCGTATGGGCTTGGCAACGCGCTCAGCTTCCCGCTCTCGGTCGGGGCGACGACGGTGTTGATGGCCGAGCGGCCGACGCCGGCGTCGGTCTTCAAGCGGCTGAAGGATGCACGGCTGAAGGACCAGCGGCCGACGATCTTCTACGGCGTGCCGACGCTCTACGCGGCACTCCTAGCCGCGCCGGATCTGCCGCCGCGCACGGAGCTGAACCTGCGCCTCTGCACGTCTGCGGGCGAGGCGCTGCCCGCGGACATCGGGCGGCGCTGGACGGAGCACTTCGGCGTCGAGGTCCTCGACGGCATCGGCTCGACCGAAATGCTGCACATCTTTCTGTCGAATCGTCCCGGGGAGGTCCGCTACGGCACGAGCGGCAAGGCCGTTCCGGGTTACCAGCTGCGCATCGTGAACGAGAGCGGCGCGGACGCCGCGATCGATGAGATCGGCGATCTGCTGGTATCGGGCCCGAGCGCGGCCGCCGGCTACTGGAACAACCGGGAACGCACGCGCTCGACCTTCATGGGCGAGTGGACCCGGACCGGGGACAAGTACCGCCTCGGCATGGACGGCTATTACACCTACGGCGGGCGTTCCGACGACATGCTGAAGGTCGGCGGCATCTACGTCTCGCCGTTCGAAGTCGAGGCGGCGCTCCTGACGCATCCCGACGTCCTCGAGGTGGCGGTGATCGGGGTCCCCGACGACCAGAAGCTCATCAAACCAATGGCTTACGTGGTGACGAAGCAGGGTGTACCGGCGACACCGGCGCTCGCGGAGACGCTGAAGCAGCACGTGAAGGACCGCATCGCGCCCTACAAGTACCCGCGGTGGGTCGAGTTCGTTGCGGAGCTGCCGAAGACCGCGACCGGCAAGATCCAGCGGTTCAAGCTCCGCGCACTACAAGGTTCCCGCGGGTAGCGGTCGGTGCGCGCGCCTTGCACGTGGGCACCGCGGCAAGGGGGTGGGAACTTTTGCGGCCAAAGGTTGACCAAAATACTCAGGAATCGGTAAACTTGAGCAAAAGCGTCGGCTATTGAGCGGGCGCTCAACCCTTGGACCAGGACTGGAGGCAGTCAATGCGTCTCACCACTAAAGGCCGTTTCGCCGTTACGGCGATACTCGATCTCGCCCTTTCACAGAAGGGCGGGCCGGTCTCGCTCGCCGGCATCAGCGAGCGGCAGGGGATCTCGCTGTCGTATCTCGAGCAACTGTTCGGCAAGCTGCGCCGCAACGAGCTCGTGAGCAGCGTGCGCGGACCCGGTGGCGGTTATCTCCTCGCCAAGAACCTCGAGGACGTCTCGGTCGCGGACATCATCCGCGCGGTCGACGAGCCGATCGACGCCACCTCGTGCGGCGGCAAGGAGAACTGTCACGACGACCAGAAGTGCATCACCCACGACCTGTGGGCCGGGCTGAACGAGCACATCTTCGATTTCCTGAGCTCGGTCAAGCTCGCGACGCTGGTCGCGAAGCAGAAGGAGCGGCGCGCCGGGGTGGCCGGCGGGACGGTCCAGATTCTCGACATGCGCGACAAGCGCCCCGCGCTGGCCGAGCCGGGGACGGTCGCGGCGTAACCCGGGAGACTCGCAGTGGCGATCACTCTTACTGAGAGCGCAGCAAAGCAGATCCAGACCTCGGTCGCGAAGTTCGGCGGCATCGGGCTGCGCCTGGGCGTCAAGAAGGTCGGCTGCTCGGGGCTCGCCTACACCTTCGACATGGCGCAGGAAGTCGGCCCGGACGATCATCTCGTCGAGGGCCACGACGCGAAGCTCGTCGTCACGCCCGAGGCGATGGCGGTGATTGACGGTGCCGAGCTCGACTACGTCCGCGATGGCTTCAAGCAGCTGTTCACGGTGAAGAATCCGAACGTAAAGTCGACCTGCGGGTGCGGCGAGAGCTTCAATGTGTAAGGTGAAACCGAAGGTTTCCTGCTCTTGGGGAGCGCGAGGGGGTGTGGCCTCTCGCATCGTAACGGATAGGCGATGAGCGCAGTCCTTCAGAACCTGATCGACCAGCCGTACCAGCACGGGTTCGTCACCGACATCGAGTCGGAGACCGCGCCGAAGGGGCTGTCCGAGGACACCATCCGGCTGATCTCGCACAAGAAGGGCGAGCCGGAGTGGCTGCTCGAGTTCCGGCTGAAAGCCTACCGCCACTGGCTCACGATGACCGAGCCGAAGTGGCCGAACGTCACCTACCCGAAGATCGACTTCCAGGACATCAGCTACTACTCGGCGCCCAAGGCGAAGAAGAAGCTCGCGTCAATGGACGAGGTCGATCCCGAGCTGCTGCGCACGTTCGAGAAGCTCGGCGTGCCGATGCACGAGCAGAAGGCGCTCGCCGGGGTCGCGGTCGACGTGATCTTCGACTCGGTGTCGGTGACCACGACGTACAAGAAGAAGCTCGCCGACGTCGGCGTGATCTTCTGCCCGCTGTCCGAGGCGGTGCGCGACCATCCGGAGCTGGTGAGGAAGTACCTCGGCGCGGTGGTGCCGACCAGCGACAACTTCTACGCCGCGCTCAACTCCGCGGTCTTCACCGAAGGCTCGTTCTGCTACATCCCGAAGGGCGTGCGCTGCCCGATGGAGCTGTCCACCTACTTCCGCATCAACACGCAGGAGTCGGGGCAGTTCGAGCGCACCCTGATCGTCGCGGAGGAGGGGAGCCACGTCTCCTACCTCGAGGGCTGCACCGCGCCGCAGTTCGACACCAACCAGCTGCACGCGGCCGTGGTCGAACTCGTCGCGCTCGACCACGCCGAGATCAAGTACTCGACCGTGCAGAACTGGTACGCCGGCGACGAGAACGGCAAGGGCGGCATCTTCAACTTTGTCACCAAGCGCGGCCTCTGCAAGGGCGTCAACTCGAAGATCAGCTGGACGCAGGTCGAGACCGGCTCGGCGATCACCTGGAAGTACCCCTCCTGCGTGCTCCAGGGCGACAACTCGGTGGGCGAGTTCTATTCGGTGGCGCTTACCAACCACCTGCAGCAGGCCGACACCGGCACGAAGATGATTCATCTCGGGAAGAACACCCGCAGCCGGATCATCTCGAAGGGCATCTCGGCGGGCCGGTCGAACAACTCGTACCGCGGCCTGGTGCAGATCGGGCCGAGGGCGGACGGCGCGCGCAACTATTCGCAGTGCGACTCGATGCTGATCGGCGACCAGTGCGGGGCGAATACCTTCCCGTACATCCGGGTGCAGAACAACACCGCGAAGGTCGAGCACGAAGCTTCGACCTCGAAGATCGGCGAGGACCAGCTGTTCTACTTCCAGAGCCGCGGGGTCGACATGGAGCAGGCTGTGTCGATGATCATCAACGGCTTCGTGAAGGACGTCTTCACGCAGCTGCCGATGGAGTTCGCGGTCGAGGCCGGGCGACTGCTCGGCCTGAAGCTCGAAGGAAGCGTGGGATGATCGGCAAAGACGCGCGGACGCTGCTCGAGGTCCGCAATCTCACCGCGAAGGTCGCGGGGGTCGAGATCCTCAAGGGCATCAGCCTGACCGTGCGCGCCGGCGAGGTGCACGCGATCATGGGCCCGAACGGCTCGGGGAAGAGCACGTTCGCCAAGGCGCTGGCCGGCCATCCGGCCTACGAGGTCACCGGCGGCACGGCGAGCTTCGACGGCAAGGATTTATTTGCGATGCCGGCGGAGGAGCGGGCCCGCGCGGGCCTGTTCCTCGGTTTCCAGTACCCGGTTGAAGTGCCCGGGGTGGCGAACAGCCAGTTCCTGCGTCTCGCCTACAACACCGTTCAGGGCGCGCGCGGCAAGGACGAGCTCGACCCGCTCGAGTTCGACGACTTCGTGCGCGAGCGGATGAAGCTGCTCGAGATGGACCCGGCCTTCCTCGACCGCAGCGTGAACGAGGGCTTCTCGGGCGGCGAGAAGAAGAGGAACGAGATCCTGCAGATGGCGCTCCTCGAGCCGCGGCTCGCGTTCCTCGACGAGACCGACTCCGGCCTCGACATCGATGCGCTGCGCATCGTCGCGGGCGGCGTGAACAAGCTGCTCACCGCCGAAAACGCCGTCGTCCTCGTCACGCACTACCAGCGGCTGCTGAACTACATCGTGCCGGATTACGTGCACGTGATGGACGGCGGCCGCATCGTCAAGACCGGCGACAAGGCGCTCGCCGTCGAGCTCGAGAGCCGCGGCTACGACTGGCTCGACAAGCAGGCGGCGTGACGCGATGAGCACCACGACGACGGCTTTCCTCGAAGGCCTGCTGGCCGGGCATTCGGCGGCTCCGGCCGGGCCGCTCGGCTGGCTGAACGCGTTGCGCGGCGAGGCCCTTGAGCGCGCCAACGCGCTGACGCTCCCGACGACGCGCGAAGAGGACTGGCGCTTCACGGACCTCTCGGCGCTCTACAAGCTCGCGTTCCGGCCGGCTGTCGCGGCGGCCCTCCCGACGCTTGCGACGATCGAGTCGTTCGCCGTGCCCGAGGTCGCTGCGCGACTCGTGTTCGTGGACGGCAAGTTCGCGCCGAGGCTGTCCAGCGGCGGATCGACAGCGGGGATCGAGGTGCGCGATCTGGCGAGCGCTCTCGCCTCCGACGACGGGTTCCTGCGCGGTCGACTCGCGCAGCTTGCCGATTACCGTGACGACGCGTTTCGCGCGATCAACGCGGCCTGTCTTGCGGACGGCGCCGTGGTGCGCGCGCGGCGGAACGCGGCGGCCGACGGACCGGTCCAGCTCCTGTTCCTCAGCACGCAATCCGAGGTGGCGACGCATCCGCGGGTGCTGATCGTCGCGGAGGAGGGGAGCGACCTCACGGTGATCGAGGAGTACGCCGGCCTCGCCGACGGCCCCTATTGCGTGAACGGCGTGACCGAAGTCGCCGTCGGCACCGCGGCCCGCGTGTGCCATGTGCGCGTGCAGCGCGAGGCGGCGGGGGCATTCCACGTCGCGACCACCGCCGTGCGCGTGGAGCGCGACGCAGCCTACGCGTCGGTGTCGGTCGCGCTCGGCGCGCGGATCTCGCGCCACAACCTGAACGTGGTCCAGGCGGGCGAAGGCGTTACGGTCAATCTCGACGGACTTGCCCTGATCCACGAACGCCAGCTCGCCGACACCCACAGCTTCATCGACCATGCGCAGCCGCACGGCACGAGCCGGCAGCTGCACAAGTGCATCGTGGGCGGCCAGGCCCATGCCGTGTTCAACGGCCGCATCCTCGTGCGCGCGGGCGCGCAGCTCACCAACTCCGCGCAGCAGAGCCGGAACCTGCTGCTCTCGCGGCGCGCGCACGTGGACACGAAGCCGCAGCTCGAGATCTTCGCCGACGACGTGAAGTGCGCACACGGCGCCACGATCGGCCAGCTCGAGGCCGACGAGATGTTCTACCTGCGCACCCGCGGGCTGAGCGAGAGCGCGGCCCGCAACCTGCTCACGTACGGCTTCGCGGCCGAGATCGTGGACCACATTCCGATCGCGTCGGTCGCGGCGAGCTTGCGCCGCGCGGTGATGGAGCAGACCCAAGCCGAGCTGGAGCCCGCCGCATGAGCGCGCCGGGCCGCCCCAAGCGCGAATCCTTGGCGCTCTTCAGCGCCAAGGTAAGCCGATGAGCGCCAATCCTCTGCCGCGCCCCGCCGTGCGCCCGGCCACGCCGCTGGACGCGGAGCGCCTGCGCGCCGACTTCCCGATCCTCGCCAATGTCCGGCCGCACGGCAAGCCGCTCGCCTACCTCGACAACGGCGCCTCGAGCCAGATGCCCCAGCAGGTGATCGACCGGTTGGTCCGCTACCGGCAGTGGGAGCACGCAAACATCCATCGTGGCGTGCACACCCTCTCGCAGATCGCGACCGAGGCCTACGAGGAAGCGCGGCGCAAGGTGCGGCGCTATCTCAACGCCGCCGAGGATCGCGAGATCATCTTCACGTCGAACGTGACCGACGCGATCAACCTGGTCATGCAGGGCTACGGGCGCAAGTTCATCGGCGCGGGCGACGAGATCGTCCTTACGCACCTGGAGCACCACGCGAACATCGTGCCGTGGCAGATGCTGTGCGAGGAGAAAGGCGCGCGGCTGCGCGTCGCGCCGATCAACGACGCGGGCGAGGTGATCGTCGAGGAGTACCGGAAGCTCTTCAACCCGCGCACGAAGTTCGTCGCGATCACCCACGTCTCGAACGCGCTCGGTACGGTCAATCCGGTCAAGGACATGATCGCGACCGCGCACGGCCATGGCGTGCCGGTGCTGGTCGACGGCGCGCAGGCGGTGCAGCACATGAAAGTCGACGTGCGCGAACTGGACGCCGACTTTTATGGCTTCACCGGCCACAAGCTCTTCGGCCCGACCGGCATCGGCGCGCTGTACGGGAAGGCGCGGTTCCTCGAGAAGATGCAGCCCTACAAGGGCGGCGGGGACATGATCCTGTCGGTTACCTTCGAGAAGACCACGTACAACACGATCCCGCACAAGTTCGAGGCCGGCACGCCGCCGATCGCCGCGGCGATCGGGCTGGGCGCAGCGATCGACTACGTGAACGCGGTGGGGCTCGACCGCATCGCCGCGCACGAGCACGCGCTGCTCGAGTACGCGACCGAGGCGGTGTCGGCGATCCCGGGCGTGCGCATCATCGGCACCGCGCGCGACAAGACCGCGGTGATCTCTTTCTACGTCGACGACGTTCACCCGCACGACGTCGGCACCATCCTGGATTACGAGGGCGTCGCGGTGCGCACGGGTCACCACTGCGCGCAGCCGGTGATGCAGCGCTTCGGCGTGCCGGCGACCGCGCGCGCGTCGTTCGCGTTCTACAACACCTTCGACGAGGTCGACGCGCTGGCGGCGGCTATCCGCAAGGTGCAGAAGCTGTTCGGCTGAGGGTCGCGGTGGATTCCAAGCAGCTCTATCAAGAGGTCATCCTCGACCACAACAAGAAGCCCCGGAACTACGGGAAGCTCGAGGACGCCACGCACCGCTCGGAGGGTCTGAACCCGCTGTGCGGCGACCACATCTGGCTGGCGGTGAAGCTGGGCGGCGACAAGATCGAGTCAATCGCCTTCGAGGGCCAGTCCTGCGCGATCTGCAAGGCCTCGGCGTCGATGATGACCGCCGCGGTGAAGGGGAAGAGCGTGTCCGAGGCCGAGACCCTGGTCGAGCACTTCCGCGCCATGGCCACCGGCCAGGAGGACCTCGAGACGAGCGGCCGCTACCTCGGCCGCCTGACCGTGTTCGCCGGCGTGAAGGACCTGCCGTCGCGGGTCAAGTGCGCGATCCTGCCGTGGCACACGCTGCACGCGGCCGTGAACGCGGAGGCGAGCACGACGACCGAGGGCGACGCGGATCCCGTCGCGCTAGCCGCAAGATAAGCGCCATGCCCAAGATCGCCGAAATCGAGCCGACCCCGAACCCGAACGCGATGAAGTTCGTGCTCAAGGAGCCCCTCACGTGGGGCGTGTCGCGCTCGTACGACTCGCGCGAGCAGGCGGGGGCCGACCAGCTGGCCGCGGCGCTCTTCGACCTCCCGCACGTCACGAACGTCTTCTACGTCGACCACTGGATCACGGTGACGCAGGACGGCGGTGCGAACTGGGACGACCTCGCGCGCAAGGTGGCGGTGCCGATCCGCGAAGCGCCCGCCGCGGACGCGCAATCGCAGGCCTACGCCGCGATCGGGGCCGGCCACCCGGGGCTCGATGACGAGACGCTCACCGACGAGCAGCGCGGCAAGCTCATGATGATCGCCGACCTCATCGACCAGAACGTGCGCCCGTATCTGCAGGGCGACGGCGGCGACCTCTACATCGTCGGGCTCGAAGGCAACATCCTCAAAGTCCACTACCAGGGCGCATGCGGGAGCTGCCCGAGCTCGCTCTCGGGGACCCTTGCCGGGATCGAGAGCATGGTGAAGTCGATCGACCCCGAGATCGAGCTCGTGCCGGTCTAGCCGGCCCGCTCCCACCCCCCCCCCACCCCCACCCCCACCCCTCGAAGAGAGATGGGGTCCCTTGCCAAAGGGGTCGCGAGCGACCGCTTGGCGGTGGCTCGCGGGGGATTCTCGGCCCCAACCTCCTCTGCTATCCTCCGTCCCACGGCATGTGCCGGTCTTTGCTGAAAGGAGGTGATCAGGTGTCTAGTCGCTACTTGAGGATTGCTGCCGTGATCGCATTCATCTTCGCGAGCAGCGTTGCGTCGGCGTGTCCCGGCGCGAAAATGAAGTCGGCCGACGGCTCGCAAGGCTCCACCTCTTCCAGCAGCTCGCAGAAGGGTAGCTGAGCAAAGACCGGAAGCACGGCTTCGTTCGCAGCGCACTGACGCAGAGAACTCGGTACGAACGAAGCTTGACGGAATCGTCGCGGCCGCAGGGCTCCCCCTGCGGCCGTTTTCTTTTGCTACGCTCGCAGGCGTGCTGTCCATCCGCGGTCTGGCGAAGTCCTACGCGGGCCCGCGCTCCCGCACGGTCCTCTCCGGCATCGATCTCGATCTCGCGCCGGGCGAGTATGTCGCGGTGATGGGCGAGTCCGGCATCGGGAAGTCCACGCTTCTCAATCTTGTCGCGGGCCTCGAACGGCCCGACGCCGGGTCAGTCGCGCTCGGCGGCGCGGACCTCACCGCGCTCGACGACGACGCGCTTACGCGGGTACGTCGGACCCGCATGGGCTTCGTCTTCCAGGCGTTTCACGTCCTGCCTTACCTGACGGTCGCGCAGAACGTCGCGCTTCCGCTCCTGCTCGTGGGCGCCGCCGGGCCCGATGCGGAGGTGCGCGTGACGGCGATGCTTGCGGCCGTCGGTCTCGCGGACCGCGCAGCGAGCCGGCCGCGCGAGCTGTCGGGCGGCGAGCTGCAGCGCGTGGCGATCGCGCGCGCGCTGGTGCACGGGCCGCGGCTCGTGCTCGCCGACGAGCCGACGGGTAACCTCGATCCCGACAGCGCTGCTCAGGTTCTCGCGCTGCTCCAGCGCGAGGTGAAGCGCGGCGACGCGGCGGGCATCCTCGTGACGCACTCGCACGCCGCGGCGCGGACCGCCGACCGCGTGCTCGTCCTGACCGCGTCAGGCCTGCGGCCAGCGTGAGGCCGTGACGCGCACCGCGCTCGCGCTGGCGCTCTTCGCCGGCCCGCTGTGGCAGAGCAAGGGCCGCTTCGTCCTCTCGCTCGCGGCGATCGCGCTCGGCGTCGCGCTCGGCTTCGCGGTGCAGCTTGTCAACCAGTCGGCGATCAACGAGTTCACGCAGGCGGTGCAGACGCTCTCAGGCGCCGCAGATCTCCAGATCGTCGGCCCGCGCGCGGGCTTCGACGAGCGCGAGTACCCGCGCATCGCGCGTTTGCCCGAGGTCGCGGTCGCGAGCCCGGTGGTCGAGGTCGATGCGCGCGTCATCGGCCGGCGCGAGAGTCTCCGGGTGCTCGGGCTCGACGTCTTTCGTGCGGGGCTGGTGCAGCCGGAGCTCGTCGCGACCGACGCCACCGATTCCCTCGACACGCTGCGGCCCGACACGATCTTCCTCAGTCCCGCGGCGGCTGAATGGCTCGGCGTCGCCACCGGCGACCGCTTACGGCTGCAGGTCGCGCTCGGCGAGACGACGTTCCGCGTTGCGGGGATCGTGCGTGGCGGCCAGGGCCGCGTCGCGTTCGCCGACATCGCCGGGGTGCAGGCGGCCTTCGATCGTCTCGGCCGGCTGAGCCGCATCGACCTGCGTGTGCGTCCGGGGGTCGACGTCGGTGCGCTGCGCTCGCGCCTCGCGGCCGCGCTGCCCGCCGGCGTGCAGATCGAGCGCCCCGAGGCCAACGTCGAACGCGGCGCGAGCATCTCGCGCTCGTATCGCGTGAACCTGAACGTGCTCGCTCTGGTTGCGCTGTTCACCGGCGGGCTCCTCGTCTTCTCGACGCAAGCGCTCGCGATCGTGCGGCGGCGCGCGCAGCTCGCGCTCCTGCGCACGCTCGGCGTGACGCGGCGGGCGCTGGTCGCGACGCTGCTCGGCGAAGGGCTCCTGGTCGGCGCGATCGGCGCAGCGCTCGGCCTCGCCGCCGGCTACGCCCTCGCGCAGGCGATCGTCCACGTCACCGGCTTCGACCTCGGCGCCGGGCATTTTCGCGGTATGCAGCCTGCGCTCGTGCTCGATCCGGCGGCTGCGGGCCTCTTCTTCGTCCTCGGCGTCGCGGTCGCGCTCGTCGGCAGCTTCTTCCCCGCGCTCGAGGCGGCGCGCGCCGCGCCGGCGGCGGCGCTCAAGTCGGGCGACGAGCAGTGTGCGTTCGAGCGGCTGACGCCGGTCTGGCCGGGCCTCGCGGTAATGGCGGCCGGGGCGGTAGGCACGGCGCTGCCGCCGATCGCCGGACTACCGATCTTCGGATACGTCTCGATCGCGTTGCTGTTGATCGGCGCGATCATGCTCATGCCGCGCGCCGCCGTCGTGTTCTTCGGCGTGCTGCGGCTGCCGCGCGCCGCCGGACTGCGGCTTGCCGTCGCGCAGCTGCGCGGCGCGCCGGGCCAGTCGATGCTCAGCCTCGCGACGATCGTCGCGGCGGTCAGCCTGCTCGTCTCGATGGCGATCATGGTCGCCTCGTTCCGCGTCTCGCTCGGGACGTGGCTCGACCACGTCCTCCCGGCGGACGTGTACCTGCGCACCACCGGCGCGGGCGACACGGGTTTTCTCACGCCGGAGGATCAGGCAAACATCGCGCGTGTGCCGGGCGTCCGCCGCGCCGACTTCCTGCGCGCGCAGAACGTGCTCCTCGCGGGCAATCGGCCCGCCGCCGCGCTGCTCGCGCGCAGCGTCGAGCCGGGCGATCCGGGCCGCCTGCTGCCGCTCGTCGGCGCGTTCATCGTGCCGGGACCGGGCGCGCCGCCGCCGGTCTGGGTCACCGAGGCGATGGCCGATGTCTACGGCTTCACGCTTGGTCGAGTCGTCGAGATCCCGCTTGGCGGGCGTATCGAGCGCTTCACCGTGGCCGGCGTCTGGCGGGACTACGTCCGTTCGCAGGGAGCGGTCCTCATCGAGCGCGATCGGTACGTCGCGCTCACCGGCGACCGGAACGCCAACGACGCAGCTCTCTGGCTCGCGCCGGGCGTCGACGCCGGAGCGGTCAAGGACGCACTCCGCCGTACCGTGCCGGGCGGCGAGAACTTGGACATCGCCGACCCGGGAGAGATCCGGAGCCGCTCGCTGCAGGCGTTCGACCGGACGTTTGCGGTGACCTACGCGCTTGAGCTGGTCGCGCTGGTGATCGGGCTTACGGGGCTTTCATCGAGCTTCGGCGCGCTGGTGCTCGCGCGCCGGCGCGAGTTCGGCATGCTGCGGCACGTCGGCATGACCCGTCGCCAGATCGGCACCATGCTGGCGGCCGAGGGGCTGCTCGTCAGCGCGCTCGGGCTCCTCGTCGGGCTCGCCCTTGGATTCCTGATCAGCCTGATCCTGATTCACGTCGTCAATCGCCAGTCGTTCCACTGGACGATGGATTTCGCGGTGCCGTGGGTACCGCTGGCGATCTTCAGCGCCGCGATGCTCGCTTGCGCATCGCTGACCGCACTCTTCAGCGCGCGGCAGGCGATGACGGACGACGCGGCGCGGGCGGTGAAGGACGACTGGTGAGGAAAGCGCGCAGGTCGGAGCGCCGAGCGTTCCTGCTGACGCCGCTCGCGCTACTCGCGGCGCGAGCGTTCGGCGCGGACGACTATCCGCGCGTGGCACCCGGCTACGCGTTGCAATTCCCGCGCGACCACGGCGCGCACCCGGCGTTTCGCACCGAGTGGTGGTACCTCACCGGCTGGCTTGCGGCCGAGGACGGGCGGGAGCTCGGCTTTCAGATCACCTTCTTCCGCAACCGGCCGCGGATCGCGGAGACGAATCCGAGCGCGTTCGCGCCGCGCCAGCTCGTCTTCGCGCACGCGGCGCTCGCGGATCCGCGCGACGGCCGGCTCCTGCACGACCAGCGCGCCGCACGCGCGGGCTTCGGCCTGGCCGAGGCGCGCGAGCAGGAGACCGACGTGTGGGTGGACGACTGGTCCCTGAAAAGCACGTCCGACGGCTATGCGGCGCGCATCCCCGCGCGCGATTTCACGCTCGAGCTCACGTTTCGCGCCACACTTTCGATTTTCTTGCAGGGCGATCGCGGCTACTCGCGCAAGGGCCCGCTCGCGGCTCAGGCGAGCTACTACTACAGCCGCCCGCAGGTCGCGGTCGAGGGCGTGGTCGCCCGCGGCGCACGCACCGAGCGCGTGTCGGGCCGCGCCTGGCTCGACCACGAGTGGTCGAGCCAGGTGATGGCGCCTGAAGCGGTCGGCTGGGACTGGGTCGGGCTCAACCTCGCCGACGGCGGCGCGCTCATGGCGTTTCGCATGCGCAGCCGGGATGCTGGCCCGTTCTGGGCGGGCGGGGCGCTGCGCGGTGCCGACGGCCGCCTGCGCACCTTCGCGCCGGAGGAGATCCGCTTCGAACCGCTGCGGCGCTGGAAGTCGCCGCGCACCGAGGTGGAGTATCCCGTGGCGATGCGTGTGCACGCCGGCGAACTCGTCTTCGATCTCGAGCCGTTGTTCGAGGACCAGGAGCTCGATTCGCGCGCGAGTACCGGGACGATCTACTGGGAGGGCGCGGTGCGGGCGCGCGCGGGCGATCGCGTGATCGGGACCGGGTATCTCGAGCTGACGGGGTACTGGAAGCCCCTCAAGCTGTGAGCCCGGTTCTGCCGCGAGCGATCGGTACAATCGCGCCACGCGTCACGCGCCGCCTTACATGCATCGCCACGACCATTCCCTGATCGAGATTCGCGGCCAGCGCATCGAGGTCCGCACGATCGAGGGCGACCCGGCACGCCCGACGCTCGTGTTCCTGCACGAAGGCCTCGGCTCGGTCGCGATGTGGCGCGGGTTCCCCGTCCGGGTGGCGGAGGTCACCGGGTGCCCGACGGTGGTTTACTCGCGCTACGGGTACGGCGGGTCGGACCGCCTCGAAGCGCCCTTCGGCGTCGATTACATGCACCGCGAGGCCGAGGAGTCGCTGCCGGATCTGCTCGCGACGCTGGGGATCGCGCAACCGATCCTGATCGGTCACTCGGACGGCGCGTCGATCGCGCTCATCTACGCGGGGACTCACGCGAACGTCCGCGGGCTGTTGGCGCTGGCCCCGCACGTCTTCGTCGAGGACATCTCCGTGCGGAGCATCGAGGATGCGAAGGTCGCGTTCGAGACGACCGACATGCAGAAAAAGCTCGCGCGCTACCACACCGATGCGTGGAAGACCTTCTACGGCTGGAACGACATCTGGCTGCACCCCGACTTCCGGCGCTGGAACATCGAGTCGTACCTGCCGCGCATCCGCTGCCCGGTGATGGCGATCCAGGGGGTGAACGACGCGTACGGCACGATGGCGCAGGTCGAGGCGATCGCGGCGCAGGTGGCCGGCCCGTGCGAGCTCGTGAAGTTCGACGCGTGCGGGCACAGTCCGCATCGCGACCAGCACGACGCGACGCTGGCGGCCATCGTGCGCTTCGTCGCGCAAGTCGCGCCATGAGGAGGAGACGATGCGGGGCCTGAAAGGCAAGGTGGCGCTCGTGACGGGCGCGGCGAACGGGATCGGGCGCGCGATCGCGCTGCGGCTCGCGGAGGAGGGCTGCACGGTCGGCATCTTCGACCTCGACGAGACCGGCGCACTCGATTGCGCCGGCCAGATCCAGGCACGCGGCGGGCACTCGCACGTTGAGGTGGTCGACATCGGCGATCACGCCGCCGTAGGGCGCGCGGTCGGTGCGCTCGAGAGCCATCGCGGGCCGGTGGATATCCTCGTCAACAACGCCGGGTGGGACCGCGCGGTGAACTTCGTCGACAGCGACCCCGCCTTCTGGGAGAAGGTGGTGCGGATCAACCTGTTCGGGCCGCTGAACGTGCATCACGCGGTGCTCCAGCGCATGGCGGAGCGGGGGCGCGGCTGCGTGGTCAACATCGCCTCCGACGCGGGCCGGGTCGGCTCGTCGGGCGAAGCGGTGTACTCGGCGTGCAAGGGCGGGGTCATCGCGCTCACCAAGACGCTCGCGCGCGAGCTGGTCGGAAAGGGCATCCGGCTGAACGTGGTGTGCCCCGGCCCGACCGACACCGCGATCCTGCGCGGGTTCACCGAGGGCCCGGACGGGGCGAAGATCCTGGAGGGGCTGAAGCGCGCGATCCCGATGCGGCGCCTCGGGTCGCCGGACGACTACCCGGGCATCGTCGCGTTTCTCGCGAGCGACGACGCGGCCTACATCACCGGGCAGACGATCAGCGTGTCGGGGGGGTTGACGATGGCGGGCTGAGCAGGTGCGCGATCGAGTTCGCGTAATACGCGATCAGCCGCGCCTCCTCGGACCGGGCCGTGTACAGGCCGTCCGCCTCCTCCACCACATGTCGTAGCGTCAGCATTTCCAGCCCCGCTGAAATCGCGTAGTCGCGGTCGGCGCGCGGGACGTAGATCTTCGCGCCGCCCGCTTCCAGCGCTTCGATCAGCCGCCCGGCCTCGGCCTTGATCTCCAGCTCCGCCAGCCCGCGCCCCGGGTTGCGCGCGAACACCGTCGCGACGAGCGGCACGGGCAGGACCGGGACAAGCCGTCCGATCTCGTCCATCACCCGCCGCGCGAGCTCGCCGATGCGCGCGAAGCGATCCTCTTTGGACATGCGCCGGAAGTCGAGGTCCCGCGCCGTCGCCCATTCGCGCACCGAGATCGGCGTGCCGAAGTTCACGCACGCGTAGCCGAACCGCTTCCAGCGGCTGCGCGCCATCAGCGCCACCTGCTGCGCGACGAACCGCAGCGTCGTCCACGCCGCGCCGAGCGCGCCCGGCCGCGGGCCGCCCGGCTCGCGATCAAGGAGCAGCGTCCGGTCCTCGAGCGTGCGGTCGTAGTTGATGCCGAGCGGAATGAAGACCACGTCGTGGTCTGCGTGCGGGTCGAACCCGCGCAGCATGTAGTCGAGCACGCCGAGCCGCGGCTCGCGCATCAGGCCGTCGCGCGTGAGGCCGCCCTCCGGGTACAGCGCCTGCGTCACGCCATTCTCGGTCGCCATCGCGATGTAACGCTCGAGGACGCGCCGATAGAGATCATCGCCCGATCCGCGGCGCACGAAGTAACCGCCCATCGACCGGATGAGCTGCTGCAGTGGCCAGATGCGCGCCCACTCGCCGACCGCGTAGGAGAGCGCCGCGCGGTCCGCGGCGAGGTAGGCCACGAGCACGTAGTCCATGTTCGACCGGTGGTTCATCACGAACACCACGGTCGCATTCGGTGGCACGCGTGCGAGCCCTTCGTCATCGCTGTACCCGACGCGTACGCGGTACAGCGCCTGCGCCGCACGCCGGGCGAGCCAGTAGCCGATGCGGAAGTAGAAGTAGGCGTTGAACGCCGGCACGATCTCGGACGCGTACTCGCGCACCTTCTGGGTCGCGAGTGAGCGCGGCATGTTCTGCGCTGCGGCCTGCGCGGCGGCGGCCTCCTGCACCTTCGCGTCGTAGACCAGCACGTCGATCAGCGCCTGCCGGCGCGTGCGCTGGAACGGGCGCACCTCGATCGCGAGCTTGCCCGTGACCTGGTCGAGGACGCGGTTCGCGCGGCTGCGCAGCAGCCAGCGCCAGCTTGGCCGCATCACCCGGTCGTAGACGCCGAGCGCGGCGAGGATGGCGATCGCAAGCGCGAGCCAGGCGGGCAGGGTGATCGTCATGATGGCGCGAGGCTACCGCCTCGCGCTGGAAGGTGAAAGGGGGTGAGGCCGAGTACGCTCGGTTCGGACTCGAGGCCCTACGGATGTCAATGGACACTGTTGCCTGATTGGACGCGCTAGGCAACAAAAAGCCCGCATTCTCGCGGGCTTAAGCACATTGCTGGACTACTTTGGATATTGAATTGGTGGAGGCGGCGGGAATCGAACCCGCGTCCGAAAGTCCTCCGCAGTCAGGACTACATGCTTAGCCTGGTCGTTTGAATCTCGCCTCGCGCCCGCCGACCGGCAGGCTGACGCTTGGCCAACCGCTTCGACGGATCTACCCGGCCAAGCGGCCAGACCGGGCGGAGAGGCTGATGTCAATGACGCTGCACCCCTCTCGGGGCCTAGCCCATCAGCAGGCTAGTGCAGCGTCTCGCCGGTGTTAGGCGGCGAGAGCGAAACGCTCGTCGTTGGCGTTTGTAGTGTTTCCAGTTGGATTAACGAGGTCGCTGGCCCTCGGCATGCCCTGTGCTGCTTCGAAACCCCCGTCGAGACCAGGTCGCCCCCAATGTACGTGTGCTGCGCACGGATTCCCCGTGGGGCCGCAAAGCGGCCCCACGTCCATTCATTATACGGGTGATCCGAGGTGGTTCAAGACTTCGAGCGGGTGATCGATGACCGAATCGGCGCCCCAGGCGTGCGGGTCGCCGTCCACACCGAGATAACCGTACGCGGCTGCGATCACCGGCATGCCGGCGGCGCGTGCGGCCTGGATGTCGCGCAGATCGTCGCCGACGTAGAGGCAACGGCCCGCCTGGATGCCGATGTGGCGCGCAGCGTGCAGCAGCGGATCGGGGTGCGGCTTGGCACGCGAGGTGGTGTCGCCGCCAACGACACAGGCCGCGCGGTCGAGCAGGGCGAGCGCTTCGAGCAACGGTCGCGTGAAGCGTTCCGCCTTGTTGGTCACCACGCCCCAAGGCACCGCGCGCGCATCGAGCGTCGCGAGCAGCTCTGCCATGCCCGCGAAGAGCTCGGTCTCGACGCAGATCCGCGCCGCGTAGAGATCCAGAAACCGCGCCTTCAGGGGCTCGTACTCCGCGTGGCCGGGATCGATGCCGAAGCCGACCCGCAGCATCCCGCGCGCGCCACTCGAGGTGAGGGGGCGCGCCGCGTCGACCGGCACGGGCGGCCGGTGCCGTTCCTCGAGCAGCGCATTGAGCGCGCCCGCGAGGTCGGGCGCTGTGTCCGCGAGCGTGCCGTCGAGATCGAAGAGAACCGCGCGGATCGTCATTCCGGCCGGAGCGCGTGGACGATGTAGTTCACGTCGGTGTCGGGGCCGAGCGCGTAGATCTTCGTCAGCGGGTTGTAGGTCATGCCGACGAGGCCCGTGACCTCCAGTCCGGGTGCCCGGCACCAGCGCGACAGTTCGGAGGGCTTGATGAACCGGGCGTAATCGTGCGTTCCCCGGGGCAGCAGGCGGAGCACGTACTCCGCGCCGATGATCGCGAAGAGGTAGGACTTCGGGTTGCGGTTGATCGTTGCAAAGAAAAGCTGCCCGCCCGGCCGCGCGAGGGCCGCGCAGGCCCGGACGGTGCTGGCCGGATCCGGGACGTGCTCCAGCACTTCCAGGCAGGTCACCACGTCGTAGGTCCCGGGCTCGCGCGCAGCCAAGTCCTCCGCGGCAACCGCCTCGTAGTCGACCGGGAGCTGCGTCTCCAGGAGATGAAGCCGCGCCACCGTGATGGGTTTGTCGGCGAGGTCGATGCCCTTCACCCGCGCGCCCGCACGGGCCATTGCTTCGGCCAGGATGCCGCCGCCGCATCCGACGTCAAGGACGCGCTTGCCCGCGAGCCGTGCCTTGCCGTCGATCCAGGCGAGACGTAGCGGGTTGATCTGGTGGAGCGGCCGGAATTCGCCGTCGGGGTCCCACCAGCGGTGCGCCAGCGCGCTGAATTTCGCGAGCTCCTTCGGATCAACGTTCGTCGTCGTGTCGGTCATGCTCCGGGTGCTAGCTTAACGCGGCGCGATTCCCAAAACAAAAAGCCCCGCCGGAGCGGGGCTTTCTGCAGAAGCGGCGGGCCGCTACTTCTGGCGCGTGCCGACCACCTCGATCTCCACGCGACGATTCTTCGCGCGACCCTCGGCGGTGCTGTTGCTCGCAATCGGCTGGGCCTTGCCCTTGCCTTCGGTGTAGATCCGGTTCGGCTCGATGCCCTTGCTGACCATGTAGGCCTTCACGGCTTCGGCGCGGCGGACCGACAGCTTCTGGTTGTACTCGGCGGTGCCGACCGAGTCCGTGTGACCGATCGCGATGACCACCTCGAGCGCCGTTGCCTTCAGCTTGCCGACCACGTCGTCGAGCTTGGCCTTGCCTTCGGGCTTCAGGACCGCCTTGTCGAAATCGAAGAAGACGTCAGCTGCGAACGTGACCTTCTCAGTGACCGGCTTCGGCGGCGGGGGCGGCGCAGGCTTCGCAGCCGGCGGCGGCGGCGGAGCTGCGGCGGGCTGCGGCGGGGGCGGCGGCTCGCAGACCTGCTTGGGCAGCAGATCCTTGTCGCACTCGCAGTTCGCGATCGCCGGCGTCCAGTAGCCGGTGCGCCAGCAGAGGTTGTACGGGTCTTTGACGATCGCGTTGCGCGTGTCGGTCACGTATCCATCAGTGCCCTTGCCTTGCTGCGCGAACGCGGGAGCAGCGACCAGGCCGATCACGACGGCGGACGCAGCCAACACCACCTTTTGTTTGAACATGATTTCCCCTTCCAGAAAGTGTGAAACTCTAATCAACAGCCGCCCGTTGACCGGCCGACTATCCGTTTTTTTGTGTCACTAACTTATTGTGCCACAAGCCTGTGCGCTTTTCCAACACCCGCGGATCGACCCGGACCAGCGCCCGGTCGGCCAGCACCGCCTCGCCTCCCACCCAGACGTGCGCGACGTGCTCGCGCCCGCAAGCGTACACGAGGTGCGAGACCGGATCGTAACAGGGTTGGGTTTCCGGATCCCCCAGGGCCACCGCGCACAGGTCGGCCGCCTTGCCGGGGGTGATCGAGCCGATCCGGGCCTCCAGACCCACCGCTCGGGCCCCCCCGAGGGTCGCGCAGCGCAGCGCGACATGCGCGGGCAGCGCCTCGGCCCGCCCGGCCACCGCTTTTGCCAGCAGGGCGGCAAGGCGCATCTCCTGGAACATGTCGAGCCGGTTGTTGCTCGCGGCCCCGTCGGTCCCGATCCCGACGTTCACCCCCGCGTCCAGCAGGGCCGCCACGGGGGCAAAGCCGCTGGCGAGCTTCAGGTTCGACGACGGGCAATGCGCGACGGAGCAGCCGTTGCGGGCCAGGGTGGCGATCTCCGCGGGGTCGAGGTGGATTGCGTGGACCCCGATCAGCCGCGGGCTGACGAGCCCGAGCGCCTCGAGGCGCTCGAGGGGGCGTTTGCCGTGGGCCTCGACGCTGCCGCGGATCTCGTCCGCGGTCTCGTGAAGGTGGATATGGACCGGCAAATCGAGCTCCTCGGCGAGGATCGCGATGCGCTCGAAAGTCCGGTCGGACACTGTGTACGGCGCGTGCGGCGCGAGGCAGAAAGAGATCCGTTCCTCCGCCCCCAGTCGGTCGCGCAGGGCCAGCCCTTTCGCCAGGTAGTCCTCCGCGTCGGACGCGTAGGCGCTCGGGAACTCGACCGCGATCAGTCCGATACCGGCCCGCATGCCGCTGTCGAGGCACGCGCGGGCCGCCGCTTCCGGAAAGAAGTACATGTCGTTGCAGAACGTCGTCCCGCCGCGCAGCATTTCCGCGCAGGCGAGCAGCGTGCCGTCGTACACGAAGTCGGGCGAGACGTGCTTCAGTTCGACCGGCCAGACGTGTTCCTTGAGCCATTCCATCAGCGGCCGGTCGTCGGCGAGGCCGCGCATGAGGCTCATCGCGGCATGCGTGTGCAGGTTCACCAGGCCGGGGATCAGGACGTGATGGTTCAGCGTCACCCGGCGCGCCGGTGCATAGGCGCGCGCTGCCTGCTGCGTCGGGAGAACCGCGGCGATGCGCCCGGCGCGGACGGCGACGCTGTGATCCTCGAGGACCACGCCGTCGGGCTCCACGGGCACGACCCAGCGCGCGTCGATGACGAGGTCGGCGGCTTCGGGCGGGCTGGACATCGCGGCGCGCGGATACTACCGCATCCGCCGCTCGCAATCCTTGGCCCGCGAGCTTGGCCCGCGAGCTTGGCCCGCGAGCGGGCCGGATGCTAAAATTCCACGCTTTGCACGGGCGCTAAGACTACCCCGCGACGTCCCCGCGCGCCATCCGAAACAAGCTCCGCCTGAATGGAACAGTTCGCCAAGGAAACGTTGCCCGTAAGCCTCGAAGAGGAGATGCGGCGCTCGTACCTCGATTACGCGATGAGCGTGATCGTCGGCCGCGCGCTCCCCGACGTGCGCGACGGGCTGAAGCCGGTGCATCGCCGGGTCCTGTTCGCGATGCAGGAAGCGAACACCGTCTGGAACCGGCCGTACGTGAAGTGCGCCCGCGTGGTCGGCGAGGTGATGGGCAAGTACCACCCGCACGGCGACACCGCGATCTACGACACGCTGGTGCGGATGGCGCAGGACTTCTCGATGCGCTACCCGCTCATCGACGGCCAGGGCAACTTCGGCTCGGTCGACGGCGACAACGCGGCGGCGATGCGCTACACGGAGTGCCGGCTCGACCGCATCGCTGCGGAACTGCTGGCCGACATCGACAGCGAGACCGTCGACTTCGTCCCGAACTACGACGGCAAGGAGCAGGAGCCGACCGTCCTGCCGGCGCGGCTGCCGAACCTGCTCGTCAACGGCTCCTCGGGAATCGCGGTCGGAATGGCGACCAACATCCCGCCGCACAACCTCGGCGAGACCGTCGATGCGTGCCTCGCGCTGCTCGCGCAGCCCGACATCGCGATCGAGGAGCTGATCAAGCTGATGCCGGCGCCCGATTTCCCGACCGCCGGGCTGATCTACGGGCTCGCCGGCGTGCACGAGGGCTACCGCACCGGGCGTGGGCGGATCGTCATCCGCGCGCGCACTCACTTCGAGGACATCGCCGGCGGCCAGCGGCAGGCGATCATCGTCGACGAGCTGCCCTACCAGGTGAACAAGCGGGTGCTGCAGGAGAAGATCGCCGAGTACGTGCACGAGAAGCGCATCGAGGGCATCTCCGACATCCGCGACGAGTCGGACAAGTCGGGCATGCGCGTGGTGATCGAGCTGAAGCGCGGCGAGCTCCCCGAAGTCGTCCTCAACAACCTCTATAAGCAGACTCAGCTCCAGGACAGCTTCGGCGTCAACATGGTCGCGCTACTCGACGGCCAGCCGAAGCTGCTCAACCTCAAGCAGATGCTCGCCGCCTTCCTCGCGCACCGGCGCGAGGTGGTGACCCGGCGCACGGCCTACGACCTGCGCAAGGCGCGCGAGAAGGCGCACCTGCAGGAAGGCCTCGCGGTCGCGCTGTCGAACGTCGACGAGATCATCGCGCTCATTAAGGCGGCACGCACTCCGGCCGAGGCCAAGCAGGGCCTGATGGGGAAGAGCTGGCCATCGCTGCTCGTGAACGAGATGCTCGAGCGTGCGCCCGAAGGCGCGACGCAGCCCGAGGACCTCGGCCCGAACTTCGGCCTGACCGCGGACGGCTACCGGCTCTCCGATCCCCAGGCGCAGCGCATCCTCGAGATGCAGCTCCAGCGCCTCACCGGCCTCGAGCAGGAGAAGATCGTCGCCGACTACAAGGAGCTGCTCGAGATCATCTCCGAACTGCTCGACATCCTTTCAAAGCCGGCGCGGATCACGGTGATCATCGGCGCGGAGCTCGCGGCGATCAAGGCTCAGTACGGTGACAAGCGCCGCAGCGAGATCGTGCTCAACGCCGAGGACATCGCCGTCGAGGACCTGATTGCGCCGCAGGACGTCGTGGTGACGTTCTCGCACGCGGGCTACATCAAGGCCCAACCGATGACGGACTACCGCGCGCAGCGCCGCGGCGGGCGCGGCCGGCAGGCGGCCTCGATGCGGGAGGACGACTTCATCGAGCGCCTGTTCATCGCGCATACCCACGACTACATCCTGTGCTTCTCGAACCGCGGCCAGGTGTACTGGCTCAAGGGCTACGAAGTGCCGGCCGGGACGAGCTCGAGCCGCGGCAAGCCGATCGTCAATCTCTTCCCGCTCGCCGAGGGCGAGCGGATCAGCGCGGTCCTGCCGGTCAAGACGTTCGACGAGAACCGCTTCGTCTTCATGGCGACCGCCAGCGGAACGGTGAAGAAATCCCCGCTCTCGGATTTTTCGCGGCCGCGCGAAAAGGGGATCATCGCGGTCGACCTGGAGGAAGGCGACTACCTGGTCGGGGCGGCGATCACCGACGGGCGCTGCGACGTGATGTTGTTCTCCGACGACGGCAAGGCGGTGCGGTTCGCCGAGGACGACGTGCGCCCGATGGGTCGCGGTGCGCGCGGCGTGCGCGGGATGAAGCTCGGCGAAGGCAGCCGAGTGATCTCGATGGTGGTCGCCGACGCGGAATCGAAGAGCGTGCTGACCGCGACCGAGAACGGCTATGGCAAGCGCACCGCGATCGCGGAGTACCCGCGCTATGGCCGCGGCACGCAGGGGGTGATCGCGATCCAGACGAGCGAGCGCAACGGCAAAGTGGTGAGCGCCGCGCTCGTGGACGAGAAGGACGAGATTGTCCTGGTGTCCACCGGCGGTGTGCTGATCCGCACCAAGGTCGACCAGATCCGCGAGATGGGCCGGTCGACGCAGGGCGTGAGCCTGATCAACCTCGACGCGGGCACGAAGCTCGCCGGGGTCGAGAAGATTGCCGAGCCCGAGCCTGAGGACGAGAACGGCAACGGCAACGGCAACGGCAACGGTCCCGGCAGCGGCAGCGGCGACGGCAGCGGCAACGGCGACGGCAAGAGCGGCCAGGGGGACGGGGACGGGGGTGGGGGCGGGGACGGCGGGGGGCTTCCGGCGTGAGGGTTCTCAATTTCAGCGCGGGGCCGGCGGTGCTCCCGGAGGAGGTCCTCCGGCAGGCCGCGGACGAGATGCTCGACTGGCACGGGAGCGGGATGTCCGTGATGGAGATGAGCCATCGCGGCAAGGAGTTCATCGCCATCGCGGAGGAGGCGGAGGCCGATCTGCGCGGCCTGCTGGCGATCCCGGCGAACTACCAGGTCCTGTTCCTGCAGGGCGGCGCGTCGCTGCAGTTCGCGATGGTCCCGATGAATCTGCTGCGCGGGAAGGGCTCGGCCGACTATGTCAACACCGGCGAGTGGTCGAAGAAGGCGATCAAGGAGGCACAGGCCTTTTGCAAGGTGAACGTCGCCGCATCGGCGGAGGACGGGAACTTTACCTACGTGCCCGAGCGCGCGCGCTGGAAGCTCGACCCGAATGCCGCGTACGTGCACGTATGCACGAACGAGACGATCGGCGGCGTGGAATTCCATTGGATTCCCGACACGGGTGCGGTCCCGCTCGTCGCCGACATGTCGTCGCACATCCTGTCGCGCCCGATCGATGTTGCGAAGTACGGCCTGATCTATGCCGGCGCGCAGAAGAACATCGGACCCGCCGGCCTGACGATCGTGGTCGTTCGCGACGATTTGCTCGGACACGCGCCAAAGGGCACCGCAGGCATGCTCGACTACAAGGTCCACGCCGACGCCCAGTCGATGTCGAACACCCCGCCCACTTATGCGATCTATATCGCGGGGCTGGTGTTCAAGTGGCTCGAGCGACAAGGCGGGCTCGAGGCGCTGGAGCGCAAGAACATCGCCAAGGCGCAACTGCTCTACGATTATCTCGGCGACTCGACGCTCTTCCGCAGCCCGGTGCGGGAGTCGGACCGCTCGCGCATGAACATTCCGTTCACACTGCGCGACGCGTCGCTCGATGAGGCCTTCCTCAAGGGCGCGGAGGCGCGCGGCATGGTGCAGCTCAAGGGCCATCGTTCGGTCGGCGGCATGCGCGCTTCGATCTACAACGCAATGCCGATCGAAGCTGTGAAGCGCCTGCTCGATTACCTGAAGGAGTTCGAGGCCAAGAATGGTTAGGCGCTTCGATATCCTGGTGCTGAACCAGATCTCACAGGTCGGCCTGAAGCGGCTGCCGGCGGACCGATATACGGTCGGCAAGGAGGCCGCGCTCCCGGATGCAATCCTCGTCCGCTCTGCGGACATGCACGCAATGCCGATCCCGCAGTCGGTGCAGACGATCGGCCGCGCGGGCGCCGGGACGAACAACATTCCGATGGCGGAGATGAGCAAGCGCGGGGTACCGGTCTTCAACGCCCCCGGCGCGAACGCGAACGCGGTCAAGGAGCTCGTGCTCGCGGGCATGCTGATCGCGGCACGCAACCTCCTGCCTGCGGTCCAGTTCGTCGCCGGGCTCCGCGGCGACGACGATGCGATCGCGCGGCAGGTCGAAGACGAGAAGAAGCGCTTCGCCGGCGTCGAGCTGCCCGGGCACACGCTCGGCGTGATCGGGCTCGGCAAGATCGGCAGCCTGGTGGCGGATGCGGCGATCCGGCTCGGCATGAACGTCCTCGGCTACGATCCCGAGATCACCGTCGATGCGGCCTGGAGCCTGCCCGCGCAGGTGAGGAAGGCCCATTCGATCGAAGAGGTGCTGAAGGGCAGCCACTTCGTCACGCTGCATGTGCCATTGACGAAAGCGACGCGCGATCTCGTGAACGCCGAGCGGCTCGCGCAGGTGCGGCCCGGTGCCATCCTCCTCAACTTCTCGCGCGAGGGAATCGTCGACGACCGGGCCGTGGTCGAGGCGCTCGGCGCCCACCGCTTGAAGACCTATGTCACCGACTTCCCGACGGCGCGGCTCGCCGGTCAGGCGGGGGTCGTGGCGCTGCCCCATCTCGGGGCGTCGACGCGGGAAGCGGAGGACAACTCCGCGGTGATGGTCGTGGATCAGGTGCGGGAGTATCTCGAGCACGGCACGATCCGCAACGCGGTGAACTTCCCCGACGTCGTCATGCAGCGCGAGGCGCCGTTTCGCGTCGCGATCGCCAACACGAACGTCCCGAACATGCTCGGCCAGATCTCCACCGCGATGGCGCACGCCGGCCTGAACATCCACAACATGTTCAACAAGTCCAAAGGCGAGATGGCCTACACGCTCGTGGACGTGGACAGCCGTGTCCCGGACGACGCCATCGAGACGATCCGCCGCATCGGCGGCGTGCTGGCGGTGCGCTACCTGCCTTCCTGAGCCGGCCATGGACGACGACTCGATCGACCCAGACATCGCCGGGCGCCGCGCCGGCATCGACCGGATCGACGGGGAGCTCGTGAGGCTCGTCTCCGAGCGCGCCCGGCTCGCGCAGGAAATCGGCAAGCTCAAGGGCGACGGGCCGGTCTACCGGCCGGAGCGCGAGGCCGAGGTGCTGCGGCGGGCCACGGCGGCGAACGCCGGCCCGCTCCCGAACGAATCGCTCGGCCGCGTCTTCGTGGAGATCATCTCGGCGTGCCGCGCCCTGGAGCAGCGGCTGCGCATCGCCTACCTCGGCCCCGCCGGGACGTTCAGCGAAATGGCGGTCGCGAAGCTCTTCGGGCACGCGGTGGACGGGGCGCCGCTCGCGTCGATCGACGAGGTGTTCCGCCAGACGGAGACGGGCGCGACGCAGTTCGCCGTCGTGCCGGTCGAGAATTCGACCGAGGGTGCGGTAGGGCGCACGCTTGATCTTCTTCTGCAGACGCCGCTCGCGATCTGCGCGGAGGTCGTGCTGCGCGTGCACCAGAACCTGATGACGAAAGGCGCTGCGCTTGCCGGCGTGACCCGCGTCTACTCGCACGCCCAGTCGCTCGCCCAGTGCCACCAGTGGCTCGCGCGAAACCTGCCCGAGGCCGAGCGCGTGCAGGTCGCCAGTAACGCCGAAGCGGCCCGGCTCGCCGCGCAGGAGCCGACCGCCGGTGCGGTCGGTCCCGCGATCGCCGCCGAGCGGTACGGCTTGAACCTGCTCGCCGAGAACATCGAGGATGCGCCGGACAACCTCACGCGCTTCCTCGTGCTCGGCAGCCTCGAGACGGCGCCCACCGGCAAGGATCTCACGTCGCTGGTCCTGTCGGCACCCAACCGCCCTGGCGCGGTGCACGCACTCATTGCGCCGTTCGCCAAGCACGGCGTGAGCATGAGCCGCATCGAGTCGCGGCCGGCGCGGCTCGGCCGGTGGGAGTACATGTTCTACATCGACGTCGAGGGCCACCAGCGCGACCGCAAGGTCGCTGACTCGATCGCCGAGCTGAAGGGGCTCGCGCCGTTCCTGAAGGTCCTCGGCTCCTATCCTGCCGCCGTCCTATGAGCACCCCGGACCCAGCCATGACGCCCGCCGATCCGTGCGAGCGCGCGCCCGCGTACGTGCGCGCGATTGCGCCTTATCAGCCGGGCAAGCCGATCACCGAGCTCGCCCGGGAGATGGGGCTCGACGCGGCGCGCATCATCAAGCTCGCCTCGAACGAGAACCCGCTCGGGGTCTCGCCGCGCGCCCGCGCCGCGATCGAGGCGGCGCTGCCGGAGCTCGCGCGCTACCCCGACGGCTTCGACCTCGCCAAAGCGCTGTCGCGCAGGCTCGGCGTCGCAACCGACCGGATCGTCCTCGGCAACGGCTCCAACGACGTCCTCGAGATGGTCGGCGGGGCGTTTCTTGCACCGGGCCGGTCATCGGTGTACTCGCAGCACGCGTTCGCCGTTTATCCGCTCGCCACCCAATCGCGCGGCGCGCACGGCATCGTCGTGCCGGCGAAGGACTACGGCCACGATCTGCCGGCCATGCTGAAGGCGATCGAGCCCGAGACGCGCGTCGTATTCATCGCGAACCCGAACAACCCGACCGGCACGCTGCTTACCGGCGCCGAGATCGAGGCGTTCCTGCGCGCGGCACCGACCGACGTCGTCGTGGTGATCGACGAGGCCTACAACGAATACCTGCCAGCCGCGGCCCGCTACGACAGCCTGCAGTGGCTCGCGCGGCACCGCAACCTCGTCATCACGCGGACCTTCTCGAAGGCGTACGGGCTCGCCGGCCTGCGCGTCGGCTACGCGCTCTGCGATTCCTCGATTGCCGATCTGCTGAACCGGGTGCGGCAGCCGTTCAACGTGAACAACCTCGCCCTAGTCGCGGCGATCGCCGCGCTCGACGACGCGCTGTTCCTGCGCCAGAGCCACGACCTGAACCTGGCCGGACTGGCGCAGCTCACGGGCGGGTTCAAGCGCCTCGGGCTGGCCTGGATCCCTTCGTTCGCGAACTTCGTCAGCGTCGAGATCCCCCGCGAGGCGCGGGCGAGCCAGGCGGACGTCGTATACCAGAAGCTGCTGCGCGCCGGCGTCATCGTGCGACCCGTCACCGGGTACGCGCTCCCGGATCACTTGCGCGTGACCGTCGGACTGCCGGAGGAGAACGAGCGCTTTCTCGACGTGCTGGCCGGAGCGCTGGCCAAGTCCTGACCCGTGCAACGTATCGACACGCTTGCTCTCATCGGCGTCGGATTGATCGGCGGTTCTTTCGCGCTCGCGCTCAAGGCGGCCGGCGCGGTGGGGCGGGTGATCGGGGTCGGGCGCGACCCCGCGAACATCCGTCGCGCGCTCGAGCTCGGCGCGATCGACACGGCGCAGCCCGATGCGGGCGCGGCGGTCGACGGCGCGGACTTCGTCCTGATCGCGACGCCGGTCGGTGCCATGGCTGCCCTATTTGACCAGATCGCACCGCGTCTCGCGCCGGAGGCGGTCGTGACCGACGGCGGCAGCACGAAGTCGGACGTGATCGCCGCGGCGCGCGCCGCGTTGCGCGCGAAGATTCCCCAGTTCGTTCCGGCGCATCCGGTGGCCGGCTCCGACGAAAGCGGGGTCGCTGCCGCATCGGCCGGGCTGTATCGCGGCCGGGAAGTCATCCTGACCCCGCTGCCCGAAAACCGCCCCGCGTCGATCGAGCGCGTGCGCGCGGCGTGGCAGGCGTGCGGCGCGCGCGTGACCGAGATGTCGCCCTCGGACCACGACGCCGTGCTCGCGGCGGTGAGCCACCTGCCGCACCTACTCGCCTTCGCCCTCATGCGGGACATCGCGCAGCGGGCCGACTCGGGGCGCTTCCTCGCCCACGCCGGCAGCGGCTTCCGCGACTTCACCCGTCTGGCCGCGAGCAACGCCGAGATGTGGCGCGACATCTGCTTCGCGAATCGTGCCGCGCTGCTCGGGGAGTTGCGCCGCTACCAGGACGAGCTCGCGCGCCTCGGCGCGATCCTCGAGCAGGGCGACGTCGCGGGCCTGCAGCGCGCGCTCGAGGAGGCGCGTGCCGCGCGCCGGGCCTGGAGTGCGCAGCGCGGCGCTCCGGATACGGCCGGCTGACCGCCCGATGGCGCAAGCCGCCGCGCGCCCGGGCCACCTCGATCTCGCGCCCGTCGCGCGCGTCGCCGGCGCGATCACGCTGCCCGGCTCGAAGAGCCTCTCCAACCGCACCCTGCTCCTCGCGGCGCTCGCCGATGGCGCGACCACAATCGCCGGGCTGCTCGACTCCGACGACACGGCGCGCATGCTCGAGGCGCTCCGGGCGCTGGGAATCACCTGGGAGGCCACGGGCGAGCCCGGCGGCTACCGCGTGCACGGGTGCGCCGGCGTCGTTCCCGTCAAGCGCGCGGAGCTCTTCCTCGGGAACGCCGGCACGGCGTTCCGGCCGCTCACCGCGGTGCTCGCGCTGTCGGGCGGGACGTACCGGCTCGCGGGGATTGCGCGCATGCACGAGCGGCCGATCGGCGACCTCGTCGACGCGCTGCGGGCGCTGGGTGCCGAGATCCGTTACCTCGGGAAGGAGGGCTTCCCGCCGCTCGAAGTTCGCCCGGCGCGGCTTGCGCCCGCGCCCGCGCCCGCGGTGGCGGTGCGCGGCGAGCTCTCGAGCCAGTTCCTGACCGCCCTGCTGATGGCCCTTCCCCTGGCCGGGCGTCGCGTCGCGGTCGACGTGACGGGGGAGCTTGTGTCCAAGCCCTACGTCGAGCTCACGCTCGACTCGATGCAACGGTTCGGCGTCGCGGTCGAGCGCGCGGGCTGGCGGCGGTTCGTCGTGCCGGCCGGCGCGCGTTACCGCAGTCCGGGCACGATCCACGTCGAAGGCGACGCGTCGTCGGCGTCCTATTTTCTCGCCGCCGGTGCGATCGGCGGCGGCCCGGTGCGCGTGCAGGGCGTCGGGCGGGCGAGCGTGCAGGGAGACGTGCGTTTCGTGGAGGTGCTCGAGGCCATGGGGGCGAGCGTCGCCGCCGGCGACGACTGGGTCGAGGTCCGGGGTGCGCGCCCGTTGCGCGCGATCGACCTCGACCTGAACCACATCCCCGATGCGGCGATGACCGCGGCGGTCCTCGCCCTCTTCGCCGACGGTCCCTCGACGATCCGCAACGTCGCCAACTGGCGGGTGAAGGAAACCGATCGCCTCGCAGCGATGGCGACCGAGCTGCGTAAGGTAGGCGCGGTCGTAGACGAGGGCGCGGACTCTCTCCGGATCACGCCGCCACCCGGGGGGCGCCTCACGCCAAACGCCGTCATCGACACCTATGACGACCACCGGATGGCGATGTGTTTCTCACTGGTGGCGCTCGGTGGGGTGCCGGTGCGGATCAACGACCCGGCCTGTGTGAGTAAGACCTTCCCGGATTACTTCAAGGAACTCGCGCGCCTGACGGCGCGGGGGTGAGCGACTCGCTCGAATGACCGCCCTGTCGCCAGTGCCAGTGATCGCAATCGACGGGCCCTCCGCCTCCGGCAAGGGGACGGTGGCCCAGATCGTGGCACACACCCTCGGCTACCACTACTTGGACAGCGGTGCGCTGTACCGGCTTGCCGCCCTAGCGGCGACCACGCGCGGCGTGGACTGGGGCGACGAACCTGCGCTCACCGCGCTCGCTGGGGCGCTGGATGCCCGCTTCAACGCGGGCGAAGTCTGGCTGGACGGGCGGCGCGTGACCGAGGAGATCCGCAGCGAGGCCTGTAGCATCGCGTCATCCCGTGTGGCCGCCGTTCCCGGGGTCCGTGCGGCGCTGCTCGACCGCCAGCGGGCGTTCCGGCAACCGCCCGGGCTGGTCGCCGACGGCCGCGACATGGGCTCGGTCCTGTTTCCGGACGCGCGCCTCAAAGTCTTTCTGACCGCAACGCTGGAAGCCCGCGCCGAGCGCCGGTATAACCAGTTGAATGGCAAAGGAATCCCTGCTAACATCCAAACGCTTTTGCTCGATCTACGCGAGCGCGACGCACGCGATGCCGCAAGGTCGGTGGCCCCTCTCCGGGCGGCTGCCGACGCGAGGATCCTCAATACCACGGGGATGACCGCGGATCAGGCTGCGCACGCAGTGTTGTCGTGGTTTCGCGAGGCGGGCAAATGAACGGATGAACGGGTGGCAAGGAGGGCGACGAGCCCGCTTGCCGGTGTGCAACCAACCCCGCCGCGGCGCGCTGCCCGCGCTCGGGTGAAGGATCAGGTCCATTTCATGGCAAATGTCTCCCCCGCGGTCGCTCCGCAGGAAAGTTTCGCTGCGCTCTTCGAGGAAAGCCTCAGCCACAAGGAGATGCGCATCGGCGAGGTGATCACCGCGGAAGTGGTGCGCATCGACCAGAACTTCGTCGTGGTCAACGCGGGCCTCAAGTCGGAGAGCTATATCCTGCTCGAGGAGTTCCGCGGCGACCGCGGCGAGCTCGACGTGAACCCGGGCGACTTCGTCTCGGTCGCCATCGAGGCGCTGGAGGACGGCTACGGAGAGACGCGCCTGTCGCGCGACAAGGCTAAGCGCCTGGCCGCGTGGCTCGATCTCGAGAAGGCGCTCGAGTCCGCCGAGGTCGTGCAGGGCATGATCACCGGGAAGGTGAAGGGCGGGTTGACCGTGATGATCAACGGCATCCGCGCGTTCCTCCCCGGGTCGCTCGTCGACATGCGCCCGGTGAAGGACACGACGCCCTACGAGGGCAAGGCGATGGACTTCAAGGTGATCAAGCTCGACCGCAAGCGCAATAACGTCGTGGTATCGCGGCGTGCGGTGCTCGAGCAGACCGCGGGTGCCGAGCGCGAGGCGCTGCTCTCGAGCCTGCAGGAAGGCACCGTCGTCAAGGGCATCGTCAAGAACATCACCGATTACGGCGCGTTCGTCGACCTCGGCGGCATCGACGGTCTGCTGCACATCACCGACCTCGCATGGCGGCGCGTCAAGCATCCCTCCGAGGTGCTCTCCGTCGGCGACGAGGTGCAGGCGAAGGTGCTGCGCTTTGACCAGGAGAAGAACCGCGTCTCGCTCGGCCTCAAGCAACTCGGCGAGGACCCGTGGGTCGGCATCTCCCGCCGTTACCCGCCCAGCACGCGGCTGTTCGGCAAGGTCACGAACCTGACCGACTACGGCGCGTTCGTCGAGATCGAAGCCGGCATCGAGGGCCTGGTGCACGTCTCGGAGATGGACTGGACCAACAAGAACGTGCACCCGTCCAAGGTCGTCCAGCTCGGCGACGAGGTCGAAGTCATGATCCTCGAGATCGACGAGGACCGCCGGCGCATCTCGCTCGGCATGAAGCAGTGCATGCCCAACCCCTGGGAGGAGTTCGCGCAGAACCACCGCAAGAGCGAGAAAGTGCACGGCGTCATCAAGTCGATCACCGACTTCGGCATCTTCATCGGCCTGCCGGGTGGCATCGACGGACTGGTGCACCTCTCCGACCTGTCGTGGAACAAGCCCGGCGAGGAAGCCGTGCGCGACTACAAGAAAGGCGACGAGCTCGACGCGGTGGTGCTGTCGATCGACGTCGAGCGCGAGCGCATCTCGCTCGGCATCAAGCAGATCGAGGGCGATCCGTTCAACACCTTCGTGGCGACGCACGACAAGGGAGCGCTGGTCACCGGCGCGGTGAAGAGCGTCGATGCCAAGGGCGCAGTGATCCTGCTCGCCGGAGACGTCGAGGGATACCTCCGTGCTTCCGAGGTCGCTCGCGACCGCGTGGAGGATGCGCGCACGCACCTCAAGGAAGGCGATACGGTCACCGCGATGATCGTCAACATCGACCGCAAGAACCGCAACATCAACCTGTCCATCAAGGCCAAGGACACTGCGGACGAGACCGAGGCGATGGCGAAGCTCCAGAGCGCTTCGGCGGCGAGCACCGGCTCGACCAGCCTCGGCGCGTTGCTGAAGGCGAAGCTCGACAACAAAAACGCCCAGCGCGATTAAGCGCCCGGGCGCTCTCGGAGGGGAGGCAATGACCAAGTCGGAGCTCATCGCGCGGCTGGCGGCCCGCTATCCGCAGCTCGTTGCGAAGGACGCCGAGTACGCGGTCAAGATGATCCTCGACGCGATGACGCAGAGCCTGGTGAGCGGCCAGCGGATCGAGATCCGCGGCTTCGGCAGCTTCGGCCTGAATCACCGCCCTGCGCGCGTCGGACGCAACCCGAAGTCGGGCGAGAAGGTGCGCGTGCCCGAAAAGTTCGTGCCCCACTTCAAGGCCGGCAAGGAGCTGCGCGAGCGCGTCGACGGCGAGCTCGAGGCCGAGCAGCGGCAGGCGGGCGCAGGCTAGTGCAGCGGGCCGCGCTCCGGGCGGCCCGGGTTTTCTCGGCCGGAGGGCTGGACAGATGGCCTTCGTGAGGCTCCTCACGTCGTTCGTGTGGGCGGCGGTGTTCGTTGTGGCGCTGCTCTTCGCGATCAAGAACAGCGATCCGGTCACGCTGCAGTTCTACTTCGACCAGTCCTGGCAGGCGCCGCTCGTGTTCGTGGTCCTGGCGAGCTTTGCGGTCGGGGCCGCATTCGGCGTGATCGCGTGCCTGCCGCCACTCGTGCGCCAGCGGCGCGAGCTCGCCGGACTGCAGAAGGAGCTGCGCCTGCGGGCCGCGGAGACCGCGCCGCGGGAGCCGGCGCGGACGCTGGCCCCCAACGTGCCCTCGCAGCCGTAGCGGCCCGATCGTAGCGGCGCGACGCATGGAATTCGAAGTCTGGTGGTTGATCGCCTTCCCGGTCTTCTTCGGCCTGGGCTGGCTTGCCGCCCGCGTCGACATCAAGCATCTCGTCACCGAGTCCCGCAGCGTCCCGCGCACCTACTTCAAGGGGCTCAACTTCCTGCTCAACGAGCAGCCCGACAAGGCGATCGAGGCGTTCATCGAGGTCGTCAAGGTCGACCCGGAGACCGTCGACTTGCATTTTGCGCTCGGCAGCCTGTTCCGTCGGCGCGGCGAGACCGAGCGTGCGATCCGCATGCACAAGAACCTGCTGGAGCGCTCCGATCTCGCGGCGGAGCAGCGGCGGCAGGCCCTGTTCGAGCTCGGCCAGGATTACCTCAAGGCGGGGCTGCTCGATCGCGCCGAAGAGGCGTTCTCGAAGCTGCGCGACGGGCCGCAGCGGCTCGACGCGCTGAAGCACCTGCTCGAGATCTTCCAGCAGGAAAAGGAATGGGAGAAGGCGATCGAGGTCGCGCGCAGCCTGGAAAAGGAAACAGGGCAGTCCTGGCAGAAGGAGGTCGCGGAGTTCCGCTGCGAGATGGCGGCGGTCGAGGCAACGCATTCGCGCCCCGACGGGGCGCGCGCGCAGCTCGAGGAGGCGCTCAAAGAGAACCGCAAGTGCGTACGCGCGAGCATCCAGCTTGGCGATCTCGCCGCGGCGGGGGCGCGTCACGACGAGGCGATCGAGCACTGGAAGCGGGTCGAGACGCAGAATCCGGTGTTTCTCGCGCTCGTCGCGCACCGTCTGCTCAGGAGCTTCCAGGCGCTCGGACAGCCGGCGAGCGGACTCACGCTGCTGCGCGGCTACCTCGCGTCCTTTCCGTCGCTCGATCTGCTCGACGTGGCGTTCCAGTCGACGCTCGACGCCGAGGGCGCGGACGCGGCCCACAGCCTCGTGCGCGACGAGCTGCGGCGCAACCCCACCCTGCTCGGCCTCGACAAGCTGCTCGAAGCCCAGCTGCTCAACGCCCCGGCGGACCGGCGGCACGATCTCGAGCTCGTGCGCAGCTTGGTGCAGGGGCAGACGCGCCGGCTCGCGCGGTACCGCTGCGAGAACTGCGGCTTCCGCGCGCGGCAGTTCCATTGGCAGTGTCCGGCCTGCATGGCGTGGGAGACTTATCCGCCGCGACGGACCGAGGAGTTCGACCTTGCGCCCTGAACTGCGGGCGATGAAACAGCGGGAGATGAAACAGCGGGCGATGAACTCGAGGAGCGGCATTTGAAGATCACCATGATCGGCACCGGCTACGTCGGCCTGGTGTCGGGCGCGTGCCTGGCCGAGGTCGGGAACGACGTGCTGTGCTACGACGTGGACGCGCGCAAGATCGGTGTTCTCAACGACGGCGGCATCCCGATCCACGAGCCGGGGCTCGCCGAGATGGTGGCGCGCAACCGTGCCGCCGGACGCCTGCGCTTCACGACCGACGCGGCGGAGAGCGTCGCGCACGGCCGCATCCAGTTCATCGCCGTGGGAACGCCGCCCGACGAGGACGGCTCGGCCGACCTGCAGCACGTCGTCGCGGCCGCCCGCACGATCGGGCGGCACATGGAGGCCCATCGGATCGTGGTCGACAAGTCGACCGTGCCGGTGGGCACCGCGGACGCGGTGCGCGGCGCGATCGCCGCAGCGCTGGCGGAGCGCGGCGCGGCGGCCCCGTTCACCGTGGTGTCGAATCCCGAGTTCCTGAAGGAAGGCGCCGCGGTCGAGGACTTCATGCGCCCGGACCGCGTCGTGATCGGCAGCGACGACGAGGAGGCGACGCGCATCATGCGCGCCCTCTATGCGCCGTTCCAGCGCAACCACGAGCGCCTGATCGTGATGGACGTGCGCTCGGCGGAGCTCACCAAGTACGCCGCCAACGCGATGCTCGCCACGCGCATCTCGTTCATGAACGAGATCGCGAATCTCGCCGAGCGGCTCGGCGCGGACGTGGAGCAGGTACGCCGCGGCATCGGTGCGGATCCCCGCATCGGTTACCACTTTCTGTACCCCGGCGTCGGCTACGGCGGGTCGTGCTTCCCGAAGGACGTCAGGGCGATCATCAAGACCGGGCGAGACGCCGGGCTCGAGCTGCAGGTGCTCGAGGCGGTCGAGCGGGCGAACGACGCGCAGAAGCACGTGCTCTCTGCGAAGATCGCGCGCCGCTTCGGCGCCGACCTCGCGGGGCGCCGGTTCGCGCTCTGGGGACTCGCGTTCAAGCCCAACACCGACGACATGCGCGAGGCGCCGAGCCGCGTGCTCATCGGTGACCTGCTGGCGCGCGGTGCCTCGGTGTGCGCGTACGATCCTGCTGCGATGTCCGCGGCGCGCACCCTCTACGCGGGCGAGGCGCGCGTCGCCTTTGCCGAATCTCTGCTTGCGGCGGCGACGGGCGCAGACGCGCTGGTCGTCGTCACGGAGTGGAAGGAGTTTCGCAGCCCCGACTTCGACGGCCTGAAGGGGCGGCTCATGCAACCGGTGATCTTCGACGGCCGCAACCTGTACGACCCGGAGCTGGTGCGGAGCGCCGGATTCGAGTATTTCCCGATCGGTCGCAGATGACGGGAAGAGGGAAGCGGGAAGCGGGAAAGGCGCGTGCCAGCGGTACGCTTCCGGATTTCTCGCTTGCACGGGTGCTGGTCGTCGGCGATGTGATGCTGGACCGCTACTGGTTCGGCGACGTGAGTCGCATCTCTCCCGAGGCGCCGGTGCCGGTGGTGCGAATCGAACGGACCGAAGAGCGGCCCGGCGGCGCGGCGAACGTCGCGCGCAACGCGGCCGCACTCGGGGCCACGGCGGGCCTGTTGTCGGTGGTGGGCGAGGACGAGGCCGGCAACGCGCTGGCACGGCTGGTGCAGGCGGAGGGGGTGCGCGCCAGCCTGCATCGCGACGCCACGCTTGCGACCACCGTGAAATTGCGGGTGATCGGGCGCCAGCAGCACATGTTGCGCATCGACTTCGAGACCGCCCCCTCGTACGAGGTGCTGGCCGACAAGCTGTCCGAGTTCGAGGCGAGCCTGGAGAACTACGACGTCGTCGTGCTGTCCGACTACGGCAAGGGCGGTCTGACCCACATCGAGCGCATGATCGCTGCCGCGCGCAAGCGGGGACGCACGGTACTGGTCGATCCCAAAGGCGACGACTACACTCGCTACCGCGGCGCAAACGTCGTGACGCCGAACCGCAGGGAGCTGCGCGAGGTCGTGGGGCGCTGGAAGGACGAGGCCGACATGACCGCCCGCGCCCAACGGCTGCGCGCGGAGCTCGGCCTGGATGCGCTGTTGGTGACCCGGGCCGAGGAGGGCATGACGCTCTACTGCGACGGCAGCGTTCAGCACGAGCGGGCGAGGGCGCGAGTGTTGTCCGACGTGACGGGCGCGGGCGACACGGTCATCGCGACTCTGGCGGTGATGCTCGCGAGCGGTGCGGCGCTGCCCGAGGCGATGCATGTGGCGAACCACGCGGCCGGCATCGTGGTTGGTAAACTCGGCGCCGAGGTCGTCCATCTCGACGAGCTCGCCGCCGACCTGGCGGCCGCGTCCTCAGGATCATGAGCACCTACTACGTCGTCACCGGCGCCGCCGGCTTCATCGGCTCGAACCTCGTCCGCGCGCTCAACGAACGCGGCGTCACGAACATCGTTGCGGTCGACAACCTCGAGCGCGCCGACAAGTTCACGAACCTGGTCGGCTGCGAGATCGCCGACTACCTGGACAAGCGCGACTTCCTCGAGCGGCTCGCCGGCGGCGAGTTCGACGGCGTGCTCGACGCGATCCTCCACCACGGTGCCTGCTCCGACACGATGGAGACGGACGGTCGCTACATGATGGAGAACAACTACCGGTACTCGCTTGCGCTACTGGACTTCTGCATGGACGAGGAGATTCCTTACCTCTACGCGTCGTCGGCCGCGGTGTACGGCGGCGGACGCGTGTTCCGCGAAGCGCCGGAACACGAGGGGCCGCTGAACGTCTACGGCTACTCGAAATACCTCTTCGACCAGGTCGTGCGGCGGCGGCTCGCCGATGCGCCGGCGCAGGTGGCCGGCTTCCGCTACTTCAACGTCTACGGCCCGAACGAGGCCCACAAGGGCCGCATGGCTTCGGTCGCCTGGCACTTCTTCAACCAGTACCGCGCCGAGGGCCGCGTGAAGCTGTTCGCGGGCTCCGGCGGCTACGCGGACGGCGAGCAGCGGCGCGATTTCGTGTCGGTGCAGGACATTGTCAACGTCAACCTGCACTTCCTCGAGCGGCCGCAGCGGTCGGGCATTTTCAACGTCGGCACCGGGCGCGCGCAGTCGTTCAACGACGTCGCAGAGAGCGTCGTCAATACCTGCCGCAAGTCGGCGCGTCAGCCGCCGCTCTCGCGCGCCGAGATGTTGGCGCAAGGCGCGATCCAGTACCTCGCGTTCCCCGACGCGCTCAAGGGCAAGTATCAGAGCTTCACCGAGGCGGACCTCACCGCGCTGCGCGGGATCGGCTACGAGGCGCCGTTCCTCACTGTGGCCGAAGGCGTCGAGCGGTACGTCACGTCGTTGCTGCGGCATGAGCCCGGGGCAGTCGAATGAGCACGACGCTGTGGAAGACAATCGACGACACCGTCGGCAACACGCCGCTGGTGCGGCTTAAGCGGTTGCCCAGCGACACGACCAACGTCGTTCTGTGCAAGCTCGAAGGGAACAATCCGGCCGGATCGGTGAAGGATCGTCCTGCGCTGTGGATGATCCGCAAGGCCGAGGAACGCGGCCGCATCAAGCCCGGCGACACGCTGATCGAGGCGACCAGCGGCAACACCGGCATCGCGCTCGCCATGGTGGCGGCGATGCGCGGCTACCGCATGATCCTGATCATGCCCGACGACCTCTCGGCCGAGCGGCGTGCGAGCATGACCGCGTACGGCGCCCAGCTCATCCTGACACCGGCGTCGCAGGGCGGCATGGAGTACGCGCGCGACCTCGCCCAGCAGATGCACGCGGAAGGGAAGGGGATCGTGCTCGACCAGTTCGCGAACCCCGACAATCCGCTCTCGCACTACGAGACGACCGGGCCGGAGATCTGGCGCGACACGCGGGGCACGATCACCCACCTCGTGTCGAGCATGGGGACGACGGGCACGATCATGGGCACGTCGCGCTTCCTGAAGGAGAAGAATCCCGCGATCCAGATCATCGGCTGCCAGCCGGAGGAAGGGTCCAAGATTCCCGGCATCCGGAAATGGCCGGAGGCGTACCTGCCGAAGATCTACGACAGGTCCCGCGTGGACCGCATCGAGCCGGTGAGCCAGGCGGACTCGGAAGCGATGGCGCGCCGGATGGCGGCCGAGGAGGGCATCTTCGCCGGCATCTCTTCGGGTGGGGGGCTCGCGGTGGCGCTGCGCGTCTCCACAGAGGTCGAGCGCGCGGTGATCGTCTGCATCACCTGCGACCGCGGCGACCGCTACCTCTCCACCGGCGTCTTTCCGGCCTGAGCGCTCCCGGGTGGCAGCCACGCTCGTCTTCGACATCGAGACCGTCCCGGACGTCGCCGGCTATCGCACGCTGCTCGATCTCGACGACTCGCTCTCCGACTCGGACGTGGCGGAGACCGCGTTCCAGCGGCGACGCGCCGCGACCGGTCAGGATTTCCTGCCGCTGCACTTGCAGCGTGTCGTGGCGATCGCGTGCGTGCTGCGCGAGGGCGAAGGCCTGCGCGTGTGGTCTCTCGGCACGCCCGAGGACGGCGAAGGCGAGCTCATCCAGCGCTTCTACGACGGGGTCGAAAAGTACAAGCCGCAGCTCGTCTCGTGGAACGGCGGCGGCTTCGACCTGCCGGTGCTCCACTACCGGGGGCTCCGGCACGGCGTCATCGCGCCGCGCTACTGGGACATGGGCGAGGGCGACTACGCCGACAGCCGCGACTTCCGCTTCAACAACTACATCAACCGCTATCACGCGCGCCATCTTGATTTGATGGACCTCCTGTCCATGTTTCAGCCACGCGCGTCCGCGCCGCTGGACCAGGTCGCGCGGCTGATCGGCCTGCCCGGGAAGCTCGGGATGGACGGCTCGCAGGTGTGGGACGCGTTTCGCGCGGGCGGCATTGCGGAGGTTCGCGATTACTGCGAGACCGACACGCTCAACACCTGGCTCGTCTACCTGCGCTTCCAGCTGATGCGCGGCGCGCTCGACCGGGCGGAGTACGCGGCCGAGCTCGCCCTCGCTCGCGCGACGCTCGGCAAGCTCGACGCGCCGCACTGGCGCGAGTTCCTGGCCGCCTGGCCCAAGAGCTGAGATGACCGTGGCGGTCATCGAATCCCTCGATCGCGAGGGACGCGGCATCGCGCACGTCGACGGCAAGGCCGTGTTCATCGAGGGTGCGCTGCCGCGCGAGCGGGTCGAGTACGAGGTCCTCCAGCGCAAGCCCTCGTACGATGCCGGCCGGGTCACGCGCGTGCTCCGCGAGAGCGCCGCGCGCGTCGCGCCGCGCTGCCGCTACTTCGGCGTCTGCGGCGGCTGCGCGATGCAGCACATCGAGCCGCGCGTCCAGGTCGCCGCGAAGCAGCGAGTCCTCGAGGACGCCCTGTGGCACATTGGCAAAGTGCGCGCGGAGAGCCTGCTGCCGCCGATCCACGGCGAATCCTGGGGCTACCGACACCGGGCGCGGCTCTCGGCGCGCTTCGTCCCGAAAAAGGGCGGCGCGCTCGTCGGCTTTCGTGAACGCCGGTCGACCTACGTCGCCGACATGACGAGCTGCGAAGTGCTGCCGACGCGCGTTGCGGCGCTGATCGGGCCACTCCGGGCGCTGGTGGGCGGGCTGTCGATCCGGGACCGGCTGCCGCAGATCGAGGTCGCCGTCGGTGCGGAAGTCATCGTGCTCGTGGCCAGGATCCTCGCGCCGCTCGACGCCGCCGACGAGGCCGCGTTCCGCGCGTTCGCCGACCTGCACGGCGTCCAGTTCTGGCTTCAGCCGGCCGGGCCGGCGTCGGCGCAACCGTTCCATCCGCTCGACGCACCGCCGCTCTACTACGCGCTGCCGGAGTACGGACTGCGGCTTTACTTCGCGCCGGCCGACTTTACCCAGGTGAACCCCGCGGTCAACGAAATCCTGGTCCGCCGCGCGCTCGCGCTCCTCGCGCCGCGACCCGGCGAGCGCGTGCTCGATCTCTTCTGCGGCCTCGGAAACTTCGCACTGCCGATCGCGGCTTCCGGCGCCGACGTGATCGGCATTGAGGGTCATGCCGGCCTGGTGGATCGTGCGCGCCGCAACGCGGCGGCGAACGGCCTCGTTGCACAGTTCCAGGTCGCCAACCTCTTCGAGCCGGCTGCGTGCGCCGCGCTGCCGCGGTGCGACGCCATGCTGATCGACCCGCCGCGCGAGGGCGCGATTGAGGTCGTCAAGGCATTGGGCGATTCAGGCCCCCGGCGGATCGTGTACGTGTCGTGCGATCCAGCGACGCTTGCGCGCGATGCGGGCGTGCTCGTGAATGTGAAGGGTTACCGGCTCGCCGCCGCCGGCGTGGTGAACATGTTCCCGCACACCGCGCACGTCGAGTCGATCGCGCTGCTCGAGCGCCAATGAAAAGGGCGGCCGCAGCCGCCCTTTGCCGGAGAGGCAGCCCGCTCAGTCGCGGTCGCCGCCGAAGATCCCGAGCAGCTGCAGCAGGCTCGTGAAGAGGTTGTACGTCGCGACGTACAGCGTGAGCGTGGCCGAAACGTAGTTCGTCTCCCCGCCGCGCACGATCGAGTTGATCTGCCACAGGATGATCAGCGACGAGAACACGATGAACGCACCGACGATCACGAGATGGAAGACCGGGCTCGCGAAGAAGACGTTCGCCACCACGCCGAGCATGATCACGATGGCGCCGACCATCAGGAACCGGCCGAGGCCGCTGAAGTCGCGCGTCGTGCTCGAGGCGACCGCCGACAGGCCGAAGAACACTGCCGCGGTGCCGCCGGCGGCCAGCATGATGAGCTGCGCGCCGTTCTTCAGGCCGAGGATCTGCTGGAAGAGCGGCCCGAGAAGCAGCCCCATGAACAGAGTGAAGCAGAGCAGCAGCGCCACCCCGAGCCCGCTGTTGCGGTTGCGTTCGATCGCGAAGATCCAGCCGTAGAAGATCGCGAGGATCGCGAAGAACGAGATGAACGGGCTCGACCGCAGGAACGAGAGGTTCAGGTTCGTGCCGATCGCGGCGCCGATTGCGGTCGGGATGAGCGAAACGGCGAGCAACAGATAGGTGTTGCGCAAGACGTGGTGCTGCTGGAGCGCCCGCTCCTGGGTGGAGGCCGGGGCGTTGGCGGGTACGGGTTGCAGCTCGGGTTGCATGCTTTTCTCCTAGTGGGTCCGCGCAGACGATGCTTCGATCGCATCTGGCCGCACAAGTTTCCCGCTGCGAGTATAGCCGGGGTGACTTGGAGCGACCATCGCAAAGCGTAATATGGGGATCGCAGGGTCGATCGCCAAGGGCTCGCTAACCCTTTGATCCTTTTGGTAGACTCGCAGAACGGAGAGTTGGCAGAGCGGTTTAATGCGGCGGTCTTGAAAACCGTTGGCCCGCAAGGGCCCGGGGGTTCGAATCCCTCACTCTCCGCCAGTCCCCCACCAACGAAAAGGCCGGCAGCGCCGGCCTTTTTCGTCCTGAAGCCCGTCCCGGGTTCAGTGCTTGCTGTCGGGCCCGTTCTTGCCGCGCTTGCCCTTCGTCCGCTTGCGCAGCTCGCGATACAGGTCCGGGTTGGCATTCTTGAGGTACTCGATGACCTCGAAATCTTCCTTCTTCACCTTCGTGAGGTCGATCTTCTCGACGTGCACCAGCCGGAGCAGCTCCTGGACCGGCTTCGGCATCTCCCGTCCGCTCTCGTAGCGCGAGCCCCCGCTTTGCGTCACGCCGATCCGGGTCCAGAAGTCCTGCTGGTTGAGCCCGAGCTTCGTGCGCACTTCCTTCGGATTGATGATCCAGTTGAAGATCTTCATGTCTTGTCCTCGTCCCCGCGCCGCCCCGCCCATGCCAATCGGGCTGTATAAGATCCTAGCACGGCGTCATATTCGGGTCGCTTCCGAATGGTAAACAATCGTCAACCCCCCAGGTCCTGCCCCGCCGTTGCCGGTGGGCCGGAAAGCCCGAGACGATCCTGTAAAATCGCGTTCTTTTCACGGCGTGCGGCATGGCACTAATCGTTCAGAAATTCGGCGGCACCTCGGTCGGCAGCGTCGAGCGCATCAAGGCCGTTGCCCGCCGCGTCGCGCGGTGGAAGGCCCAGGGCCACCAGCTCGTCGTCGTGCCTTCCGCCATGTCGGGCGAGACGAACCGGCTGATCGCGCTCGCGAAGGAAATCCAGGCGAGCCCCGACGCGCGCGAGCTCGATGTAGTCGCCTCGACCGGCGAGCAGGTCACGATCGGCCTGCTGTCGATGGCGCTCATGGACCTCGGGCTGAAGGCCAAGAGCTACACCGGGGCCCAGGTCCGCGTCCTCACCGACAGCGCGTTCACCAAGGCGCGCATCGTGAGCATCGACGAGGAGCGGCTGCGCGCGGACCTCGCGGCCGGCTACATCCCGGTGGTCGCGGGCTTCCAGGGCATGGACAGTGCCGGCAACCTCACCACACTCGGCCGCGGCGGGTCGGACACCTCCGCGGTCGCGATCGCCGCGGCGCTCAAGGCCGACGAGTGCCAGATCTACACCGACGTGGACGGTGTCTACACCACGGATCCCCGGATCGTCCCGGAGGCCCGGCGCCTGAAGACCGTCAGCTTCGAGGAGATGCTCGAGATGGCGAGCCTCGGGTCGAAGGTGCTCCAGATCCGGGCAGTCGAGTTCGCCGGCAAAAGCAAGGTGCGTCTGCGCGTGCTCTCGAGCTTCGAGGACGAAGGCGAGGGCACCCTGATCACGTTCGAGGAAGACGACAAGATGGAACAGGCAGTCATCTCCGGCATCGCATTCAGCCGCGACGAGGCGAAGATCACGGTAATGGGCGTCCCCGACCGGCCGGGCATCGCGTACGCGATCCTCGGCCCGATCGCCGACGCGAACGTCGACGTCGACATGATCATTCAGAACGCGAGCGTCGAGGGCATCACCGACTTCTCGTTCACCGTGCACCGCAACGACTACCAGAAGGCGATGGACATCGCCAGGAAGGTGCAGTCCCACATCGGCGCGAAGGCCATCGTAGGCGACAACCGGGTCTGCAAGGTCTCCATGGTGGGGCTCGGGATGCGCTCGCACGTGGGCATCGCCAGCCAGATGTTCCGTACGCTGTCCGAAGAGGGGATCAACATCCAGATGATCTCGACCTCGGAGATCAAGATCTCGGTCGTGGTCGACGAGAAGTACATGGAGCTCGCGGTGCGGGTGCTCCACAAGGCCTTCAGCCTGGATCAGGCGAGCTGACCGGTGCTATAGTCGGACGACTTGCGGAGAGATGCCCGAGTGGCCATCGCGCTTTTGCGCGATCGTTGAGTTCGGGGCGCAAGGCGGCCCCGTAGGCCGAAGGGCATCTCGACATTGCGAACGTTAGTGAGCCCCGGAGAGATGCCCGAGTGGCCGAAGGGGGCGCCCTGCTAAGGCGTTATACGGTTTACCCCGTATCGAGGGTTCGAATCCCTCTCTCTCCGCCAGTTGCGACCCGGAACGCCGCCTCGTGCGGCGTTCGGTTTTCCGGGTCCGGCCGCGTGCTAAGCCGCGTGCTAAGTTTGCCGTGATGGAGCGCCTCGAGACCGGCACGTCCGAGCGGGTCGGTCTGACCACCGAGCTCGAGACACTCCGCCTGGCGGCCGACCACGCGCTCTCCCGCACGGCCGGCGCGCCGCTCGTCGGCGGCAATAGCGTGCGGGTGCTGAGGGACGCCGCCGAGAACTTCCCCGCGTGGCGCGCGGCCATCAGTGCGGCCGAGCGCAGCATCCTCTTCGAGTGCTACATCTTCCACGACGACGAGGTCGGACGCGAGTTCGTCGCCGCGCTGGTCGAACGCGTGCGCGCAGGCGTGAGCGTGCGCGTAATCTACGACTGGCTCGGGACGAGTGGCGCGCGGTCGCTGTTCCGGCCGCTCGTGGAGGCGGGCGGCGAGGTGCGCTGCTTCAACCCGCCGCGCCTGGATGACCCGATCGGCTGGCTCACCCGCGACCACCGCAAGATGATCGCGGTCGACGGCCGCGTCGGATTCGTCACGGGACTGTGCGTGAGCGCGAAGTGGCTCGGCAACCCGAAGCGCAGGCTCGATGCATGGCGCGACACCGGCGTCGAGATCCGCGGCCCGGCGGTGCCGCAACTCGAGCGCGCGTTCGACCAGGTATGGGGGGCGATCGGCGCGCCCTTGCCCGACGCGGCGCTGACGCCGGCTGACTCCATTCCCGCCGCGGGCGACGTCGCACTGCGAGTCATTGCGAGCGTCCCCAGCGCGGGGCGCGTGCTCCGTCTCGACCAGCTGATCGCTGCGGGCGCGCGCGAACGATTGTGGCTGACCGATGCGTACTTCGTCGGCGTGACGCCGTACGTGCATGCGCTGTGCGCGGCGGCGCACGACGGCGTGGACGTGCGGCTGCTCGTGCCGGGAGCGAGCGACCTTCCGGTGGTGAGCCGGTTGTCGCGCGCCGGTTATCGCGCGCTGCTCGAATCGGGCGTGCGCGTCTTCGAGTGGACCGGCAGCATGCTGCACGCGAAGACCGCGATCGCCGATCGCCGCTGGGCGCGGGTCGGGTCGACCAATCTCAACTTCGCGAGCTTCCTCGCCAACTACGAGCTCGACGTGGCGATCGAGGACGAGCGGATCGTCGACGAGATGGCGGGCATGTACGAAGCGGATCTCGAGCGCGCGACCGAGATCGTGCTCGGGCGCCGGCGTCGCATTCGCCCATCGGAGGTCGCGCGCGGTCCGGAGCGCGCGCGGCGTGCTCTGTCCGGGAGCGCCGGCCGGGCCGCCGCGGGCGCGCTGAGCGTCGGTGCCGCCGTCGGAGCGGTGCTCACGAACCGCCGAGTCCTCGGGCCGGCCGAGGCGAGCCTCATCGGCACGATCGGTGCGATGCTCCTCGCCATCGCCGTCGCCGGGGTCCTGTGGCCACCCCTGCTCGCGTGGCCGCTGGCCTTCCTCGCCGCATGGGTCGCCGTGGTGATGCTGGCTCGTGCCCGGCGCCTGCATCGCAGGCGAGGCGGCGCGCCGTCCCCCGGGGCTTAGCCCATTGCGGGTGGCCTCACCATCGCCCCTCTGATAAAATCCGCGGCTCGCGCCCGTAGCTCAGTTGGATAGAGTACCTGGCTACGAACCAGGGGGTCGTGGGTTCAAATCCTGCCGGGCGCGCCAGAATTCAATCGCTTAGGACCTCAAAACCAGGTCCTCCTCTTCGCTGCGCGACCTTTGCGCGACCAGTTATCCACAGGGGCGCAGCCGTCGTCCCGACGCGCGCCCCGCGCTCAGCCGCTGGCAACTCGCAGAATTGTTCGAATTTCCACGCGATCGAGCACCCGATTGGCGAGTGCCATGAGGCGCCCCACATCGGCGCTCGCGTAGAGCTCCGACATCGTTCGTACCGCGTGGCCGAGCAGGGCGCAGCGATCTTCCTCAGCGACCCCGGCGGCGCGTAACCGCGTCGCAAACGTGTGCCGCAAATCGTCGACCCGAACATCGGGAAGTCCCGCCTTACGGCGCGCCCGCTGCCAACCGTTGTTGTTCATGCCGTCGAGGCACCTTCCTCGGAACGGGAACACCCACTGCGGGTGCTTCCCGCGTTGCGTCTGCACGATCGACCAGGCGGCATCGTTCAAGACCGCAACGTGAGGGCGGCGCGATTTGAATGCTTCGGCTGGAATTACGAAAACACTGCGCGCGAGCTCCGGGATGGGGAGCTCCCACGACCACTGCAATCCACAGAGGTTGGCGTCCCGCAGGCCGGTATTCACGGCAAAGAGGGCCATGTGCCCCAGATGGTCCGGCAAGCGCCGAAAGAGCGCGTCCTGTTCCTCCCAGGTGAGTGGATGGGGTAGGCGAGGGGACTCGCGGAGCATCGTGATCAGCGGCGGAGCAATCTCCAGCCACGGCAGGCCATCCTCGTCGCGATAAGCGCGCGCCGCCCGGTGCAGGATCGCGCGGGCGACTTCGAGCGTCCGGTTGACCGTTGTGGCGCTGACGCCCCCGGCAAGCCGGGCCTCCACGAGCGGCTGCAGCGTCTCATCGTGCACCTTGCGCACTTCCAGATCGCCGACGTAGCGCAGGAGCACTCGAACGTGCCAAGCGATGTCGGTAGCGCTGCGCTTGTGCTTCGATTCGAGGAGGAAGCGCTTCGCACAGTCGGAGAACAGCGGGCGCGCGTGCCTGCGCCGTTCGATCTCCAACTCAAGGCGGTCGATTTCGGCAAGAAGCCGACGCTCGGCATCCTCCTGTGCGACCGGACCCAGACGAAGGAAAATCCGTTCGCCGCGATACTCTTTGTTGATGGTCCGATGACTGTGGGCATCGGCCGTGATGCCGGGTGTCCGGGTGCTTGGCATGGCGTTTCTCCCCTCGTACTCAAGTAATTTCCGAGCGGGAGATCTTGCCCGTCACCTATCCGCTTCGGACCGTTAAGGCGGAAGGCTTTTCTCAACGCCCTGAAAGGCTCGATGCCGGGGGGGATCGCGACGAAGAAAGCAAGCGGGAAAAGACCGCTCGCGAAAGACCGGAAGAGGCGTCAGAGGCGGCCGGCTTCCTTCGCTTCCAGAATGGCGGCCTGGAGCGCTCTCTTTAGGCTCTGGTCTTTGAGGTCAAGGGCGCCGCGCTTGGGATGCTCGCCGAAGCGTCGGTTCGGCGAGGGGGCGAACCATTCGGTGTCGAACGGGAGCCTCACCGTGGTGCCGAGATCAAACTTCGTGTCCCGGTCGAGCCCCGCCTTCGCGTCGGTCGCGCGGATCGTGAACTCGCCGGGGTAGCGCTGCTCGACGTCCTGGGAGGTTCCATAGGCGACCCGGGCGATCGAGGCCGATTCGTCCTCCGGGTCCGTTTCGACCTGGACCACGAGTGCCGGCCTATTCTTCGGTCCGGGTGTCCCGACCTCGCTTTCCGGAAATCGGCACTCAACGATGTCGCCGGCTTTCGGCCTCGGCGCCCAAGGGCGCGCGATCATTTCAGCAGACTGCTGAGGACCCGGCCCTTGCGCTTTGGCTCGTGTTTGCGGATCGCGGCGAGCTGCGCCTTGGTCAGCGGCGGATAGCCTTCTTCGGATTCGCTGCGCAGCGCTTCCTCGCGCAGTCTCGCGAGCGCGAAGTGCACCGCCTGGGTTTCGGAAAATCCGAGCGCCTTGGCCACGCGGCGCAACGTGTCACGGCTGACGGTGGTCAGCGTGTCGACCTTGAAGTTGAGCAACAGCGCCTCTTTCCTCGCTGCATGGGTGGTCATGGCATCGATCCCGTCCGTACGTTATATAGAAAGTATATATGACGCTTGGCTTGATTTTCAAGTTCCTCGCGCCTGCTGCTATCGGCCAGCGGCCGAGCATCCTCCCGTGGCCGACGTGGCAGCAGCGCGGCGTAGGAAGCAGAATGGGAGTGGAGAAGTTGCCCGAAAGATGCGGACGGTTCGATAGGCGGAGTCTCCGCCTGGGTGAGCGTGGCGGTAAGCTTCGGGGGCGAGACGGGATTGTCCGCTGGAAGGTACAACCGACCCAAACATGAAGTGGAGCGAAAGGTGAGCATCGGTGTGAGCAGAGAATTCTCGAGGCCATCATGAGCGAAGAGCGCAGCGCGGGCGAGGCGCTGCTCCGGATTGGTGCGGCAGTGCCCGTCCGGCTTCTGTCGGAGTCGCTTACACCCGGCGCGGACGAAGGCGAGTTCGCCTTGCGCCTGGAGCTCTCCTTCGCGGACGAAGACAGCCCCGAGGAGGATCGGGCAGATGTCGTTGAGTGGGGCGCGTTCGGCTTCCTGTACGCGATCGGGGTACTGTCTTTCGCCGACGCGCGACCTCGGGGGCTTTCCGAGAGGGAGTACGTCGAATCGGACGAGTTCTGCGTTGCCGATCTGCTGGCCGGGCCCAAGTTCCGTAACGGCGAGCTGCACCTGGACACCGACTACGTTCGCGGCCGGCGGATGAAGACCCTCGTGGTGGTCCGTCCGGACGGGACGGGCACGCTCGAGACGATCGGCCGCGGGAAGACAGCGCTACGCTGGATCGCGCGCCTCAAGGGCGAGAAGCCCTTGCGGGCCCTCGGCTGAGGCGCCCTGCTCGGCAAAAGCGAGCGACACGTGGCCAAGACGAAGGGTTCGGCTGCCACTACGCTGGACAAGCGCCTCGACGCGCTGCGCGGCCGGCCAAAGGAAGAACTGGCCGCGCTGCTCGCCGAGCTCGCCGCCACGCACCCCGAGGTCGAGGAACGCCTCGCTCGGCATGCGCTCGCGGCCGATCCGGCGCGCCTCGCCGCGGAGTTCCGTAAACGATTGCAGACCTGGAAGCGGTCAAGGCGCTTCCTTTGGAGGAGCGCAGCAGCCGCCTTCGGCCGGGCGCTCGAAGCCTGGCTCGACGAGATCGAGCGGGAGCTTCTTCCGCTCGATCCCGCGAGGGCGCATAGGCTCGCCGAGTCGTTCCTGCGCAGCGACGAGCGCTTCTTCGAGCAGGCCGATGATTCCGACGGCGCGATCGGCGATGCGATCCGCGCGGGTTGCCGACTCTGGCTTCGCGCGGCGAAGGCGCAACCGGACCGGGAGGCCGCCGAATGGATCGACCAGATGTACGCACTCGTGAACGCCGATGAGTACGGCGCCCGCGAGGCGCTGCTCGGGCATTCGGACCTGCTCTTTGACGAAGCGAATCTGCGTGCACTCGCAGGCCGATTCGAGGCGGATCTGGAAAAGGCCCTGAAGGCCCGCGGCGCAGCCGAACGGCGCGCGGACGGGGTATACAAAGCCGCCGCCGCGATCGGGCTCATCGCCGATGCGCTGCGCGATCCCGATCTGTCGACCAACACGACACTGCGCTACAGCCCCAACCCGAATGTCCTGCAGAAGGGGCGCTTTGCCGAGCGATACCTCCGCTACGGCCGCCCCGGGGACGCGCTCGCGTGGCTCGACGGCGACTGGGGATACCGGGAGGAGGGGCGCGAGCGGCTGCTTGCGGAAGCCTACGCGGCGCTTGGAGACACGGCTCGCTTGCGGGCCGTGCGCCAAGCGCTGTTCGATCGGACCGGATCCCCGGGCGACTTCGAGGCTTGGCTTCAAGCTCTGGCGCCTGCCGACCGTGCGCATGCCATCGAAGTCGCCCGAGAACGGGCCAAGAGCCTCGACGATGCGATCACCGGCGCTCAACTGCTCTTCGCGCTGGACGATCATGCGGCCGCCGAGGCGCTGCTCCTCGCCCGCCAGGCGATCCTCCAAGGCGGCGACTACGGCCGGCTCGTGCCGCTCGCGCAGGCGCTCGAGAAAAAGGGGCGGCTGCTTGGCACGATCGTCTGCTACCGGGCGGTCCTCGTGGCCGTTCTCGCGCGCGCCTACGCGAGAGCGTACGGCCACGCGGCGGAGTATCTGGAGGCGTTGCGCCGCCTCGACGCGCAGGTGGACGACTACGGGGCACTCCCCACGCACCAGGCGTTCGAGTCATCGATTCGCAGCGCGCACGGGCGAAAGGTCAGCTTCTGGAACCGGATCCGCGCCTAGCCAGCGCGGGCGCTTGATCGAGGTCGGGAAGACAGAGCCAAGGAGCGACCCGTGGCGTCACGCATGAAAGCTCGCGCGCTCGACCGACTCATTGAAGAAGCGGTTGTCGATGCGTACAACGAGTCGGAGCAGCGGACCGCCTTCTATACGGTGCTCGACGAGAACCTCGACCTGCCGTTCCAGACGGAGATTCTCGGGGTCGAGGTCACCGTTGAGCGCGTCGACCTGACCGATGCCGAGGAGATCGTTGCAATCTGCACGCGCGGGCGCAAACGACAAGCAATTCCGATCCTCGAACTGCCGCTCCCGGTCCCCCGGCCGCGGGGTTGGGAGTGGATCGAGGCGTACCGGCGATGGGCGGGCCGGAGGTAAGCGCATGGCGCCGTTTCAGAGCCTCGTAGGGCCGTCGAGGCAATGACGCTCGCGCGCGAGGGCTGGACGAAAGTAATCCATTGGATTAGTATCCTAGGGTGCTGATCACCGTCGCCGAACTGCCCGAGTACATTCGGTGCGCAGCCAGACTGCTTTCTGACTCGGAGCGAAGGGACGTGATCGATCATCTCGCCGCACAACCCAGGGCGGGCGATTTGATTCAGGGAACCGGCGGGATCCGCAAACTGCGCTGGGCGCGCGGCGGACGGGGCAAGAGTGGTGGTGTAAGGGTCATCTACTACTTTCACAGTGACCGTATCCCGCTCTACCTCTTGACGGTATTCGGCAAAGGCGAGAAGGCGGACCTCAGCAAAGGCGAGCGAAACGAGCTCGCCAAGTTGGTGGACGCTCTTAAACGGTACGCAGAGGATGACAAATGAATAGGGCGTTTGCGAGCATCAAGAAGGGACTCGAGCAGGCGATCGCCCATCAGCAGGGCAGGCGCCTGCGCGGAGCGAAGGTTCACGCCCCGTCGGAAGTGGACGTGAAAGCGGTGCGCCAACGCACGGGGCTCACACAGGCCGAGTTCGCCGCCAAGTTTGCGATCAGCCTCGGTACGCTGCGGCACTGGGAGCGCGGAGACCGGCGGCCGCGCGGTACAGCCCTGGTATTGTTGAGCGTCATCGCGAGGGAGCCGAAGGCCGTGATGCGTGCGCTTGGGGGATTTTGATCGGCCTCGAAGCGTGCGTTCTCGATCAGTCCTGGAGTTCGAAATCCAGATGGGTAGCGATAACGTGTACAAGGATCTCGGATTCAAGAATGCCGAAGCAATGCTCGCCACGGCACGCATCGTCGCGAAAATCGTACGGATCATCCGTGCGCGACGGTTGACGCAAACAACAGCGGCGAAAGTCCTCGGTCTGAGCCAGCCCAAGGTCTCGGCGCTGCTAAACGGGCAGTTCCAGGCCTACTCGCCGGAGCGGCTGATCGGACTCCTAAACCGCCTGGGGTGTGATGTGAAGATCGTCGTCACACCGAAGCCTCGCTAGTCGGGCGATGGAGCGCGTCTTCGGTCGCGTTTGCTTGAGTACAGCGCTTGTATCATTGGCACGGAACGGTCCTCGCCCAATCAAGCTGTGGGTGGCGAGATCGTAGTCAAGCGGCATTCGGGATGTGAAACAGCCCCCGGCTGCCAAGCGTAGTGCTTGAGCGGAGCGGCAGCGGGTGAGGGTGCGCCGGCGCGCAGCGCTGGGGTGAGACCCGCAAGCGCACGATGAACGCGATGACCGTTGTAGTAGTCCCGGAATGCCTCCAGCTTTCGCGCCAGGTCGAGCGCGTTCCAGAACAAGACGCGGTCCAGGTACTCGCACCGGATCGTGCCGATCAGCCGTTCGACGAACGGATGCGAGACCGGTACGTATGGCACGGACTTTATTTCCTCGATCTCTAGCACGCGCAGGTT
>Ga0315278_10000072_pt1 | contig 82498 bp, 81 predicted proteins | sample YL17G06_0_MG_FD_203880 | JGI IMG/M metagenome (GOLD analysis project Ga0315278, IMG submission 203880) | Sediment microbial communities from Yellowstone Lake, YNP, Wyoming, USA - YL17G06_0 | ecosystem: Environmental > Aquatic > Freshwater > Lake > Sediment | place: USA: Wyoming | collected... | reverse complement strand
CGCGACATCGGGAGCTACGACGGAACCCCCACCGTCGACCACGCCGGCCTGACGCAACTCTTCGCCCTGCGGGCGTGGCCCATGGCGGCCTGGGGCGACATCGCCTGAGCCTGCCGATAGGCTACGAGCCCTGCTTCGCCACACGACCCCGCAACGGGAGACAGTTCTTTGCGCATCCTCGTCCTGCACTCCCGCTACCAGTCCGGGGACCTCTCGGGCGAGAACCGCGTGGTAGATGACGAAACCACGCTCCTGCGCGACGCCGGTCACGACGTGACGCAGTTCTCGCCCGAACCGCAGACCGGTGGCATGCGCGATCTGTTGAAGACCGCCTCGTCGGCCGTCTGGTCGCCGGGAGCCGTGCGGAGGGTGGCCGCGCTGCTCCGCACGCACGACTGCGAAGTCGTTCACGTCCACAACCTGTTCCCCACGCTCTCCCCCGCCGTCCTGCGAACAGCGCGGGACGCCGGAGCCTCGGTGGTCATGACGCTGCACAACTACCGGCTCCTATGCCTGCCCGCCACGCTGATGCGCGACGGACGCCCCTGCGAGGACTGTCTGGGCCGCGCCCCCTGGCCGGGCGTCGTGCACGCGTGCTACCGCGACGATCGCCTCGGCAGCGCGGTGCTCGCGACGTCCCTCACGGCCCACCGTTCGCTCGGGTCGTTCGATCGAGTGGACCGGTTCGCCGCGGTGAGCGAGCCCGTGCGCGCCACGCACATCCGCGGCGGGCTCGCGCCGGAACGGATCGTGGTGAAGCCGAACTTCGCCCCGGCCACCGCTCGCCGAACCGGGTCCGGGTCCGGCTTCCTGTTCCTGGGGCGCCTGGTGCCGGAGAAGGGCGTGCGCGTGCTCCTTGACGCCTGGCGCCGGCTCCCGCAGGAACGGCCGGAGCTCCTGGTGATCGGCGACGGACCGGACGCGGGTGCGCTCCGCGCCGACCCGGTTCCCGGGGTGCGCTTCCTGGGCGAACTGCCTGCGGGCGACATCGCCGGACTGATCGCGGTGGCCCGCGCCGTGCTCGTGCCCTCGCTGTGGGAGGAGCCCGCGGTCCCCCGGGTCGTTCTCGAGTCCTATGCCGCTGGCGTCCCGGTGGTGGCCTCGGATCGCGGCGCGCTCCCCGACGGTGTCGCGGACGACGCCTCGGGCTTCCTCGTGCCCGCCGAGGACGGCGGCACCTGGGCCGAGCGCGTCGGACGGCTGGGGGACGATGCCACGTCCCAGCGGCTCGGGGACGGCGCATACGCGTTGTGGAGCGAACGGTTCAGTCCCGCGGCGGGCCTTCGCGCCTCGGAGGCCCTCTACCGAGAAGCGATCGAGGTCAATCGGGCGCGTCGAAACTGATCCTGCCCCGCTTCTTCGCGATGAGCCAGCCCGGGTTGCGCAGGTTCAGCCGGAGGCTGAGGAGGCGTCCACGGAACCACGCACCGCGCCCGGCGCTGTCGTAGCGTTCCCGAACCATCCGCGACTCTCGTTCCATCTTCGCCGGGTCCAGGGAGATCTGCCCGGGGTGCAGGCGGAACCGACCGAGCGTCTGCGGCAGGATCGCGGGTGGGCTCAGCTGCATCGCGCGCGCGTACCAGTCGTAGTCGCCGCAGTTGCGGTACGCGATGTCGAACGGCCCCACCGCATCGAAGAACGCACGCCGAGCCCAGACGGTCTGCTGAGGAACGCAGGACCAGCCCAGACCGAGGTAGGCCCGCAGCGGCATCTTGACCGGCGTCATCGCCCCGAGCACCCCCCCGTGCTCGTCGATGTACTCGACGCGGCCGCACAGCCAACCGGGGTCCCCGGGTGATCCGAGCGCGCGCCGCACCCGGTTGAGCGCGCCCGGCGCGATCTCGTCGTCGGCGTTCATGTAGCCCACGATGTCGCCCTCGACGAGCGACATCCCCTTGTTGATGGCGTCGTACATGCCTCGGTCATCGTGCGATTCGACGATGCGGGAGGGATAACGGCGCGCGATCTCGAGCGTCCGGTCGGTGGAGCCACCGTCCACGATGACGTGATCGATCGCGATGCCCGGGCCCACCTGGGACCAGATGGACTCCAAGGTGGCTTCGAGGTAGGTCTCCGCGTTCAGCGTGGGCGTAACCACGCCGACGGTCGTGGCCGTCGGCGTTCCGGTCGATCCCGCGTCGCTCACGTTCGATCCTCCGCTCGATCTGCATCCCGCCGGACCCGGCAGCCGCCTTCCTGCAAGGGAGAGGCTATCTTGTGCCCGAACGTTCGGTCCGCGCACGCGACGGCGGTCCGGGCTATCGTCCGCGGAACGGTCCAAGGAGGGTCGATGGACACGAACGGGAAGCGCCTGCGCCTGCTCTACCCCGACATCCACGGCATGGAACGCGGGAAGTACCTCTTCGGCGACGTCGCCGAGGCCGGCCACGCGGCCTTCTGCATCGGCGTCTATCCGCTCACCCACGATCGAGAGATCCTGATGGTGCCGGGGACCCAGTTCGACGTGGGGCTTCCCGACATCGAGGTGACCGTGGATCGCGAATCCCTGCGGCCCAGTTGGGAACCGGACACCGTGATCGGTATCGGGGACGCCACCTACCGGGGGGCGCCGGTAGCGCTCGACCCGCGGCACGTATTGCGCGAGTCCGTCGAGGCCTGGCGGGCGATGGGCCTGGAGCCACAGATCAGCTTCGAGCTCGAGTTCTACCTGATGGAACCCGACAGCGGCGGCGGGTGGCGCCCGGTCAGCCTGCCCTCGCATCGCGTCTACGGGACCGGCACCGCCATCGACCCCACGGGCTGCATCGACGACATGGTGACCGCGGCGCTGTCGTGCCACTTCCCGGTCGAGAGCTGGAGCAGCGAATTCGACGAAGCGGCCTTCGAGGTGAACATCCGCTACAACGACGCGCTCCCAGCGGCCGACGAGGCCTTCATCTTCCGGCTGCTGATCCGCGAAGCGGCGACGCGCCGCGGCTACCTCGCGACGTTCCTGGGTCGGCCGCTGAACGACCGCGGCGGCAGCGGGATGCACGTGAACCTCAGCTTCCGCCGCGAGGACGGCTCGAACGCGTTCCACGACCCGAACGACCCCGAGGGGCTCTCGGACCTCGCTCGCCGGTGCATCGCGGGGCTGCTCGCCCACCACGAAGGCATGGGCGCGATCATGGCCCCGCACGTGAACGCGTACAAGCGCCTGCAGCCCGACATGCTCAACGGCTACCTGGCGACGTGGGGTCACGACGACCGCACCGTGTCGGTTCGCGTTCCCCCCGCCCGCGGCGAAGCCACGAGGCTGGAACAGCGCACGGCCGACGCGGCAGCCAATCCCTATCTGGTGGGCGCCGCGGTCTTGCACGCGGCCCGGTTCGGGGTCGAAGACGAGCTCGAGCTGCCGCCCGCGCAGGTGGCTGGCGAGCCGCCCAACTCCGAGGTCCGCATCGCGCCGAACATGGATGCCGCCCTGTCGGTGCTCAACGCGGACACGCGGCTCGTGGAGGCGCTCGGTCCTGAGCTGGTCGAGGCCTTCACGATCCTCAAGCAGGGGGAGTGGGAGCGCTACCTGTCCGCGACCGAGGACCGCGACACCACCGAGGTCACCGACTGGGAGCTGCGTTACTACCTTCCCTACTACTGACCACGCCTGCCTGCCGCCCGCCTTGCGGCCGCTGCCGTTCGCGGGCAAGATACTTCGGTACCGAACTGATCGGAGACTCGACGGACGGGGGACGCATGGGCGGGGTACTCGACGGGATCGATCTGGTGGACCCGGACAACTACGTGGCGGAGGTCCCGTTCTCCTGGTTCGACCGGCTCCGAGAGGAGGCCCCGGTTATCTGGCACCCGGAGCCCGCGCCCAATCGAGGCTTCTGGTCCGTCACTCGCTACGACGACCTCACCGCCGTGCACATGGATTGGCACACCTACTCTTCAGAGATCGGGGCCGTGTCCCTGGAGGAACTGGACCCCGAGCAGCTGCTGATCCGCAAGTCGATGTTGGAGACCGATCCGCCCCGCCACACGGAGCTGCGGAAGGTCTGCTCGAAGAAGTTCAGTGCGCGAGCGGTCGGAGCGTTCGAGGACTGGATCCGCGAGGTCGCGCGCGGCGTCCTCGATCGCGCACTCCCGCTGGGTGAGTTCGACTTCGTGCGCGAGATCAGCCGGGAACTGCCGATCCGATTCCTGTGCTCGATCTTCACCGTCCCGCAGGAGGACGCGCCCGAGCTGATCCGATGGGGCGACGAGATGATCGGCAACCAGGATCCGGATACGGCGGCCGTGGTGGTCGATAAGGAGGACACCGAGGCGTACCGGCTGCTTCCCTTCCGCTCTCCCACCGCGACCAAGGTCTTCGCCTACGCCGACCGGCAGCGTGACGAGCGCCTGGCCGAGCCCTCCGACGATGTGATCGAGGCACTCACCCTCGCCCAGTCCGAGGGCATCCTCGACGAACAGGACTTCCACAACTACTTCGCCCTACTGATGATCGCGGGCAACGAGACCACCCGGCACACGATCTCTCACGGGATGCTCGCGCTGATGGAACGGCCCGATCAACTCCAACTTCTGCGCGAGGACCCCTCGTTGATCCCCAACGCCACCGAGGAGATCCTGCGATGGGCCACGCCGGTGTTCCATTTCCGGCGCACGGCCACGCGCGACGTGGAGCTCGGCGGCCAGCAGATCAGGGCGGGCGACAAGGTCGTCACCTGGTACATCAGCGCGAACCGCGACCCCGCGGTCTTCCCCGACCCGTACCGCTTCGACGTGACCCGCACCCCCAACGACCACGTGACCTTCGGACCCGGGGGCCCGCACTTCTGCCTGGGGGCGCACCTGGCGCGCCTGGAGACCCGCATCCTCTTCCAGGAGTTGATCCCCCGCCTCGCGACGATCGAGCCGACCGGTCCGATAGAGCGCTTGCGCTCGAACTTCGTTAACGGCATCAAGACGATGCCGGTTCGGGTCACCACCGAGGCGTGACGCGGCGCCCGCCGCCACTCAGGCCGGGGCGTCACCCGAGCTGACCGACGCGAGGAGCGAACGCAGCATCGCCGCGAGGCTGTCCTGCTCGGCGGGCGAGAGTCTCGACGCCACCGCGGACTCCTCGGCGTTGAATCTCGGGAAGAGGCGCTCGATCTTCCTTCGCCCGGAGCGGGTCAGTTCCACGATCACCATGCGGCCGTCGCTCGGGTCCTTGCGGCGCGTGACGTAGCCCCGTCCCTCGAGCGTGGTCATCACCCCCGTGGCGGTGGAGCGGCTGATCCCCACCTCGGCGGCGAACGCGCGCGCCTCCATCGGGCCCCAGACCCAGAGCACCCACATCCCAACGAACGAGGTCCACGACAGCCGGTCCTGCGCCAGCACCTGTGCCTCCATGTGCCGACGGATCGCGGTGGAGCTCCGGAAGAGGTTGGAGATCGCCCACATCGCGCGGAAGTCCAAGGGGAGATGCCCGAGCTCGTTCACGACCTTACGCTCGGCGGGGAGCAGGGCGTCGTCGTCCGCCTCGCGCGTCCGGGTCATGGCGCGGTCTCCGCCGCCAGACGTTGGCCCAGCTCCCGCGCAACGTCGATCAGGGCAAGCACGTCCTCCTCCGTTGTGCGGTAGTTCACGAAGCACGGCCGGAGCCAGAGCTCGCCGTCGATCAGCGCCGACGACAGGTAGACGCGACCGTCCGCCTGGATCGCCTCCGCGAGCGCCCCGTTGTGTGCGCTCGGATCCTCGAGGCCGGCGGGGGCGTGACGGAAGGGCACGATGGACAGCTGCGGCGGACCCTCCAGCACCTCGAAGTCCTCCGACGCCTGAAGGTGCCGATACAGCAGGTCGGCCTCGGCGAGGTTCCGCTCGATCGCCCCGCGGAACTGGGCCGCCCCGTGCGCGCGGAACGCGAGCCACACCTTGAGTGCGCGGAACGGCCGCGAGTACTCCAGCGTGATGTCGACCGCATGAAGCTCGTGCTGTTGGTGCGGCAGGTACCCCTGCTCGTGCGCGAACGCCGAGGCGAGCGCATCCGCGTCCTTCATCAGGACCACCCCGCACGCCTTGGGGAGATAGAGCCACTTATGCGCGTCTACCGAACAGGAGTCCGCCCGCTCGAACCCTGCGAACTCACGGGACGCGCGGTCGGTGGAGGCGGCCGGCAGCCCGTAGGCCCCGTCCACGTGGAGCCAGACGCCCCGAGCCGCGCAGACGTCCGCGATAGCCCCGATGGGGTCGACCGCGCCCGTCAACGTGGTGCCGGCGGTCGCGATCACCGCGATGGGCGTGACGCCGTTCACGACGTCGCGGTCGATGGTTTCTGCCAGGAGATCCGGCCGCATCCGGCGCAGGCCGTCCAGCGGCACGGCACGCAGGTTGTCCGAGCCGATCCCCAAGAGCTCCACGGCGCGCGTCACCGAGTAATGCACCTCCTGCGAGCAATACACGGCGACGCGCCGCCCGCTCATGCCCGCCAGGCGGGAGCCCGGCACCGCCCGCTCCCGCGCCGCGGCGAGCGCCGAGACGTTGCTGATGGTGCCCCCGCTCGTGAAGGCGCCGCCCGTGGCTGGGAAGCCCACGAACTCGGCCACCCAGTGCACCGCCTGGTCCTCCACCTGGGTCGCCGCACGCGCGTCCACGGCGAGGTTGATGTCGTAGCTGTGTGCCAGCAGATCCGCGAGCGCCCCGATCTCTAAGCCGCTCGAGCCGATGAACGCGAAGTACCGCGGGCGGGCCTGCGCGATGGATTCATCGAGGATCCGCGCCGCGTCGTCGAGCGCTTCGTGCACCCCCGTGGGGCCCTCGGGCAACGCGGCTTCGAGGAGCCGCCGCACGCGCTCATCGAGCGACGGCTCCTCGGGCCGGAAACGGTCGAAACTCCGCCAGGCCTCGCCCACCAGCCGCGCCGCGTGCTCGAGCGCCTCCTCGCGAGGCGCGTCGAACCGCAGCGGACGGTCGGGGTCGGTCATCTGCCGGACGACGTCGTAGACGCCTCCCTCAGCCCTCCTCGGATCGGAGATCGCCGAGCGCACTGCTGGCCGGCTCCCGACCCTTCACCGCCAACACGACGATGATCCCGAGGATCAACCACGCCAGCGCGTACACCGGCACCCACTTCGTCGGCGGAGGGACCTTGTAGACAGCTCCGAAGATGGCGCCCAGCGAGATCGCGATCCCGATCACCGACGCCACGATCACCCCCGCCTTGCTCCGATGATCGCGAAGCCCATGGAACGCCCCCGCGGCCATCACGCCGTACACGACGACGATGCAGAACGCGCCGAACGTGGACAGCCACGCGAACATCGAGAAGTAGGGCGTTTGTCCGGGCAACGCGAACGTCTCGGGCCGCCACTGGATCAGCAGCACCATCGCGAGGGACCACAAGGACACCGCAGCGATCGCGCCCACCGGGGTGCCGCGCGACGCGGACACCTTGGCGAGCGCGCCCGGGATCCGGCGGTCACGCGCGAGCGCGAAGATCCCGCGCGAGGAGGCCACCGCAGCGCCCAGCCCCACGGCCATCACGTCCAGGATCACCACGACGATCAGGATCTTCAGGATGAGGTCCGATCCGTACCCGCCTGCGGCCTCGGGCGAGCCCAGGGCGAACAACGGTGCCGCGGCGGCAGGTCCGAGGATCGTATTCAGGTCGAACCCGAAGCCGGCAACCTGCGTGTAGGCCAGGATCACGTAGAAGACCGTTGCGATGATGACCGTCAGCAACACCGCGCGCGGGATGGCTCGCTTGGGCTCCGCCGTCTCCTCCGCGAGGTTCGCCGCCGTCTCGAACCCCACGAAGATCAGGACCCCGTACATCACGCCGAAGAGGATCCCCGACCACCCGTCCGCGGCCTCCGAGGGGTTGAACGCCTTCAGGCTGTTGCCGCTGCCGACCTTGATGATCACGTCGATCGCGAAGGCCAGGACGACCACCGCCGAGACCAGCGAGAGCGCCAGCTGTACACGCGTGGAGATCCGCACGCCCAGGTACATGATCAGGAAGACCGCCGCGACGAAGAGCACGCTCCACGCCCACACGGGCAGAGGCGATGCCATGTCCACCACGCCGGGCGCGGCGGGGTCGGGGGTGAAGAATGCGTCATGGATCAGGCCGCCGATCAACACCGCGATCGCCGAGGCGAGCACGGTGGTGCCGCCGTAGTAGAGCCAGCCGCCCACACCGCCGACCTTGTCGCCGAGACCCAACGAGACGTAGTCGTAGAGCGAGCCCGCGGCGTGCACGCGCTTGGCGTACTGCGCCACGATCCACCCCAGCGCGAAGATGCCCACCGCCCCCAGCAGCACGGCGAACGGCGTCGCGATGCCCGCACCCTTTCCTGCCGCACCCAGCCCGGCGATCAACGGGATCAGGAAGGCCGCTGAGAACACCGGCCCCATGAACCCGACGGACTGGGCCACGACATCGACGAGTGAGAGCTTCGCTGCCCCCAGCCGTTCGTACCCGAGTTCTTCTTTATCTGCCACGTGGTCCCCCTCTTCCTCGTGACGAGGCGGTGACGCCTAGGCCGCGTCTCCGCCGGTCCAACCGTCGGCCGGGCGTTCGAACCAGACATGCACCTGCCCCGTACCGACGGACGCTTCGTACTCGCTGAACAACTCACCCGGCGCCTGACAACGTGCCCCTCCGATCGCGGCCGCCATCATCAGGTAGTGGCCGAAATGCCCCTCGGGCGCGGCCTTGCGGTACTCCGGCATCCCCTCGATGACGCCCGCGTGATCGCCCGCCTTGAACAGCTTGAGCACGCGCTGGTCGGCCTCGTAGGACTCCATCCCGAGGATGTTCGCGGGCGCGGCAGAGCTTTCGTGCCGACGGAGTTCGCGGAAGGGGAAGAACCGGTGGGTCATCCCGCCGGAGGCGATCAGCACGACGCGGCGCTCGCTCTGGGCCACCGCCCGGCCGATCAGCTCGCCCAGCAGCAGGAAGTCCTCCGTGGTGCAGCACTGGTTCAAGGCGACGCTGATCCAGCGGGTGGCGGGGTCTCCGAGGTAGGTCCACACGTTCACGGTGCCGTAGAAGATCGGCAGGTACGGGTCTTCGCACGCCAGGATCCAGGTGTCGTCGCGCCCCTCGGCCTGCGCGGCGATCAGCCTCGCGAGCTCGGGATCCCCCGGCATGTCGTAGGGGATCCCGGCCATGCCGCGCGGCAACTCGTGGCTCGTGAATCGTCCCTCCCGGCGGTCGTGTGCCGTGACGATATGCTCGAACGTGGATTCCCAGTGCGTGTCGAACACGATCACGGTGTCGGCCTCGAGTCGGTCGATGCACTCCGTGCGCATCCGGCGCAGCCCGGGCACCAACGTGATCTCGTTCCCGTCGTTGATCTCCCGGCGTGTCTCCTCCGGAAGCATGATGGTGGGGACGTGCGCGACCAGCGCGGCCCCGACGATCTCACCCATGGTTCAGCCCCTTTCCCACGGTGCGGTGCAGACGTTCTTCACGTCCGCATAGAAGTCGAAACTCCACGTGCCACCCTCGCGTCCGATCCCCGAGTTGCGCGATCCACCGAACGGCGCAGCCAGGTCCCGGACGAAGAAGCAGTTCACCCAGACGGTCCCGGCCACCAAGCGCGACGAAACACGCTCGGCCCGGCCTTCGTCGCCCGTGTACAGGATCGCCGCAAGCCCGAACTCCGTGCCGTTCGCCAGCGCCACGGCCTCGTCCTCATCGTGGAAGGCCTGCACGGTGAGCACGGGCCCGAACACCTCCTGCGTGAGGATCTCCGATCCGCTGGGTGCGTCGGCGAACAAGGTGGGGCGGTAGTACAGGCCACCCAGATCCTGGTTCGGGCCGCCACCGAACACCACGCGGGCCCCGTCGGCCTTCGCCCGCTGCACGAACCCGTCCACGCGTTCGAAGTGCTCCCGGGTGATCTGCGGCCCCAGGCCGGTCGCTCCCTCGCGCGGATCACCCTGGACGATCGAGGCGGCCTGCTCCGTCACCCGCTCAACGACCTCGTCGTAGATCGACGCCTCCAGGATGAGCCGGGTCCCGGCCAGGCAGACCTGGCCCGCGTTGTCGAACTGGTTCACCGCTTGCTTCACCACCGCGTCGACGTCCGCGTCGGCGAACGCCAAGAAGGGCGACTTCCCCCCGAGCTCGAGCGAGGCAGGCGTGAGGTTGGCGCCGGCCGCGGCGGCCACGAGCCGCCCCGTGGGGACGGACCCGGTGAACGCCACCCGGTCCACGTCGGGATGGGCCACGAGCGCCGCCCCGACTTCCTCGCCGATCCCTTGTACCACGTTGAAGGCACCGTCGGGCAGCCCGGCCTCGTGGGCGATGTCGGCAAGCATCGAGGCGGTGAGCGGCGCCCACTCCGGCGGCTTCAGGACCACGGCGTTGCCGGCTGCGAGTGCGGGGGCCACCCGCCAGGTCGCCAGCATCAGCGGGGCGTTCCACGGCGTGATCACGACGGTCACGCCCGCGGGATCCCACGCGAATCGCTCTCCGAACCCGTCGTGTTGCTTGGTTTCGTCGGACAGGGTCAGCAGGTGATCGGCGAAGAACCGGAAGTTGCGCGCGACGCGCGGCATCACGGAGCCCCGCATCGAACGCAGGAGCGAGCCGTTGTCGCGGGTCTCCACTGCCGCGAGCTGCGGGACGTTCGCCTCGACCCCGTCGGCGATGCGGTGCAGAACCTCCGCGCGCGCCTTGGCGGGCGTGGCGCCCCAAGCCTCGGAACCCGAGCGAGCGGCGTCCACCGCCGCCGCCGCCTCCGTCCCGCCACCGCGGGAGACCTGTGCGATCGGCTGCTCGTCGATCGGCGACACATCGGCGAAGGTGGACGCGGATGCGACGCGCTCGCCGCCGATCCAGTGTCGGGTGGAAACCCCCACCCCCTCCACGTGGGCAACCGCTTCCGTGGCGTCCCTCCTCGCTCCGCCGGAACACCCCGCTGCACCGAGGTGAGCACATCGTTCGGTGCCGAACGGTATGGGGGGCACCCGGCCCTGTCAAGGCGACGGGATCGCCACGCCCTCTGGATCCCACCACCCACCTGTCGGCCCTTCGGCGCATGCGAAAGATGGGCCATCGGTCCGATGAGAGCGCGCGCCACGGCAGCTAGGGTCGAGGGGATGCGAGATCCCCGCACGGAGTTGGTAGACATCTCGGACCCGGCGGCCGGCGACCCCGACCCCGAGGCGCCCGGCGTCCTCCTCACCGAGCTCTCGGAGGAGGAGCCGGTGCGCCTGGAAGACCCCGCTCGCGCCTACGCCGACTGGACTGATTTCGAGGACGAGTTCATCCGCCTGGAACGCCGGCGTGACCGGCCGGTGGAGGAGATGGCGGCGGCGCTTCAGCGCACCCCCGGCGCGGTCGGCGTTCGGCTCCGCAAGCTCGGCCTCGGCTGAGCCCCGCGCCCCGAAGGGTCAGCCCGTGAAGAAGCCGGTGAGTTCGGGTCCCGCGCGCTCCCGAAGCGCGGCGGCCACGCGTTGCCGCTCGAGCGTCTGCTCGAGGCCCTTCTCCGACTGAGGGATCGGGTTCGCCGCGAAGAACGCAGCGACGTCGACGACCTGCTCTGGGCGCGTGAGGAACCGCACCCCATCGGCCATGCGGATGATGAGCGGGGCCGGGAAGCGTTCGAACAGTTCATCCCAATGCGCCTTGATGAACGACCAGGCGCGGGCCCCCTGTTCGCGGTTCACCGTCGCCAACGCCAGAACGAATGGCGCGTTCTGCGTTCGGATGCCGCCCTCCAGTGCAGCCGACAGGGTCCGATCCATCTCCTCTTGGCCCCGGAACTGCGGGAGGGCGAACAGGTAGCGCAACTGCTCCTGCGGCGTGGGAGCCGACCCGCTCATCGCCTCGAACCGCTCGAAGTCCTCAAAGGTCCCGGTACGCGCGAGCACCGTCACCGAGGCGGCGACGAGCGCCGCGTCCACGTCCTTGCCGTCGCGGGCCTCGCCCTCGAACTCACGCGCCGCCGCCTGGGCGTTCGGGTCGGCACCCAGCACGCCGAGACCCTGGAGCAGCGCTCCGCGGAGCGTTCGCAGGAGATCGGGATCGTCCTGACGGGCGTCCCACCCCAGGCGATCGAGGGCGGGCGCGACCAAGCGCCGGACGAACGTACGCAGCCCCTCACGGGCCTCGCCGTCGACGAACCGATCGCACCATGCGAGTCCCTGCAGCAGGCCCTGCCACACGAAGAGGTCGTCCTCCTGAGCGAAGCGCTCCGCGAAGCGGACGAAGTCCACGGCGCCCGCGGCGCCCGCTCCCACAGCCGCCCAAAGGTCGTCCACGAGCCCGTAGCGCTCGAGGGGCGTGAGGTCGTCCAGGCGCCCGGTCAAGGTGGCACGTGGGTCGTCCGCGTAGTTGACCCGCACGAAGCTCGCGGCGCCGGCGTTGACGACCACCGCGCCCGGCCCGCCGGGGAGCTCCAGACCCTCGGGTGGAACCAGGACCGATCGCTCGTCGGCCTCGACGTGGCGGATCCGCAGGGGCACGTCCCACACCGTGGCATCGCGCGTGCCGTCGGCGAGGAATCGGTATTGGTCGATGCGGCTGCCGTCCGTCGTGGCGCCGACCTGTAGCAGCGGGTAGCCGCCCTGCCAGATCCACTGGTCCATGATCCGGCGCACGGGCTCTCCGGTTGCCGTCTCGATCGCGTCCCAGAGATCGTGCGTCTCGGTGTTGCCGTAGGCGTGGGCCGCGAGGTAGTGGCGGATGCCGTCACGGAACGCGTCGTGTCCGAGGTACTGCTCCATCATGCGGAGGATCGCAGCGCCCTTCTGGTACGTGATCACGTCGAACATCCCCGCGGTGTCTTCCGGGGAACGCACGGGGTACTCGATGGCGCGCGTCCCATGTAGCGCGTCGACCTCTTTGGCGGATGACGCGATCCTGGCGAACGCAGACCAGCGCTGCCAGTCGGGGCGCATCGCGTCGGTGGTCAGGAGCGCCATGAACGTAGCGAAGGCTTCGTTCAGCCAGATGCCGTTCCACCAGCGCATGGTCACGAGGTTGCCGAACCATTGATGGGCGAGTTCGTGCGCCACCACGTCGGCGATGTTCTCCAACTCGGGCTGCGTGGCGTGTGCGGGATCCACCAACAGGAGCGACTCGCGATACGTGATGCAGCCGGTGTTCTCCATCGCCCCCTGGGCGAAGTCGGGCAACGCGACCATGTCGACCTTCGCGTCCGGGTACGGGATGCCGTAGTAGTCGCGGAAGAATCGCATCGAGAACACGGCCACCTCCAGCGCGAAGGCGGTCAGGTGGCCCCTGCCGGGCAGGTGGACCACACGGATCGGAACCCCGTCCGCGTCGACCGGCTCCGTAACCTCGAGGTTGCCCGCCACGAACGCCACCAGGTAGGTTGACATCACCATCGTGTCCGCGAACCGCACGCGCACGAGACCCTCCCCGAGGGGCTCGCGCTCGACCTCGGGCCCGTTGGAGATCGCGGTGAACTCGTCGGGGACCACGAGCGTGATCCCGAAGACCGCCTTGAGGTCGGGCTCGTCCCAACACGGGAAGGCCCGGCGCGCATCCGCCGCCTCGAACTGCGTGGTGGCGATGGCGTGTTCCCGCCCATCCTCGTCGGCGTACGTGGAGCGGTACAAGCCACGGAGCTTGTCGTTCATCACACCGCGGAAGTCGAGGTGCAACGTCCAGGGTCCGGGAGAAGCCTCGTCGGACAAGCCGAGGGTCACGCGTTGCCGCCGCTCGTCCACGTCCACCTCGACGATCTCCAGACGACGGCCGTCCGCCGAGCCGAGCCATCCCCCCTCGATCGAGAGCTCCAGCGCGTTGAGGGTGACGGCGCGCACGGGTTCGTGGATGTCTACGGCGACATCCTCGGTACCGGAGAACGCGCCGGTGCCGATGTCGGGCTTGATGCTCAGGTCGTAGCGCGACGGGGTGACCGACCGAGGGAGCCGATAAGCATCCTCCGGTTCGGTCACGTCGCTCGGTTCAGCCACGGACGTAGGTAAGCCAATCCGGGTAGCGGGGGTTCTCGCCCTTGGTTGCGGCGAAGAACGCGGACTGCAGCTCCTTGGTGACGGGGCCACGATGGCCCTCCCCCACCGCTCGATCGTCCACCTCCCGGATCGGCGTGAGCTCGGCGGCCGTGCCCGTGAAGAAACACTCTTCCGCGTTGTAGAGATCTGAGCGCGTGAGGTTGTCCTCGCGAACCTCGTAGCCCGCGTCCCGCCCGAGCTTGATCACCGTCGCGCGCGTGATGCCGTCCAGGCAGCCGGCCTGGATCGGCGGCGTCGTGACGATGCCGTCGCGAACGATGAAGACGTTCTCGCCCGAGCCGTCGGTGATGAACCCAGCCTCGTTCAGCATGATGGCCTCGTCGTACCCGGCTTTCAGACTTTCGATCTTGGCGAGCTCGCTGTTGATGTACTGACCGCTCGCCTTCGCGGCAGCCGGAAGGCTGTTCTGGCCGTTGCGGCGCCAGCTGCTGATCTTGATGCGCACGCCCTGCTCGAGCGCCTCCTCGCCGAGATAGGCGCCCCACGGCCAGACCGCGATCGTCACGTTGACGGGGGCCTGCAGGGGATTCACCCCCATCTCGCCGTAGCCCCGGAACGCCAGGGGACGGATGTAGCACGACTCCAGGTCGTTCGCCAGGATGAGGTCCTTCGTGGCCTGCACCAGCGCCTCGTGCGAGAACGGGATCTCCATGTGATACAGCTTCGCGCTGCGGAACAGGCGCCGAAGATGTTCATCGAGGTGCCACACCGCCGGCCCCCGTGCGGTCTCGTAGGCCCGGATGCCCTCGAATACCCCGCTGCCGTAATGCAGGGCGTGGCTGAGCACGTGCACCTTGGCTTCATGCCATGGAACGAGCTCACCGTCCATCCAGATCGTCTCGACCTCGGTGATCGGCACCTCGGAACCTCCTGGTGTCTGGGCGCCTCGGCGGCGCCCGGTGGTCACGGAAGGATACCGGGCCCTCCGCCCGGACGCAGGGACCTAGGCCAGGTCGTACGCCCGCCAGATGACCTCGTAGCGCTGATGAGGAAGTCGATCCAGCGGCCCGAATCGATCTTCCGCCCAGGCGCGGACCTCAGCCGCCGTGCGCAGGCGGTCGGTATCCGACATCGGCCACGTCCACGAGTGACGGTTCTGCTCCAGGGCGTCCATGAACGCACCGACCGCGAGTGGGTCGATCTCGACGTAGGACGGCAACCGACGAGGCCGGGCGCCGAGTCGGGTCATCGCGTGGTCGAGCGTTTCCCAGTCGCCCCACCCCAAGCCCGCCGGTGCGTCCGGCATCCCCGCGGTCTCGGCGAAGCGCTCCTGGATCTCGCGTTTGGGTCCGTCGCGAAACGTCCCGAGGCTGACGACGATCACGCCCCGGGCACGGACAGCTCGCGCGAGCTCCTGCATCGCCGCTCGCCACGATGGGATCAAGTGCAAGACCCAGCGGAGGTACGCAGCGCCGAAGGCGTCGTCCGCGAACGGCAGGCGCGTCGAGTCGCCCTCCACCAACGGGACCCGCCGGCCCTCACCCGACTTCTCGACGAGTCGATCCAACATGGGGCGGGCGAGGTCGAGTCCCACTACCGCGACCCCGTCGGCGTACAGCGGCAGGGCGAGCTGGCCGGTCCCGACGCCGATCTCCAACACCCGGCCACGTCCGGCACACTCCCGAGCGAGCAACTCGACCGTCTTCCGGGTGCCCTCCGGCGAGAAGCCGCGGGTCTCGTCGTAGTAGGCGGCGGCGCGCCCGAACGAGACCGACTCCGGGGTCATAGGCCCCGAAGCGCCTCGCGTCGGCGGACCTCGACGCCCTCCAGTACCACCGGGTGCTCGATCACCGCGCCGTTCAGGTAGCCCTGCGCGATCATCCGCAACCACAGGTAGGGACCGGCCTCCCAGGCGGTGCTGAGGGGGCCCGGTCGATAGCCACTTCCAGAGGCGCTGCGCTGCAGTGACTCGCACGCCGCCCAGTCCTCGCGGTTCGTGACGTCCCAGAAGTCCACGGCGTACGCGGGCGAGAACCCGTCGCGTTCGAACACCTCCGGCGGGAACAGCCATTCGCACTCGACGTAGGTGCGGTCTGGGGCAAGTGGCTCAACGCGGTGGGTCAAGACGTAGTCGGGGTGCGGGCTCACCAGCAGGTTCGGGAAGATCCCGAAGTAACCCACCTCTCGCCGCTGGCGTTCGTCGAGTCCCCGCAGGGGGATACCGCCCGACCTGCCGTCGAGGGACATCGTCTCGACGCCCGGATACAGGTCCATCGGCCCGGCCACGAACTGACCGAGGAGCGGGATCGAGTACCCGCTGTCCGGTGGGGTGACGCGGCAGAGCGCGGGATGGATCTCCGAGCAGTGGTAGCACTCCTGATAGTTCTCGTGGATGAACTTCCAGTTCGCCCGGACTTCGTAGCTGTGTCGGGCCGCCACGATCAGGCGCTCCGGCTCCCACGGGGCCAGCAGCTCCCACAGGTTCCCGAACTGGTCGTGGTCGTCGATCCCGTCGGGATCCTCGCGGACGAAGGCCCACCCCCCTCGTTCGATCTGGCCCTCGGCGCGCCGATGGACCCCGGCGCGCCCCACGCAGACCCACGAGGGTGCGAAGAACCGCTCCCGTTCCCATGCCAGAACCTCCGGGGCGGTGTACATCGCGGCGGGCAGTCCCACCGAGGCGCCGAATGGACGGACCACGCGCTCGAGGACCTCGCGTTGCACCAGGGGGACCGCGCCTTCCATACTCAGATGCTACGCCGGAGCCGGCCGAGCGGTCAGTTCAGCGACGGATCGTCGGGCATCAGCCGGAGCAGATCGAATGCAGAGCCCTTGCGCCGCAGGACGTCGTCCCAGAGGCGTGCCGGATCCGGATGGAAGACGTCCTCGGGACGGGCCGGCTCGAGCACCCAGGAGTCCTCTTCGAGTTCGGCCTCGAGCTGCCCGGCGCCCCACCCCGCGTATCCGGCGTACACGCGGGCGCGGCGGATCTGGTCGCCCATGCCACGATCGGACTCCGCGGACAGGAACCCGATCGAACCGAGCGCAATCACTTCGGCGGCGCTCGGGTCCACGAAGTCCGCCACCACCACGACCCCGTTCGGCTCCACCGGACCGCCCGCGAACACCGGCGCGTCCGCGTCGACGAGGTCGCGCAGCGCCGGCACCGCTTCGTGAACCGGAACCTCGAGGGACCGGTTCAGGACCACGCCCACCGCTCCCTCGTCGTCGTGGTGCCCGATCAAGATCACCGTCCGTCTGAAGTTGGGGTCGAACAAGGAGGGGCCCGCGATCAACAGGTGCCCTGTGAGCGTTCCCATCCGCCCACTATGACGCGCCGGCTAGCTCGTCGCCGGGATCTCCTTCTTCGGGTCCAGGAACGGCAGCGTCGCGACCGTGGCCGTCATGGTCCCCTGCGGCGATGCGATCTCGATGCGCGTGCCCGCGGCGGCCCGATCGATCGGCACCCAGGCGTAGCCGATGTTGATGTTCAGGCGCGGCGAGTGCGATGCGCTCACCAGTCTGCCGAGCGTTTCATCGCCGTCCACCACGGGCCAGAAGTCCTCCAGCCACATGCCGAGGGGCTCGCCGTCGATCGCCACGCCTACGAGCTTGTGTTGCACGCCACGGTCTCGGATCGCCGTCAGCGCGTCACGCGAAACGAACGTGTTGTCGTTGTCGAGCTCGACCAGGCGTTCCAACCCGGTGATCTCGAACGGGTTGTTCATGATGTCCATGTCGTTGCCGTAGTTGAAGATCCCCGCCTCCAGGCGGCGCTGATCGCTGGGCGCGACCGGTCGCAGCTCGAACTCCTCTCCGGCGGTCATGATCTTGTCCCACAGGTCGTTGGCTGCCGAGGCGTCGCGCAGGTACACCTCGTAGCCCAGTTCCGCGCTCCACCCGGTCCTCGAGACGACGACGGGGATCCCGTCGAGTTCCGTCTGCTTGTGCCAGTAGTACCGCTGATCGGCCACCGCATCGCCGAAGAGCTTGCGGATGAGAGGCTTGGAGCGCGGGCCCTGGATCTGCAGCGGGCTCACGTCCGGCTCGCGGATCTCGACGTCCATGTTCGCGAACGCCTGAACACCCAGCGCGTACAGGAGGGCGTCGGAGTCCGCGAGCGAGAGCCAGAAGTGATCGTCGGCGAGCTTGAGCAAGATCGGGTCGTTGATGATGCCGCCGTCGGGCGCACACAGCAGCACGTACTTGCATTGCTCGGGCTGGGTCGCGGAGAGATCGCGCGGCGTGAGGAGCTGGGTGAACCGAGCCGCGTCCGGGCCCGTGATCTCCACCTGGCGCTCGACCGCCACGTCCCACAACGTCACCTTCTCGACGAGGTGCCAGTATTCCTTGACGTCGTCGTCGTAGAGCGTGGGGATCAGCATGTGGTTGTAGAGATCCCAGCTGGTCGCCCCAGCCTCCACGGTCTTGTCGAAGTACGGCGACTTCTTGTACCAACTCGCGAAGTAGAACGGGAAGGAACGGTTCAGCTCTGCCATGGCGGTTACTTCCCTTTCCGCTTGAGGAGACCGCCTCGGCGGTCGGAACGGATCTGTCGGTACGCGTTGTAGCCGGGGATGCCGCAGACGCCGCCGCCGCCGTGTGTGGCGCTCGAGGCCTGATAGAGGCCAGAGATCGGGGTGCGGTAGTCCGCGTAGCCGGGCGCCGGGCGCATGTGGAACAGTTGCTCGGCGGAGAGCTCCCCGTGGAAGATGTTGCCCCCGATCAGGCCGTACTCGTGCTCCATCTCGTACGGGCCGATCACCTGCCTATGGAGCACCGATCCCGCGAACCCGGGCGCCATCTCGTCGTAGCCGGCGATCACGCGGTCCGCGTACGCCTCGAGCTCCTCGGGTTGCGGCTCCTCGCTCCACTCGTGCGGCACCCACTGCGTGAACAGCGAGACGATGTGACACCCCTCGGGCGCAAGCGTCCGGTCGAAGACCGTCGGCATCACGCCGTCGCTGAACGGCGCGGTGGCCGCGATCCCCGCACGCGCCTCTTCGAACGCCTTCTCCAGGTACGCGATGGAGTGCGCGAGCTCGAAGCCGCCCGTGAGGTCGGTGAGCTCGGGCTTGGCGGTGAACACGGGCGCCTTCGACAACGCCGCGTTGATCTTCACGACGCCGCTGCGGCTCTTCCAGTTCTCGATGTCGTGGACGAAGTCCGCGGGGAGCTCCGCCGCGTCCAGCTGGTCCAGGAACGTGATCTTGGGGTGCACCGCGGTGACCACGATCGGGGCCGTGACCTCCTCGCCGCCCTCAAGTACCACGCCGCGAACCGCGCCTTCACGCGTGAGGATCTTGACCACGCGGGCGTTCGTGCGGATCTCCGCGCCGAAGTCGCGCGCGCTCGCGGCGATCGCGTCGGAGACCGCGCCCATCCCTCCCTCGGGCACGGCCCATGCGCCCAGGTGCCCGTCGCCGACGTCGCCGATCGAGTGGTGCGCCATCACGTAGCCGGTGCCCGGCTCGTGCGGCCCGGCCCAGGTGCCGATCAGGCCGTTGAGCGCCATCACCGTCTTCACCTGATCCGTTTCGAAGAACCGGTCCAGGATGTCGACGATGCTCATGGTCATCAGGCGGGTCACGTCGCCGATCGTCTTGACGTCCAGGCCGCGGAACCGCCACGCGAGGCGGAGCTGCTCTCGAAGGTCCGCCGGCTGCTTCGAGCCCACAGCGGGCGGGATCGACATCAGCATGGGACCGAGCACCTCGGCCAGCCCGCCGATCCACGCGTCCCACCGCTCGATCGCGTCCGCGTCCTTGCGGGAGAATTTCGCGAACTCGTCGTAGTTCTTCGCGGCGTCATCGTCGTAGTGCACGATGCAGCGACCATCGGGGAACGGCAGGAAGTACGGACCCACCGGGAAGTTCCGGTAGCCGTGCTCCGCGAGCTTGAGATCGCGCTGGATCGTGTCGGGCATCAGGCTCATCACGTAGCTGAGCGTGGTGACCTTGAACTCCGGAGCCTCCGGCCAAGGTGCCATGGTGTCGGCAGCGCCACCCACCTTATGGCGCCCCTCCAGGATCACGGTCCGGGCCCCCGCCCGAGCCAGGTACGCGCCCGCGACGAGGCCGTTATGCCCGCCGCCGATCACGACGGCGTTGTAGGTGTTGCCCATGGTTCGACGAGCCTCCGTTGCGGTCTGGATGGAGGCCACCGTACTCCTGAACGGCCGTTCAAGGCAAGCAACGCCAGCCGGTCAGGCCTCGAAGCATCGCCCAGGTCATCATTGCCGCCGGGGCGACGCACGCCTGAATGGCTAGTCAGGTTGAACGCTGACGGACGCCCGCTCCGGGCGCTGTGTCGCCAGATCGTCCCGCACCCCGGCGTCGGAGAGATGGCGAAGGGGCAGCAGGACGAGCGTGGCGACCGCGGCCGCCAGCCCGCCAAGCAGATACACGCGCTGAGGACCCACCGCGTTCAAGACGGGTCCGGCGAACACGTAGGCCACGGCGAGACCGAGCGAGAGCGCCGCCTCGAACGCGGCCATGACGCGGCTGCGAACGGCGTCGGGGGTCCGCCGCTGCATGATGCCGGTCTCCGCCACCATCGTGACTCCGTCGCTCGTCCCCATGATCAGACCGAACACCAGCACCAGGGAGAACAGCGGCGCCACCCCCACCCCGAGGTGACCCAGGGCGATCCCCGCCGCGCCGAGTACGAGCCACAGTGGCTCGGTCCTTGCCGTGAGCCGGCGGGCCAACAAGGAGCCCAGTACCGATCCCCCGCCCCAGCACGCGATCAACGCCCCGAACCCGACGGCGCCCACATCGAACGACTCGGCGAGGGAGGCGTCGGCCACCATGCCCATGCCCGCCCCGAGCAGGAAGACCAACCACGCGAGGGTCATCCTTCTCAGGACCCGTTCGTTCCACAGGAACCTGATCCCGGCCGCGATCCCCTCGTGCTCCGCTTCCTCGGCCACCGTGCGGTCCTGCGAGAACCGGGCGCGCACCGACGCCGTGAGCAGCACCGACACCCCGAAGGTGAGCGCATTGAGCCCGAACACCACGTTGGGTCCGTGGATCGGTCCCACCACAGCCACGAGCACGCCCCCGATCATCGGGCCCACCATGATGCCGGCATTCCTCCCGATCCCGAGCAGGCTGTTCGCCCAGGCCACGTCCTCCTCGCGTTGCGCCAGCGCCGGGATCGCGGCGGCAGACGACGAGTAGAACGGCGATTCCGCCACCGCGGAGACGAAGGCGAGGGGAACGAGGATCGCGGGCACGTTCACGAAGGCCATGGCTGCGAAGAAGATCGCCGCGACGACTTCGGCCCAGATCATCACCTGGCGCCGGTCGAAGCGGTCGCCTAGATGTCCGGTGAACGGACCCAGGAGGCCCACCACGCCGAACGTGAGCAACAACGTGCCGGATTGCCAGGCCGCGGACCCCGTCGAGCGCCAAACCGTGAACATCAGCGCGGTGTAGGCGGCGGCTCCCCCGGTCACCGAGATCAGGCGACCGACGGCGAGGCGACGGATATTCGAACGAGGTGAACGGGTCATCAGAAGGACTCCTGGAGCGGTGGTGCTCGTCAGGGATGCGGGCGGTGCGGGGGAAGGGCAGGCTCGACGACGGGCCGGGCACGTGACGCGGAGGTGCGCGTCAGACCGTGCCGGCGATCCGGGTCATCGAGAGAGGCTGCCTCATCATCGGGAAACTGTAGCACGCGCCCCGGCTGGGACGAACGAACCGAGGAGCCCCTCGAGCCGCGACGTGATCGAGGCGCCACGCGACACCGTCGCGAGCTTCAAGGCGATCGGGATGTCTGGCTCCGTGGTCGTCAGGATCGCGAACGTCCCGCCCTCCTGCCAGACGCATTGGCTCAGATACGGAGTGGGGACGCCGCCGCTCACGCACCGTACGGTACCGCCGCCCCGACGTACGGCCGCGAACACCTTCGGATCCTGGAGTGCCTGGGCGTTGGTGCCGCCCCGGGCCGCGGCGAAGGCATCGAGGCTCCGCGACCCCTGGTCCACGAACAGCGTCATGATCACGCGATCACGCTTGTTCCCGTACACAGCGACCTGGACATCTCCCGTGGCGCCGACCTGGTACTGGGCGGCGGTCCGCTGCTCCAGCACGCTCTGGTTCTCGAGGCGCGCGTAACGCCCGAGGCGATCCGGCAACGATGCTTGAGGTCGTGAGAGCGCCCAGTACACGATGCCGATCAGGCCGAGGATCGCGACCACGGTGGAGAGCCAACCGAGCACGCGAGATCCCGTGCTCTTCGGTTCCGGCTGACGCTCGGGAGTCACGCTCGGCTTCCGCGGCGAGTTGAGCGACCGATACACGGCCGAAGGCGTGTCGCGAGTTTCCTGGGCCACGTGCTTCCTCCCCTGGGGTCGTCCTCCGTGGAAGGAATCGGCCCCGCGAGCCCGACGCTTGAGCGATGGCCCTCAGGCGGGCAGTGTGATGGCGCGCATCTGGTGAGCCTCGATGGCCACCGCGACGGTCTCGAGGACCTGCTGGGGCACCGCAGAGTCCACGGTCAGGCACATCAGGGCCTCGGCCCCTTCGGCCTTGCGACCCACGTCCATGGTGGCGATGTTGATCGCGTGCTCGCCGAGGAGGGTGCCGACGAGCCCGATCACACCCGGGCGGTCGACGTAGGTGAAGAACACCATGTGCCCCGCAGGCGCCGCCTCGATGTCGAAGTCGTTCACCTGCATCACGCGTTCGTGGCTCTTACCCAGGATCGACCCCGCGACGCTCACCGGACCCTCGTCCGTCTCGGCGCGCAACGCGATCAGGCTCACGTAGTCCTGGGACACCGTCGAGCGCATCTCGCTCACCGTGAGGCCGCGCTCCTTCGCGAGCATGGGGGCGTTGACGAACGACACGGGCTCGTGCACCGAGCCACCCAGGATCCCCTTCAAGATGGCGAGCGTGAGCACGCGCGTGTCCGACTCCGCGATGCGACCCAGGTACGAGGCCACGAAGGATCGCACGCCCCCGTCGGCGAGCCCGGCCACCAGGGCGCCGAGTTTCTCGGCGAGGGGCACGAACGGCCGCACCACCTCGGTGACCTCCGCGCCTGCCGAAACGTTCACCGCGTACGGAACGAACTCCCCCTTGAGAGCCAACCGGACCATTTCCGCAACCGTGGTGCCTGCCTTGTCCTGGGCCTCCTTGGTGCTGGCGCCCAGGTGCGGGGTCACCACCACGTTGTCGTAGCCGAAGAGCGGGCTCTCGGTCGTTGGCTCCACCGCATACACGTCGAGGGCGGCTCCTCCCAGGTGCCCGGACTCCAGCGCGTTGGCGAGCGCGTTCTCGTCAACGATGCCTCCTCGGGCCGTGTTGACGAGGCGCGCCCCCGCCTTCATCAGACTCAGTTCGTGTTCGCCGATCAGGCCTTCGGTCTCCGGGGTGCGCGGGAGGTGGATCGAGACGAAGTCGGCCTGAACAAGCAGTGCCTCGAGGGAGGGCATCGCGTCGACACCCATCTCCTTGGCCCGCTCCGGACTCACGTAGGGGTCGAACGCGATGACGCGCATCCCGAAGCCCGCGGCGCGCTGGGCCACGAGCGCCCCCACCCGTCCGAGCCCCACCAGGCCGATCGTCTTGCCCGCGAGCTCCACGCCCTCCCACCGCGAGCGCTCCCACGCGCCGCGGCGCAAAGCCTCGTCGGCACGCGGGATGTTGCGCGCCTGCGCGAGCATGAGCGCCATGGCCTGTTCGGCGGCGCTGATGATGTTGGACTGCGGGGCGTTCACCACCATGACGCCGCGGCGCGTGGCGGCCTCCACGTCGACGTTGTCCAGGCCGATCCCGGCGCGCGCAACGACCTTCAGGCTGGCGGCGGCCTCGAGCACCTCTGCGGTCACCTGCGTGGCGCTGCGGATGATGAGCGCGTCGTACGGCGCGATCGCCGCGGCGAGATCCCCCGCTGCGAGATCGAGCCGCTCGTCGACCTGGAAGTCCTTGCGCAACAGGTCGAGGCCCTGGTCGGACAGCTGCTCGGTGACCAGGACCCGCACGGTCAGCGGGTCTCCAGGAACACGGTCTCGGCGGCCGCCACGGCGGCTCCACGCTTGACGGGATGCCCGAGCATCTCCAGCGTCATCTCCAGCGCGGCGAGGCCCCGGACGATATCCAGTTCGGAGAAGTAGCCGAAATGCCCGATGCGGAACACCTTGCCCTTGAGCGGCCCCTGGCCGGGCGCGATCACGCAGCCGAACTCGCTGCGCATCGTGTCGCTGATGGTGTCGGCGTCCGCAGCGTCGGGTGCCCTGATCGCGGTGACGGTCCAGTTGTCCTCGAGCCCCTCGCCGAACAGGTCCAGGCCCAGCGCCTTGGCCCCCTCCTTGACGGCGCGGCTCAGCATCCGGTGGCGCCGCAGGGCCGCGTCCAGTCCGTCCTGGAAGTAGAGGTCCAACGCCGCTTTCAGGCCTTGCATCACGCTGATCGCAGGCGTCCACGGGTTCTCCGGGTGCGGGAGATCCGCGAACGTCTTGTACGTGGCCCAGTCGAAGTAGAACCGCGGGTTCGTGGCGGTGCGCGAGGCCTCCCACGCACGCTCGCTGATCGCCGCGAACGCGATGCCAGGGCTCGCCGACAATGCCTTCTGGCTGCCGCCGATCGCCACATCGACGCCCCAGTCGTCGAACGCGAAGGGCACTGCGCCCAGGCTCGATACGACGTCGACGATGACCATGGACCCGGCATCGTTCGCCACCCGGGCGAGGTCCTCGATGGGCTGGATCACGCCGGTGGAGGTCTCCGACTGCGTGAGCAGGACCGCCTTCACGGGATGCTCGCCGAGTGTCCGAGCCACGTCGTCGGGGCGGATCTTGGCCCCCCACTCGTAGTCCACCGTGTGCACGACGAGCCCGTAGGTCTCCGCCAGACGTTTGAACCGATCCGCGAAGAACCCCGCCAGCGGAACCAGGACCTCGTCGCCCGGCGAGAAGCAATTCGCCACCGCGGATTCCAGGCCGCCTGTGCCGCTGGAGGTCATCAGCAGGACGTCGGCGTTATCCGTGCGATAGAGCTCCTTCAGGTGTCCCGTCACGCTCCGCATGAGGTTCCCGAAGCCCGGCCCGCGGTGGTAGACGAGCGGGCTGCCCTGGGCAAGCAGGACCTCGGGCGGGATGGGCGTGGGACCGGGGGCCAGGATGATCTCGGGCCTGTCCACGTGCTGATCACTCCTCGACTGGGGTCGGAACCTCCAGCCTAGCAGCGCCTCAGTCGGCGGCCGGGACGAGGGTGCGCAGGTCCACATCGGGGTCGGCGAGCGCCGCCGGGTCGGGCGCGACCTCTCCCTGGATCAGCTTGAAGGAGCGCCGGACGTCCCGCTTCCAGTCCACGCTCACGGTGGAACGGAGCACGCCGGCGTTGTCGAGCAGGAACGCGCAGAACGAGCGTTCCGCGAGCGACCCGCGCACCACCATGCGATCCCACGTGGGGGCGAATCCCGCCATCTGGATCTGGCTGTCGTACTGATCCGACCAGAACCAGTGGGGGTCGTCGAACACCCTGGTCCCGCCCAGCATGTTCTGCGCGGCCGCCTGTCCCATCTTCATGGCGTTGTCGAAATGCTCCACGCGGATCGAGCCGAACACGGGGTGCTCGTGGCGTGCCACGTCGCCGGCCGCGAAGACCCCGGGCACCGACGTCGCCAGTGAGGGGCCGACCGGGATGCCGTCGCCCTGGTCCAGCCCGGTCCCCGCCATCAGCTCCACCGCGGGCTCAGTTCCGATGCCCACCACCGCGACGTCCGCATCGATCTCGATGCCCCCGGTGGTCACGACACGCTCGAGGCGTCCACCCCCCTCGAATCGAGCGACCGTGTCGTTGAACCGCATCTGGACACCCTCGTCGCGGTGGATCGCTTCCAGCGAGCGGCCGACCTCAGCGCCCAGGATCCTGAACAGCGCGGTTTCGAAGATCTCCACCACCGTGACGTCGTGACCCAGGCGTCGGAGCGATGCCGCGACCTCCGCGCCGATGAACCCCATCCCCACGCACACCACTCGGGCGCCGCCGGCCAAGGCTTCACGGATCCGCTCCGTGTCTCGGGCGTAGCGCACGTCGAACACGCCGGGCAGGTCGGCGCCGGGCGCCTCCAGCCGGCGGTTGCGGGAGCCCGTCGCGATCAACAGCCGCTCATACGGCATCCGCTCGCCGCCCGCCAGGACCACCTCACGGTCGCGAGGATCGATCTGGACGACGTGGGTCGCGAACCGCGTCTCCACCTCGTGATCCGCGTACCACTCAGGTGGACGAACGTAAGACGCCTCCAGCGGTTGCTCACCGCGCAGGAACTCCTTGGACAGAGCCGGACGCTCGTAAGGCGGCAGGTCCTCCGCTCCGATCAGGACGACGCGGCCGTCGAACCCCTCGTCTCGAAGCGTCGCAGCGGCCGTCGCGCCCGCCAGACTCGCGCCCACGATCACGAACGGACGCTCGCCGAGCACGGTGGCGCTCAGACGCCGATCTGGAGGTCCGAGCCCTCGGCGCGCACGGCGAACGTGGCGATCGGCTCGGTGGCCGGGCCCTCGATCACCACGCCGGTCTTCATGTCGAAGACGCTCCCGTGGCACTCGCAGGCGATGGAGGTTCCCTCGATCTCGCCGCCGTTCGCCAGGTTGCAGGCCCGATGCGTGCAGATGTCGCTGAAGGCGACGAGCTCCCCATCGACGCGAGCCACCGCGACCTCTTCTCCGTTCACGCTGAACGCCTTGGCCTCACCCTCGGCCACCTCATCGGTCGTCCCCACGGTGACGAACTCCGCCATCCCAACCTCCCGATCCCGATGGCCACGGCCCCGGCGCCGCCGGCCTGCGAGCCGATAGCTTACGAGGCATCGGCCTTCGCGGGTGCGCTCAATCCTCGGTTCGGCGCATCTGTCGCTGCCGGATCACGGAGACCACGCCGAGGGTCGCGTAGAAGGCCGCGAGCATCAGGATGCCCGTTCGGAAGTCGATCGGGAGCAACGCCGGGATGAAGGCGCCCGCGACCCACGCCAGCTGGAAGAGAACCTCGTAGCGAACGAACACCCGTCCTTGTGCCCCCGGCGGGGCATGGCGCTGCATCAGGCTCTGGAACGCGAGTCGGCCGAACTCGGCCGCCGCCCCCGCCACCACCACGTAGACCGTGAGCAGCGGCAGCCCGAAGATCTCGAACGCCAGCAGGGCCCCGATGCACGCGGCGCTCAAGCACGCGATCACCACCGCCTCCTCGCGCGTCTCGCTCGGGAGGCGCGGCGCTACGAGGTCCCCCAGGAACCCGCCGGCCACGCCGCCGAACGCGAGCACCGCGAACCAGTACGTGGGGGCCACGTCCAGCAGCGAGAACGCCAGGAGGAACAGGAGGAAGCCACTCGCCGCTCGCATGCCCACCGCCCCCACCGCCGGGACGGTGAGCGCCTTGATGCGCCCGCGTGGACCCACCTCCCTGGGTGCCGGGCCCTTCCTTCCGGGGTGCGGCAACCGCAGCGTGATGAAGGCAGAGCCCGCATACGCGACGGCGGCCAGGTACAACGGCCCGGCCGATCCCCAGACCTTCAGGAAGACGTAGCCGAGCGGGGCGGCCCCCAGCGCCCCCGCCACCGCGATACGGCCCAGGCGGGCGTTCGCGCGCATGAGCCCTTCCTCGGGGGCCGCATAGGCGGTGGTGAGCCCGTTCTTGGTGATGGCGTGCACCTTCGAGAGCACCAGGATCACCAGCGCGGACGGGAACAGCAGCAGCGTGCCGAAGCGCGGGGCGGCATAGATCGCGACCGCGGCACGACCCGCAGAGGCGCCGAACGCGATGGCCCGGCGCGGACCGGCGCGATCGAGCATCGGTACGAGGAACGGACCGGCGAGCGCCAACGGGAGCATCGTCAGGGCGAGGTAGGCGGCCACACGCAACTTGGCCTGGCCCACGGGCAGCGAGAAGAACACGGAATCGGCCAACGCGATCGCCAGGAGCGCGTCGCCCGCAACCGACGTCATGTGCACGAGCCCGAAGGTGTCGAGTGGGGCGTTGGAGCGCCACATCCGCCCCAACGGGAACGCCAGGCCCTGGACCGCCCGTGCGAGACCCAACAGCGCGAGCTGCCACAAGGGGATCCGCTTCGGACGGGGCGCCCCGGCGCGCACGAGCGCTCCGGCCGGCTAGCCCGAGAGCCGCTCGCGCAGCAGTTCCTGCGCGAGCTTCGGGTTGGCCGAGCCTCCCGAGCGCTTCATGACTTGTCCCACCAGGAACCCGATCACGCTCTCTTTACCACCGCGGAATTGCTGGACGAGATCGGGCTGCTCCGCCAGGACCTCGTCGACGATGGCACCCAGCGCCCCGGCGTCGCTGATCTGCGCGAGGCCGCCGCGCTCAACGATCGATCCGATGGCGTCACCGTTCTCGAACGCCGTCTCCAACGCCTGCTTGGCTCCCTGACCGCTCACGGCATCCTTCTCCACCAGGTCGATCAGGTCGGCGAGGTGCTGCGGCGTGATCCTGGTTCCGCTCGCGTCCCCGCCATGCTTGTTCACCAGCGCGGCGAAGTCCTGCGTGACCCAGTTCGCGGCTTTGTCGGCCGGTGCGCCCAGCGCCACCGTGTCCTCGAACAGCCGCTGGGAGGCCCGATCCGACACGAGTACACGCGCCACGTCGGGCTTGAGCCCGAACGCCGTCTCGTACCGTGCCCGGCGCGCGCGCGGAAGCTCGGGCAGCGAGGAGCGGATGGACTCGATCCACTCGCCGCTCGGCTCGAGCGGCGGGATGTCTGGCTCGGGGAAGTACCGGTAGTCGAAGGCCTCTTCCTTGGAGCGCATCGACTTGGTCGCGCCCGCGTCCTCATCCCAGTGTCGCGTCTCCTGCTGGAGGATCTCGCCGTTGTCCAGCGCCTTCGTCTGGCGCTCGATCTCGTGGTTGAGCGCACGCTCCAGGGATCGGAGCGAGTTCATGTTCTTGATCTCGACCTTGGTCCCGAACGCCTCGGTGCCCACCGGCCGCAGCGAGATGTTGGCATCGCAGCGCAGCGACCCTTCCTCCATCCGCACGTCGGAGACATCGAGCGCCTCCAGCGTGGCCCGCAGTTCGCGGAGATACGCGCTCGCCTCCTCGGGGCTGCGGATGTCGGGCTCGCTCACGCACTCGACGAGCGGGGTCCCTGCGCGGTTGAAGTCGATCAAGGCGTATTCGGCTTCGTGGATCCGCCCACTCGCGCTCCCATGCGTGGTCTTGCCCGTGTCCTCTTCCATGTGCACCCGGGTGATGCCCACGCGCTTCGTCGATCCATCGGGAAGATCCACATCCAGGTGCCCACCCACACAGATCGGGAGGTCGTACTGACTGATCTGGTAGTCCTTCGGCATGTCGGGGTAGAAGTAGTTCTTTCGGTGGAACAGCGAGTGCGGGGCGATCGCACAATCCAGCGCCAGCCCGATCCGGATGATCCGCTCGATGGCCTCACGGTTGGGAACCGGCAACGAGCCGGGGTGACCCAGGCATACCGGGCACACATCGGTGTTGGGCTCGGCGCCGAAGGCCACGCGGCATCCGCAGAACATCTTCGTGCGGGTACTGAGTTCCACGTGGCACTCGAGCCCGATGACGACTTCGTACGCGCTCACGCGCTCAGCCTACCGGACGCCTTTGCGGCCCCGCCCCCTATCCTAGCCCGGTGACGAAGCCACGCCAGACGGGACCGAGCACGGCCTCGATCTGGGTCGCGCTGGGGGCCGTCTACTTCTTCTGGGGCACGACGTACCTGGGGATCGAGACAGTGAACCAGACGATCCCCACGGCGCTGGGAGCTTCCATGCGGTTCCTGGTGGCTGGGAGCGCGATGTATCTGCTGTCGCGACGACGCACCCACGAACGGCCCACGAGGATCCAGTGGCGATCGGCCGCGATCATCGGCTGTCTGCTTCTGTTGGGAGGGAACACGGTGGTGGCCTGGTCGGAGCGGACCGTCCCCACCGGCACCGTATCGCTGATCATCGCGTTGGTCCCCCTGTGGCTGGCGCTGTTCGACCGCGTGCTGTTGCGCAGCGCGCCCTTGGGGTGGCGTGTCGTGGTGGGTCTGGTCATGGGCTTCGCGGGGGCTGCACTGTTGGTGGGCGGCTCTGCCACGGCGGATTCGATCGCGCTCAGCGGCCTCCTCCTGGCGGTGGGGGCCTCGCTCAGCTGGGCGTGCGGGTCGCTCTATGCGCGGAAGGCACCGCTCCCCCAGCACGCGCTGATGGCGAGCTCGATGCAGCAGCTCGCCGGCGGCGTCGCGATCTTCGTGGTGGCGGTCGCCACCGGCGAGCTCGGGAGGTTCCACCCCTCCCAGGTTTCGCGCGCGTCCTGGCTCGCCCTCCTGTACCTGATCGTGTTCGGCTCGGGGGTCGCGTTCAGCGCCTATCTGTGGCTGCTGCGGAACGCCAGAACCTCGCTGGTGTCCACCTATGCGTATGTGAACCCCGTCGTCGCGGTCTCGCTGGGGTGGCTGATCCTGAACGAGGCCGTGACTCCGAGGGTCTTCGTGGCCGGGGGGATCATCTTGGTTTCCGTAGCCTTGATCGTGTCGGCGGGCGGGGCGCGGCGTGAGGACGCCGGCGATCCGGCCGCGGGCGAGCTCCTTCCGGACGGAGCTTCAGACGCCCGCGAGCAGGGGCGGCCGGAGATCGAGCCCGAGGTCGGCCTCCAGCGCGGCGGCGGCGCGCAGGAGCGTGGGCTCGCCCAAGACGGGCGCGGTGAACTGCAGCCCGATCGGGAGTCCGGCTGAGTCCAGCCCGCACGGCACGCTGACAGCGGGCACGCCCGCCAGGTTCGCGGGGATCGTGAAGATGTCGTTCAAGTACATCGCCATGGGGTCGTCGGCCTTCTCGCCGATCGGGAACGCGGTGGTGGGCGATGTGGGCGAGACCAGCACGTCGAACCCGGCGAATGCCGCCTCGTAGTCGCGGATGATGAGCGTGCGGACCTTCTGCGCCTGCCCGTAGTACGCGTCGTAGTAGCCGGCAGACAGAGCGTAGGTGCCCAGCATGATGCGGCGCTTGACCTCGGGACCGAAGCCGGCGCCGCGCGTGCGGAACATCATCTCGATGGAGTCCGCGCCGTCCTCGCGAAGGCCGTAGCGCACCCCGTCGTAGCGAGCGAGGTTCGAAGACGCCTCCGAGGGGGCGATCAGGTAGTACGCGGACAGCGCGTACTCGGCATGCGGCAGATGAACCTCGCCCACCTGGGCGCCCAACCCGGCCAGCCGCTCCACGGCGGCGCGCACCGAGCCAGCGACGTCGGGTTCCACGCCCTGGCCGAACGCTTCGGAGACCACGCCCACGCGCAACCCTGCCACCCCGTCCGCGAGGCTCGCGCGGTAGTCCGGGACCTCGAGATCGAGGCTCGTGGCGTCGCGGCGGTCCTTGCCGGCGAGGGTGTTCAGCAGCGTGGCGGCGTCGCCGACGCTCCGCGTGAAAGTACCCACCGTGTCCAGACTCGACGCGAAGGCAACCAGTCCGTACCGGCTGATGAGGCCGTACGTGGGCTTGAGACCCACCACGCCGGTGAGCGATGCCGGCTGGCGCACGGAGCCGCCCGTGTCCGAGCCGAGCGCCCAGACGACCTCGCCGGCAGCCACGGCGGCCGCGGATCCCCCCGAGGATCCACCCGGTACGGCGTCCAGGTCCCACGGGTTGTGCACGGGCCCGTACGCCGAGTTCTCGTTCGAAGAACCCATCGCGAACTCATCGCAGTTGGTTTTTCCGATCAGGGTTGAACCGGCCCCGGACAGGCGCGTCCACGGCGTGCAGTCGTACGGGGGCGTGTAGGTCTCGAGGATCTTCGAACCACAGGTGGTGCGGATCCCGTTGGTGGTGAAGACGTCCTTCAGCGCGATCGGGATCCCGGCCACGTCGGAGAGCGGCGCGCCGGTGGACAGGTACACGTCCAATTCGGCGGCACGCTCAAGCGCGACCTGGGGCGTGAGCGTGAGGAACGCCTTCACGCGCCCATCCACGGCCTCGATGCGTCGAAGCGACGATCCCGCGAGATCCACCGCGGTGATCTCGCCCGCTCGCAGCTTGGCGGTGAGCTCGGAGCCGCTGAGGTCGCAGAGCTCGTGGCTCACGCGCCCGTCTCCGCGATCTTGGGCACCATGAACCGGTCGTCGGCCTGGGCAGGTGCGTTGGCCATCGCGGCCTCGTGCGTGATGGAGGGCTGCGGATCGTCCTCGCGCAGCTCGTTGGCACGAGGGATCGCATAGGCGGTGGGCGGAACGTCGTCCGCGGCCACCTCGCCGACCTTCGCGGCGTGTTCGAGGATCACGCCGAGCTGCGACCGTAACTGCGCCTTCTCATCGTCCGTGAGATCCAGACGGGCGAGCTTGGCGACATGGTCGATATCGATCTCCACCGGCATGACGCTCAGTGTAGCCAGGCAGGGCCGTACGCCGACATCCGACCCGTGGGTCAGGGCATAGGAGGCATCGGGGGCGGAGGCGGTGGGATCGCCAAGGGCATCAGCGGGACCGCGGTCGGGGCCGGGCCCAGCATCATCAGCGCCGCCTGCCGCTCGAGCACCGAGCGAACGATCGCGATGGCGAGGATCGCCGCCACGATCAGCAGGGCGTCGCTCGCCATCCACAGATAGTCGCCGGACACGATCGTGTGCAGGTCCTCACTCGACCGCATGCCGCGAGCGCCCCAGGCGAGGACGTTCGGCGCGATCCAACACACCCACCAGCCACCGATCACCGGCCACGTCGATGACATGGACCAGTGCGCGCCGTCACCGATCGGCTCGCTCGCTTGCCACAGCTCCCGAACGCTCTGGAACGGTTTGAACAGGTTCGCGATGGGAATGAACCACCAACCGACGGCCCAGGCCGGTGTGAACTTCAGGTGGGCGCGTCCGAGGTCTCTCAGGTTGCGGTGTCCGCGATGTTGCCAGATGCACCAGGCCGTCCCCGTGGCGATCAACAGGAGGAGCGCGAACCCCGTTGCGGCCGTGATCCGATCGTCGCTGGCCCGCGCGGCGGACAAGGAGATGGTCTCCCCGTTGAGCACGGCCCGCAGATAAGCCGTCTCAGAAACCACGAACGCGAGCCGTGCGAGGTCTACGACCGCCGTCAGGCCCAGAAACACCATGACCACCCGGCCACGCGCGACGAGTGGCCCGGGCGTCACCGTTCGAGCCGCCCAACGAACGTCGCTTCGTCGATGATCTCCACGCCCAGGGACTCCGCCTTCGCCAGTTTCGTGCCCGGGCTCTCGCCCGCCACGACGAACGACGTCTTCTTGGACACGCTCGACGACACGCGTGCGCCGGCGGCTTGGGCCAGTTCCGTGGCACGTTCTCGCGACATCGTCTCGAGTCCCCCCGTCAACACGATCGACAGACCTTCCAGCGGTTTGGGGCCGTCGTCGGTATCGACGCCTTCGTCCTGCAGCCGAAGTCCCGCCGAACGCAGCTTCTCGATCAAGGCGCGGTTATCCTCGTCGTCGAACCACTCCCGAACCGTGGCCGCGATCTCCGGCCCGATCTCCGGCACGGCGTCGATCCGGTCTTCAGAGGCATCGGCGAGCGCATCGAGGGAGCCGAACGCGCGCGCGAGGACCTGCGCCACGTGGGAGCCGACGTGGCGGATGTTCAGGCCCACGAGCAGGCGCCACAGCGGCCGGTCCTTCGAAGCCTCGATCTGCGTGAGCACGTTGGCGATCGCCTTGTCCTTGAATCCCGGCAGCTGACCCAGCTTCCGGGCGTCGAGCGCGTAGATGTCCGCCGGATCTTCGATCAGCCCTGCCTCGAGCAGCCGCATCACCGTCATATACCCCAGGTGCTCGATGTCCATGGCCCCGCGCCCCGAGAAGTGGAACAGCCACTCGATGCCCTGGCTCGGGCATCCGCGCTTGTTGGGGCAGCGGTAATCGGCCTCACCCTCCGCGCGCACCAGCGGGGTTCTGCACGACGTGCAGACCGCGGGCATCTTCCATCGGCGCGCGCCCTTCTTCCGCTTGGCGAGCACGGGGCCCACGATCTCGGGGATCACGTCGCCGGCCCGACGCACGATCACGATGTCCCCCTTGCGCACGTCCTTGCGGCGGACCTCGGTCTCGTTGTGCAGCGTGGCGTAGGTCACCGTGACCCCGCCCACCACCACGGGCTCCAGCACGGCGAACGGCGTGACCTTTCCGGTTCGCCCTGTGTGCACATCGATGGACCGCAGCCGCGTGGTGCGTTCCTCGGGAGGGAACTTGTACGCGATAGCCCAACGAGGCGCATGGCTCGTGGCTCCCAGTTCCCGCTGGAGGTCCGTCTGGTCGACCTTGATCACCGTGCCATCGATCTCCCAGTCGACCGAGTGCCTGTTGGCCTCCCAGTGCGTGAGGAACGCCTTCACGCCCTCGATCGAATCACGCGCCTCCGTGGTGGGCGGCACGGGGAGTCCCGCCCGGGCGGCCCACGCCAGGAACCCCAGATGCGAGTCGAACCCCACGCCCTCGGCCGCACCGAACGAATGCACCCACAACCTGAGCGGGCGAGCGGCGGTCACCTTAGGATCCTTCTGGCGGAGCGACCCCGCCGCCGCGTTGCGCGGATTCGCGAACGGCCGCAGCTCCCGTTCCTGGAGCTCGCGGTTCAGCGCGTCGAACCCCGTCACGGGGAAGTAGACCTCGCCGCGCACTTCGATGATGCGTGGTGGATCGTCGAGCTCGAGCCGTCGCGGGATGCCGGCCACCGTGCGGATGTTCGCGGTGATGTCTTCTCCCACCCGCCCGTCTCCCCGGGTGGCCGCCTGGGTGAGAACGCCCCCTTCGTACGTCAGCGCGCAGGCGACCCCGTCGATCTTCACCTCGCAGGCGAAGCGGGCGTTCTCGCCACCGCCGCGCATCACGCGCTCGGCCCACGCGTCCAGCTCGTCGAACGAGAACGCGTTGTCGAGCGAGAGCATCGGAGCCCGGTGCGTGACCGGCGCGAACAGGTCGACCGCGGCGCCCCCGACCGTGACGGTGGGCGAGTCGGGGGTCTGCAACTCTGGGAACCCGTCCTCCAGCCCTCGGAGCTCCCGCATCAGCTCGTCGTACTCGGCGTCGGCAACCTCGGGGTCGTCGAGCACGTGGTAGCGGTAGCGGTGATGCTCGATCTCTGAACGGAGTTCTTCGACCCTGAGCTTCGCCTCGGCCCGGAGACGGTCTTGCGATGCCGGCTTCGACGCGGATCCGCGTTCGGCCGGGCTCACCCCGCGATCTCCACGCCGCCCGCCACCCCGATCGTCTCCCCCACGACGACGACGCCGCCGATCACCCGGGGTACCTGCTGCAGGTACCTGAGCGCCATCCCGAAGCCATCCGGCTTGTGGAGCACGGCCTGCACACCGGCCGCCGCGGCGTCGGCGAGCATGCAGGACTCCGCGATCACCGCCAGGCCATCGGGACCCGAATGGTCGCGGCCACGCCCCAGCGTGGTGCTCACGCCCACGCCCCGCCGGTCCGGTTCCAGGGCCACCGTGAGCGGTTCGCCACCGCGCCGGCGTACCGCGAGCTTCATCCGTTTCTTGGCCTTGATGAAGTAGTCGCCGTCGCAGGTCACGGTGAGTTCGTTCAGCTGCTCCGAGAGGAACCTGCCGACCTGGTCCACCACCGCCCCCCGGAACGTGAACATCGGCCCGACCCCTGCACTGGTGGCCGCCTCGACCATCTGCCGCACGATATCGGGCGCGTCGGCACCGATCCGATCTAGCGGCCGCTTCGACTCGCGGAACGCGGGGTAACGCAGGGCGTAGGACTGGAGCTGCTCCCAGAAACTGAGCGCTTGGGCCCGGGATTCCTCCGAATAGTCCTCGGGCGCCGTAATGTGCAGCGTCAGGTCCTGAACCTGGATATCGAAACTCCTTGCGCGGCGCCGGAGCAGCTTCACGCGGATGGCTCCTCAGGGCTGGGGATGCAGATGATAGTTGAGCGAGGTGACGCCGGAGTCGAACGGGTCAACCGAGCGACAGGATCGGAGCCACGGCCGGAACGCCTGCGTCGTTGAGGATGAACAACATGTACGGACCGGCCGGCGCCTTGGCGGCGTCCGCAGGCCCCTTCACGTGCAGCACGCCGGCTCCCTTCGTGAAGGTGAGGTCCACGTAACGCTGCTCGGCGGCCCATCCGTGGGTGGTGGCCCCCAGTCGCAGGAGCGCTACCCGCGCGATCCTGGAAGCGTCCGGCGTCTGCACGTCGAAGGAGCCGCCGAAGCCGATCGTTGAGGGAGCCGCCGAGACGGTCGGTCGCGTGCCCGCGAACAGGTAAGGAGGGCTGTAGATCTCCACCATGGTCTCCTCAGGCTTCCCCGAGTTGGAACCCGCGGAGATCACACGGCCGTCGGGCAGGAGCAGGGCCGTGGAGTGGTAGCTCCGCGGTGCGGTCTGCGTGGCCATGGCGCGCCACGTTCCGGTGGCGGGGTCGTACAGTTCGGCGGTCCTCACGGGGTTCCCGAAGTTGCCGTTCTGTCCACCGCCCACCGCCAGCACCGTCGCGTCCGGCAGCAGCACGAGGTTCTGATGCATCCGGGCGATCTGCATCGACCCGGTCGCGGTCCATCGCGGACTCGCCGCGGAGAGGTCGAGCAGCTCGGACGTGGCCGTGGCGGCGGTCCCGTGCTTCCCACCGGCCGTGAGCACCCGATCGAGCCCGGGCAGCAGCACGACCCCGCCTCCATTTCGGGTGCCCGACAGCATCGAGGAGACGGCATTCCAGGTTTGGGTGGACGGGTTGTACTCCTTGGTGGTCTTCTGCGGACCCGCCACCAGGACGTGCGCGTTCGGCAACAGGAAGGTGCGCGGGTAGAGACCGGTGAGGTTCGCGCTGGCGGGCAGCGTGGTCCATCGGCCGGTGGCCGGGTCGAACGACTCCATCGGCTTGATCATCTTGTCGACGCCGGTGGGGGCGGATTCCCCGCCCGCGACGAGGACCGTCCCGTCGGGCATGTTCACGTTCGACGGGTACCAACGAGGGAAGTGCATCGGCAGCGCCGGCGTCCAGTTGTTCGCCCCGGGATCGAAGAACACCGCGCTCTCGATCCCCGTCCCCACGGGGTGGGTCGCCGTTCGGGGCGGCTCCCCGCCCGTCACGAACACGCGGCCATCGGGCATGATCGACATCCCGGAGCAGAACACGCTCCAGTCGAGCTTGGGATCTACCGCCGTCGAGGTGCCCGTCGTAGGGTCGTACACCCGCGCACGCGCGAGCGTGCTGCCCGGCAGCTCGTAGAACAGCACCTTCCCGGAGGGCAGGAGTGCCGCATGGATCCCGATAACGCCCATGGGGACCGGGGCCGCCCACGAGCCGATCACGGCGGGATCCGAGCCCGCCGCCTCCACGGGTCCCAGCGACAACGCGACGACGGTGATGGCCAGGGCGAGGGCGGTTCGGACCGCGGGACGTGGACGGGATCGACGCACGGACTCCTCCTCCTGATCCGGAACCCTCGTGACTATGGCTTGGCTCCGCGAGCCTACATCGGATGACGCAGAGCATCCTCTCACGCGCGCGAGGGATCTTGCCGGAGGGCTCGAACGATCCTCCCGCCACCGATCAGTTCCTCACCTCGATAGATGACCGCGCTCTGGCCCGGAGCGACCGCCCGCTGGGCCGAGCGGAAATCCGCGCGGAAGCCCAAGCCGTCCTCGGTCGGGGTGACGACGGACGGGGCCCCCTCTCCGCGATAGCGGATCTGCACCTCGGCTTCGAACGGGCCGTCGCCGGGCTGGCGACCGGCCACCCAGGTCGCTCGATCAGCCAGAAGGCCGGGACGCGCCAACAGAGCCTGTGGTCCGACCACCACGCGGTTCGCGTCGGCATCGACGTCCACGACGTAGGCGGGCGCTCCCAGCGCTACACCCAGCCCGCGGCGCTGCCCGATCGTGAACGCGAACGTCCCATCGTGCTCGGCGAGCACGCGCCCATCGGGGTCGACCACCTCGCCGCCTTCGTGGATCAGCTCGGGGGCCTGGGCCCGAACGAACGCGCCCGCGTTGCCCGACGGGGCGAAGCACAGCTCCTGGCTGTCGGGCTTCGCCGCGACCGGCAACCCGAACCGCTCTGCAAGCGCGCGGGTCTTGGTCTTGGGTAGCTCCCCGACCGGGAAGCGAGAGCGGGCTAGCTGGTCTTGCCCGAGCATGTGCAGCATGTAGGACTGGTCCTTCGCGCCGTCGAGGCCCTTCCGCAGGTGCCAGGCGCCCTCGGGGTCCCTGTGGCTGCGCACGTAGTGTCCGGTGGCCACCAGATCGGCGCCCACCTCTTCGGCGCGGCGCAAGAACGCCCCGAACTTGATCTCACCGTTGCAGCGAGCGCACGGGTTGGGGGTGCGGCCGGCGGCATGCTCTTCCACGAACGCGTCGATAACGGATGCCCGGAACGTCTCGGTGAGATCGCAGATCTCGAACGGGAACCCGGCGATCTCGGCCACCTCGGCGGCATCCCGGCGGGCGGCCGGCCCGCAGCACCCGTGCTCCACCCCGTCCAGGTACACCAGGTTCATGTGCGACCCCATCACGTCGTACCCCTGCTCGAGGAGCAGACACGCCGCGACGGAGGAATCCACCCCGCCCGACATCGCCACCAGCACCTTTTCCCTCGCCATGAACATGAGGCTACCGCGACGAGCCGCGGCTATCGCGCGCTCTCCGCCTCCCACGTATCGTTCCGGGCGTGATCGATGCACGCTTCGACGACCTGACGGGCGCTTCGGCGTCGTTCCGCCTGGTGGGCCCCGCGGGCGTGCTGGAGGCCACCCGCACCGAGGAGGTACCCGGCGTGATCGCGGCCGCCGAGGGCGCTGCCCATCGGGGTCTGTGGGTGGCGGGGTTCCTCGCGTACGAGGCCGCCCCGGGGCTCGATCCCTCGCTGGTGGTTCGCCCGCGCGATGCCGGCGACGCCTTCGCCCGGCTCCCGCTCGCGTGGTTCGCGATGTTCGAGCGGCGGGAGGAAACCGTACTGCCGGAACCACAGGCGGACCCCGAGCCGGCGGCCGAAGGCGCCTGGCAGCCGTCCCTGGATCGCCGCGCGTACGATCGTGCGATCGGCCGAATCCGCGAGCACATCGCCGCGGGCGAGACGTATCAGGTGAACCACACCCTTCGACTGCGCTCCCAGGTCGCCGGGGACGAGCGCGGGCTCTACCGCGATCTCTGCTACGCCCAGCGCGGCGCTTACGCCGCGTACCTCAACGCGGGCCGCTACCGGATCCTCTCGGCGTCGCCGGAGCTGTTCTTCCGACTCGACGAGGGCCGCCTCACGACCAAGCCGATGAAGGGGACCGCGCCGCGAGGCCGGTGGTCGGCGGAGGACGAGGCCGTGGCCGAAGCACTCCGCGGCTCTGTCAAGGACCGGGCGGAGAACGCGATGATCGTGGACCTGCTCCGCAACGACCTGGGGCGCGTGGCGGAGCCGGGGTCGGTCCGCTGGGATGACGTCTTCGATCTCGAACGGTTCGAGACCGTGTGGCAACTCACCTCAACCGTCTCGGCACGGCTCCGCGCGGGCACGTCGCTCGCCGATGTCTTCCGGGCGCTCTTCCCGTGCGGCTCCGTTAGCGGCGCGCCCAAGGTGCGCACCATGCAGATCATCGCCGAACTCGAGGATTCACCCCGTGGCGTGTACTGCGGCGCGGTCGGCTACCTGAGTCCACCCGGGTCGGGGCTTCCCGCGGCGCGCTTCAACGTGCCGATCCGCACCGTCACGTTGGACAGCGAGACCGGGGTGGCGGAGTACGGGGTGGGTGGCGGCATCACGTGGGACTCCGATGCCGCCGGGGAGTATGAGGAGACCGTGGCGAAGGCGCGCGTCTTGACCAGCCGTCGGCCCCGGTTCGAGCTGTTCGAGACCCTGCGGCACGAACCGGGTGTGGGGTACCGGCACCTCGCGCGCCACCTCGCGCGGCTGCGTGACTCGGCCACGTACTTCGGGTTCGCCTTCAACGAGGGAACCGTCACGGCCGCGCTGATCCAGGAGGCGACGCGGTTCCCAGATCGGGACGCGCGCATCCGGGTCGTGGTTGACCGGCGCGGGCGGGTGGAGACCGGCGGGGTTGCGGCCCTTCGCTCCCCCGGCGTCGTGCGGGTCGCTCTCGACCTCGGGAACCCCGTGGACCCGTCGGATCCGATGCTCTTCCATAAGACCACGCGACGTCGCGTCTACGACGACGCGAAGGCGCGGCACCCCGGCGTCGACGACGTCCTGCTCACGAACACCCGCGGAGAGCTCACGGAGTCGACGATCGCCAACGTCGCGGTCCGCATGGAGGGAGCCTGGTTCACGCCGCCGCTGGATGCCGGGCTGCTCGCCGGCATCGGGCGTCAGGTGGCGCTGGAGGAGGGCTGGCTCGCCGAACGCACGATCCTCGCCGACACGCTGCGCGAGGCCGAGTCCATCGAACTGGTGAGCGACAATCGCGGGCGCCGCCTGGTGGAACTGGTGCAGCCGCGCGGCTAATCGGAGTCGGGCGCCGGCTCTCGCTCGGGAGGGAACACGTAGGGATGCACCGACCGCTCGTCGAGCGGGCAGGCACACAGCGGGCAACGTGGGGGCTCCTCGTACACCAGCACGGTTCGCTCGCAGTACGGGCAGTTCCCCTCGCGCATGGCGGGAGGCTCGGCGGTCTCGTTCGTCATATGGGGTCGCGCTCGGGGGGAGCGGTCCCACCCTTCATCGGCGAGGGGTGAGGGCACCTTGAACGCGAACTACCCGAAACCGGGCAGGGATCCGCACCGTGATGCGGGTGCATGCCGGCGACGGTCCTGCGTCACGCTCCCGCTGACGCAACGAGGCCCTCCCGTTGAGGAGGGCCTCGGCCTTGGCGGAACGGTTCGGATGGATCCTCGGGAACGACCTACGCGGCTTCCTTCTTCGATCTGCGCTTCCCACGTGGGACGTACGCGTGGACGGGTTCGTGCTGCCAGCAGAAGTTCCATTTGTTGTAGCGCGAGAGGTTCGTCTCGCACCCGGGCTCGTCGCAGACGCGCCCGGTGGTGTACTGCTTGTTCGGCCGCGGGAGCGGCCGGACGCTCTTGCCCCGGTACCGGTCCTCTGACACGTTCCTCACATCCTTCCGCGGGATCCCGTCGGGCGGGAGATCGGGTGGGACCCTCGCACGTACTTCGAACGACCCCTCACACCGGTTCATTCCCCGAGGGGGGGTTGCATAGGTTCGGTGCGAGGAACGGCCATCGGCGTTACGCAGGCGTGGAGCGTTAGGAGGTCGGTTCGCCCACGCCGAACCGCGGGTCCCGCTTGTCCAGGAACGCGCGCATACCTTCGCGTTGATCGTGGCCACCGAACAGGGCGAGGAAGAGGGCGCGTTCGCGAGCCACGCCGGCTGGTCCGGGGGTCTCCACCGCTGCACGGATCGCGGCCTTCGCCGCCGCGAGCGCCTCACGCGGCCCCTGGGCCAGCTCGCGGGCGTCAGCGACCGCGGCCTCGAAGACGTCGTCCGCCGGAAGCACGCGCTCGGCGACGCCGAGGGCGTACGCCTCGTCCGCCCCCACCTGTCGTCCCGTGTATACGAGTTCGCGGGTCCGGCCTGGACCGAGCAGTCGCACGAGGCGCTGCGTGCCCCCGGCGCCGGGGATCACCCCGAGCTTTACCTCCGGCTGGCCCACAACGGCGTCGTCTGCGAGATAGCGGAGGTCGGCGCCCAGCGCCAGCTCCAGACCGCCGCCCAACGCGTACCCGTTCACCGCGGCGATCGAGATCTTGGGCAAGTCCTCCAACAGGTCGCACGCCGCGCCCAGCGCGTCGACGCTCGGCTTGACCTCGTCGGGGCCCCACGTGGCCATGGCCTTGACGTCCGCACCCGCCGCGAAGAGCCTCCGCCCGCCCCACAGCACCAGGGCACCGACGTCGTCGCGGTCGCCCGCCTCGCCGATGGCGGCCTGGAGCTCCAGCCCCATCTGCAGATCCACGGCGTTCGCGGGTGGGCGGTCCAGGCGCACTACGCCGACACCGTCGTCTACCTCGAGCCGCACGTAGTCCACGGCGCGGATGCTACTCGGAGGCCCGCGGCCGCGCAGCCATTCGGTCGAGGATGGCCGCGAGCCCCGCGGCCAGGCCCGTGAGACGGACACCGAATGCCTCTGCGGCGTCGGGCGCGTCGGCGCGCCCGGGGCGCAGGAGGTGATCGGCCATCGCCCGGGACACGGGGATGCCCAGCAGCTCGGCCAGCACGCCAGGAGCACGGTCGGCTCCCAGGGGCACGCCGACGCCGGCGTCGGGGCCCGCGAGCCGTTCGGCCAGGTCCGCCGCCCCCACGGTGTCCGGCCCCTCGAGCGCCCACGTGCCGGCCAGGTTGCCTTCGCGATCGTCCGCGGCCATCAGGACCGCGGCGAGGTCCTCGTCGAGGACCGGAGCGACCTCGTCGCGCGCCGCTGCCGCGATCGCAACCGGAGGCCGGGCGAGCGCGCCCTGCACCACCGCGGTGAACCACAGTCCGCCCAGGCCGTAAACGTGGGAGGAGCGCACGATCGCGTACTGGAGCCCGCTCGTACTCACGGCCTCCTCCGCGAGACCCTTCGCGCGCAGGAACGGGTCCGTGGCCTCGAGATCGGCGCCGGGCACCGAAACGAACACGATCCGCGGAACCTTCGCTTCCTTGGCGGCTGCGACGGCGCGGAGCGTGGAGCCGTGATTCGCATCGAGGACCGCGGCGTCATCCACGTGGTTCGGACCCCCCACCAGGTGGAACAGGGTGAACACCCCGCTAAGGATCTCGGACAGGGCGTCGGCGTCGTCCAGGCGCCCGAGTGCGACCTTGGCGCCCAGGGCGCGAAGCGGCTCGGCCGCCTCGGGCCGACGCACGCAGGCACGCACCTCGTCGGTGTCCAGCAGCCGCCGGACGAGCGCGTGCCCGACGGGCCCCGAGGCCCCCGTCACCATCACCGTCATGTCCGTGAGGCTACCGGGCGCCTGGCTGCTCGATGCCGGGAACGACGCCGACCCAGTTGCAACTGGATTCGCACCTGCAACGTCCTGCTACACTCGCGCGATGGAGCGGACGGGCCAGGACTACGGCGACGTGATGGAGCTGTTGCGGAGCCGAGGGCTGCGGATGACGCCGCAGCGCCGGGCCATCGTCTCCGAGGTGATGCGGGCGCAGGGTCACATCTCGCCCACCGAGCTCTCTCGCAAGGTTCAGGACGAGATGCCGGGCGTGAATGCGTCGACGGTCTACCGCACGCTCGCCACCCTGGAGGAGATCGGGGTGCTCTCGCACTCCCACCTGGAGACCGGCGCGGAGTATCACCGCACCGAGGAAGCCGAGCACGTGCACCTGACGTGTGGGAACTGCGGGCGTGACGACGCGCTCTCGATCAAGGAAGCGAAGGCGCTGCAGGATCTGATCCATCATCATCACGGGTTCGTGGCGGACCTCACACACTTCGCGATCACCGGTCGCTGCGAGGACTGCGCAGCGTAGAGGCGCGTCTAATCCAGGTCGATCGCTGCGCCTGCCTCGGCGTGCGTATCCACGGTGCCCAGCATCTGAAGCCGGCGGCGACCGAGGAGCGCCGTTCCCGCATACACGATCACGAACACCCCGGCCAGGATCAACACGATGTCTGCGCCCGGCGGCGTGTCCACGTAGTAGGAGACATACATGCCGAGCGCCCCCGCGATCGCCCCGATAGCCGTGGAGATCACGAGCATCCGCGCGAAGGAATCCGTTACCAGCCGGGCGATCACGGCTGGGACCACGATGGTGGCAGCGATCAGCGTGACGCCGAGGACCCGCATCGTCGCTACCACCGTTGCGGCGATGATCACAGCGAAGAGCGCGTCGGCGGCGCGTGAGCTCACGCCGTACGCGTCGGCGGCCTCCGGGTCGAAGGTGGCGAACAACAGCTGCCGATACCGCAACAAGATCAACGCGAGTGTGACGAGGCACACCCCGGCGAGGACCCACAACTGCTCCACCGTGACCCCCAGGATGTTGCCGAACAGCAAGGCCTCGAGGTTGACCTCGAAGCTGTGGACGGAGCTGATCAACACCACACCGACCGCGAACGAGGCCGTGGTCACCACGCCGATGGCCGCATCGGCCCCCACCTTGCGGCGGCGCGACACCCCGTTGATCAGCAGGGCCGAGAGCAACCCCCACGCCCCCGCGAAGAGGTAGAAGTTCCATTGGAGGATCAACGCAACGGCGGCACCGCCGAAGATGGCGTGGGAGAGCCCATGGCCGATGTAGGACATCCTGCGGAGCACCACGTAGACGCCCACGAGACCGCAGAGCGCGCCGCCGAGCACGCCGGCAAGGAGACCGTAGAGGAAGAAGGGGTGCGAAAGGGGTTCGGTGAGCCACGTCATCGCCGGGCCTCCGCCGAGGGCGACCCCTCGTCGTGGCGATGATCGTCGCCGGGCCCATGACCGTGCGGCAGGGGCTCCTCCCCGAAGTGTGCCCGGGGAGTCCCCTCCTCGTGTGACGCCGGATCGTGCGCCTCGATCGTGGCGCTGAATGCATCGCCCACCAACAGCATCCCCTCCCGCCTGATCACGATCATCTCGGCCCCGTAGAGAGCGCGGAGGACGTCGGGGGTGAGCACTTGCTCAGGGGTCCCCTGGGCCACCACACGACCGTTCACGCAGACCAGGCTCGGAAGGTGCGCCGCAACGGCGTTCAGGTCGTGAGTGGTCATCACGATCGCGATGCCCTCGTGGTTCAGCTCGTGCAGCAGGTGCAGGATGTCGTGGCGAGTGCGCACGTCGACCCCGCTGGTGGGCTCGTCCAGGATCAGCAGATCAGGTCGGCGCACGAGCGCCCGGGCGATGAACGCCCGCTGCTGCTGGCCGCCGGAGAGGTCTCGGATATGTCGGCGCGCTAGGTCCCCGATGCCCAACTTGTCGAGCATCTCGCGCGCCTGCGCCCGCACCTCCTTGGACGCCCACGGGAGACGCCGACCGTTTCCGGTGGTGCCCAACAGGACGACCTCCTCGACGGTGATCGGGAAGTTCCAGTCGATCGCCTCGAGCTGCGGAACGACGCCGAGCCGCAGGCTCCCCCGGCCCCCGTGACCCCGCGTGATCGAGCCCGCGCCGGGGCGAAGCGATCCCTCCATCAGGCGCAAGAGCGTGCTCTTCCCCGCTCCCGACGGCCCTACGACGCCCAGGAATGCTCCCTCCCGCACCAGGAGATCGACATCGCGAAGGACGACGCCGTCACCGTAGGTGAACGAGACGCCGCGCAGCTCCAAGAGGGGATGGTGCATGGATCAACCGTAGGTGTTCGTGCCGTGGATGGAGTCCAGCGGGGATGGGTCGCCGCCGAGGGCCGAAACCATCGCGCGGACGTCATAGAGCATGAGGCCCACGTAGGAGTGCTCGGGCTGCCCCGGATCGCCCGGCAGATCGTCGTCCCTCAACGAGTCTTCGTAGCGCGCTCCAGTCTCTGCCGCGATCTGTTCCAGCACTGGGCTCGGGAACACCTCCGACCCGAAGATCGCCGGCACGTGGTTCTGCTCGATCTGCTGGATGAGGTTCGCGACCTCCTGAGCGCTGGGCTCGGAGAAGTCGGCAGGCTGGATGGCACCGATCACCTTCATCCCATAATGGGCCGCGAAGTACGCGAATGAGTCGTGGTACGTGAGGAGTACCCGGTTCGCGGGTGGAACGGTGTCCACGGCCTGCTGCACCGCGTCATCCAGTTTGGAAAGGGTCGCCAGGAAGGACTCCGCGTTCGCCCGATACGTGGACGCGTTGCCAGGGTCGACCCTCGCGAGCTCGTCTCGCACCAGTTCCGCGTACGTCATCGCATTCGCCACATCCATCCACAGGTGCGGGTTGGGACGACCGCCCGAGGCTGGGAACGAGAAGTCGTAGAGGTAAGCGTTCGCGTCGAGGGTGTGCTCTCCCAGCTGATAGATGGCAGCCCCATCCTTCAGGTTCGCCTCGGCGAGCTTCAGCGTCGGATCCTCGAGGGAGAGACCGTTCAAGAAGATGACGTCGGCCTCTGACAGCGTGCGAGCCGTGTCGGACGTGGGCTCGAACGTGTGGGAGTCGACCCCTTCGGGGATCATGCCCTGCACGTCGGCGGCATCGCCGGCGACGTTCTTCACGATGTCGGCGATCGGCGCGACCGAGGCGGCGACGAGGAGCTTGCCCTCCGCGCCCGGCGAGCCCGCTCGACGTGTCGAGGAGCACGCCGTGAAGAAGACGACGACACTGATCAGGGTCCCGATGGCGATGTTCTTCCGGATGAGCACAGGTGGAGGTCTTTCCGTGGTCCGATGGCGGGCCGTCACCATAACGGCTTCTTGCAACTACCCGCAACTAATATCAGCCGCAGTTGCGGTCAGAAGCGCGGAACCTCGCGGTAGTCCCCGAACACCTCCGTGAGGGCGCGCACGATCTCGCCCTCCGTGCACAGACTCCGCGCGCAGGCGACGAGCGGCTCGATCAGGTTCGCGTCGCCGCGTGCGGCCGTTCCCAGGGTCTCCAGCGTCGAACTCACCTCAGAGGCGTTCCGCTCCTGCCGGACCCGGGCGAGGTCGCGCACCTGTTGGGCCTCCGCCTCAGGGCCGATCACGAGGATCTCCACCGGTGGCTCCTGCGACTCCGTGAACGCGTTCACCCCGACCTGGATCAGGTCGCCCGACTCGTAGCGCCGCTGCTCGAGGAAGGCCGACTCCGCGATCCCCTGCTGGAACCAACCGGATTCGATGCCGGCGAGCACGCCCTCGAGCATCCCGCCGGATCCCATCGCCTCTACCTCGGCGAAGATCGCCTCGGCGCGCCGTTCCATCAGATCGGTCATCGACTCCACGAAGTACGCGCCGCCGAGCGGGTCTGCGACATCGGTCACCCCCGTCTCCTCCGCGATCACCTGCTGCGTGCGCAGGGCGAGCCTCGCCGCGTCCTCGGTGGGCAACGCGAGGACCTCGTCCAGGGCGTTCGTATGCAGCGACTGCGTCCCGCCGAGTACCCCCGCCAAGGCCTCGACGGCCGTGCGCACCACGTTGTTCATCGGTTGCTGCGCCGTGAGCGAAACGCCGGCGGTCTGGGTGTGGAACCGCAGCTTCATCGCGTTGGGGTCGGAGGCGCCGTAGCGCTCCTTCAGCCAGCGTGCCCAGACCCTGCGGGCCGCGCGCAGCTTCCCGATCTCCTCGAAGAAGTCGATGTGGGCGTTGAAGAAGAAGGACAGGCCCGGCGCGAACGCGTTCACGTCCAGGCCGCGCTGTAAGCCGAGCTCCACGTACGCGAACCCGTCCGCGAGGGTGAACGCCAGCTCCTGGGCCGCCGTGGCTCCTGCCTCCCGGATGTGATAGCCCGACACGCTCACCGGATGGAACTTCGGGCAGCGATCGGCGCAGAACACCATGAGGTCTCCGATCAACCGCAGGTGCGGTCGTGGCGGGAAGATCCACTCCTTCTGCGCGATGTACTCCTTCAAGATGTCGGTCTGCAGGGTGCCGCCGAGCTGCTCCCAAGGCACCCCCTGGCCCTCGGCTGCGGCCAGGAAGAAGGCGAACGCCACCGTGGCCGGACCGCTGATCGTCATGGAGGTGGTGATCTCCCCCAACGGGATCCCGTCGAAGAGCGCCTCGAAGTCCCGCAGGGTGTCGGTGGCGACGCCGCAGCGACCTACCTCGCCCTCGCTCCGGGGATCGTCGGAGTCCAGGCCCATCAGCGTCGGCATGTCGAACGCCACCGATAGCCCGCCCTGGCCGCGTTGCAGGAGGAAGCGGTACCGCGCGTTGGTCTCGGCGGGCGTGCCGAACCCCGCGAACTGGCGCATCGTCCACGGCCGACCCCGGTACATGCTGGGGTAGACCCCGCGCGTGAACGGGTAGGCGCCGGGGCGTCCCAGGTCGATGTCGGCGACGTCCTCAGGACCGTAGACGGGAGCGAGGGGCTCACCAGAACGGGTGGTGTGCGAGCGCTCCCCCGTCGGGGTGGCGTCGCCGGGTTGCTGATGGGCCATGTCCGCCTCCCGGCCGCCGCCGCGCCTCGTTACGCGTCCGGGGCGCCCGCCTCGGCGGCCATCGCGACCAGCATAGCCGCGGCCCGATACGGGTCGATGCGCCGCTCGGTGAGGTCCCCGGCCAGGGCGGCGTCGCCGGCGAGCGCGGCCGAGGCGCGCGCGCGGAACCGCTCCGCGGCCAGGCTCTCCACCTCGCGCAGGAGCCGGGCACGACGTTTCGCCTCCAGCGCACCCGACGCCTCGACGTGCGCCCGATGGGCCTCGATCGCGTCCCACAACTCGTCGATCCCCTCGCGTTGGGTGGCGGTCGTCGTGAGGACCGGCGGTTCCCAGTCGCGCGGCGCGCCCAGGTGGAGCATCTGGTGGACCTCGCGAACCACCTCGTGCGCGCCCTCACGGTCGCTCTTGTTCACCACGAAGACGTCCGCGGTCTCGAGGATGCCTGCCTTCGCCATCTGCACGGCGTCGCCCAGACCCGGCGCGAGCACCACTACGGCGGTGTCAGTAGCCGCCGCAACATCCACCTCGGCCTGGCCCACACCCACGGTCTCCACGATCACGCGCTCGTAGCCTGAAGCGTCGAGGATCCGGACGGCCTCGGGCGCGGCCAACGCCATGCCTCCCAGGTGCCCCCGTGTAGCCATCGACCGGATGAACACGCCGGGGTCGGTGGCGTGCTCCTGCATACGTACCCGATCGCCCAACAAGGCGCCGCCCGTGTAGGGCGAGGTCGGATCGACGGCGAGCACCGCCATGGACCGCCCGGCCCCGCGGCCGATCCGAACGAGCTCGGTCCCCAGGGTGGACTTGCCCACGCCCGGGGCCCCCGTTAGCCCCACCGTGGCCGCCCGGCCCGTACGGGCGTAGAGTCCCGCAGAAAGCTCGGGCAGCTCGGGCGCGCCGTCCTCCACAGCACTGATCGCGCGCGCTACCGCGCGTCGATCGCCCGCGAGCACCCCCTCGATCATCGCCGCGACGTCCATCGTGGCCGAAGCCTACCCGGCGCCGTCGAGGGGACCGGGGACCCCTGGACGACCCGCCGCCCCGGCCGAACTCCCCGCCGGGGCCGCGCCCGGGATCGCCTGGAGGGCATCGCGCAGGGACGCGCAGTACGCGCGCTGGCGGGCGAGCGCGGGGTCGGTGGCGTCCGGCACCCGCGAGCGAACCATCGCCAGGTTCACCTGTTCGCGCTGGAGGCGGTGCAGCAGGGTGGCGGCGCGCCGGCCGGCCCTGCGTCGCATCTCCCGTCGGGCGCGCCGTCGAAGCCCTGGATCCTCCAGCTGTTCGAGCTCGCCCTGCGACAGGCCCCCACGCCCTACCTCGTCGGCGAGCGTGGCCTGGAGCCACCGATGTTCGCGCCCGCGCGCGAGCCACACGGCGACCCCCACGAAGACCAACAGCGGCATCCCCTTCACGGCCGTGGCCCCGAAGACCACCGGCCAGTCCCCGAGCGTCCAGGGCCCTGCGGGGAACAGGTCGAGCCACGGCGAGTTCCACAGGAAGTGCGCGAACACCGCCAGGGCGCACAGGCCGGCGCAGACCCAGACGCGGCGCGCGTGCGAGACGTCGGAGCGGCGCGACACCACGAAGCCGATGCCCATCCCGACCAAGCCCGTGTACAGGACGTGGGAGTAGAGCCCGCTCGCGATCACGCGGAGGAAGAACCCGTTCAGCACGCCCGAAGGTTGGCCGCCGAACACGCTCATGAAGTAGAAGACGTCCTCCACGACCGCGAAGCCCAGCCCACACACCGCCCCGTACACGAAGCCGTCCATCACGTCGTCGACCTCGTCGCGCGCGATGAGGTAGATCAGGACCACACCGATGCCCTTGAGCGTCTCCTCCACCAAGGGTGCGGTAAGCGCCGCGGTCCAGCGCGCCGCGAACTCCGGCCCCGCGACCCTGGCAACCACCAGGCCCCAGCCTCCGTTCGCGATGGCCGACAGGGTCGTGGCCGCCACCGCTCCCCACACGAGCGCCGCGAACACCAGGGGCAGCGGCTCCCGCTCGTAGAGATCGAGGTAGTAGACGACGAGGAAGACCGGCAACGCGTAGACCAGCAAGAGCACCCAGGACAACGCCCACCCCGCCGCGGAGATATCGCGGTAGAAGCCCTGCTCCGCGAGCGTGACCGAGGCGGTGAGGAACACGATGACCACGTAGAGCCAGAACGCCGGCTGCCGCGGCTGCAGGAACCGGGTCTGATGGAGGTCGCTGCGACGACGCCGGGCGGGTCGAGCTGCCGAGGCGCTCACGCGAACACCGCCCGGTCGATCATCGTGTGCAGGTCCCCGTCGACGAACGCGAGCAGCCCTTCCGGGGCCCAGCCGTCGAAGACGACCCCGTCGCCAGACGCGGTCACCACGGCCGTGACCTCACCCTCCACTGACTGACCCGTGTCGGTTGCACCCACGTAGTGGAACCGTTGCGCGACCGAGCCGTCGAGCAACGTCACCGTCTCCAAGGCGTCGGAGACCGACAGGCGCGTGAGCTCCTGCTGCAGGACGCGATCGACGTAGTCGTGGGCGAGGTCACCGGCCGCGCCGCCATACCCGGGGACGACCACGACATCGAGGTTGCCGCCGCCACGGGTCATCCGGGCGAACGGGAGGTCGCCCACGGGTGTCGTGTCGGCCGTGACCCATCCGCTCAGCGGTTGGACGGTGACCGACGACCCCACGGTCACCGGTGCTCCCGCTTGCTCGGACAGGGCGGCGGCCGTGACGAACCCACCGAAGACGACCACCAAGACCACGCCCGCGACGGCGAGCGTCGGCCACCAACGCCGCTCGGCGCGGCGCTGCAGCAGAGGCTCGTCGGGCCGCAGCGGCGGATCGTTGCTCGTCGTCGCGGTGTGGTCCACGGGATCCGATCTCAGCGCACGGAGAGCAGCATCGTAAGGTGCGCCAGGCGGCGTGGGTGGGAGATCATCCCGCGGATCCGCACGCGCCGGGAGAAGACGTCCGCCAGGATCGCCCGCCCCTGGGCCCGAAGCGGATCGGGCAACCCGAACCGCAGCGGCGCATCGGTGAGGGCGAGCAGCCGGGCCGCGTCGGCGCTGATCGCGAGCTGCGCCTCGAGCCGGAGGCCGTCGGACACGAGGACCCGGCCGGGATCGATCCGCAGGGTCACGCTCACGTGGGCGTCCGGCGCCTCGATGCTCACCAGCGTCGGGGTGAGGAGCCGCTCCCGGGTGGGGTCGCGCTCCAGGTTCTGCTCGATCAACCCGCCCAGCATGGACCCGAGGCCCCCCGGTTCTGCATCGGCGTAGACGACGCGGGCGCTCACGGGATCAGCAGGACCTTGGTGGCCTCGCGGGCGGCGAAGAGTTCGTACCCGCGCGCCGCCTCCTCCAGCGGCAGCCGGTGGCTCACCAGCGGCCGAGGATCGATGCGGCCGTCACCGATCGCGTCCAGGGTGCGGCCCCACCAGGCGTGGATCGGCGTGACGCCTGCGAACCGAAGGTCCAGCGCCCGCGCCCAGTACACACCGAGCTGCAGTTCCACGGTCTCGGAGGCATACACGCCGAGGATCACCACGCGGCCCCCTCGGCGAACGACGTCGGCCGCCGTCTCGAAGGCCGCGACACTCCCCACGGCTTCGATCACGACATCGGCGCCCCGACCGTCGGTGGCCTCGGCGAGGACCGTCGCGGGGTGGCGTTCGCCGACATGCACGGGCTCGGCACCCACGCGAGCGGCGAGCGCCAGGCGCTCCGGCTCGCGATCGAGTGCGAACACCCGACGGGCGCCCAGGGCGCGGGCGGCCTGCACGCAGAAGAACCCCACCGGACCCGCGCCCACCACCGCCACGACGTCCTCGGGTCCGATCGCACCCAGCGAGGCGGCGTAGTAGCCGGATGTCGCGATGTCCCCCACGAATAGGGCCGCCTCATCCTCCACGCCCTGGGGGATCGAGAGCAGGTTGACGTCCGCGTTGGGCACCCGCAGCCGCTCGGCCTGCGCACCCGGCAGGCTTCCACCGAAGGTGCCCGCCCCGAAGTTGCGGAAATCCTCGCACAGCTGGGTCTGCCCATTCCGACAGAACCAGCAGCGCCCGCATACGACGTTGAAGGACACGACCACGCGATCGCCCGGCTCGATCCCAGCCGCCTCGGCCCCGACCGACTCCACCACGCCCACAGCCTCGTGACCGATCCCTTCGCCCGGCTCGATGGGCGTCTTCCCGTGGAGGAAATGCAGATCGGATCCGCAGATCGCGCTGAGGGTGACGCGCACGATGGCGTCGCGTGGTTCTTCGATCACCGGATCCTCGACATCGGCGACACGCACACGGCCGACCGCATCGAAGACGACCGCCCGCACGCTCGATCAGACCTCGTCGGGATACTGGGTGTCGACCTCGCCCGTGAGGTGCACCAGCTCGTTGGCCGCGCGCACGTAACGCACGATCGTGGCGAGGTCGCCCTGGACCTTCAGCTTGCCCTGCATCATCGCCCGGGTCGGGTCGAGGTCCCCGAGCAGGACCTCCTTCCACCGCGAATACGGCGCACGGATCACGTAGGCGGCCTCCTGCCCGGCCGCGGCATCCACCACACCGCCGCCCCGGCACGTCCCGTGCCAGAGATCGAGCACGCCCCATACGTCCTCGGGCATGCCCTTGTCGGGCTCGGCTTCGATCAGGAAGGCGATGTCGCCCTCCCACGTCGCCGCCGCCTCCCGGTATTCGGGCGACGCGTTGATCTCCGCGATCAGATCCTGGAACCACGGGTCGGTCGGGAACCTGGGCACCTCGTCACCTCCACCCGGGCACGATGCCAACGCCGGCCGCGATCGCGACCACCGCGATGAGATTGAACGCCGCGTGTCCCGCGATATCCGCCACGAGGTTCTTGCGTCGTTCGTAGATCAGGGCGAGCCCGATGCCCGTGATCACCATGGTCAACTGGAGGGCGAGCACGCCCTCCCACGTTCCACCCGGCACGAAGTGCACGAGGCCGAACGCGACCGCCGAGACGATCGCCCCGACCGCGACCCCGCGCCGATCCCGGATCGACCGATACAGCAAACCGCGGAACACGAACTCCTCCGTGATGGGTGCCACGAGGACGGCGTAGATCACGAAGAGCACGAAGGCGCTCGGCGTGAAGTCGGAGGTCACCTGCTCCGGGATCGAGACCGCGCCGCCGGTGACCGACCCGAGGAGATACACCACGATGGCGGATGCGATCCCCGCCACGATCCGCACGCCGATCCCGAGCAGGCCGCCGATCACGACCTCCTTAGGTACCCGCGCGAGGGGTGGGAACCCGATGATCGCCTTCCAGTAGGGGTGCCGTCGGCGGAGCCAGACGATGAGTGTGGCCATGAGCACCCCGTCGACCACCACGCCTTGGGCGAGTTCGCTCACGCCGCTCGCCCCGCTGGCGGTTGTGGTGACGCCGAAGAACAGGAACACGGGCACGGACGCGATGGTCCCGAGGATGAATCCTCCGAGGATGACCCCGACCGCTTCCCACCACGGCCACGTGGCGAGCGGCCGACCGTCCTCGTCGGTGGGGACCGTCGCGCCGGGCACCGGGTTCCTCATAGGGTCCGCGCTACTGAGGTCGGGCCGGGGAGGCGGCGGACCCTGGATCATCGGAGGGCGACCAACTCGCGTTCGCGACGCACCTCTGCGCCGAGGCCCGTGAGCTTGGCCTCGAAGTCCTCGTAGCCCCGGTCCACGTGGTGCATGTCGTTCACCTCGGTGACGCCGTCCGCGCACAGGGCGGCGATCACCATGGCGGCGCCGGCGCGGATGTCGAGCGCCTGGACCGGCGCGGCCGAGAGGCGTTCCACACCGCGGATCACCGCGTGATGCCCTTCCACGTCGATGCTCGCCCCCATCCGTTTGAGCTCCGCCACGTAGAGGAAACGGCTCTCGAACACGTTCTCGGTGGCTATGGACGTGCCGTCGGCCACCGCGAGCGCCGCCATCAGGATGGGTTGGAAGTCGGTGGCGAGACCCGGGTATGGCAGCGTCACGAAGTCCACCGCACGAGGCCGGGCGTCCTGCCGGATCCGCAACCCGTGGTCGGTGAGATCGACCCGAGCGCCGGCGTCGGCCAGTTTGTCCAGGAACAGCCCCAGGTGGTCGACGCGGGCGCCCTCCAGGGTGACGTCGCCCCGCGTGGCGGTGGCCGCCGCTGCGAACGTCCCCGCCTCGATGCGATCGGCGATCACCGCGTGTTCGGCGGGCGCGAATCCGTCGACGCCCCGGATCTCGATGGTGCTCGAGCCCGCGCCATCGACGCGCGCGCCCATCGCCACCAGGAAGTCCGCGATGTCGGCGATCTCCGGCTCTCGGGCCGCGTTGTCGAGCACGGTGGTACCGCGTGCGGCCACGGCGGCCATCATCAGGTTCTCGGTGGCCCCAACGCTCGGATAGTCGAGCGTGATCGCCACCCCACGCAGTCCTCGCGGGGCCTTCGCATGCAGGAACCCGTGCTCCGAGGTGATCTGCGCACCCATCTTGCGGAGGCCGTTGATGTGCAGGTCGATCGGCCGGGAACCGATGTTGTCGCCACCGGGCATGGCCACCCGCGCCTGCCCGGCCCGCGCGAGCAGCGGACCCAACACCACGATCGAGGCACGCATCTGGCGAACCAGCTCATAGGGTGCCTCCACAGACGTGAGCCCCGTGGCGTCGATCGTCACCGTATCGGCATCCCAGGCCACCTCGGCGCCGAGGTGTTCGAGTACCCGACCCATCGTCGTGCAGTCCTGGATCCGCGGGACGTTGCGCAGGAACGTGCGGCCGGGCGCGAGCAGCGCGGCGGCCATGAGTTTCAGCGCGGAGTTCTTGGCGCCCGAGATGCGGACCGAGCCCGCCAAGCGCGCTCCTCCGGTTACGAAGAGTCGATCCATGGGGAAGTCAGTGTAAGGGTCGGACGCCGCTGAAGTGCGGGTTCAGCTGCCCAGGCTGACGCGCACGAGCGCCTTCCGGAGCTCGGACTTGATGCTCACGAGCTGGGCCTCGGCGACCGCGGTGTCGCGGCTCGCAGCGAGCTGAGCCGTCAGCTCGTCGGCTCGGGACTGCGCTGCCGCCACGTCGATCTCATCCACGAACTCTGCCTGCGAGGCCATCACGTCGACGCGCGTGCCCTCCTCGCTCGAGGACGTCACGTGCAAGAACCCGCCGTCTACCACGGCGAGAAGCTCGGGCTCGCCGTCTCGCTGGATGCGCAACGGGCCGATAGCCAGGCGAACGAGCAGCGGCATGTGGCCCGCCAGGATGCCCACCTCGCCGTCCACCCCGCGCGCGATCACGGTTGCGGCGCTGCCCGTCCAGAGCTCGCGTTCGGGCGTGACGACGTGCACGTCGACCGACACCTACGCGGCCTCCATCTGTTTGGCGGCCTCCACGGCTTCCTCGATGCCCCCGACCAGGAGGAACGCCTGCTCGGGCAGGTGGTCGTACTCGCCCTCGCACAGACCCTTGAACGAGGAGATCGTCTCGTCCACCGGCACGTACTTGCCCTCGATGCCCGTGAACTGCTCCGCCACGAAGAACGGCTGCGAGAGGAACTTCTGGATCTTGCGCGCCCGGGCCACGATGACCTTGTCCTCCTCGGACAGCTCGTCGATACCCAGGATCGCGATGATGTCCTGCAGGTCCTTGTACCGCTGCAGGATCTCCTGCACACGGCGGGCAACCTCGTAGTGGTCCTGGCCCACGTAGCGGGCGTCGAGGATCCGGCTGGTGGAGTCAAGCGGGTCCACGGCGGGGTAGATGCCCAGCGACGCGATGTCGCGCGAAAGCACCGTTGTGGCGTCGAGGTGCGCGAACGCGGTGTGTGGCGCCGGGTCCGTGATGTCGTCGGCGGGCACGTAGATGGCTTGCAGTGAGGTGATCGAACGTCCCTTCGTAGACGTGATGCGCTCCTGCAACTCGCCCATCTCGTCTGCGAGGGTGGGCTGGTACCCCACGGCCGAAGGCATCCGGCCGAGCAGCGTGGAGACTTCCGAGCCCGCCTGCGTGAACCGGAAGATATTGTCAACGAACAGCAGTACATCCTTGCGCTCCACGTCGCGGAAATACTCGGCCATGGTGAGCGCTGCCAGCGCCACCCGCAGCCGAACGCCTGGGGGCTCGTCCATCTGCCCGAACACCAGGGCGGTGTTCTCGAGCACACCGGATTCAGTCATCTCCAGGAAGAGGTCGTTGCCTTCCCGGGTGCGCTCCCCCACGCCCGCGAACACCGACACGCCGCCGTGCTGCTGCGCCTGGCGGCGGATCATCTCCTGGATGATCACGGTCTTGCCCACGCCGGCGCCACCGAACATGCCGATCTTCCCGCCCTGCACGTACGGCTCCAGTAGATCGATCACCTTGATGCCCGTCTCCAGCATCACGGACTTGGGCTCCAGCTCGTCGAACGGCGGACTGTCGCGGTGGATCGGCCAGCGCTCGGCCGCGTGGATCTGATCCTCGGTGGTGTCGAGCGGTTCGCCGAGCACGTTGTACACGTGACCGAGCACGCCCGAGCCCACCGGGACGGTGATCGGCGAGCCGGTGTTGCGTACCGGGGTCCCACGCACGAGGCCGTCGGTGGGCTTCAGGGCGACCGCGCGGACCTGGCCATCGCCGATGTGCTGCGCGACCTCGCACGTGATGGTGGTGGTCTGGCCGCTCAGCGTCACGTCCACCTGCAGCGCCGTGTTGATCTCGGGCAGCGTGGCCGGGGGAAACTCCACGTCCACCACGGGCCCGATGACCCGTACCACCCGCCCGTTCGCGTTCTGCTCCTCAATCGCCATGACTCACCTTCCTGGATCCGCTCTTTGGGCTCACTCCGCCGAAGCACCGGACAAGGCCTCGGCCCCGCCCACGATCTCCATGATCTCGGTCGTGATCTCGTCCTGGCGGGCTCGGTTCGCCTGCCGGGTGAGGACCTTGATGATCTCTTCCGCGTTCTCCGTGGCGGCCTTCATCGCGCGACGTCGCGCCGCGTTCTCCGACGCCGCCGACTCCAGCAAGGCCGCGTACACCTTGGTGATGACGTACTGCGGAAGCAGATGGTCGAGGATCTCCGTGGGACCGGGCTCGAACAGGTACTCGGCGTGCACGCCGCCCCCGGAGCCCGTCACCTCCTCGGGTGCGATGGGAAGGAACCGCTTCAGCGTGGCCCGCAGCGTGAACGCGGAGCGGAAGTCCGTGTACGCGCAGTGCAGCTCGTCGATCTCGCCGGCAGCGAAGTCCTGGATCAGCCGCCGTCCGATCTCCTGGGCAACCTCGTACGGCGGCACCTCGCTGTGGCCCTGCCAGTCCGCGTGGATCGGGACGGCGCGGAACCGGAAGTACCCCACGCCCTTCTTGCCGCTCACGTACACCACGGGCTCGAGTCCGCGCCGTCTCACGTCCTCGATCTGCTGCTCGGCGAGCTTCAACACGTTGGAGTTGTACGATCCCGCCAATCCACGATCCGACGTGACCACGAACACGCCCGCCTTCGTTGGATGCTCGCGCGCCTCCAGGAGCGGGTGCGCGAAGGAGCCTGTCTGCGCCGCGACGTCCTCCATGGCAGCCGTGAGCTGCACCGCATACGGCCGCGCCTGTTCCACGCGCTTCTGCGCCTTGACGATGCGCGAGGACGCGATGAGTTCCATGGCGCGGGTGATCTTCATCGTCGACTGGACCGAACGGATCCGTCGACGGACGACGCGGATCTTGGCGCCCATGGTTAGGCCGGGAAGTCGGTGTCACCCAACGGGCCGGCCTCCTCCTCGAACCGCTGCCGGGCCTCTTCGCGTGTGAGCGCCACCGGCGCCTCGTCGTCCTCGGCGGAGGACATCCGATCCCACCCCACGTCCGCCTTGACCTCGTCGGGTGGCGTGGTGGCCCCGAGGACCGACTCGGAACCTGCGCCGGCCTCGGAGGACACGAACGTGGCTGCGTACGCGTCGATGGCGGCATCCAGCGCTGCCGTGGTGTCGTCCGACAGGTCCCCGGACGAGCGGACCATGCCCAGGATCTCGGGGTTGCGTGTGTCGAGGTACTCCCCGAGTCCCACCACGAACCGCTTCGCGTCGGCGACCGGATAGTCGTCCAGGACCCCCTTCGTTGCCGAGTACACGTACACGACCTGCTTCTCGACCGGGAGCGGCTCGTACTGGGGTTGCTTCAGGACCTCGACCACGCGGGCGCCTCGGGCGAGTTGCTGCTGCGAGGCCTTGTCCAGCTCGGAGCCGAACTGCGCGAAGGCCTCGAGCGCGCGGAACTGGGCGAGGTCGATGCGGAGGCGACCGGCCACCTTCTTCATGGCCTTGATCTGGGCGGCGCCGCCAACCCGCGAAACGGAGATCCCCACGTTGATCGCCGGCCTCACGCCGGAGAAGAACAGCTCGGGCTCGAGATAGATCTGGCCGTCCGTGATCGAGATGACGTTCGTGGGGATGTACGCCGAGACGTCGCCGCCCTTGGTCTCGATGATCGGGAGCGCGGTGAGCGAGCCTCCTCCGAGCTCGTCCGACAGCTTGGCGGCGCGCTCCAGCAACCGGGAGTGCAGGTAGAACACGTCGCCGGGGTACGCCTCGCGGCCGGGGGGCCGGCGCAACAGCAGAGAGAGCGTCCGGTAGGCCGTGGCCTGCTTGGAGAGGTCGTCGTAGATGACCAACGAGGCCTCGCCGTTGTACATCCAGTGGGCACCGAGCGCGGCACCGGCATACGGAGCCAGGTACTGGAACGGGGCAGGTGAGGAGGCGCCGGCGTTCACGACGACCGTGTAGTCGAGCGCGCCGTTCTCGCGGAGCGTCTCGACCACCTCGGCTACGGTGGAGTCCTTCTGACCGATGGCCACGTAGATGCACTTGACCTGCTTGTCCGTGCCCCACAGCTCACGCTGGGCGATGATCGCGTCCACGGCAACCGCGGTCTTCCCGGTCTGGCGGTCGCCGATGATCAGCTGGCGCTGCCCGCGCCCGATGGCCGTCATGGCGTCGATGGCGGTGATGCCCGTGTACAACGGCTCCTTCACCGGCTGACGGCTCACCACGTTCGGGGCCTGAACCTCCAGGTTCCGGCGCTCACTCGAGGCGATGGTGCCCCTGCCGTCGATCGGGCGCCCCAGGGCGTCGACCACCCGTCCCAGGAACGCGTCGCCGACGGGGATCGACAGGATCCGGCCCGTCTGCTTGACGGGGTCGCCCTCTTCGATATGGGAGGACTCACCCAGGATGATGCAGCCGATCTCGAACTCGTCGAGGTTGAAGGCGAGACCGAGGATGCCGCCGGGGAACTCGAGCAGCTCGTTCGCCATGGTGCCGGGCAGTCCCGAAACCCGTGCGATCCCGTCTCCGGTCTCCATCACGCGGCCGACCTCTTCGCGGTCGACCGACGGTGTGAAGCTCTCGACGTTCCTCCGCAGGGCTTCCGCGATGCTCGCGGGGTCGATGTTCAGTGCCATCTCGTCACACGCTCCCTAGATGCTGCTTCGCGTCGTCCAGTCGGGTGGCCACCGAGCCGTCGAAGACCTCGTCGCCAACGCGAGCCACCAGGCCGCCCACGACCGTGGGGTCCACCACGACCTTGATCTCGATCGTGCGACCCGTGGCCCGCGACAGCGCCTCGGCCACTCGCGCTCGTTGCGCGTCGTCGAGGGGGACGGCGCTGCGAACCTCAGCGAGCGCGGCGTTGCGGCGCTCGGCGGCCAGCCTCGCCATGAGCTCCACGATCCGGCCCAGGTCCTTGGCCCTCCCCGCATCTACCGCGAACCCGACCAGCGCAACCGTGGTTGGGTGCGCGCGCTCGCTCAACAGATCGCGCACCACCGCCTTACGGCTCTCCGCCGGCAAGGAGGCGTCGTTGAGCGCCTCCCGCAGGGCGGGGTTCTGCTCGATGGCGGTCCCGAACGCGAACAGCTCGTCCTCGACCTTGTCCAGGACACCCTCGGCCTCGGCCACGGCGAAGAACGCCTCGGCGTACCCGCGAACGGCCGTGTCCCGCTCCGTCATCTCAGTTCTGTCCACTCTCGCCGGAGGCCACCTGGTCGATGTAGTCGTCGATCAGCTGCTCATGGGCGGACTTGTCCAAGGACTGGCCAACGACGCGCCCGGCCAGCTCCACGGCGATGTCGCCCACCTGACTGCGCAGCTCCTGGAACACCCGGTCGCGCTCGGCGCGGATCTCCTCTTGAGCCCGGGCCACGGTGGCTTGCGACTCCTCTTCGGCCTTGGCCTGGACGTCACGTCGCAACTGATCCGCGGTCTTGCGAGCCTCCTCGATGATCCGGTTCGACTCCTCACGGGCACCGGCGAGCTGCTGACGGTAGTCCGCCAACAGCGTGTCGGCCTCGCCCCGCGTGGCCTCCGCCTTCTCCATCTCGCCCTGGATCTTGGCCGAGCGCTCGGCGAGCATCTTGTTAAGGGCCGGAAAGGCGAACTTCGCCAGCAGCCCGAACACGACGAGGAACGCGATCGTGCCGAAGATCAGCTCCGCGATGTCGGGCAGGATCGGGTTCTTGTCTTCCACCACCGCCTCGGCGGCGAGCAGGATCGTGCTGAGCATCCCTGCCTCCCCTACTTGATGATGAACGACAGCACGAAGCCGAAGAGCGCGAGCGCCTCGACGAACGCGATGCCCAGGAACATCGTGGTTCGGACCATGCCGGCGGCTTCGGGCTGGCGAGCCATCGCCTCGACGGACTTGCCGACCAGGAACCCGATGCCGATGCCGGGACCGATGGCGGCAAGGCCGTACACGAGACCCCTGCCGATGGGGATGCCGACGTTGACGGCGTCGGCCGCGGACTGAGCGAGCAGATGGAACATCGTTCTCCTCCTCCTAGTGCTCGGGGTGGATGGCCCCGGAGATGTAGACAGCCGTGAGCATGGTGAAGATGTACGCCTGCAGGAACGCGACCAGCAACTCGAAGCCGGTCATGAAGATCTGCAGCGCGAAGGACAGGAAGCCGAACATCCCGGTGATCTTGGATCCAAGGCCGGGCTGGCCGAACTCCGCGAACAGATAGAAGCTGCCGAGCGCGAAGATCGTGAGGATCAAATGCCCGGCGATCATGTTGGCGCCGAGCCGGACGGCGAGGGTAAGCGGGCGAACGATGAACACCGAGACGAACTCGATGGGCGTCACCAGGATGTAGATCGGTTTGGGGACACCCGGCGGGAACAGGACCCCCTTGATGTAGGTCCAACCACCCTGCTTCACGATGCCGACCACGTTGAACACCAGCCAGACCAGGACGGCCAACATGACCGGGATCGCCATCCTCGCCGTGGTGGGGAACTGGATCCCCGGGATGATCCCGTAGGTGTTGTTGACCCAGATGAAGATGAAGATCGACGTGAGGAACGGCAGGAAGGGAAGCCCCTGCGGCCCCATCACCTCGAGCACCACCGCGCTGCGCACCAGGTCGACGAACGCCTCCATCAGGTTCTGCACCCCGGTGGGAACGAGCTTGGGTGCCCGGAACGCCACGATGAACAACGCCGAGATGATCACCGCCGACATCAGCATCCAGAACGAGACCTTGTTCACGCAGTAGTTGCCGCTGCCCACCAAACACTCACGTGTGAAGTCGAAGATCTCCGTGCCCGGCGGCGCGAAGCCGTCGGGCGGGGTGGCGACGTTGGCGAGGATGGATGCGAGCATCGGTCGTTCATACCTCCCGGGCGGCGAGCGACGCGCCTGCGCGAGCCGCGGCCGGATCGGCAGGGATCTGCAGTTGTGCGCCCAGGCCGCGGATCGCGAGCCGAGCTTCGAAGAACAGGAGCAACATGGTGGCGGGGATGACCGCCAGCCCGAAGGCCACCGGCGAGAACCATGCGAAGGTGTTCAGGAAGAACATGGTGCCGACGACGATGGCCAGGCGCACGATGAAGCCCCCGAAAGCCACCGCCTGGACGGCGACGACGGAGATCGTGGACGCCCAAGCGAGCGACAGACCGTTCGCCGCGAAGTTGGCGTAGACGATGGCGATACCGATGCCGGCGGACGCGGCCGCTCCGGGTCCAACGAGGAGCCAGCCCGCGGCGGTCGCGAGCACGAACGCCGCAACCGCGGGCACCAGGGCCCGCCGTACCATCACACGTTCGGGACGCTCAGTCAGGGGTTCCTGCCATATCGGTGGTAGGTCAGCCAGATCGCCACGCCCGCGCCCAAGATCATCCCGATGGGGAGGAACAATCCCTCGAAGCCGAGCCACCGGTCCAGGAGCCATCCGACCCCGCCCCAGACGATGATGCCCCCGAGCAAGGTGCCGATGATGCTCCAGGCCTGGTTCGCTCCCCTCCAAGCTTCCCCTTGGTCATGTCCCGGCATGGGCGAGCAAGTATAGGCAGCGGGCCCGAATGCCGTCAAAGCATCGCTACCCGCATCGCCGCAGGTCAGAGGCCATTTCCGGTCGAGCTTGTGAAAGCTTTCACGAGGTGTTGCCGGTTCCGCACTCGCCGGCGCCGATCAGAGGCCCAACCCGACCGCGTCGAACTCGACCCTGGACTTGCGGTCCTGGGCGAGGCGCTTGGCATCCCGACGCTCCCCGATGTTTGGCAGGATCGCTCCCACCACGGCGATGAGCGCGCCGAAGGTAAACAGCAGCGTCCCGATCACGTTGAACGAGGGCGTGAGGCCCGTCTTCGCGGAACCGAAGATCAACAACGGGAACGTCGAGACGGAGCCGGACACGAAGTACGTGATCACGAAGTCGTCGATGGACAGCGCGAACGCGAGCAGCGCCCCCGAGATGATCCCGGGCATGATCAGCGGGAGCGTGACCTTGAGGAAGGTCACCACCGGGTTCGCCCCGAGGTCCTGCGCGGCCTCCTCCATGGACGGGTTCAGCCCCTGCACGCGCGCGCGCACGGTGACCGCGACGAAGGATGTGGTGAACATGATGTGGGCGATCAGGATGGACGGGACCCCGAGCTTGACGAACCTGAACTGGTTCGCGAACAGCGCCAGCAGCGAGGTGCCCAGGACGATCTCCGGAGACGCGATGGCGAGGAACACGAGGTAGTTCACCGCGCCGGAACCACGGAACCGATACCGACCCAGCGCGATGCCAAGGAATGCGCCGAAGATCGAGGCGACCACCATGGCGATCAACGCGATCGCGATCGAGAGCTTGATGGCGTTGATGATCTGGGTCTGACTCATGATCCCGGTGTAGTACTTGGTGGTGAAGCCCACCCACTTGTCGTTCTGGCGTCCCGGCGGGTCGTTGAAGCTGAACGCGATCATCACGAACACCGGCACCGAGAGCCCGATGATGATGAGCCAGGAGTACACCGGGAGGATGTAGCTCGTGAGCCTGCGGCCCCGTCCACGCCGCGGCGGCTCCAGCGACTCGGGAGCCGTCGTCGTCACCTGATCCACCGTGGCGCTCATCGACCCGCCGCATCCATGACGGCGTCGGTCCCCAGCGCCCTGGAATAGAGCGTTGCGCCGATCAACAGGATCAAGAGCAAGATGAACGAAAGCGCCGAACCTCCGGGGTAGTCGAAGTTGGTGAGGAACAGGGTCTGGATCTTCTGTCCGATCATGGTGGTCCCCGGACCGCCCAGGATCGACGAGTTCACGTAGTCGCCGACCGCGGGGACGAACGTGAGCAGGAACGCCGCGAACACACCCGGGATCGACAGCGGCCAGACCACCTTCCAGAAGGTGCTCCAGCGCCCGGCGTACAGGTCGCGCCCCGCCTCGAGCAGTCGCGGCTCGATCCGCTCGAGCGCCACGTACAGCGGGAGGGCCGTGAAGGGAAGGTAGTTGTACGAGATACCCCCGATCACCGCCGCGGGCGTGGACAGCAGGTGGAACGACGCGGACAAGAGGCCGATGTTCTTCAGCGGGCCGAGGATGGGGCCGTCGTCGGAGAAGATGAACTGGAACTGCACCGTGCGCAGCACGAAGGACACGAAGAACGGCAGGAGCAGCAGGAGCAGGTACACGTTCTTCCGCTTCCCGCCGTAGAACGAGATCCAGTACGCGATGGGGTACGCCACGATCAGCAGGATGATCGTCACGATCAGCGCGTACACCACGGAGCGGAGGTAGTAGTTGTCGTAGAGCTTCAGCACCGTGGTGTAGTTGGACCACTTCCACGCGAACTGCAGTTGCCCCACGGTACCGGTGCTGAGCGACACCAGGAACATGAAGAACGACGGGACGATGAAGAACAGGGTCAGCCACAGGATCGCGGGAGAGGAGAGACCGTATGGAACCGCCTTCTTGCGGACGCTCCCCCTCCGCCGCGGCGGAGGGGCCACATCTTCGGCGAGCGGGGCGGCAGCCTTGATCACGCCGTCGGCCCCGGGCGCACCCCCGCTGGTCATCTCCCTGCCGCTCCCGTCCTAGCTCTGGTAGATCGGTTGGAAGATCCCGTTCCACTGCAGCGTCTCTTCCGGGGTCAAGACCCGGAAGCTGTGCAGCTTGGCCACCTCGTCGGGCGTGGGGAACACCAGTGGGCTATCCGCGGTGTCAGGATCGTCGAGGACATCCCTGATGATGTCCTGGGCCGCGGGCACCGGGCAGATGTACCCGTTATAGTCCTCGATCTGCGCCTGCACCTTGGGGTCGTAGACGTAGTCCATCATGGTGATCGCCTCCACGGCGTTCTCCACGCCGATCGGGATGCACATGTTATCCGTCCAGATGAGCGCGCCCTCGTCCGGCACCGTGAACTGCAGGCCTTCGGGGTCACCCGTCAGGTTAGATTGGAAGATGTCGCCGGACCAGGCCATGGAAAGGGCGACGTTGCCTTGCCTGAGCGCCGTGATGTAGTTCTGCTCGAAGTACTGGCGCACGATGCCGGCGTCGAGCTGTTCCGTGAGCTTGTTGGCGGTCTCCTGCCACTGGTCCGGCGTGGAGTCCTCCGGGATGATCCCCAGGCCGAGCATGGCGAGGTTCGGCAGGTCCTCGCTGTTGCCCAGCATCCCCACCTGCCCCTTGAACGCGGGGTCGTACAGGTCGTTGATGCTGGTGATCGTGGGGTTGTCGGGGCGAAGCTCGGCCACCTTGAGTGGGTCCCAGCCGATGCCCGTTAGACCCGACTGCCACGCCATCGTGTACTTGTTGCCGGGGTCATACGCCGGGTCCTTCACGGCGTCCGACGCGTACTTATCGAAGTTCGGCCGCATGTCCGTAGGCAGCTCCACGAGGTAGTTGAGCTGGAACAACTTGTCGAGGGTCGGGCCGTTCGTGATCACGATGATGTCGCGGCCCGTGTAGTCGCCGGCGGCGAGTTGCGGTTGGATCTTCCCGAAGAACCCGGCGTTGTCCTGGATCTCCTCGTCGTAGTTCACCGAACTGCCGAACTTCTTCTCGTAGTTCTGGATGGTGGGGTACACGAGCTCGCCGGTCGCGGGATCCTTCGCCTGGTCGATGTAGTAAGGCCAGTTCGCGAAGTTCAGCTTCCCGGTGGGCGCCGCGTTCCAGTCGACCGCGGCCGCCGACGCGCTCGCGCTGCCGCCACCGCCGCCACCGCCGCTCAGCCCGCACGAGGCGAGGATCGCCCCGAGGCTCAAGGCCCCCACGCCGACCCCCGCGGCGCGGAACACGTCGCGTCGCGACATGCGTCGCTGGGTGAGGCCTCGGAGCAGAGCGGGGTCGATGTTGGGCATGTCCTTGCGGTCGGTCATTCCTCTTCCTCCTCCTCGGACAGCGGAGCCGAAGGCTCCACCACGAACGTGTGCTCGGGGAGCCATTCCAGGCGGACCTGCTGTCCCGGCTGCGGATGGGACCCGGCGGCCCCGAGGTTCTGGGCATAGACCGTCATCTCGATGCCGCCCGGACCCTCGACCTTGTACTGGTAGTTCACACCGATGTAGGTCGACATGCGGAGCAGGCCGCGGACGAAGTTACGCTCCGTCGGCCCCTCGCCCTCGTCGGGCACGATCGTGATCTTCTCGGGTCGCACCCCGACCCGCACGGCGGGGCCCGCGCCGGTCGGGACCCGGTCGCTCGATGCACGCACCACGTCGCCGGTAGACGTGGTGATCGAAACGAACCCGTTCGCATCTCCCTGCAGCTGGCCGTCCAACATGTTCGACGCCCCCAGGAAGCCGGCCACGAACTCGGTGGACGGACTCTCGTAGATCACCTCGGGCACGTCACATTGTTCGATCTTCCCGTGGCGCATGACCGCGAACCGGTCCGACATCGTCATGGCCTCTTCCTGGTCGTGCGTCACGTAGATGAACGTGATGCCGACCTCCTGCTGGATCCGTTTGAGCTCGAGCTGCATCTGCTTGCGCAGCTTCAGGTCGAGGGCGCCCAGCGGCTCGTCGAGTAGGAGCACCTTCGGGTGGTTCACGAGCGCGCGTGCCAAGGCGACGCGCTGCTGCTGCCCGCCGGACATCTGCCCCGGCTTCCGACGCTCGAATCCGACCAGGTCCACCAAGGTCATGATCGCGCGCACGCGCTTGTCGACGTCGTCCTTCGAGATCTTCTTGCGGCGCAGGCCGAACGCCACGTTCTCGTACACATCGAGATGCGGGAACAAGGCGTAGGACTGGAACACGGTGTTCACGTCCCGCTTGTACGGCGGAAGGTCCGTGACGTCACGCCCGCCCAGGTACACGGTGCCGAAGCTCGGTTCCTCGAACCCGCCGATCATCCGCAGCGTGGTGGTCTTCCCACACCCTGAGGGACCCAGCATGCTGAAGAACTCGCCTTCGAGGATGTCGAGGGAGAGGTCGTCTACGGCGGCGACGTCGCCGAACTGCTTCGTGACACGGTCGATGCGTACGTCGACTTCCGGCACGCTACCCCCTCTACGTTCACTCGTTCCCGAGCCCGTCCCAACCACCGTCAGGCCAGGCCCGGCGCATGATGCCATAACGCGGCGCTCAGTATCACGCGTCTTGCCTCGCCCGCGCCTGGCGGGCCAGGAGCGTCATCATCGGACACTTATACGGAACGGACAAGGGGTAAGGAGCGTCTCACCCCGGCTTCCGTCTGTTGGTGAGGCGCGGCAGGGCCGTCGCCAGGAACAGCATGAGGGACGCGAGCAGGATCGCTCCCACCACCACGCGGTTGTCGATGAAGCCGATCGCGAGGGCGCTCGCGGAGATCAGCGCGCTCCACAGGTACATCAGCAGGACGGTCCCGCGATGCGTGTGCCCGATGTCCAACAGCCGGTGGTGGATGTGCTCCTTGTCGGCGTGACCGATCCCCTGCCCGCGCCAGGTGCGCCGCGTTACGGCGAGGGCGACGTCGAGGAACGGGATGAACAGGACCAGGAGCGGCACCACCACCGCGCCGGCCGTGGCGGCCAGATCGCCGCCGCTGGGTTTCGTGGGGTTCCTGCCCACGCCGGCCATGGTGGCGACGGCCAGCAGCAGCCCCAGCAGCATCGACCCGGAATCCCCCATGAAGATCTTGGCCGGGTAGAAGTTCCAGGGCAGGAAGCCGACGCAGATGCCGACGATGATCGCCGAGAGCAGCGCCGCGGATGACGCGAGGCCGAACTGGCTGGGCTCGCGCACCATGTAGATGAAGAACGCCGCGGCTGCGATCGCCACCATCCCGGCCGCGAGCCCGTCCAGCCCATCAACCAGGTTCACGGCGTTGACCACAGCCACCACCCAGATGAGGGTGAGGAGCACCGCGTAGTCCTGGCCGAGCACGACGATGCCGAGTCCGGGGAGCCAGAAGAACAGCAGCTGGGAGCCCGCCAAGATGAGGATCCCCACCACGAAGATCTGCCCGGTGAGTTTCGTCAGGGCGCTGATGCCGCGTTTATCGTCCACGATCCCCAGCGCGACGATGAGCGTGCAGCACACGAGCACGGCCTTCGGCTCCGGGCTCCCGATGTTCATGAGCTTGAAGAACGGCAGGAACCGGGAGACGAGCAAGCCCGCCAGCAACCCCGCGTACATCGCGATCCCGCCCATCGTGGGCGTGGCCCGCGGGTGAACCTTGCGGTCGCTGGGGCGATCTACGGCGCCCGCCCGGATCACGAACTTGCGGACCAGGGGCGTCAGCAGGAACGTGGTCGCCGCGGCGGCGATGAACACGAGGAGATAGGCGATCACGCTGCGCAGAGTCTGCGGGCCCGGCGGCCCATCGGCAACCGAGCCCGCGGACGAACCCTCACGGCGTTCAGCCCCCTACGGATACAGGGGGAACCGCAGCATCAGGTCCCGCACCTGCTGGTGCGCCTTCTCCTTGATGCCCGCATCCTCCGGGCTCTTCATGACGGCGCCCATGATGCCCGCGATCTCCCGCATCTCCGTCTCGTCCATACCCAGGGTGGACGGCCCGGGGGTACCCACGCGGATCCCCGAGGGGGACGAGGGCGGGTTGGGGTCGTAGGGGATCTGGTTCTTGTTGAGGGCGATCCCGACCTCGTCCGCGACCGCCTCCGCGGTCTTCCCATCGATCCCCAGGGGCCGAAGATCGGCCAAGACCAGATGCGAGTCGGTCCCGCCGGAGACGATCCGCAGGCCCTCATCGGCCAGACCGGCTGCCAGGGCGCGGGCATCCCGCACGGTGCGCGCGGCATACTCCTTGAACGCCGGCGTGGACGCCTCCTTCAGCGCCACCGCCTTGCCCGCGATACAGTGCTCGAGCGGGCCGCCCTGCATCATGGGGAACACCGCCTTGTCGATGACCTTCGCGTGCTCCTGCCGGCAGAGGATCATGGCGCCGCGGGGTCCTCGCAGTGCCTTGTGGGTGGTGAACGTCACTACGTCCGCGTGGGGCACCGGGTTGGGATACGCCCCGCCCGCCACCAGGCCGATGAAGTGCGAGGCGTCCACCCACAGCAGCGCACCGACCTCGTCCGCGATCGCGCGGAACGCCGCGAAGTCGATCGAACGCGGATAGGCGGTGTACCCGGCGAGGATGATCTTGGGACGCTCCTGCAGCGCGAGGTCGCGCACGCGATCCATGTCCAACTGCTCCGTCTCGCGGTCCACCTCGTAGCCCACGAAGTTGAACCACATGCCGGAGACGTTCACGGGCGAACCGTGCGTGAGGTGCCCGCCGTGGGCGAGCACCATGCCCAGGACCTTCTCGCTGGCATCGCCGGGCGTGAGGAATGCGCCGAACACCGCGAGGTTCGCCTGGGCGCCGGCGTGGGGCTGCACGTTCGCGTGATCGGCGCCGAACAGGGCCTTGGCGCGATCGATCGCGAGCTGCTCCGTGACGTCCACGAACTCGCAGCCGCCGTAATAGCGGCGACCCGGGTACCCCTCGGCGTACTTGTCGTTCATGACCGAGCCCACGGCCGCCAACACCGCCGGACTCGCGTAGTTCTCTGACGCGATCAGACGAAGGCTCGTGCGCTCGCGCTCGAGCTCGTTCGCGATGGCCTGGGCGACCTCCGGGTCGGTGGCCTTGAGGGCCTCCCAGTCTGCCGGATACTCCTTCATCACTGCTCCCCTCGCTCGATCCTGCCGATCTGCTCCAACCTCGCCACGTGCCGGCCACCCTCGAACGGGGTGGCCAGCCACACGCGGACGATCTCCCGCGCGTACGCGGGCGCCACGACGCGCGCCCCCATCCCCAGCACGTTCGCATCGTTGTGCCGCCGCGAGAGCTCGGCGACGAACAGGTCGTGGCACAACGCCGCCCGAACGCCGTGGATCTTGTTCGCCACGATCTGCTCGCCCTGACCGGACCCCCCCAGCACGATCCCGCGATCGGCCTCACCCGCCGCCACCGCGCGCGCGGCGGCGGCGCAGAACCCCGGGTAGTCCACCGGCTCCGTGGAGTCGGTGCCCACATCCAGGACCTCGTAGCCCTCGCTCGTGAGGTAGGCCTTGAGGTCTTCCTTGAGCGGGAACCCCGCATGGTCGGCGCCCATCGCGATGCGCATGGCTATCGCTCCACGGCTTCCACCAACGCCCCGTAGAGGCCGTCGACGAGCCTCACGGTCCACTCGTCGAGTTCCCACGCGATCGCGCGGTAGCTGTCGATCGGCATCCCCAGCGGATCGGCAACGTCGAGATCGTGTGGGTTCCCCGCGAAGCCCGTCTCGCGCTTGGCCTCAGCCTCCTCCACGCGGGCAGCGAGGGAATCGGGCTCGGCCCCAGGGCTCACCGCAGGCAGCGACTCGAGGAGACGGACCAACTCCTTGAGCGTGAACGTCTTGTGCGCGGTGTCGGGACTGAACCGTGCGATCGCGTCGCGGTGTTCCCCCGCCATCGTCACGACGAGTGTGGCGTGCTCCACCATGGCGCCCGTGATCACCCGGGCCACGTGGCGCGCGATGTCCACGCCGCGCTCGGCCGCCGCCCGCACCGACTCCGCCTGGGCGCCCGAGCCTTCCATCCCGAAGGTTCCCGCCGAATCCACGACCGGCGCGTTCGTCCCGAAGCGCGCCGCCAGCGCGTCACGCAGCATCCCCTCCGCGATCGGGGAGCGGCAGATGTTGCCCGTACACACCACCAGGATCGAGGTCATGGCGAGAGCGGCGAGTCTAGCAGCGCGTCCTCCGGACCCAAGATCGTCGCGATCGTCTCCGCCTCTGCCGCACCCGCTCGAAGCAGCCGCGGGGGCCCGTGGGCGAGGTCGACCACGGTCGAGGCGGCGCCCTCGAGCGGCGCATCCTGGCAGAGGTAGACGGCGACCGTGTCTGCGAACGCCCGTTCAAGTGCGTCGGCATCGGCGGCGGGCGGAGCACCCGAGCGATTCGCGCTGGAAACCGCCAGCGGCCCGGTCACGGCGAGGACCGCCAGCGCCAGCGGGTGGCGAGGCACCCGGATCGCCACCGTCGCCGGATCCCCGCCGAGCGTCCATCCGAGACTGTCCTCGGTACGCGGGAGCACCAGGGTGAGCGCGCCCGGCCAACATGCATCCGCGAGTCGGTCGGCCCGTTCGTCGAAGGTTCCCACCGTCCGGGCCGCATCGACCGAGGCCGCCAGGATCGGCAACTGGAGATCGCGGGACCGGTGCTTCGCCGCGAACAGGCGCGCGGTGGCGGCCGGGTCGTCCGGCCGCGCCGCGATCCCGTAGACCGTGTCGGTCGGGAAGACCACCAGTTCACCCCGCCGGATGCTCGCGGACACTTCGGCGATGGGGTCGCGCGTCACGGCCACCGCGCCGTCACCACCCGGTCACGACCGGCTAGATCCTGACGAACACCTACGTCCACGAACCCCGCTTTCCGCAGCGCCACGCCCACCTCGTCCGCCATCGATTCTCCGATCTCCACCGCTATCACGCCCTCGCCTCGTAGCCAGGTGCCCGCCTGTTCGGCGAGTCGCGCGTAGAGGTCAACGTCTCCCACGAGCGCGAGGAGGGGCTCAGAGCGGACCTCGACCGGGAGGCCGGCCACGTCTTCTGCGGCGATGTACGGCGGGTTGCCCACCACCAGATCCACCCGGCCGCGGAGGTGTGCGGGGAGGGGTTCGAGGAGATCGCCCTCCAGGACGACCACCCCCGGTGCGTGCCGGCCGGCGTTCGACGAGGCGAGGGCGACCGCCTCGGGGGCGAGATCGGTGGCCCAGACCGCGGCACCCGGATGTTCGGTGGCGATGGACAGGGCGATCGCGCCGGTGCCGGAGCACACGTCGACCACCACCGGCGAGGGTCGGTCCCGGATCGCCTCGAGGGCGACATCCACCAGCCCCTCGGTCTCGGGGCGCGGGATGAACACGCCGGGACGCACCTCCAAGACCAACCGGCGGAAGCCCTCCTGACCGGTTAGGTACTGCACGGGTTCACCGGAGCATCGGGCGCACAGCGCTCGGCCGAACCGACGCGCTTCGGGCGCCGTGAGCGGCGCCTCGCGCCGGTAGAGACCCGCTCGATCGGTCTCGATCACGTGGGCCAGGAGAAGCTCGGCGGCGGGCAACGCGGGCTCGACACCGTGACGATCCAGGTAGTCGGCCGCGTGACGCGCGACCTCGGCGGGGCGCATCAGGACACCTCGGCGCCGTCGGCTGCGAGCTGCTGCGCACGTTCGGCGGCGTTCAGCCGATCGGCGAACTCATCGAGGCCCTCCCCGCCTCCGAGCACGTCCTGCATCTGGTGCGACGTGTACTTGATCCGGTGATCGGTGATCCGGCCGTCGGGGAAGTTGTAGGTCCTGATCTTCTCCGAACGATCTCCCGTTCCCAGCTGCGAGCGACGCGCCGCGGCCTCCTTGGCCTGGGCCTCGTCCTGGGCTTTCTGCAGCAGGCGCGCACGGAGGTAGCGCATCGCCTTCTCGCGGTTCTGGAGTTGCGAACGCTCCTCCTGACACTCCACCTTGATACCGGTGGGCTTGTGGATGATGCGCACGGCCGAGTCGGTCGTGTTCACGGACTGCCCTCCCGGCCCGGAGGAGCGGTAGACCTGGATCTCGAGATCCTCGGAGCGGAGCTCGACCTCCACTTCCGCCGCCGCGACGAGCACCGCGACCGTGGCGGTGGACGTGTGGATGCGGCCTTGGGACTCGGTGACCGGAACGCGTTGAACCCGGTGCACGCCCGACTCGTGCTTCATCGCCCGGTACGCGGTCTTTCCGCGGACCTCGACCACTGCTTCCTTGAACCCTCCGAGTTCGGACGGGGAGGCGGAGAGGACCTCGGTCTTCCAGCGATGCCGCTCGGCGAGGCGTTGATACATCTCCAGCAGTTCCCCGGCCCACAGCGCTGCCTCCTGCCCGCCCGCGCCCGCGCGGATCTCCACGATGAGATCCTTGCCGTCGTTGGGATCCTTCGGCGTGAGCAGCAACTCGAGCCTGGCTCGGAGATCGGCGGCATGTTCGTCCGCGCGCTCCGCTTCCTCTTTGAAGAACGCGGCCATCTCCTCGTCTTCCTCCGCCTCCGCGAGATCACGGGCATCCTGCCCGGCCCTGGCGGCCAACCGATACTCCCGGTAGGGAGTGACGATCTCCTCGAGCTCAGAGAAGGCCTTGCCGAGGTTCTTCAGACGCTCGGGATCGCTGCCGACCTCGGGCAACGCCATCTCCGCCGAGACGGCCTCGTAGCGCGTCTCGATCTCTTCCAGGCGATCGTCCATGTCGGAGGCCATGCCCCGATCATCCCAGCCGGAGATCGCGATCGGCGAGGCGCGCTTGTGCAGCCCGTTAGGTCGCCGGAGGGTCGTCCGCGTCGAAATCGAACTCCATGGAAGCAAGGTCGGGAAGATCCATGGTGTCGTCCTTCGCTACCCACAGCTCCTCGATCCCGAGCGAGTCGTCATCCTTCGCGCCCGGATCGGCATCGTCCGCGCGCGCCGGGATATCGTCACGCACCGACGATGCCGCGTGCGCTTCCGCTTCGGCGATCGGCTCCGGGAGCTCGGCGGGATCATCGAACACCATGTCCAGGTCCTTTGCAGCCGAGAGCAGCCGGGACTGCATGGTCTGCAGCTGGTCGGCGAGTTCCTGGCGGCGCGAGGCCAACCCGGTGAGCGCCCGCTCTGCCTCGACGCGCGCCTCGGCCAGCGTTCGATCCGCCTCGGTGCGGGACTCCTCGGCTCGAGCGTGGGCGTCGGAGCGGATCCGAAGGGCGTCCGCGCGGGCTTCATCCAGGATCCGCGCCGACTCCGCCTGGGCATCAACGACGAGTCGCTCGGCCTCTTTATCGGCGGTTCCCAGCAGCCCGGCGAATCGCTTGGCGAACGCCTCATAGGGATCGACCGGGACAGCAGCCTCGGCAACCGGTTCGGGGGCCACCTCTCGCGCCGCGCTCTCCGCGGCGGACTGCGCATCCCGGAGCTCCCCCTCCAGCGCGGCGATGCGCTCGGCCAAGGCGTACAGGTAGTCGCTTACCTCGTCGGGGTCGTAGCCGCGGCGGATCGTGCCGAACTCCTGTCGGCGGATCTGGTCGGGCGCTGTGTTCAGCGGAAGGTTGAGCTCAGGCACGGGGCGCCTCCGGGATTCCGGTCGATGTTCGCCCATCTTCTGCGGGCGGGCGTGTCGATGCAACGACCCCGGGGAGGCGCGATGCTTCTCAGGCGGAGGCACCGGCCGGCCCGGCGGGAGTCTCCGTCGCAGCTTCGCGGCGCAAGACCTCGTCGAACGAGGCGATCGCTACCTGGATCTGCCCGGTGTCGGGCTGGCGGGTCGTGATCTTCTGCAGCCAGATCCCGGGCTTCATCAAGGCGCGCATCAGCGCGGCGTCGGGGAACCGCGCGCCCAGCCGCAGAGCCTCATACGCCATCCCGGCGATGATCGGGATCGCGATCACCCTCGAGAGCAGCCGCCACACGATCCCCGGGGTCCCGAACAGGGTGAAGACGAAGATCGTCACGATCATCACGATGATCAAGAAGTTCGTGCCGCAGCGGACGTGCTCCTTGGGGAACCGGTCGACCCCGGCCGGCTCCAGCGGAACGTGGTGTTCGTACGCGGCGATCGTCTTGTGCTCGGCGCCGTGGTACTGGAAGACGCGCTGCACCTCCTTGGATCGCCCGATCAACCACAGGTAGCCCACGAAGAGGGCGACCCGGAACACGCCTTCGGCCACCAGGACCCCGACGCCACCGCCGAAGCGGTTGCCGGCCCACGCGAACAGTGCGGTGGGTCCCAGGATGAAGATCGCCGTGAACAGGAGCATCGCCACGCCCAGGGTGATCCCGATCTGGCGGGACGAGAGCTGCTCCTCTTCTTCGGTGGAGTGGTTGGCGGCAACCATCATCGCCCGGACGCCGATAGCGAGCGATTGGCCCAACACGATGATTCCGCGCAGGAACGGCTTGGCCAGGAGGCGGTGACGACGGGCCACCGAGTCGATCTCGTGGGATTCGACGTGGATCCCCCCGGCCGGCTCCCTCACCGCCACGGCCCAGTGATCGACGCCACGCATCATGACGCCCTCCATGACGGCCTGGCCCCCGTAGAGATGATCGGCGGTGGGCGCCGCTGGAGCCGGGTCCGACACCGATCAGGACTTCGCGGCCTGCTGGGCCTGCTTGGTCTTCTCGTAACGGCGCTGGAACCGTTCGACGCGACCACCGGTATCCACGAGCTTCTGCTTGCCCGTGTAGAAGGGATGGCAGTTGGAGCAGATGTCGGCCCGGATCTCGCTCACGGTGGACCGCGTCTGGAAGGTGTGCCCGCACGAACAATGGACCGAGGCGATCTGATACTCCGGGTGGATTCCCTGCTTCATGGTTGCGTTCTCCTTCGGGTGAGGCGCCTCAAGGGTACCTGCCGGACTTCATCGGCACACCGTTCAACGGCGGTGTATTCCGCACGATGCATCGGGCTCAACTTCCCGAGGGCGCCTTCGCGATCTCCTTGAGGAACTGCTCGTTGGATTTGGTGGCGCGGATCTTGTCCGTGAGCAACTCCAGGGCGGCGCCGGGCTCCAGGGCATGGAGGACGCGCCGCAACTTGATGACCAACGCGAGCTCCTCGGGGCCCATGAGCAGCTCCTCCTTGCGCGTGCCCGAGGCATCGACGTTGATGGCCGGGAACAGCCGCTTCTCGGCCAGAGATCGATCCAGGCGCAGCTCCATGTTGCCCGTGCCCTTGAACTCCTCGAAGATCCCGTCGTCCATGCGCGAACCGGTCTCAACCAGCGCGCTCGCGATGATGGTGACCGAGCCGCCTTCCTCGATGTTGCGTGCAGCACCGAAGAACCGCCGCGGTGGGTAGAGAGCGGCGGAATCGATCCCGCCCGTGAGGATCTTTCCCGACGTAGGCATGGACAGGTTGTAGGCGCGCGCCAATCGCGTGAGCGAGTCCAGGATGATTACGACGTCCTGTCCCTGCTCCGCGAGACGCTTAGAACGTTCCAGCACCAATTCGGTGACCTGCACGTGCTGGTCGGTGGGTTTGTCGAAGGTGGAGTAGACCACTTCGGCTGCCGTGACGGTGCGCTGCCAGTCGGTGACCTCCTCGGGGCGCTCGTCCACCAGGAGCACGATGAGATGCACCTCAGGATTCGAGGCGAGGATCCCGTTCGCGATCTGCTTCAAGATCGTTGTCTTCCCCGCCTTGGGCGGCGAGACCACCATCCCGCGTTGTCCCTTGCCGATGGGTGCGATCATGTCGATGATCCGCTCTGAAACCGCCAACGGGCCGCCCTCGAGGCGGAACCGCTCGTCGGGGAACAGCGGGGTCAACTTGTCGAAGTTCCGACGTTCCTTAGCGGCCTCCGGATCGAGCCCGTTCACGGTATCGGCGTCCAGCAGCGCGGCGTACTTCTCCGTATCGCGGGCACGGCGAACCTTGCCCGTCAGGACGTCGCCCTTGCGCAGCGCCATCTTGCGCACCTGCGAGAGCGAGACGTACGCGTCCTCGGGACCTGGCGTATACCCCGTGGTTCTGAGGAACCCGTAGCCATCGGGCAGGAGGTCGAGGATGCCGGTCACCACGGGGGCGTTCGCGATCTCCTCGGCGCGCTCCTGCTCTTCGCGAACCCGGCGCTCTTCGCGTTGGCGGCGACGGTCTTCGCGGCTCGGGCGCTGACGGCGACCGTCCGCATCCTGGTTGCGATCGCGGTTCTGATCCTGGTTGCGATCGCGGTTCTGATCGCCGCCTCGGTTCTGGTTCTGATTGCCTCGGTCGCGACCCTGGTTGCGGCCTTGATCGCGGCCCTGGCTCCGGTCGCCGCGGTCGCGCCCCTGAACCTGTCCACGATCGCGATCCTGGCTGCGGTCACGATCTTGGTCCCGGTCCGGGTTGCGATCCCTATCACCGGCGTCTTCGCGGGTCGACGCCTCCGTGGAGGCAGCGTCCGTGCCAGAGGAAGTCCCTCCCTCGGCCTCACCGTTGTCGCTCGTCTCCGGCGACTCGGCGACGGTTCCGTCGGGCTGGTTCTCGGTCCGGTCGTCGTTCGTCCGACGCGCCCGCGGCGCCTTGGTGGGCACCTCGGCTCCGGCGTTGCCGTTGCCTCTCTCGCCGCTGCCGTTGGCCACGATCGCATCGATCAGGCCGGACTTCCGCAGCTTCTGGGTCCCCTCGATCCCCATGTCCTGGGCGATCCGTTGCAGCTCGGGGATCAGTTTCCCCTCGAGGGCGCTGCGGTCCGTGATGGTTTCCATGAGGCTATGCCTCTCCCTTCAAGTCGTTCTGGAGCGTGTTCCAGTCGGCCAGGAACTTCTCGAGGCCGCTGTCGGTCAGTGGGTGCTTCACGAGCTTCGTGAAGACGTCGTAAGGCATGGTTGCGATGTTCGCGCCGGCCAACGCCGACTCCACCACGTGCATCGGATGGCGGAGCGATGCGGCCAGCACGTTGGTCTGGTAGCCCTGCACCTCGTAGAGCTCGCAGATGGTGCGGAGCATCCCCATGCCGTCGCTTCCGACGTCGTCCAGCCTACCGAGGAAGGGCGACACGATGTACGCGCCGATCTCCGCCGCGAGGATCGCCTGCGCCGGCGAGAACACCAGGGTCACGTTGATCTTGATGTCTTCCGCCGTGAGGCGCTTGCCGGCCGCGAGGCCCTCGGCCGTCATGGGGACCTTCACCACAGCGTTCGGCGCCTTGGCCGCGAGCTTGAGGCCCTCCTCGTACATCGCGTCCGCCTGCACCGCGGTGGTCTCGAGCGAGATGTCACCCGCCACGGTTTCGAGGATCTCCTGCCACACCAGGTCCGGGTCCTGTCCTTCCTTCGCGACGAGCGACGGGTTGGTGGTCACGCCCGAGAGCACACCCCAACGGTTGATCTCGCGGATCTCCTCGATGTCCGCGGTGTCCAGGAAGAGTTTCATGCGGGTTTCCTTCCGTGCTCGGGGGCGGCTTGCGCCTCGGCCTTGTTCAACTCACCGGCGCGCAACGTTGCCCGCTCCATCACGAGGTCGATGACCGCCGCGATCGACTGGTCGAAGCTGTAGTTGGGGATCACGGGCACACCGTGGGACAACGCCTGACTCTTGGTCCAACGCTGCAGCTTGCGGATGTTCTCGAATCCCTCCCGGTAGCGGCGTGCCGGTCGAGACGCGATGGCGTCCTCGCGGGCCGCGAAGTGGTTCATGTGCCGGTCTTCGTCCTCGACGCCGATCAAGAACGGGACCGCCACGATCCGATCCCCGTAGGCGTCAAGGTCGAAGAACCCCGGCACCACGTGCGCCCCCTCGATGATGATGCTGGTCCCTTCCATCGCCGCTCGTTCGATCAACGCGTTGATCCCCACGGAAACCGCCGCGGTCTGCTCGCGGAAGCCCAGGATGAGCGCGTCCGCCGACTTGGACGGAAGCTCCCGGAGCGCCGAGTCCGCCTGGAAGGACGATGTGTGCAGCGTGGGCATCAACTCGGGCGAGAGCATCGAACGCATCACCTCGCGGATCGCGTCGGTGGCCACCACCCGCACGATCCCGAGGCGAGCTGCCAACTGCGTGGCGATGGTGGACTTGCCCACGCCGGTGGCGCCGCCGATCAAGATCACCAAGGGGACGTCGAGGTTTTCCACCTCGCGCCACCGCAGATAGTTCTTGGCGTAGCGGTCGCCGTGGAGCTCCGTGATCACCGCCAGGGTGACCACGGAGAGCTCTTCGCTCGTGAGGGAGGAGCGTCGTTGCTCGCGCAGCCGGTCCTCGACCGCCTCAGCGACCTGGTACGCCCGGTAGGGCGATAGCCCGGTCACCATGACCTGTGAGGCCATCAGTCCCTTCGAGAAGGGCAGGCCGGGCTCCCGGTCGGAGATGACGATATGCGGTTCCTTGGGCTCCCTCTGACTCACCGTCTGCCCCGTTCCAACGAGCGATCGATGACTTCCCCCAATGCGGTGTCGAGGTCCTTCGACCCCTCCACCACGACAGCACGGTTATCCACGAACACGACCTCCGCCCCTCGCGCCTGCGCCCGCTCGACGCCGATATCGACGGCTGCGGCCTTCAGCTCCGTGAGGAGGACCTCGTAAGGCTCCGATGCATCGAGATCCTCGGCCAGTCCCACTCGGTCAGCCAGGCGGGCGCTCCACCCCACCACGGTGCATCCATGGGCGGCGGCGAGGTGCTCGACCTGGGTCGCGGCAACCGCCCCGGGCGCCGTGGTGATGAAGAACGCTCGCTTGTTCCGTACGTCCGCCAGCGGTACCGGGATGAAATCGGTTACGACGTACCGGTCATCACCGAGGTAGCGCCGAAGGTGGGGACGGAGTGCGGAGAGGTTCTCGGGCCCAGCAGCTGGGCTGCTCACCATGGTAACAACGGCGAGGTCCGACAGCAAGAGCCTGAAGGGACCCAGGTAGCCCCCGAGGTACTCGGCGGGGGCCGAGGCGGGCACGACCAGCACGCCCGCGTCCCAGGGGATCGGCGGCACGGCGGAGCCGCTCCCTTCTAAGATCACCAATCCCGCACCGTGATCGACGGCTAGTTCGGCGGCCGCGCGCACGTTCGTGGCATAGGGAGCGCCGGCGAGGCCTCCGCCCGCCCGTCGGGCCCCGATCGTGGTCACACCGGTGGTGAGAGCGTCCTCCAGGTAGTCGCTCGCCGCGTGTTCGCCCGCGCGAACCAGCTCGACGAGGCGCGCGAGGTTGACGCTTCCCGCCTCCGCGAGTTGTGGCTCGGCCGGACCTCCTCGACCCATCGCGACCACGACCGGATCGAGTCCGCGGCGGGCCGCCAGCCGAGCCAGCTCACCGCTGATGGCGGTCTTGCCGGTTCGCTTGCCCGTCCCGATCACCGCGATCGTCGGCGCCGACACGGGTGGTCCGTGGATCGGTGGCTCGAGTCGGAAGTCTGCGCCGAGGTAGGGCAGGCCTCGCACCAGCGTTACCGCCGCCAGCTCCATACGCTCGCGGTACCCCAGCACGGGCTCGTCCGAAAGATCGAGCACGGCCTCCGGCGCGAACACCTCGATCGCCTCGCCCAGCGAGGCCATCCGGTCGGGGCCCGCCGCGCGCGTGGGCACACCCAGCTCGGGCGCGGTCCCCGGATCGATCTTCTCGACGCCGCCTACGAGGAGCGCGCCCACGACCTCATGACCGCGCTCAACCGCGGTCGCGATGGCCCAGCGGGTGACGGGCGGGTAATGCTCACCGTCGACCAGCACGAGCGTGCGCATGCTTGGAGTGATCCCCCTCTCGTAGATGTGGGTTGTGGCGGAGCGGTTCCTGAGCGGCGCTACTCGCCCACCGGCACGGTTCGTTCTTGCACCGGAAGCTCATGTTCCCGGTGGAACTGGGCGCCCGAGAGCGAGAAATGCGCCATGACGGTGGCGTCCCCGAACGGGAACTTCCGCAGGATCTTGACCTCGCCTCGGTCGAACTCCAGCACGTTGTAACAGGGCTTGGTGTAGCCGCGGACACGAAGGGACGAGACGGTACCGGCGTTCGCCACGTACATGTCCTCGAGGCGCCAGACGTAGGGGACGTGCTTGTGCCCGGACAAGACCACGTGCACGCCCGCGTGGATCAGGACCTCGAGGAGGTCCCCGGCATCCATCACCGTGCTGCGCTCGCGCCCGGTCCCCGGGATGGGGAGCAGGTGGTGATGCAACGCGAATACCTTGAGATCCGCGGGCTCGGTGAACTGCCGCCGGATCCAGTCGTAGTGCACACGGCCCACCTTGCCCTCGTTCAGGTCCGGCTCGCTGGAGTCGATGCCCACGACCCGAACGCCGTCCAGTTCGATCGACCACATCCGGGGGCCGACGAGATCCTCGAAATGGAGGTAGCCCACGTTGCGGGAGTCGTGGTTGCCCGGCACGGTGAACATCGGGGCCTGGATGCGCTCCGCGTAGGCCACCCAGTTCTTGTACTCCTGGCGATAGCCCTCCGTGGTCAGGTCGCCCGTGCACACCACCGCATCGGGCGCGAGCTCGTTCAGCTCCTTGATGACGCGGTTCATCAGGTTGGGCACGAAGAAGGGCGAGCCGACATGGGGGTCGGAGATATGCGCGATGGTCACCACGTTGGCTGCAGTCTAGCCGCCGCCGGGATCCGACCGGGCGGCCTCGGTGGCTCCATCTCGCGGCCATCGGGCGGCATTCAGTCCGGCGCGCATGCCGCCGTCGACGAGCAGCACGACCCCGTTCACGAACGAGGCCCGTTCGGACGCCAGGTAGACGGCCGCTTCGGCCACGTCCTCGGCCCGGCCGACCCGTCCGATCGGCGGCACCGGCCACTCGGCCGGATCGTCGTCCTCCGGTCGTTGGAGATCTCCGGGGGGACCCATGTGTCGCATCCCGGGCTCGATATCCCCCGGCGCGATCACGTTCGAGCGAACGCCGCGGCGACCTCCCTCGATAGAGAGCATGCTGGACAGCATGTGTACCGCGGCCTTCGACACGGAATAGGCGCCGATGGCGACCTCACCGAGCACTCCCGCATCCGATCCCACGTGGATCATGTTGCCGCCACGTGCCTCCAGATGCGGGAAGCACCGCTGGGCGTAGCGGACGTAGCCGCGAACGTTCACGTCCATCACGTGGTCGAAGTCGATGAGTGGGGTCTCCAGGATCCGCCCCAAGACACCGACACCAGCGTTGTTCACGAGGACGTCCAGACCGCCCAGCGCTGCCACGGCCGCGTCCACCGATGCGTCGATCTCAGCGGGCTCTGCCGCATCGGCGCGGAGGAAATGCGCCCGCCCGGAGGCACCCAGATCAGCTTCGGCCTCGCTGCCCAGTGTCGCGTCCCGGCCGGTCACGACCACCGAGGCACCCTCGCGCAGGAAGGCGTGCGCGATCGCACGACCGAGCCCGCTGGTCCCTCCGGTGATCAACGCTGCCCGGTCGTCCAATGCTCCCATCGATACCCTCCCCCATCGTCCGTGCGTGCGACGATAGCCGCTCGATGACGCTGTTCGATGCGGTCCTGCTCGGGTTGGTGGCGCTCTCCGTGATCGGCGGCTATCGCCGAGGCGCGGTGCTCCAGTTGATCGCCCTGCTCGGACTCGGGGTGGGAGTCGTGGTAGGCGCCCTCGTCGCGCCGAGGGTGGCGGCCCTCGGCCATGACCCCATGGCCGAGGTCGCCTTGGTGATGGGCACGGTGATCGTGGCCGGAGCCATCGGGAACCTGCTGGGCTGGCTCGCCGGGAGTCGTCTGCGTGAGCGGACGCGAGACTCGGCGCTGCGTCGTGTGGACGCCGTCGGCGGGTCGGTCGTGTCGGTGGTGGCGCTCCTGCTGGTGACCTGGTTCCTCGCGCTCAACCTCGTCAACGGCCCGTTCCCCTTGGTGGCACGGGGGATCCGAGAGTCCGCGATCATCCGCGAGCTCGACACCGTGATGCCACCACCGCCGTCGCTCCTGGGAGAGGCCCAGCGGGTGTTGGCGCTCCTCGGCTTCCCCGACGTGTTCGCTGGCTTGCCACCGACCCCCGCGGATCCGGTCCCTCCGCCGGAGCCGCGTCGTGCCCGTGCGGCCTTCCGCGCCGCCGAGGCAAGCACGTTCGAGGTGTTGGGTGATGGCTGCGATACCGGATATCTCAACCAAGGCAGCGGGTTCATCGTGGACGCCGGGTACGTCCTCACCAACGCGCACGTGGTTGCCGGGAGCACCCGGCAGTGGGTGCAGGCTCGATCCACCGACTACCCGGCGCAGGTCGTAGCCTTCGATCCGAAGGAGGACCTCGCTCTTCTGCTCGTCCCGGACCTGGACGCGCCGCCGCTCGATCTGCTCACCGGCGAAGCGCGACGAGGGGCGGGCGGAGCCGTGGTGGGCTACCCGGGGGGCGGTCCCCTACGGGGCGCCCCGGCGGCCGTCCGGCAGGTCCTCGAACCGGTCGGGCGCGACATCTACGGTCGCGCCCAGGTCACGCGGCGGCTGTACGAGATCCAGGCCCGGGTTCGTCACGGCAATAGTGGCGGACCGTTCGTGCTGGCCAACGGAGAGGTGGCGGGCGTGGTGTTCGCGAGCTCGGTGTTGGACGACGACGTCGGCTACGCGATCGCTTCCACGGATGTCAAACCCTTCCTCCAGGGGGCCACGGACGCCGACATCCCGGTGAGCACCGGCCC
>Ga0315278_10000071_pt1 | contig 82763 bp, 85 predicted proteins | sample YL17G06_0_MG_FD_203880 | JGI IMG/M metagenome (GOLD analysis project Ga0315278, IMG submission 203880) | Sediment microbial communities from Yellowstone Lake, YNP, Wyoming, USA - YL17G06_0 | ecosystem: Environmental > Aquatic > Freshwater > Lake > Sediment | place: USA: Wyoming | collected... | reverse complement strand
AGGCGGAATTGAACATGACGTCGGCCCGTTCTTGGTAGGGGAAGATGTTCTCCTTCTCCCCCTGGCGGACGCTCTCCCACATGCTCAGGGTCTCCCCGGCGTCGTAGCCGCGGAAGACGGCGTCCCGCACGATCCGTCGAATGAGCCGCGTGTCGGTCGTGGGGACCCGGTTGTGGCGATCCAGGTTCAACTGGGTGAGGGCGGAGACGAAGATGCGGAAGACGTCCTCGTCAGGGAAACTGGAGAGCAGGCTGGGATTGAGGCCGTGAATCCCCTCTACGATGAGGATGTCATCTGGATTCATGCGGATGCTTCGCCCGGTCTGGCGCTCTCCTGTGGGAAAGTCGTAGCGAGGGAGCGTGACCTCCTCCCCGTTGAGTAGGGCGCGAAGCTGGGTCTCAAAGAAAGGAAGGTCGAGCGCGGCCAGGGAATCGAAGTCGAGCGCGCGCGTTCCCTCGCTCTGTAGCGCGGCTCGCGGCAAGAAGTAGTCGTCCATGGCCACCGGGTGGGGATGGATGCCGTTTGCCAGAAGCTGCACCGCGAGGCGTTTGGAGAACGTGGTCTTCCCGGAGGACGAGGGGCCGGCGACGAACACCAGCCTGTGCTGGGCGTTCTTTCGTTCGGCCAGAAGGAGGGCGATCTGGGCGACGCGTTTCTCGTGCAAGGCTTCGGAGACGAGGATCGCCTCTTCGATTCGCCCGGAGCGGATCGCCGCGTTCAGAGAGGCCACGTCTCGCACGCCAATCAGGTCGAGCCACCGACCATACTCCGTGAATACCTCCCGCAGAGCGGAGAACCGTTTAGCAGGCACCAGTTTAGCTGGATCCTCGCGCCGGGGCAGGCGGAGAAGGAATCCCTCAGGGAAGAGTTCGAGAGAGAAGGTCTGAAGGTATCCCGTGGAAGGGACCATGTACCCGTAGAAGTAGTCGAGGAATCCGTCCAGGGCGTAGACGTGGAGGTGATCGTCGGTGAATCCCTGGAACAGCCGTACCTTGTCCTCCTCCCCGCGCGACGCGAAGAGCGCTATCGCTTCTTGCAGGGTCACGCGTCTCCGTTCGATCGGGCGATCCTCGTGAACGAGAGCCCGCATGCGGTCCTTGATGCTCGCCAATTCCTCTGCGCTGAAGGGTGGTCTCCTGTCCACGCGGCAGAAGTACCCCCCGTAGGGGACGGAGTAGTCGATGGACACGCGCGCCTCCGGAAAGAGGTTGGAGGCGGCGACGATCAGAAGGAACGACAGGCTGCGGTAGTAGATCCTCATCCCGTCGGAATCGGAGAGGAGAATCGGGGCGATCTCGGTGTCACGCGTGACCGGGCGCGCCAGTTCCTGCAGCTCGTCGCCCACAATGGCCGCCACCGGCGGATTGGCGCGATCCGGAAACGCCACGCGGAGGAACTCGACGAGCGCGGTCCCGCGCCGGCCTTCCAGGACCCGACCATCGGGGAGCGACACCTGGACGGTGGTTCGCTCTTCGCCAATCCAGATCGTTTCGCGCCCGTTCCCCATGACTCTCACTCCCCAGCAGGACTCGACGCGGGACTGCGCTGCCCGAGGGTGTTCCGGAGGGCTGGGAAGGCCGATCGCTTCAGAGTCTCAATCGTTTGATCGAGGTCCTCCATGACGGCAGCCGCAGACCGGCCCACGGCTTGCGCCGGTCCTCGCAGGCTCCGCACATCGACTCCGAAGGCTTGCGCCTGGACCAGCCAGGCGTCAGGAATCTCATCGGGAAGACTGACGTCGTTCATTCTCGCCCAGGCTAAGGTCCACGCCCGAACGACGTTCGCTACGTCATATCCTCCGCCTCCGAGTGCGACCCACGGCCGGTGCTGTGCTTTGAATCGATCGATCAGGCTCTCGTAGCCACGCAGGCTCATGGCGAGTCCTGCGACGCGATCGCCGGCCAAAGCGTCCGCCCCGAGCTGAGTGACCAGGACGTCGGGGGCGTACGTCTCAAGAAGAGGGACGACGAGAGCGTCGAACGCTCGCTGGAACGCGTCGTCCCGCGCTCCGGGAAGAAGGGGAATATTGACGGCGTATCCTCCTCCGTCTCCCTGGCCCGTCTCGTTAGCGAACCCGCTTCCCGGGAAGAGCGTGTATCCGGTCTGATGGACGGAGATCGTGAGGACGCGGTCTGTACTGTAGAAGGCCTGCTGAACGCCATCGCCGTGATGGGCGTCGATGTCCACGTAGGCCACCCTCTTCCCTTGTGCAAGAAGAGCGAAGATGGCCAGCGCGGCGTCGTTGATGTGGCAGAAGCCGGACGCGCGCGAGGGCATCGCGTGGTGGAGGCCTCCCGAGAAGTTGAACGCCGCTTGAGCCCGTCCGGCGAGGACCTCCTGCGCGCACTCTACGGACGCTCCGCCCACGAGCATTCCCCACTCGTAGACGCCAGGGAAGACAGGATTGTCCGCCGTCCCGAGCCCGTGGGTGAACAGATTGGGGACCCACATGCCGGTGTCTGCGAGGCGCAGGACCTCCAAATACCCAGGCGAGTGGAAGCGCTCCGCTTCCTCGCGAGTGGCCAGGCGAGGAGCGAGCGTGTAGATCGAGCTATCCTCGGTCAGGCCAAACGCCTTCATGAGGCCGTAGGTCAGGCCGAGGCGGTAGACCTTGAACGGATGGAGTGGACCGAAGTCAAAGCCAAGGAGGTTCTCGGGATTGATCAGGCAGTTGGTCACCGCTGCGCCCTCCTTGACCGAGGTTCGATCATATCCACTTCGGGGAGTCCCCCACAACCGCTTCCATCCAGCGCGGCCTGGCCTCGCCTGGAGCGGCGAGGCCGCCGGGCGCCTTCCACAAGAACCGACTGGCCAATCGTCCGTGTCCGCCGGCCGCTGCGGGTTACGCGGGTCCGGCTCAGCAGGATGAGCAGAGTCCCGCGATCTTGCCGGTCGCGAGAGCCGCGCTGGGCGATCCCCGGGCGTGGTGAGCACCTCCGACCGGCGTGGTCAGAGACATGGGACGCACCTCATCCCAACCGTCACAGAGGAAGCCGTGCGATCACCGCGAATAGCTCAGAGAGACGTCGGCCTCTGGGACAACAGAGGCGCGAGTCCGTGCGGTGTCCCTAGCCTGAGCGAGTGGGTTCGATCGGGGCCACGATCTTCTTGGCTTGCTCGAGGGTCAGGTGGAAGGCGCGCGCGGCCTCCAGGTCCGCCCCGCGCAACTGGAGGTCCTTCTTCCCCAGCCGCAGAATCACGTCCTTTCCCTTGAGAACGAGATCCACCTGGTCGAGGCGGTGTTCGCGACCAACCCCAAAAGCCCCCATGGCGCGGTTCACCGCGCGATCAGCCAGGCCAGCGACCATCCGCTGCAGGAGAGCAGAGAAGACCGGCTCTCCCTGGCCCTGGGAGCTCTTCAGGTCCTCAAGGGCCTGCGCGATCTGTCCTTGAACCTCCTTTGCCAACTCCACTACCACGGTTCCGCGGTCGGTCAGAATGAGCGTCACGCCGTCCCCTCCGTCGGAGAGACGCGACACCTCGCCCATCCAAGCCACCTCGTACACAGGCTCCACGCCAACTCCCTTCATCTCCTGCTTCCCGAGAGGGATGTAGCGCAGATGGCTCGAGAGGGGCGTGGACTCCCTGATGGCTTCGGTGACCAGGATCTGCCCGCCCTTGGCGATGCTCGAGATCCGCTGGGACAGGTTGACGGCGTGGCCGATCATGTCCGACTCGGTCATGATGGGCGTTCCGCTCGTAAGCCCTATTCCTACGTCGATCCCCTCCTCCGGAGAATCTTGGTTGCGGAGGCGGATCTCTTCCTGGATCTTGACTGCCGCCTCGATGCCGTCCAGCGGCTGCGGGAAGGCGGCGATGATCCCGTCGCCCATGGTCTTCACCAAGATGCCGCTGCGATCCTCGATTCGGCCCTTGAGGAGCGATTCGTGGAGCTGGGATAGGCGATAGGCCGCTCGGTCCCCTCGTTTGGCCGTGTACGAAGCGAATCCGCGAATGTCGCTGAACATCACGGCGATTTCCTCGTTGGACTCAACTTGTGCGCGTATCTGCTGGCGGTTCTTCAGCGTTGTGCTCCACGACATCGTGTCCCCCCCCGGGAATTGGCAAATGCAACCTCCGTATTATATCATGCCCATGAGGACCGAGAAACTGACCAGAGAGGTGGACAGATGGATGAGAAGAAGGCTCTCGAGCTGCTCAGGAAGGCGCCCCTGTTCTCGCGCCTGAATGAGAAGGGACTAAAGGCGATACTCAAGACGGCTTCAGAGAAGGAGTTCACGGCCAAGACGAAGATCGTCACCGAAGGAGCGGCCGGAGTGGGGTTCTACCTCATCCTCCAGGGAAGCGCGGAAGTCGCCCGGGGAGGCGAGAAACTGGCCAAGCTTGGGCCCGGAGCGTTCTTCGGCGAGATGTCCCTCCTGGACGGGGCGCCGCGATCTGCGGACGTGACCGCCCTGGACGACGTAGCGTGCCTCGTGCTCTCCCCTTGGGCGATGAAGGGGATCGTCTCCGCCAATCCGGAGGTCGCCTTGGATATGCTGGCCGAACTGGCACGGCGTTTGCGAGAGACCGATCGCGCCCTGAGTTAGCCGTATGGAGAAGATCGCCGTCACCTGCCTCGGCTCGGGGGCGGCGCTGGGGTTTTGGCGTTCCTGGAATTCCCTGCTTATCGACGGGACGATCCTGCTTGAGCTCCCGCCGACAACGGTACCCCAGCTCTTCCGGTTGCACGTAGACCCAAGGGCCATCCGCCATGTGTTCATCAGCCACCTTCATGGCGACGCCTACTTTGGCTTCCCGTTCTTCCTCCTTCTGTACTGCTACCTGTACGAGAGGGAGGAGCCGCTCTATGTCATCGGGCCGCGGGGGATCCAGAAGAGCGTGGAGATGCTGTTCGATCTCGCCTGGCCCGGCCTGCGTGCGGGCGGGGTCATTCCCCGAGTCCCCATCGTGTTCTGCGAGCTCAGTCACGACGGGCGCGTCCGGGCGGGCGACCTGTGCTTCGAAGCGGTCAAGATGGAGCACTTCAGTCTGGATGCGTTCGGCTTCCGTTTCTCCTCTCGAGGGCGGACGGTAGCGTTCACGGGCGACACTGGGGACTGCCCGCAACTGGAGCGCCTCACAGGCGGCGCGGACCTTGTCATCACCGAGTTCACGGAGACCTGCGACGAGGGGAGTGAAGGCCACCTGGGTGCGGCGGCCATCTCGCGCCTGGTTCGGCGGCTCCGCCAGGACGGGGGCACCGTTCTGGCGACGCATCTAGGTGGGGAACCGCCGAGCATCGACGGTCTGGTCGTTGCGCGCGACGGGGAGACCTACCTGTTCTGAGTCCGCCCGCCCAAGGCGAGCATGGATCAATGCTGAGCCCGAACTGCGCCGGCCCAGAGGGCGGGTGCCGGCGAGGCTCATAGGACTTGGCCCATCACCCGCGAACGAAGCAATCCCGGCAGCGGGCTTCGTAGGTGCCGATCCCGCCCACCTGAATCACTGGGTCGTTCGCCGGAGCGGGACGCCCGTCGACCAGGCGCTGGCTGCGCGTGGCGACTCCGCCGCACTGGATGCAGACGGCGTGTAGCTTGTCCACCTGATCGGCCAGGGTCATGAGCGTCGGCATGGGGCCGAACGGCTCCCCGGCGAAGGTGAGGTCAAGCCCGGCGACGATCACCCGCTTTCCCAGGGCGACGAGCTCCTCGCAGACTGCGGGGAGCCTGTCCGTGAAGAAGTTCCCCTCGTCAAAGGCCACGACCGTGCTTGAGTCGAGGGCCTCGCGGCCGACGGCTTTCGTGAGCGTTTCCAGGGATTCCTTGCCGGATTCGATGGGGTGCGCCTCGAGCCCACGGCCGTAGTGGGTGACGACGGATCGCGCGCTGTAGCGATCATCGATCGTCGCCTTGAACAAGACGAGCTGGCCGCGTGCGATGCGCACGCGCTCCAGCCGGCGGATGAGTTCCTCGGTCTTTCCCGAGAACATGCAGCCGGTGATGACCTCCAGCCTTCCCATCTTCCTCTCAGGCATGGCTCCCCCTTTCCTAGCGATCGGTCGAGAGTTGGTCGGCACACAGCTCCCCGAGTAGCCACCTCGTGGAGACGAGGCCGCTTGCGAGAAGGTAGTCCTGCATTCGCTCCCACTGGGCAGCGTTGGTGAGGCTCGCTCCCGTGGCGTAGAGTGGGACTGTCGCAGCAAACGAGCGGCGATCCAGTTCGTCATTCAGGTCCGGCCGGGCTTTGACCAGGGCAGAGAATGCCTCCTCAGGATGGGCCCGGGTGTAGTCGATTCCCTCGGCGAGGCCAGCGACGAACGCGCGCACCTCTGCGCGGCGCGTTGACAGGAGAGCGACGTTGGCCACCGCGATGAGCTCGTAGGTTTCCGGGACGCCGTGCTCCTCCTGGGCGAAGAAAATGGGCTCCCGGCCCTGGAGCTCGACCTGGAGCGGCTCGAAGTTGCGGAAGGCGCCGATCGCATCCACCTGGTGGAGGAGGAGTGCCGGCACCGTGTTCATCCCCACGTTCACCATCTCCACGTCGTCGAGCGTCAGGCCGGCGGAGGAGAGAACCGTCTTCCAGAGGGCCGGCTCCAGGGGGACGAGCGAGTAGCCGATCCTCTTTCCGCGAAGATCGGAGAGGGTTCGGATCCCGGCTTCCTTAAGGCTGAGGAGCCCGCCCAAGGACCGGTCGATCAGAGCGGCCACAGCGATCAAGGGGAGCCCCGCATCCTTGGCGATGAGGAAATTCATCTGTGGAGTGAGGGCCACGTCGGCGACCCGCGTGGCCGCGAGCCGGACCCCCTGGCTTGGGTCGCTTGGCGGGACGATTTCCACACGAATCCCTCTGCAGGCGAAGAATCCCTGGTCGATTGCCGCATAGAGTGGAACGTGGTTGGGATTGGGGAAGAAGTCGAGGGCGACTCGGACCGTCGGATATCTGGCCGTCGACGGGGAAAGAACGCCCCACAGGATCAGTGCCGCCAGGCAGGCCAAAAGCAGGATGCCTGTCGCCGCCCAGGCGTTCCTATGTGCCATCTTGCCCCCCCTCCTCGTGACGCCACCGCAGCACCCGTCGCTCGATGATGCGGACAAGGCCAAACAAGAGCAAGCCGACGAGAGTGAGGGCAAGGATCGCTGCAAAGACCAAATCGGCCCGCAGAAGGGCGTTGGATTCAATCATCAGGTATCCCAGCCCGCGCCTTGCTCCGATCCACTCGCCGATCGTGGCGCCGACGACGCAGAGCGTGACCCCGACCTTGAGCCCGGAGAAGAGAGCAGGGAGGCTTGCCGGGGCACGGACGATCCTCAGGATCTGCCACTCGGTCGTGTGGAGCGCTCGCAAGACGTCGATCGTCTCCGAACGTGCCGCGCGCAATCCGTCCACGGCGTTGATCGTGATGGGGAAGAAGGCGATCAAGGCGGCCACGGCCGCCTTGGTCCAGAGGCCGTACCCGAACCAGATGACGAGCAAGGGGGCGATCGCAAAGACCGGAACCACCTGGGAGGCGATCAGGAGCGGATAGACCGCGGCCCCGAGGGCCGGGATGTAGAAGAGAGCGAGGGCCAGACTCATGCCCCCAAGAGATCCGAAGAGAAAGCCCAGGCCTATCTCCGCAAGGGTCACGCCGGCGTGGGACAGGAGAAGGGGGAATTTCGTGAAGAAGACGGCGGCGATGCGGCTCGGAGCGGGAAGGACATAGGCGGGGACTCCGAACGCACGGACGCAGAGCTCCCAGACGGCGAGGAGGACGACCGCAAGCAGGAACGGGCTGAGGCGTGTCCTGTCCAATCTAGGGATGAGAGGCCTCCGCACACAGCTGATCGAGAATCCGCGCCTTCATCTGGACTGTCGCGCCTGTGTTCCGCAGACGAGGTCGGGGCCAGTCCAAACCCAACTCGCTCACGACGCGGGCCGGGCCGGCCGAGAGGAGGTAGAGGCGATCCGAAAGGATGATCGCTTCTTCGATATCGTGGGTCACCAGGAGAACGGAGTGGCCGAGCTCTTGCCAGACTGAGCAAAGCCACCCTTGCATCGTGGCTCGGGTGAGGGCGTCGAGCGACCCGAGCGGCTCGTCAAGCAGAAGGACCTCTCTCTGGCAGAGGAAGGTCCGCATGAGGGCAACGCGCTGGCGCATGCCCCCGGACAGCTGGTGCGGGTAGAGATGCTCGCTGCCAGAGAGGCCAAAGCGGTCGAACAGGGCGCGCGCCTCCTCTTGGGCTTTTCCTCGAGGCCGGCCGTCAACCTCGGGGCCGAGCACGGCGTTGTCCAACGCCGTCCGCCACGGAAGGAGGGTGTCACTCTGAGGCATGTACGCCATGCCCTCTCGGTCTCCGGCACCGCCGGCCCCAACCAAGATGCGGCCGCCGTCGGGAACGACCAGACCGGCCATGATTCGCAGGAGGGTCGTCTTGCCGCACCCGGATGGGCCGATGACGCTGACCCAGCCCCCAGATGGAACCTCGATTGAGACGGCGTCGAGCACAGGGATTGTCCGCCGGCCACGGAGGAACGACTTGCTGACGCCCACCGCCGCCAAGACCGGCGGCCTCGAGGGTTGACGTGTTTGTGCAGTGCCCATGGTCACCTGTTCGGGCGCCCGCGGCCCGTCACGCGTGATCCGTATCCTCTCGGCGCCCGTCCCTAGGGCTCACCGAGGACTCAGCCAGGTCGGCTTCGGGGAGAAGGGTGCCTGCAACACGATCGGCGAGGGGCCACTCGGGGTGCGAATCGTCACGTCCTGGTCGGGACGCCCGGATTTGAACCGGGGACCTCTTGCGCCCCATGCAAGCACGCTACCAGGCTGCGCCACGTCCCGCGATGGGAGGATGGTACACGGACCGGCCTAGCGAGACAAACCGGTAGCCTTTGGTATGCGTGCTGTGCCCTTGCGTTTCACAGGAGGAGGAGCGCAGTTGCCGTCCGGGCGTTGCGGACGTACGATGAGCGCCGCAAAGGAGGCTCGTGTGCGAGTGACCTTCTGTGGAGCCGCCGGCACCGTGACCGGATCCTGCCACCTGGTCGAGGTGGATGGCCTGCGGATCCTTCTCGATTGCGGCCTGTTCCAGGGGCATCAGGATGTGGAGACGCGCAACTACGCGGCGTTCCCGTTCGCTCCACGGGAGATCGATTTTGTCGTTCTGTCTCACGCTCACTTGGATCACGCTGGCCTACTCCCTCGACTCGTTCGGGAGGGTTTCCGCGGCGACGTGATCTCGACGCCGCCCACTGCAGAGATTGCCCGAGCCGTCCTCATGGATGCGGCCCACGTTCAGGCGGAAGACGCGCAGTACCGCGCCCGCAAGGCCAAACGCCGCGGCGAAGAGGTCTTTCCCCCTCTCTATGACGTGGGGGACGTCCTGGACACACTGGACACCTTTCGCCGTCGCATTCCCTACGAAGAACGGGTCTCGCTCAAGGACGGGACGGAGGTTGTGCTGCACGACGCGGGGCACATCCTTGGCTCGGCCAGCGTGGAGCTGCGAGGAGAAGGGAAGACGCTCGTGTACAGCGGCGATCTGGGGAATGCCCACCGTCCGCTGGTCAAGAGCGCATCCCCTCCGCCGCGCGCCGACGTCGTGCTCGTGGAAAGCACCTACGGTGACCGGCGGCACCGCTCTCTCGATGAGTCGGTGGCGGAGATGCGGTCCGTGGCCAAGACCGTGCTCGGACGCGGCGGGAACCTGCTCATCCCGTCGTTCGCCCTGGAGCGGACTCAAGAGGTCCTGTACGAACTCTTCACCCTCTGGCAGCATGGGGAGCTGCCGGAGTGCCGGGTGTTCCTCGACAGTCCACTGGGGATCGCCACGACTCGCATCTTCGCGCGGTACCCGGACTACTTCGACGCCGCGGGTCGTGAGGTCTTCTCACGGAAGCCGAATCCTTTCGCTTTCCCGGCGCTTCGCTACACGCAGACGACCGAGGAATCAAGACAGATCAACGCGCTCGCCGGTGGAGCCATCATCCTTGCGGGGAGCGGAATGTGCACAGGCGGGAGGATCCTGCATCACCTGCGCCACAATCTCTGGCGGGAGGAATGTGGCGTCCTTTTCGTTGGCTATCAGGCGGACGGGACACTCGGACGATCCCTCGTCGACGGGGCAAGACGCGTCAATGTTCTCGGCGAGGAGACCGCCGTTCGCGCGACGGTCTCCACCGTGAACGGCTTCTCGGCACACGCAGACCAGCCGGCACTTGTGGCATGGCTCAAACAGGCGGCCACCCCGGAGATCTACCTCGTCCACGGCGAGAAGACATCGTTTGACGGCCTGAAGGAGGCCATCCAAAAAGAGATGTCCGGGGAAGTGCACCGCGCCGCCTGGCAAGAGACGGTCGTGGTATAGGTGGCCCTATTCGTTGACTTCTACGGCGTCACGGAGATGAACTTGGCTACGGTGTCCGTCGCGGCGTCGTTGTCGGTGACGGTCAGGACGACCGTGTACACTTGAGACGGGGTCTGCGTGTAGACGTGAGAGACGAGGACCCCGGAATTCGTCTGCGTGTCCCCAAAGTTCCACAAGTACAACACAATCGTTCCGTCGACGTCGCTTGACCCCGACGCGTCAAAGGCGACGGTGAGGGGCGCCGGGCCGCTTGACGGGACCGTTGTGAAGCGGGCAACCGGCGGAGCGTTCACCAACTGGAAGCACCCTGCCAGTCCCAGGGAAACGAGGATCAGGGCTGCGAGCCCCACGATCGTGATCTCTAGCCGTCGGCGCGATTCTCTTTTCATCGTGTCCTCCTTGCGTCCACACCAGTCTCTCCACTGTATGGGCTTGGCTCCGCGAAGTCAAACCCCAGACGCCTTTCCTTGCTGATCCGGGCTGACCTCGCCGGGTTGTGGCAGGGGCCCGCACCGGTTCCTCCGAGGAGACCCCTCTTGCGCTCGATCACCACGGCCCGCTATAGTGGCCGTCGCGATGAGTGCGGGCTTCTCGATCGACATGGCGGCGGTGTTTTCGCTTCACCCGTTTGTGCGGGTTGTCCTCGACCGACTGGACGCCGCCGGCCACGAGGCAGTCCTCATTGGAGGGGTTGTGCGCGATGGGGTCCTGGCACAGCTTGATCCGGAACGGCGGTTCGCCCCGCGAGAGGTTGACCTGGCCACTTCGGCGCTCCCTGACGAGATACGGCGACTGTTCGCCGATCGTCCGATCGTGGCCGTAGGAGAGGAGTTCGGAGTGCTGGTGGTAGTGGCGCCCGACTCAACCGAGGTGGAGATCGCCACGTTCCGCATCGAAGGGGAGTACGACGGGCGATGGCCTGGAAAGGTTGAATTGGTGCGCGATCTGGCCGCGGATGTCAGACGGCGCGACCTCACGATCAACGGGCTCGCGGCGCGCCGCGACGGCGCGGTGGTGGACTTGGTTTCCGGGATTGACGATCTGAGACAGCGGCGGATCCGTGCGATCGGAGACCCACGAGCACGGTTCGACGAGGATCACCTGCGGATGCTCCGCGCGGTCCGCTTCGCCTGTCAGATAGGCGGTTGGATTGAGCCCCACACGGCGGAGGCCATTCGCGAGAGCGCCACAGAGATCGCGTCGGTGTCCGGCGAAAGGGTTCGCGAGGAGCTGTTGCGCACGTTGGGGACGGACGATGCCGCGCGAGGGGTTGGCCTCCTCGAGGGGCTTGGCCTCCTGGAGGCGCTTCTGCCTGAGGTCGCCGCGCTCAGAGGGGTCCCTCAGCCTGAGGCGTATCACCCGGAGGGAGACGTGTATGTCCACACCGTGGCGGCCGTGCGAGTCGCCGATGGGTTCGTGCGGGATCCGTTGGTGAAGCTCGCCGTCCTTCTGCACGACATTGGCAAACCCTCTGCCCTCGCGCGCAGCGGCGGAGAGAACATGGGCGGCCACTGCGCGATCAGTGCGCGCATGGCCAAGGGGATCGGCCAGCGGCTACGTCTGAGCCGGCAGGAGATCGCTCGACTCACGTTCCTAGTCAAGAACCACATGCGGATCGCCGACTTTCCTGACATGGGAAGAGGGAAGCAGGTTCGATTCTTGAGCGAAGGTGAGGTGATCGGGGAACGTTCTCTCATCAAGCGCTTTCCGCTCTTCTTTGACCTCCTGCAGCTGCTTGTCGCCGACTGCGAGGCCAGCGTCCACCGTTCCTCCGGCTGGGCGCCGATTCTCGAGGAGACCCTTCGCGTTGTGGATCACATCGATTGGGTGTGCAGCCTGCGACGCGCGCGCGAGCTGATCGATGGGCACACCCTGCAGGAGCTGGGACTTGCGCCTGGACCCCAACTCGGCAAGGCCCTCGAGATCCTTCACGATCGGATCCTTGCCGGCGAGATCACTACGCGCGACCAGGCTCTGGCCGAGGCGCGTTCTCTCCTCGCGAGGGGCGGCGGGGGACCGAGGGCATCGGCCGAGGGGACAGGCGACCTGTGAAGCACCCTGCGGTGCCGCTAGTCTGCGGCAGTCAATCCTAAGAGGGGGGCTGGGACGGGAAACGCTCGACAAGCCCACCGCGCGAGGAGGAGCCGGAACAGGCCGGTCATCAGGCGGGGGAAGGCAATCCGTCGCCGTGCTCGACCGACCCGCGCCGGAACAGGAAGATGGGGACCCCGCTCTACATCAGCAACGACCTGCCGCTCGACCTGGAGCAGATCATCGGACAGTGCGTGGCCATTCTGGGCATACGCGGGTCCGGGAAGTCGAATACCGCCGGCGTGCTGTTCGAAGAGCTTCTGAAGCACAACTACCCGCTCTCCATTGTCGACATCGACGGGGAGTACTTCGGCCTCAAAGAGAAGTTCGAGATCCTAGTCGTCGGATCGGGAGAGGGGGTCGAGATCGAGGTCGACGTGGACTGCGCCGAGGAGATCGCCCACGTCAGCATGGAGAAGAACGTGCCCGTCGTCCTCGATCTGTCCGGCTTCCTCTCCGAGGAGCGCACGGAGTTCCTCAAACGGTACCTGACCGCCTTGTGGAACCTCGCCGGCACGCTTCGACGACCCTACATCATCGGGATCGAGGAAGCGCACGAGTTCATCCCGCAAGGGGTACGCACGGAACTCAAGGAGATGATCGCACGCGTCGCCCTGCGAGGGCGAAAGCGTGGGCTGGGCGCGATCATCATCTCCCAGCGCAGCGCCAAGGTGGAGAAGGACGTTCTCAGCCAGGCGGGGATGCTCTTCCTGCATCGAGTGGTCCACGAGGCGGACATGCGCGTCTACGGGGAACTCCTTCCGTGGAAGAAGAACGAGGTTAGGGAGATGATTGGTGCCCTGGAGACCGGCGACTGCATGTACGTCAACGGGGAGACGATCCTTCCGATCCACGTTAGAGAGCGCGAGACCTTCCACGCCGGATTCACCCCCGCGCTGGAGGTTGTAGTCACACCCCAGTTGAGGCAGGTGAGTCAATCGATCATCCAGGCGGTCCAACGGGCCAGAGGGGACGCGCCCAAGACCTCCCCTGTCTCCGGACTGGACCAGGAGGTGGCCCGCCTCCACGCGGTCCTCGCCGCGAAGGAGACTCAGATCGAGGATCTTGAGGAACTGAGGCGGACTCCGAGCCACTCCAGCGCGCAAGTCTCACCCGCCCCCGCGAAAGGGGAACCGTCGAGTCCGCCAACCGCAGGCGAGCCAGTCTCGATCCCCAACCTGGCGGCACAGGTCCCCCAACCCTGTGGCCTCTCACCCTTGGGCGGCGAAGGGCTTGTTCGGTCAAGCGAGACTGCTCTCCGAGAGGAGAGTGGAGACGGAATCGCCCCCCTTCCATTCGTCGTACGTCGCCATATCGACCGGCTTGCGGCGCGTCTGGAGAAGCAGGGACTTCCGGATCGCCGCGTCGCTGCCTTTCTTATCGGCCGCAGTCCCCATTCCTATTCGGTCGGCCAGATCGCCGCTTGGACCGGTCTGGCTCGCGGGGTGATTGAGGACAGCCCGCCGCGCGACCTTCTGGATCTGGGCCTCATCGTGCGAGAACGGCGAACCGACGGAGTCCACTACCGCAGCAACCTCAAGGCCTTCGTGGCGCAGCAGTTCGACATCTACCAACCCGACCTGGGCCAACGCGGGTTGCATGCTGTGATCCAGATCCTCCGCGAACGTCTCGCCGCCGTCGGATAGCATACAAGACAATCAGTGTCCGGCGCAGATAGAAGGAATCCAGCGATCTGTTGACCGATCCCCGCTTTTCTGCTACGATCCCATCGGGGGAAAGGAGGGGGACGTGAAGGTCAAGATCGTCGAACGGCACGGCAACTCGAGCGATGCGATTCGTGCGTATGTCCTTGAGAAGACCGAAGGCCTGGAACGTTTCTACGACCGCATCATCAGCGTGGATGCCGTTCTCTCGGTGGAGAAGGAGCGGCAGATCGCCGACTTCCATGCCCACCTCACGAACCGCAAGGTCATCCATGCGCACGAGGACTCCTCTGACATGTACGCGTCAATCGACAAAGCGATCGACCGTCTGAAGCGGCAGCTGGTGAAGTACAAGGACGTTCTGAAGGAGACGCGCGGAGATGAGGTGCGTGTGGCCGAAGCTCCGACGGCGGATGAGCCCCGGCAGAAGGAAATCCTTCGCACGGACACCTACTTTCGCAAGCCGATGAGCCCGGACGAAGCTGCCCTGCAACTGGAGGCCATTGAGAAAGGCTTCCTCGTGTTCATCAATGCGGAGACCGACGAGGTGAGCATCATCTACCACCGGCGGGATGGGAACTACGGCCTGATCGAGCCGAGGCGCTAGGTGACGATGCCGATCGGGGCGGAAGCGTGGTAAGGGCACTCTCTCTGTTCTCCGGCAGCCTGGCCAGTCGGGTGGCGGCGCGACTGGTTGAACGCTCCCCCGGGGTGGACGAGGTCTTCCTTCTGCACTTCCGCTCTCCGTTCTTTGAGGAATACGAGGGCATCCGCGAGATCGCCAAGAGAGAATGGCCCGGGTTGAGCTTCCGTACTCAATCCTTGAAGAAGGACTATCGACGCCTGGCGAATATTCCACCGGGAGGGTGTTTCTCCCTGAAGCGAAGCTGCCAGGGGTGTCGAAGGCTGATGCTCGCTCGCGCGGTCCGGTACATGAGGAGGATCCAAGCTGACTTCCTGGTCACTGGCGAGGTCGTCGGGGAGCACGGATTGTCCGCCGCCGACATGGAACGAGCGGCCAACGCTCTCGGCATACAGGATATTCTGTTGCGTCCTCTCTCCGCGCGGCTCTTGCCTCCGACACGTGCCGAGGAGGCAGGCTGGGTCGATCGGCGGTTGCTGGGCGATCTGACGACGCAGGACACGCGCGAGTTGGTGGAGGTCGCACGAGGTCTCGGTCTCGACGCCTCAGATCCGATGTCGAGCGGCCTCCGCTGTCGCCTCACCTACCCTGGGTTCGGACGGAGGTTGGAGATCTTGTTCGAGGAAGAGGGGTTCACCATGAACGCGCTCAGACTCCTCGACTTCCGCCTGTACTACAAGCGGCTGCCCGATGTGAACATCGTCCTGGCCATGGACGAAGAGGAGAAACGAGCGCTGCAAAACTACTTCCTGCCGCGCGATCTCCGCGTGTATCTCCCCATTCACCGCGGGCCGATGACTCTCGTGCGAACGGACTGGGACACGAAGTCGGCGGCAGAGGTCCGTGCGATCATCGAGCTGGCCGGCCGGATCACCGTCACCCACAGCGAGGCGATTCGCCTGGCGAGCGTGCCTATCAACTATCGCTTCGAAAGTGACGATGAGACGCTTCAATCCAACGCGCTGCCATTCGGCTCGGTGGACGACATCGCCGACTTCTGCTTGACGCCGAATCCCCCGTCCGCAGTGTCGGCGCGCCTACCGGCGCGACCTTGAACCCTGCCCTCGAGCAAGTATACTTACGCTTCAGCCGAGGGACGGGTCCGACGGGCGGTCAAGCTCCGTTGCGTGTCGCCCCATGGCCAGAGTGCGGAGTCGGAGAGTCCCCGGGCAGGGAGAAGGGGAGGGATATGCCTTTTTACCGCTACGAATGCCAGGCATGCGCCTCGATCTTCAAGGTGCTTCAGCCAAGCGGGTGCAGCACGTCACCGACCTGCCAGCAGTGTGGAAGCTGCAAAGTGAAGCGCCTTCTCCCGCGTATCGGTGTCATCTACAAGGGAAACGGCTACTACACGACGGACCACCGAGAGAAGAAGGGAAGCACCACTGCGGACAAGGCCGAGGACCAGTCAAATTGACGGGGCCTTTCCTCGGCCGGATCCATCTGTATCCCAGCAGGGCAGGACAGCGTGAGAGCGGGCAGCCCATCCACTGCCGCCACCGTGTGAGGAGTGAGTCGATTGATCTCTGGCGATGACATCAAGCGGATAAAGCTTCAACTGGCGTCTCCTGCTACGATCGTGAGCTGGTCGCATGGAGAGGTCACGGAGTCCGAAACGATCAACTACCGGACGCACCGGGCTGAGCGGGGGGGGCTCTACGCGGAGGAGATATTCGGCCCGGAGAACGACTACGAGTGCGCCTGCGGGAAGTACAAGGGCAAGAAATACGAAGGGATTACGTGCGAGAAGTGCAACGTGCTGGTCACCGACTCCTCGGTGCGACGGGTCAACATGGGCCACATCTCGCTTGCCAGCCCCGTAGTTCACTTCTGGTACCTGAAGGGCGTGTCGAGTCTGTTGGCACGGCTCCTGGGGATGAAGAAGAGGGAGCTGCAACAGATCGCCTACTACGAGACGGAAGCGATCGAGCAGGCGCTCTATTTGGTGACGTCTTCGGACTGCAAGGAGGTTCGCCCCGGAGAGACCCTACACACCTCCGAGCAAGCGATACTGGCCAGCGCGTTCCCTTTCTCAGTTGAACCGGCCGTGTTCGTCTCTGACGCGCCGCGTGTTCTCGCCGACGAGGCAGGGAGAGTCACGGTGGAGGAGAGGCGCCTGACGAACGGGGAGAAGGTGCGCGCCGTGGTGATTGGCTCCCAGGAATACCCGCTCGTCGGAGAGGTGGAATTGCTGGTCGAGGACGGCGATGAGGTAGACGCTGAGGCCGTCATCAGCGAACGTCCGGTCGGCGATGTCTGCTCGAAGACGGCGTTCGACATGCTGGTCGACCGCTACGGCCCGGCGGTGAAAGGTGAACCTCTCGACCACGAAGCCCTGGACAGTCTGATCTTCCTCGTCACGCGGGTCAAGAACCCCGCCTGCCCTCTGACGCCTGGGGATCGTCTGACCTATCTGGAGAAGAACGCCTACGAGCGCATCTACCCCAACGGGTTTGTCGCCATGACCGGGGCGGCAGGGATCAAGGGCCTTCTCGAGGTTCTCGATCTGGATGAAATCCATGAGGATCTGAACGAGGAGCTGAGAGAGGAGACCGCCGTTGGGAACCAGCGACGGCTCGTACGCCGCCTCGAGGTTGTGGACCAGCTTCGCGCCTCGGGCAACAACGCCCAGGACATGATCCTCGACGTCATTCCGATCCTGCCGCCCGCGCTGAGGCCGATGATCCAGCTGGAGGGAGGCAAGTTCGCTACGACGGACCTGAACGACCTGTACCGGCGGATCATCAACCGCAACAACCGCCTGAAGAAGCTCATCGACATGGGCGCGCCCGAGGTCATCCTGCGCAACGAACGGCGGATGCTCCAAGAGGCTGTGGACGCGCTGATCCACAACGAGAAGAAGGAGAGCCCGATTCGGGGGCGTGACAACCGCCCTCTGAAGTCGCTCTCGGAAAGGATACACGGCAAGCACGGCCGGCTGCGTCGCAATCTCCTCGGACGTCGCGTGGACTACTCGGGCCGGGCCGTGATCGTGGTCGACCCGGTACTCAAGCTAAGCCAGTGCGGCCTCCCGAAGAAGATGGCCCTGGAGTTATTCAAGCCGTTCATCCTCCACCAGCTGGAGTCCACGACGTTCTCCGACTTCGATGAGATCAAGAACAAGGCTCTTCGCGGAGAATTGCCTGAAGTATGGGATATCCTCGAGAAACTCGTCAAGCAGCATCCTGTGCTACTCAACCGAGCTCCCACTCTCCATCGGCTGTCCATGCAGGCGTTTGAGCCGGTGCTGGTGGACGGAGAGGCGATTCACATTCACCCGTTTGTCTGTCCTCCGTACAACGCGGACTTCGACGGAGACCAAATGGCCGTTCACCTTCCTCTTTCCGCGGAGGCGATCGCCGAGGCGCGTGAGCTAATGGCGGCGCCTCGTAACATCCTGTCTCCCTCGAACGGGGAGCCGCTAAGCGTTCCGACACAGGATCCGGTGTTCGCCTACTACTACCTGACGCAGGTTGACCCGGACGGAAAGGGTACGGGGAAGGCCTTCCGCGACATCCAGGAGGCAAGGCGCGCCGATGAGGAGGGATTCCTTGACCTCCACAGTCTGGTGAAGATGCGCATCGATGGCCAGGTCGTGGAGACCACGCTGGGACGTGCGGAGTTGAACCTGGCCCTGCCCGTGGAGATCCGTGACTACGGCCGGGTCGTGGATCGACGCGCGATCAAGGCGCTGATCATGGAGTGCTACCACCGCTTCGGCTGGGAGCGAACGTCAGAGGTGCTTGACTACCTGAAGGATCTGGGATTCAAGTACGCCACACGCGCCGGACTGACCATCTCCATCAAGGACTGCCTCATTCCTCACGAGAAGGAGGAGATCATCCGTGGCGCGCACGCCGCGGTGCGCCGTATCGAGAAGATGTACACGCTGGGACTGGCATCCGATGGCGAAAGGAAGGATGCGGTCATCCGGATTTGGCGCAAGACGGTCGACGAGGTGGAGCGGGCGACGATGGAGAATCTCCGCGCTCACAGGTTCAACCCGGTCTACGGGATCGTGACCTCCGGGGCGCGCGGAGGCCCGGACCAGGTCAAGCAGTTGTGCGGGATGCGTGGACCGATGGCCGGTCCGTCGGGTGAGATCTTGGAGAAGCCGGTCATCTCCAACTTCCGCGAGGGATTGGACATGATGGAGTACTTCATCTCCACGCATGGCGGGCGGAAGGGAGCGGCCGACACGGCGCTGAAGACCGCGGACTCCGGTTACCTGACCCGCCGCCTCGTCGACGCGACCTCGGACACGATCATCTGCGAGGAGGACTGCCACACGGCCCAAGGCGTGGAGGTCGACCCGCTCCGCTACAGCAAGACCGAGGTGATGGAGCCGATCGAGGACCGGATCTACGGTCGTGTGGCGAGCCGCGCCATCATCGACCCGAGCACAGGGGAGACCCTCGTCGAAGCGGACCAGTGGATCACCCATGACATGGCCGTGCACATCGGGAAGCTTGAGGTTGAGCTTGCCATCGGGGGAGAAGACGAACAGGAGCGACTCATCGGCACGAAGAGCGTGGATGAGGTGCGCCATCCGTCCGGAGGGCACGTTCTCGTGCAAGCCGACGAGCTGATCACCCCACGCCTCATCGAGGGTCTCCTGGCCGCGGAGATCGAGGCGATCAAGGTGAGGCCGCAAGTCATCATCCGCTCGCCGATGGTGTGCGAGACAAGGAGTGGGATTTGCCAGCGATGCTATGGCTTCGACATGAGCAACCACCGACCGGTCGCTCTGGGTACGGCGGTCGGCGTGATCGCCGCCCAGTCAGTCGGGGAGCCGGGCACGCAGCTGACCATGCGCACCTTCCACACGGGCGGCGTGGCGGGGGAGGACATCACCCAGGGGCTGCCGCGGGCAGAGGAGCTGTTCGAGGCCCGGCGGACGGTGAAGAGCGCCCAGGCTGGGATCTCTCCTCTCGACGGTCAGGTGACCGCGGTCACCTCCACGGCGACGGGGGGCGATCGAGTCGAGATCACGGGTGAATCACGCGTGCTACGGATCCCTGCCGTTCTCGTCAGAGCGGAGGAAGGCCAGGAACTGGACGCCGAGGACCTTCTGGATTCCTCAAGCCCGTGCTCGGGCGAGGTGTACCTCGTGGGCAGTGGCGAGCGGCGTGAGGTGATCGTCGTCGACGTCGACGGAGGCGACCGAGTGTACCTCCTGCCTCGCGGAGCCGTTCCCGTGGTCAAGGAAGCCGCAACGGTGTCCGCCGGGGATGCTCTGACCGAGAGATTCAACGTCGAGCCGATCGTTGCCGACCGGCCGGGAGTGATCGAATTCTCCGAAGACAAGGACCGGATCTTCCGTCTGGTGGGAAAGGACGGGACGACGGCGGAGTACGAGATCCCCTTCGGCGCTCGCATGATGGTTGAGCCTGGCGCCAAGGTGAAGGAAGGGGATCAGCTCACGTCACGATCCAAGCCGATCTTCATTTCAAGCGATGTGGACGGGACTACCCTTCTCCTGCGGGATCGAATCGTTGTGTACAACCCGCACGGCCGGGGACTCCGATTCCGATTGACGCCGGATCTGTCCCCGGCGAAGTCGAGCGGCGAGAGAGTGGTCGAGGGACAGATGCTCGTCAGGTTAGAGATCCCACCCAGCCGCGTCGTGGTGGAGAAGGTTCAGACGAAAGCAGGAATCGCTCACGTGTCGGTCCATCCCAAGAGCGTCGTGAAGATCGATCAGGCGGTGACGGTCCGCACCGGGGACAAGGTGAAGGAGGGCGACCTCCTGACAAAGGGCATCGTGGCCCCGCATACACTCCTGGAGACGGCCGGCGTGCGCAAGACGCGCGAGTACTTCCTGACGGAAATCCACAGGGTCTACAAGACCCAGGGTGTCGACATCAACGACAAACACCTTGAGGTGATCATCCGCCAGATCCTCAACAACGTCCGTATAGTTGATCGCGGGGACTCCCGCTTCCTGATGAGCGACCTGGTGGCTCTGGAGGAGTTCCAGGCGGAGGTGGGTAGACTGGCGCGCCTCAACCAGGAGGCAGAGACGGCGCGCCAGGATGCGATCGGCCAGAAAGCGGCTGAGGACATCGTCGTCGTCGGCCAGCTGATTGCCTCGGCCGGACAGGCATTGACGGAGGAAACCCTGAAGGCAGCGGGACAGGCCGGCGCGTCCGTCGTGCGCGTCCAGCGGGGCGACGAGACCGTTGAGGTTCCCCTTGCGGATCAGAGAATGCCCGTGGGAGAGCGTGAGCTCCTCCGCATCTCCAAGGCCGCGCTGCAGACCAAGGGCTGGCTGTCTGCTGCATCCTTCCAGCGGACGACCAAAGTGCTTGCCGAGGCGGCGCTGCGGGGCGAGATCGACGAACTGGAGGGACTGAAGCCCAGCATCATCGTTGGGAAGAGGATCCCGGCTGGAACCGGCTTCCTTGCCCCGTTCATCGTGAGGCGGGAGGACGCAGAAGTGCCTTCCGAAAGCGAGTTGACAGACTCAGCCGGCTCACCTATAATCGCTGCCACTCAGGAGAACTAGCCATGCCAACTATCAATCAGCTCATTCGTTTGGGGCGCAAGCCGAAGGAGAAGAAGTCGAAGTCGAGGGCGCTCTCTTCGTGTCCGCAGCGCCGAGGGGTCTGCACGCGGGTCTTCACACGCACCCCCAAGAAGCCGAACTCCGCGTTGCGGAAGGTCGCTCGCGTGCGCCTGAGCAACGGCAAGGAAGTCACTGCCTACATCGGCGGGGAAGGACATAACCTGCAGGAGCACTCGATGGTCCTGGTCCGCGGCGGGCGGGTTCCCGACCTGCCGGGCGTGCGCTATCACATCGTGCGCGGGACGCTTGACTCTGAGGGGGTCAGCGGGCGCCAGCGGAGCCGCTCGAAGTACGGCGCCAAGAAGGCAAGTTAGGAGGAAGAATGCAGATACCTGGGCGCGATGTCAAACCCGACATCAAGTACAACAGCAAGCTCCTGGCGAAGCTGACGAACTACATCATGCTCCAGGGCAAGAAGACGACCGCCGAGCGAATCGTCTACGATGCCCTTTCTGAGATTGAGAAGCGGGGGGACACACCGGCGCTCGATGTGTTCAACGCGGCAATCGCCAATTGCACGCCGCGCCTCGAGGTGCGCTCCCGCCGCGTGGGCGGCTCGAACTACCAGGTTCCCTACGAGGTCCCGCCGGACCGTCAGATGGCTTTGGCTCTTCGCTGGATTGTCCGCGCCGCGCGTGAGCGGGGCGAGCACACCATGGCCGCTCGACTGGCTGGGGAGATCATGGACGCCTCCCGCAAAGAGGGGAAGGCCTACAACAAGCGGCTGGACATCCACCGCATGGCGGAAGGGAATCGCGCCTTCGCGCACTACCGCTGGTAGTCTAGGCAGACTGGTTTCTCCGATCCTGCTTCGCCAAAGAGATGGCCATACCCGCTGACGCTTTTCCCGGCATCAAGCTGATCCGCAACATCGGCATCATGGCGCACATCGATGCCGGCAAGACCACCACCACAGAGCGAATCCTGTTCTACACCGGACGGACGCACCGCATGGGTGAGGTCGACGACGGGACGACCGAGATGGATTGGATGGAACAGGAGCGGGAGCGCGGGATCACGATCACCTCCGCCGCGACGACCTGTCCTTGGCGCGACCATTGGATCAACATCATCGACACGCCAGGCCACGTCGATTTCACGGCCGAGGTGGAGCGGTCCCTGCGCGTGCTTGATGGGGGAATCGTCGTCTTCTCTGGGGTGGAGATGGTCGAATCCCAGTCCGAGGCCGTGTGGCGTCAGGCCGACCGGTATCACATCCCGCGCTTGGCGTTCGTCAACAAGCTCGACCGGGTGGAGTCAAGCTACCGCGAGACCGTGGAGATGATTGAGGAACGGCTCGGCGTGATCGCGGTTCCCCTCCAGCTCCCCTACCGTGACGAGAATCGGCACCTGGTTGGAATGGTCGACCTGCTCGAACGGCGACTGATCTGTTGGGATGCGGATTCCAAAGGCGAGCGCTACCAGTTCCGGCCCGTCCCCGCCTCGATGGCAGAGGACGTCGCTCTCTACCGCCAGCGAGCGATCGAGCGCGTAGCGGAGGTTGACGAGCAGGTCATGGAGGCCTACGTCGAGGGAGAGGAACTCGGCGCGGACGCCTTCCACGCTGGCTTGAGGGAGGGGTGCATCCGACATAGCCTTGTCCCTGTCCTGGGCGGGGCGGCTTTCCAGAATCAGGGGATCCAGCCGCTCCTCGACGCCATCTTGCGCTATCTTCCGTCTCCCGCAGATCTCCCACCCGTCCACGACGTGCAGAGCGACGCGGCTCGCGCCGCCGATCCGGAAGAACCCCTCTCGTCACTGGCCTACAAGGTGGCCATGGACCGCTACGCCGGCCGCCTTGTCTTCACCCGCATCTACTCTGGCCGGGTGGCCGTCGGGAGTCAGGTGCTGAACTCCTCGACCGGACAGGTTCTGCGGCTCTCCAAGATCTTTCGCATGCACGCCAATGACCGGATCCCTCTCGAGGAAGCGCAGGCGGGGGACATCGTCGCCGTCGTGGGCTCGCGTGAGATCTCGACGGGAGACACCCTGTGCGATCGCACGGCACCGATACTCCTGGAGAAGATCGAGTTCCCAGAACCGGTCGTGTTCGTGGCCATCGAACCGCGGACCGAGGCCGAAGAGGGCGCGCTCATGCAGGGTCTGGCTGGCCTGGCCTGCGAGGATCCTACGTTTCGCGTGCGTGTGGATGAGACGACCAATCAGACGATCATCGCCGGCATGGGCGAGCTCCACCTCGAGGTCCTCGTGCGCAGGCTGCGTGAAGAGTACGGGATCTCGGCGATCGTGGGCCAGCCTCAGGTCGCCTACCGTGAGACCCTGTGCTCGCCCGTGGAGGTCGAGGATAAGTTTGTCCGCCAAGCCGGAGGGCGTGGGCAGTACGCACACGTGTGTCTCCGCTTTGAGCCCCGGCCCCGCGGCGCAGGCTTCTTTTTCGTGGACGCCACCAAGCAGGGCGAGATTCCGAAAGAGTATCGCAAGGCGGTCGAGGCCGGCCTCGAGGAGACGTTGACAAACGGCCCGCTCGCCGGGTATCCTTTGGTGGATGTCGGGGCCGTCCTGTTGGGAGGCTCCTTTCACCCGGTCGATTCCTCGGAGTTGGCTTTCCGGGCGGCCGCGGCGGCCGCTCTTCACAAGGCCTACAGCACGGGACAGTTCATTCTCCTGGAGCCCATTGTGGAGGGAGAGGTGATCACGCCGGGTGAATACCTGGGAGAGGTGATGGAGGACCTGGCGCGCCGGCGCGGGGTGATCCGAGAGCTGGAGTCACGGGACACGTTCCAGATCATCTACGTGGCCGTGCCGCTCAAGGAGACGTTCGGCTACGCGACGCGGCTCCGTTCGCTGACGCAGGGCCGTGCGACCTACACGTTGCGGGTCGCGCAGTATGAGGCGGTCCCGGAAGCGCTCGGAAGAGAGATCGTAAGAAACCGAGGTTACTAGCGATGGCAAGAGAAAAGATACGCATCAAGCTGAGAGGCTACGATCACGAGCTGGTGGACAGGTCGGTCCGCAAGATCGTCGATTCGGCGAAGGAGACCCGCGCGAAGATCTCTGGTCCGATCCCCCTTCCGACAGAAAGGCGCGTCTACACAGTCCTCCGATCTCCGCACATCGACAAGCGATCGATGGAGCACTTTGAGCAGCGGGTTCACACGCGTCTGCTTGACATCAAGGAACCGACTTCTGAGACGATCAACGCTCTGATGGATATCGAACTCCCTACCGGGATCGACATCGAGATCAAGCTCTAGGGAACGGAGGTTGGCGGGGATGAGCCTGGGAATTCTGGCGAGAAAGGTCGGGATGACTCAGCTGTTTGTCGATGCCCGCGCGGTGGGAGCGACGGTCCTCGAAGCGACCCCGTGCCGCGTCGTGCAGGTGAAGACCGAGGCGACGGACGGGTACAACGCTCTTCAGCTGGGCTATGACGAGGTTCCCGAACGCAAGCTGACGCGCCCTCTGCGGGGGCACTATGAGAAGGCGGGCGTCTCTCCCCATCGGCGTCTACACGAGGTACGAGTCGACGACCCGAGTGTCTACAAGGTCGGCGATGCGATCGGCGTGGAGATCTTCAACGAGGGAGACAAGATCGACGTCAGCGGGACATCCCGTGGTCTGGGCTTTCAGGGTGTCATGAAGCGGTGGAATTTCGCAGGCGGGCCGAAGAGCCACGGATCGTGCTTCCATCGGAGGCCAGGATCTGTCGGCAACTCTGCCCTGCCGGGACGCGTGGTCAAAGGACGGAAACTCCCTGGTCACACTGGGGCTCGCCGGATCACGGTGAAGGGATCAACGATTCTGAAGGTTGACCGAGAGCGGAACCTGCTTGTGCTGAAGGGATCGACGCCGGGACCGCGTAGTGGAATCCTGGAATTGAGGAAGACCCATGGTTGAAGCGAAGCTGTACACCTTCGACGGAGACGGGGAGCCCGAGACGATCGAGCTGGATGAGCGCCTGTTCGGTGCCCAGGTCAACGAGGACCTCCTGTACCGGACCATGCGCATGCAGCTTGAGAATCGGCGGCAAGGGACGAGCTGCACCAAGACGCGGGGAGAGGTTCGCGGCGGCGGTCGGAAGCCGTGGCGTCAGAAAGGGACTGGCCGAGCCCGAGCCGGGTCGCGCCGGTCTCCTCTCTGGCCTGGGGGCGGAATCGTCTTTGGGCCAAGGCCGCGCGCGTACCACATTAAACTCCCCAAGAAGATGCGGCGGGGAGCTCTGGTTGCCGCGCTGTCCGACCGTGCCGGAGAAGGACAGGTCGTTCTGGTCGATCACATGGGATTCCAGGAGCCGAAGACCAAGGCGGCCGTCGCCCTCCTCAGTCGCGTGGGCATGACGTCTACAACCCTGGTCGCGGTCGGCACAAGCGAGTACAATCGCGCGGTCAAAAAGTCGTTCTCCAACCTGCCTGGCGTGAGATGCCTCGCGACGAGCGGCTTGAACGTGTACGACATCCTGCGCCATCGAGGGCTTCTCTTGTCCCTTCCGGCGGTCGAGGAACTGAAGGAGAGATTCTAGAGATGGCGAAGCTTGTTCACGTCGAGGACGTCATCCTGTCTCCCGTCCTGAGCGAGCAGACCTGGGCGAAGATGGGAGAGAGCAAGTACGCTTTCCGGGTCGCGCTGGGTGCGAACAAGATCCAGATCAGGAAGGCGATTGAGGAGCTGTTCAAGGTCAAGGTGGAGAAGGTATGGACGGCGAATGTCAAGGGGAAGCCGCGTCGCGAGCGGCTGAACCAACTCCACGGACAGACGTCGCGCTGGCGCAAGGCCGTCGTGCGACTCGCTCCAGGCGACCGGATCGACGTGATGGGAGGATAGGACCATGCCCCTGAAGAGATACAAGCCAACGTCACCAGGACGGCGTCACGCCGAGCTTCCCGACTACAGCGTGCTCTCGCGTGTCGCCCCCGAGAAGACGCTTCTGGCGCCCAAACCCAAGGGAGGGGGGCGCAACAGCCAGGGCAAGATCACGGTGCGCTGGCGTGGCCAAGGCCACAAGAACCAATACCGACTGGTCGACTTCTCGCGCCACAAGGACGGCATACCCGGGCGCGTCGTGTCGCGAGAATACGATCCGAACCGGTCGTCTTGGATCACGTTGCTTCACTACGCTGATGGGGAGAAGAGGTACATCCTTGCCCCGATCTCTCTTGAAGTGGGAGCGACGGTCGAGTCCGGTGAGACGGCCGAAGTCAGCGTGGGAAACAACCTGCCCCTTCGGCGGATTCCGCTGGGGGCCGTCCTGCACAATTTGGAGCTGACTCCGGGAAGCGGGGGCAAGATCGCCCGTGCGGCAGGGACCTCGGTGAAGCTGATCGGAAAGGAAGGAGACAAAGCACACGTCCGAATGCCGTCCGACGAAGTGCGGATCTTCAGCACGGAGTGTCGGGCGACGATCGGCGAGGTCTCCAACCCCGATCACAAGAACGTCAAGCACGGGAAGGCGGGGCGAGTCCGCCATCTGGGACGCAATCCCAAGGTGCGTGGCGTGGCGATGAACCCGAAGGACCACCCGCACGGGGGAGGAGAAGGACGGGCACGCGTTGGGCGGCCGGAGGTCTCTCCCACCGGGAAGCTGGCCAAGGGTGGGCGGACGCGCAAGAAGAGAAAGCCGAGCACCGCTCTGATTGTCCGCCGGGCTGGGAAGGGCAGGAGGTAGTTCGAGCCATGCCGAGATCAACGAAGAAGGGGCCGTTTGTGCTGGAGAGTCTTCTGGAGAAGGTCCAGAAGGCCAAGCGCGGCGATCTGAAGGAGATCAAGACCTGGTCGCGCGCCTCCATGATCACCCCGGAGATGGTTGGCCTGACCATCAAGGTCCACAACGGGAAGGTGCACGTGCCGGTGTACGTCGTGGAGAACATGGTGGGGCACAAGCTCGGCGAGTTTGCGCCGACGCGGACGTTCCGCGCCCACGGCGGGATGAAGAAGAAGAAGGCGCCGGGCCTGACATAAGGGAGAGAGCATGGAAGCACGAGCCATCACGAGATACGTTCGCCTGTCGCCTCATAGGGGGAGGCTGGTTGCTGACGCCATTCGCGGCAAGGATGTTAGCGAGGCATTGCGCATCGTCTCCCTATCGAGCACGAAAGGGGCGCGTCTGATCCGCAAGACCCTGGAGTCGGCGATCGCCAACGCAGAGAACAACTACGACATTGACGTGGACAGCCTGTTCGTCGCGCGGGCAGCCGTGGACATGGGCAGCTCGCTGCGCCGCCTCAAGCCGCGCGCCATGGGGCGGGCGGACATCATGAGGCGGCCGACCAGCCACATCACGATCGTCGTGAGCGAGAAGAAGGGGGAGTGATGGGACACAAGATCCATCCCATTGGATTCCGGATTGGCGTCAACCGCAAGTGGGTGTCCAATTGGTACAACCCCAAGCTCGCTCCGGAGTACGTGGTCGAGGACAAGAAGATCAGAGATCTGATCAACGGACGCTACCGCGGCGCGGCGATCAGCGAGGTCAATATCGAGCGTTCCAAAGAAGACAGGGTCTCGATCGTGATTCGCTCGGCCCGTCCAGGGATCGTCATCGGCCGTGGCGGTAGTGAGATCGAGAAGCTGCAGGAGGCGGTGGAGGGGCTGACCAAGCGGAAGGTCAAGGTGTCGATCAAGGAAGTCGAGCGGCCCGATCTCGAGGCGACGCTCGTCTCGCAGGACGTGGCGCTGCAGCTGGAGAGCCGCATCGCGGCGGCACGAGCCATCAAGGAAGTCATGCGCCGAGTCATGGGTGCGGGAGCGGAGGGCGTGAAGGTCCGGGTCAGCGGTCGCATTGGGGGCGCGGAAATCGCGCGCTCGATCACCATGATGGAAGGTCGGGTCCCACTTCAGACGATCCGGGCCAACATCGACTACGGCTTCACAGAGGCGCGGACGAAGTACGGAAACATCGGAGTGAAGGCGTGGGTCTTCCGCGGCGAGCACCCCCACGGCTTCCGTGGCGAGGTGAACTGACATGCCGCTTCTTTCTCCCAAAAGGACGAAGTACCGCAAGTTCCACCGTGGCCGGATGACGGGAAAGGCGACGCGCGGGAACGACGTGGAGTTTGGCGAGTACGGGATCCAGTCCCTGGCTCCCGCGTGGGTAACCGCCCGGCAGATCGAATCCTGCCGAACTACGATCTCCCGGCAGACGCATCGAGACGCCAAGGTGTGGATTCGCATCTTCCCCGACAAGTCGTGCACGAAGCATCCGGCAGAAGCACGCATGGGGAAAGGGAAAGGCCCTGTCGATCATTGGGTGGCGGTGGTGAAGCCCGGGACGATCCTGTTTGAGATCTCGGGGATGCCTATCGAGAAGGCGAAGCACCTGCACGCGTTGGTCAGCCAGAAGCTGTCCATTCCCACCCGGTTGAAGAAGAAGACCGTCCTGGGAGGCGAGGAATGAAAGCCGAGCAGTTGCGCGACCTCACGGCCGAGGAGCTGGGGCAGAAAGAGCGGGAGCTGAAGCGAAAGCTCCTCAATCTGCGCTTCCAGAAAGCCACGGGTGAGCTGAACAATGCCGCGGAACTTGAGAAAACTCGCCGGGACGTGGCGCGAGTGATGACGCTCGCTCGGGAGAAGATGCGGGAGGCTCGGGGATGAGGAAGGTGAAGATCGGCCGAGTGGTCAGCGACCGGATGGAGCAGACCATCGTCGTCAGGGTCGAGGAACGGCGTCTCCATCCCTTCTACCGCAAGCACATCAGGCGGCACTTCAAGTTCCACGCACATGACCCGTTGAAGACGGCCTCCATGGGAGACCTGGTGAAGATCGAGGAGGCTCGTCCCTACAGCCGGACGAAGCGTTGGAGACTCGTGGAGATCATCGAGAAAGCGGAGGCGTGACGTGATCCAGATGCAGACGATGCTGCGGGTGGCCGATAACTCCGGGGCGAAGGTGGTGCGCTGTTTCAACGTCCTGGGGCCTTCCCGCCGTCGACGGGGAGAGATCGGGGACATCGTGATCGGCTCGGTGCGCAAGCGCCTGCCCACCAGTGACATCGAGAAGGGGCAGATCGTGAGAGGGGTCATCGTCCGCACCCGCAGCTCGTATCGCCGCAAGGACGGGACGTACATTCGATTCGACGACAACGCGATCGTCCTCATCAACCCGCAGGGAGAGCCGGTGGGGACGCGTGTCTTTGGGCCAGTGGCGCGGGAGCTGCGGGAGAAGAAGATGATGCGGATCATCTCCCTCGCGCCTGAGGTCCTCTGAGGGAAGGAAAATGAGAAAAGTGCGCAAGGGAGACCGAGTCAAGGTGATCTCCGGGAACGACCGGGGCAAGATCGGCAAGGTGCTTGTGGTGTACCCGGAGAAGGACCGAATCATCGTGGAGAACATCCACATGATCACGAAGCACCAGCGGCCGACGCAGGCCCTGCGTGAGCCGGGGATCATCAAGCGTGAGGCGCCGATCCACGTCTCGAACGTACTTCCCGTCTGTCCGGAGTGCGGCGTTCCCACGCGGGTTGGGTTTGCCGTGGTCGAGGGGGAGAAGATGCGGCGCTGCAAGCAGTGCGGGGAGACCTTCCGATGATGCTGCGCGAGAGATTCGAGGCAGAGATCGTGCCCCGCTTGATGAAGGAGCTCGACCTGGAGAACGTCATGCAGGTACCGCGTCTGGAGAAAGTCGTCATCAATATGGGAGTCTCCGACAAGGACAACCCCAAGGTTCTCGAGGGAGCGGTGAAGAACCTGGCGAAGATCGCCGGACAGAGGCCGATCGTGACCAAGGCGCGCAAGTCGATCTCCGACTTTCGCCTCACGGCTGGAGATCCGATCGGCTGCAAAGTGACCTTGCGCCGGGACCGGGCGTACGAGTTCCTCAATAAGCTGTTCAATGCGGTCCTGCCCAGCACCCGGGACTTCCGTGGTCTGTCGGCCGGGGCGTTCGACGGGAGGGGCAACTACACCCTGGGGCTCGCCGAGCAGCTGACCTTCCCGGAGGTCTCCTACAGTGACGTGGCGAAGGTCCAGGGGATGGACATCACCATCGTCACGACGGCGAAGACGGATCAGGAGGGGTACGTCCTCCTCAAGGGGCTGGGGTTCCCGTTCAAGGACTAGGGAGGCGTCATGGCGAAGAAAGCACTGATACTGAAGAGCAAGAAGGAACCGAAGTTTGGGGTCAGGGCGTACCATCGGTGCGGACTGTGCGGGCGCCCACACGCCTTCATCCGAGACTTCGGGATTTGCCGGATCTGCTTCCGCAACCTGGCTCACAAGGGAGAGATCCCTGGCGTGAAGAAGTCGAGCTGGTAGGGAGGAACCGTGACGGTATCAGATCCGATTGCCGACATGCTGACGCGCATACGTAATGCGAGCGAGAAGCTGCACGCGGACGTCGCGATGCCCCACTCCAAGATGAAGGAAGCGATTGCACGCATCCTGGAGGCAGAAGGCTACGTCGACGGCTACGAGGTCGTGCCGAATGATCCTCAGCCCGTGTTGCGCATCAGGCTCAAGTATCAGGGGGAGAGGAGCCGGGCCAAGCGCGCGATCACCGGGATCCGACTGGTGAGCCGGCCGAGCCGGCGCATGTACGCTGGGAAGGACAGGATCCCACGGCCGCTACGAGGTCTGGGAGTGAGCATCGTCTCCACCTCTCAGGGCGTTTTCTCTGGCAACGAGGCTGCCGCTCGTGGCATCGGTGGCGAGGTCCTCTGTGAGGTGTGGTAGGGTGATGGCCCATGTCTAAGATAGGGAAGTTGCCGGTCAAGATCCCCCCCGGGGTCAAGGTCGATGTCGGCGCGGGAGCAATCACGGTCGAGGGGCCGCACGGCCGACTCGTCCAAGCGTACCGGCCCGACATGGTGGAGATCTCCGTTGAGAATGCAAGCGCCGTGGTGAGTCGGCTCAAGGACGGGAAGACGTACCGAGCCTTCCATGGCCTGTACCGCAGCCTGCTCGCCAACATGGTGCACGGGGTGTCGCAACGCTGGGAGAAGGCCCTGGTCATCAAAGGGTTGGGCTACCGGGCGAGAATCCAGGGCCGGACACTGATCCTGGACCTGGGGTACTCCCAGCCGGTTGAGTTCGAGATCCCCGACGGCCTGGAGATCGACGTCCCCAACCCAGCGGAGATCCTCGTCCGCGGCGCGGACAGGCAGAGGGTTGGGCAGGCGGCGGCGAAGATCCGCGCGTTCCGCAAGCCGGAGCCGTACAAGGGCAAGGGCATCCGGTACAAGGACGAGATAGTGCCGCACAAGGCCGGGAAGCTTGGCGGTCAGACGGGCAGCGCAAGCTAGGGGGCGCAAGCGAGATGGCACAGTTCGATCGACAGGCGGAGCGCTCAAAGCGCCATCGCCGAATCCGCAAGAAGGTTCACGGGACGGCAGAGCGGCCGCGTCTGTGCGTCGCAAAGAGCCTTCGTCACATCTATGCTCAGCTTGTGGACGACGAGACGGGGCGAACGCTCGCCGCGGCGTCGACGCTCGACTCAGGGCTGCGCGAGACCATCCGTGGATGCAACGTCCCCGCGGCGGCGAAGGTGGGGGAGCTTCTGAGCGAGCGGGCCAAGGAGCAGGGCATCCAGGCGGTCGTCTTCGACCGGGGTGGCTACCTGTATCACGGAGTGGTTGCCTCTCTGGCCGATGCGTGCCGCAAGGGAGGGCTTGAGTTTTGATCACGCGGGACGAGTTCCAAAACGAGATCATCGACATCCGGCGAGTCAGTAAGGTCACCAAGGGTGGCCGCAACCTGAAGTTCCGCGTGACGATGGTGATCGGCGACGGCAAGGGCCGTGTCGGAGTGGGCTTGGGGAACACGACGGAGATTCCGCGTGCCATTCAGCAGGCGATTCGCGACGCCAAGAAGAACCTGATTGATGTGCGCTTGGACGGAGGGACCATCCCTCACGAAGTGATCGGGAAGTTCAAGGCGGGGAGGGTCCTTCTGAAGCCCGCGTATGCGGGTACCGGGATCATCGCCGGAGGAACGGTCGGAGCGATCTGCCGGCTGGCGGGGATTCGCGATATCCTGTCCAAGTCCTTGGGAACCTCGAACCCGCTCACCCTTTCGCGAGCGGCGATCGTCGGTCTCTCCCAGTTGCGCACCCGCCATGAGGTAGAGACCCTGCGCGGGCGAAGCACGGGGCGCGAGGAGGTTCGCGATGCGACCTGAGGACCTTCGTCCAACGCCAGGAAGCGCACACCGGCGGAAGCGGGTGGGGCGCGGTCATGGGTCGGGGCACGGCGGGCACGAGAGCGGCCGCGGGACCAAGGGCCAGAACTCCCGCACCGGCGGCGGGGTACGTCCGGGCTATGAAGGAGGGCAGACCCCCGTCTGGCAGAGATTCCCCAAGCGGGGATTCCACAACTTCACGCGAGTCGAGTATGTGTGCGTGAACGTGGATACGCTAGAGACTCGCTTCTCGCGGGCTGACGAGGTGACGCTCGAGCGGCTCCGGGAGCTGGATGTGATCAAGGGGAGGATCCCGCACCTCAAGATCCTCGGACGGGGCGAATTGACGAAGCCCCTGACGGTGCGGGCGCAGCATTTCACGCGCGAGGCAAAGCGCAAGATTGAAGAGGCCGGCGGCCGCGCCGAGGTGGTGTAGCGATGTGGGAGAAGATCACGCAGCTGTTCCGGGTCCCGGAACTCCGCAAGAGGATCCTGTTCACCCTGGGCGCGATCATCGTCTTCCGTCTCGGCACGCACATCCCGGTCCCGGGCGTCGACCCTGCAGCCCTGAAGAACTTCTTCTCTGGCGGCCAGAGCGGCGGAATACTGGACTTCCTCAACATGTTCACCGGCGGCGCGCTGCAGCGCTTCTCCCTGTTCGCTTTGGGCGTGACCCCCTACATCAACGCGTCGATCATCTTCAGCCTACTGACCGCGGTGGTTCCCAAGCTCAAGGAGATGCAGGAGCAGGGACGTGAGGGACGGCGGAAGATCACAGCCTACACGCGCTGGGCGACTCTCGGCCTGGCAGTCATCCAGGCCGGGACGATCAGCGCGCTCGTCATCTCGTGGGGCCTGACCAAGGGCGGCATCTGGTTCTACATCGTGTCCATCGTCTCTCTGACCACCGGGACCCTGTTCTTGATGTGGCTGGGCGAGCGCATGACGGAGAACGGGATCGGAAACGGAATCAGCATGCTGATCATGATCGGTATCCTCTCCCGCTTCCCCTCTCAGTTGCAGGCGATGTTCAACTCCATCTCCGCCGGATCCGTGAGTCCAATCTGGGCCATCGTCTTCGTCGGCATGCTCGTGGTGGTGATCGCCGCGATGACCATGGTTCAGCAGGGACAACGGAAGATCCTGATCCAGTACGCGAAGCGGACGTCGGGACGCCGCACCTACGGCGGCCACACGTCGCACCTGCCGATCCGCGTCAACCAAGGCGGAGTCATCCCGATCATCTTCGCCTCGGCCCTCCTGACGCTGCCGATCACCTTGACGCAGTGGCTTCCCGCGCTGCAAGGGATCTACGCCTACATCAAAGAGGGAAGCCTGGCCTACATCATGGCCTACGTCCTGTTGATCTTCTTCTTCACGTTCTTCTACAGCTCGATCGTCTTTGATCCGGAGGACGTAGCGAAGAACGTGCGCGAGGCGGGTGGGTTCGTCCCCGGCGTTCGCCCTGGGAAGCCGACCTCAGAGTACATCTCGGGCGTCCTGAACCGCATCCTCCTCTTGGGAGCGGTCTTTCTCGCAGCGATTGCCGTGCTTCCCTACCTTCTGTCTGCGGCGAGCGGGCTGACCTCCATGTTCTTCATCGGAGGGACGTCGCTTCTGATCGTGGTTGGAGTCGGGATCGACACGCTCATGCAGATCGAGGCCCACCTGGTTATGCGGCATTACGAGAGCCTCACCAAAGCGGGAGGGCTGCTGGGAAGGAGGCGCTGATGCCGTCGCGGCGGATCGTCCTCCTGGGACCCCCAGGCGCGGGGAAAGGCACGCAAGCGAAGCTGATCGCCGAGAAGACGGGCCTCCTCCATCTGTCGACGGGCGATGTCCTGCGCGACGAAGTGGCGCGGGGGACCGGACTTGGCAGGAAGGCTAAGGAATACATGGATCGGGGAGACCTGGTTCCCGATCGGCTAGTGATCGACATGGTCAGCGGAAGGATCGCCGCCGTAGGCGGTTTCATCCTGGACGGGTTTCCCCGGACCGTCCCTCAGGCGGAAGCACTCGCGGCTACCACGGCGGTCGAGCTGGCGATCAACATCACGCTTGGGAAAGACGAGGTCGTTCGCCGCCTGTCCGCGCGTCGCGTGTGCCGCAGGTGTGGGAGGATTCACAACTTGTTGTTCGACCGCCCCGAGGACCCGTCTGTCTGCAGCAGCTGTGGAGGCGAGCTCTTCCAGCGGGACGACGACAGGGCGGAGGTCATCGAGAACCGCTACGATGTGTACACCGTAGCCACCGCGCCTCTCGTTGACTTCTATCGACGACGAGGGGTCCTGCGCGAGGTCGACGGATCGATCGGCAGGGACGGTCTGTGCGCCCGCATCCTGGAGCTCGTCAGCGCATGATTCCCCTTAAGAGCCCGTCAGAGATCAAGACGCTGAGGGAAAACGGCAAGAGATTGGCTTGGGTTCTCCAAGCCCTGTGTGAGAAGATCGTTCCGGAGGTAGACACGGCATCTCTGGACCAGATCGCCGAGGGGTTGATCCGCGCGGCGGGTGCAGAACCTGCGTTCAAGGGCTACCGGGGATATCCTGCGTCCATCTGCGCTTCCATCAACAACGAGGTCGTGCATGGCATCCCATCGCCAAGACGCCGTGTCCACGAGGGGGACATCCTGTCCATCGACATTGGCCTATTGCGAGACGGGTGGTATGCGGACGCGGCAACGACCGTCCCGGTCGGAGCGGTCAGCGACGTGGCGCGACATCTTCTGCGAGTGACTGAGGAAGGGTTGTGGCAGGGGATCGAACGCGCTACAATCGGGTCTCGCCTGTCCGACGTCTCGAACGCGATCGGCTCCTATGTCGAGAGCGAGGGGCTGTACGTCGTGACGGAGTACGTGGGACACGGGATAGGGAGACAGCTACACGAGGATCCCCAGATTCCGAACTACGGTGAGCCGGGGCGTGGTCCCCGGCTGCAGCTTGGAATGGTCCTAGCGATTGAACCGATGGTCAAGACCGATCCTGAGCCGACGCGGGTGTTGAACGACGAGTGGACGGTCGTGACGGGAAACGGAGGACTGGCAGCTCATTTCGAGCATACGATTGCCTTGACGGAGACGGGTGCCGACGTGTTGACGCAAGGAGGTGACAGAAGACGCAGTGGCTAGACCCGGCGAACACGGCCAGAAGAAGGCGGAGGTCATCCGCCAGCGAGGCGAGGTCATCGAGAGCCTTCCCAACTCGATGTTCCGCGTAAAGTTCGCCAACGATCATGTTGTCCTGTGCCACATCTCCGGTCGGATCCGTAAGAACTACATTCGTATCCTGACGGGAGACCGTGTGATCGTGGAGTTCTCTCCTTACGATCTGACACAGGGCCGCATCGTGTACCGGGAGAGCTGACCACGCGTCGAACGACCATGAAAGTGAGAAGTTCTGCGAAGAAGATCTGTCCGAAGTGCAAGGTCATCCGGCGAGAGGGACGACTGATGATCATTTGCCGGAATCCCAAGCACAAGCAGCGGCAGGGCTAAGGGGAGGGGTATGGCGCGCATAGCGGGCGTAAACCTACCGAACGACAAGCGGGTCGAGATCGCGCTGACCTACATCTACGGGATCGGGCGGCCGCGGGCGGTGGAGATCGTCGAGAAGACTGGGGTCTCCCCGGACGTGCGGGTCAAGGACCTGACTGAGCAGGAGGTCGCGATCCTCCGGCGCGAGGTCGAGCAGAACGTGGTGGAGGGTGACCTCCGCCGGCAGGTCTACGCCAGCATTCAACGGCTCAAGGACATCAACGCTTACCGGGGGATCCGCCACAAGAAGCGACTCCCAGTGCGAGGTCAGCGGACGCGCTCCAACGCGCGCACCTGGAAGGGACCACGGGCCGCCAAGGCCGGGAAGAAGAGGTAGGGATGGCGAAGAACATCAAGCTGGAACGGGCGTGCGTTCACATTCACGCCACGTTCAACAACACGATCATCACGGTGACGGACTTGACCGGCAACCCGATCACCTGGAAGAGCCCCGGGGCGGTGGGATACAAGGGGTCACGCAAGGGAACTCCGTACGCCGCACAAGTCGCAGCCGAATCGCTTACGCGCGAGATGAAGGACTACGGGATCCGCTCTGTCACGGTGACAGTGAATGGGACTGGGTCCGGGCGGCAATCAGTCATCCAGACGATCAAGGGATCAGGGATCCGGGTCGATGAGGTCAAGAACGTCACCCCGGTCGCCCACAGCAGCACGAAGGGGACACGATAATGGGAAGAGAGACGGGCCCGAAGTGCCGACAGTGTCGTAGAGAAGGGACGAAGCTCTTTCTGAAGGGAGAGCGCTGCTACACGCCAAGCTGTGGGGTGTCGCGACGCAACTCCCCTCCGGGAGAGCGGGCCAAGAAGCACCGGCCGCGACGAAGTCAGTACCTGCTTCACCTGCGCGAGAAGCAGAAGGCGCGCCGTATCTACGGACTCGGGGAGCGGCAGTTCCGCACCTACGTGGAGCATGCGAAGCAGAAGAAGGGCGCGACCGGCGAGGCACTGCTGACTACGTTGGAGCGGCGCCTCGACAACATGGTGTACCGAGTCGGATTCGCGTCGTCCCGAGCGCAAGCCCGCCAGCTGATCGTGCATGGCCACTTCCAGCTGAACGGCCGGTCGGTCAACGTGCCGTCGATCCTGTTGCAGGAGGGCGACACGGTGGCAGTGAAGGAAGGCCGACGCGGGCGCGTCAAGGGAATCCTGGAGGCGAACAAGGACCGCGAAGCGCCAAGCTGGCTGGAGAAGAACGCAGAGCAAGCCAGGTTCCAGGTGATCGCCGCTCCCAGGCTTGAGGAGACAGGCCACGCCATCGCCGCGAACTTGATCGTTGAGTTCTACTCGCGCTAGGAGGGTGACGTGGACGAGCTCGTCTTCCCGCAGGAGATACGAGTCGAGGAGCTGACGGCGACGTACGGCAAGATCATCATTGAGCCGTTGGAAAGAGGTTTCGCCACGACGTTGGGTAACAGCTTGCGGCGAGTCCTTCTCTCGTCGATCCCCGGAGCCGCCGTTGTTCGGGTGAACTTTGCCGGGAAGTATCACGAATACGACACAATCGAGGGTGTCAAGGAAGACGTCCTGGAGATCATCCTCAACCTGAAGTCCCTGGCCCTGCGTCTGCACGGCGACGAGCTGAAGCGCCTCACCCTGGAGGTGAGCGGTCCGCGCGACGTGCGGGCGGAGGACATCTCCCTTCCTCCCGGAGTGGAGATCATCAACCCGGACATGCACATCGCCACGCTCAATTCCAAGGGCAGTCTGGAAATGGAGATGGAAGTGGAGACGGGCTACGGATACCGGCCAGCGGAGATGAACAAGCTGGAGAACTCCCCCCTCTCCGTGATTCCGATGGACTCCGACTTCTCACCCGTGAAGCAGGCGAATCTGATCGTTGAGGAGACGCGCGTGGGGGGAAGGACCGGGTATGAGCGACTGACCCTCGACCTGTCGACGGACGGCGGCATCAAGCCGGAGGAGGCGCTCTCCGAGGCCGCGCGGATCTTGGAGCGGCATCTCGCTCTGTTCCGCGGTTTCGCGGAGCACCCATTCGGGCTGGCCGCTGAGGCAGGCACGGGCGAGGAGGAGAGCACTCTGGCTATCCCCCTCTCCGAATTGAACATCGACCAGCGTGCGTGCAACCTCCTCCAGGAGGCGGAGATCATCACGCTGGGGGATCTGCTCGCGCGTCCGCGTGAGGAGCTCTTGGATATCCATGGCTTCGGCGCCAAAACCCTGAGCAAGGTGGAAGACCGGCTGAGGGAGCTCGGCTACTCGCTGAAGGGAGAAGGTGAGGTCCGCAATGAGGCATAGACGCGACATCGAGAGGCTGGGCATGGTCAAAGGCCAGCGCGATAGCACGCTGGCCAACGTGACGAAGGGACTGATCCTAAACAGCAGAGTGGACACGACCCTGGATCGCGCCAAGGCCGGGCAGCGGTACGCGGAGCGGGTGATCACTTTGGCTCGGCGCGGGGATTTGCACGCGCGACGAATCGTCTTTTCCCGCCTCCAGGACAAGGCGGTCGTCGACAGGTTGTTCGACGAGATTGGTCCGAAATACAAAGACCGCTTGGGTGGATACACCCGCGTGGTGAAGCTGGGGCCGCGACGGGGAGACGGCGCAGAGCAGGCCCGCCTGATGCTGGTCTAGTTCCCGAACCGCCCTAGCGGGGCCAGAGAGTTCCCCTGTTGTGGCGATCCCCCAGGCGCTCCAGCATGTCGGCGGTCATCGATTTCAGGTCGAAAGTTGGCAGCCATCCCCATTCCTCACGCGCCGCGCGGTCGTCGATCGATCGTGGCCAGGAATCGGCGATCCCCTGTCGCGAGTCTGGACGGTACTCGCACACGAACTGGGGGATGTGCTTGGCGATCTGGGCTGCCAGTTCCCGGGCGGAAAAGCTCATCGCCGCCAGGTTGAAATCGCAGTGGTGGCGGAGGCGCTCGCGATCAGCGTCCATCAGGTCAAGCGTTGCCTTGATGCAATCTGGCATGTACATCATCGGCAGGACCGTGTCGTCGCGAACGAAGCAGGTGTAGCGCCCGTGCTCGATCGCCGCGTAGAAGATCTCCACGGCGTAGTCGGTCGTTCCCCCTCCAGGCGGGGTGACGCTGGAGATGATCCCGGGGTAGCGCAGGCCGCGAACGTCCAGGCCGTAGCGCCGCGCGTAGTAGTCGCCGAGCAGCTCGCCTGCCACCTTGGTGACGCCGTAGATCGTCGTGGGGCGGAGGATCGTCTCTTGGGGCGTCCGATCCCGTGGAGTGTCCGGCCCAAACGCGGCGATCGAGCTGGGGACGAAGACCTGCCGCAACTTCCTTTCTCGGGCGACCTCGAGGACGTTGTACAGGCCGCCCATGTTGACGCTCCACGCGAGTCCCGGGTTCTTCTCGCTGGCCGCGGAGAGGATCGCTCCCAGGTGATAGATGGTGTCGATCGCGTAGTGATCGACCACGCGCTCCAGATCGGAGCGGTTTGTGACGTCAACCGTCTCGAAGGGGCCCGACTCCCTAAGCTGTGCACTCGGTTGAGTTCGGTGGCCCGCAGCCACCACGTTCTTCGCGCCGTGGCGCTCGCGTAGCGCTGGGGTTAGTTCCGACCCGATCTGCCCCACCGCTCCCGTCACCAGGATCCTCCGACCTGATTCAGTCAACGTTTTCCCCCTTTCTGGCTTGCCCGCGATTGTACGAAAGGCGAGCCCTCGGCACAAAGAGGAGTGCGCCGCGGGCACGCGGCGGCTTCCGTTTCGCCGCAGGTGGCGAAAGGGTACAATTCGCGCCAATCCCGGTAGGAGGCGTCCAGGGCGCGGCGCCGTGAGGAAGAGGAGGACTGGATGGGCAAGTACGACTTCATTGACCAGGCACTTCAGGGGCTGAAGGACCAGGGGCTCTACAACACGATTCGCACCATTGGCAGCTCGGTCGGCGCGTGGGTCATCGTCGACGGGAAGCGGGTTCTCAACATGTGCTCCAACAACTACCTAGGCTTCGCCAACGACCCGCGTCTGTGCACGGCGGCCAAGGACGCCATCGACCAGTACGGGGTAGGCCCGGGAGCCGTCCGCTCGATCGCGGGGACCATGACCCTGCACCTTGAGCTTGAGAAGAAGCTGGCGCACTTCAAGGGCGCGGAGGCGGCTCTCTCCGTGCAGTCCGGCCTCAACACGAACCTGGCGACGATCCCGCTTCTCATGGGAGCCGAGGACGTCATCTTCACGGACGAGTTGAACCACGCCTCGATCATCGACGGCTGCCGCCTGACGAAAGCGAAGCGCGTGATCTTCCCTCATCGAGACGTGGAGGGCCTCCGCCGACTGCTCGAGGAGCACAAGGCCGTGGCCAAGAAGCTGATCGTCACGGACGGTGTCTTCTCCATGGACGGCGACCTGGCTCCGCTTCCGGACATCGTGAAGGCGGCCGAGGACTACGGGGCCTTGGTCATGGTCGACGACGCGCACGGGGAGGGCGTCCTGGGAAGCCATGGCCGCGGGATCGTCGACCATTTCAAGCTGCATGGCCGGGTGGACATTGAAGCCGGGACGATGTCCAAGGCCTTTGGCGTGATGGGAGGCTACGTCGCTGGGAGTGCCAAGATCGTCGAGTACCTGCGTCAGCAGGCGCGACCGTTCCTTTTCTCTTCCGCGGCCACCCCGCCCGACGTGGCGGCGTGCATTGCGGCGATCGACATCCTGGAAGAGTCGGACGAGCCGGTGCGGCGTCTGTGGGAGAACGCCTCCTTCTTCAAGGAAGAGATGAAGCGCCTCGGATTCGACACCGGGAAGAGCGAGACCCCGATCACGCCCGTGATGCTGGGCGAGGCGAAGATGGCCTGGGCATTCTCCAAGCGCCTCTTCGAAGAGGGGGTCTTTGCGACCGCGATCGCCTTCCCCACAGTCCCGCGCGGCAAGGCACGCATCCGTGTGATGATGTCGGCGGCGCACGCCAGGAAGGACCTGGAGTTCGCTCTGGATCGTTTCGTCAGGGTCGGTAGAGAGTTGGGGGCGATCGGAGCGTGAGGAAGGAGGTGCTCCAGCCTGCGGGAACGCGTGCCATCGGCCCGTACTCCCCGGGGGTCGTCGCCGGATCGCTTCTGTTCACGTCGGGGCAGATCCCGCTTCGTCCCTCGGGCGAGCTGGTGGATGGAGACATCCGGGCCGCCACGCGCCAATGCCTGGAGAACGTTCGTGCCGTCCTGCGCGCCGGGGGGGCGGATCTGGAGAACGTCGTCAAGGTCACGGTATTCCTAGTCAATCTAGGTGACTTCGCGGCGATGAATGAGGTCTACAGCGAGTTCTTCCCTGACCTGCCTCCCGCCCGCACCTGCGTCCAGGTCGGGGCTCTGCCAAGAGGGGCGCGCGTGGAGATCGAGGCGGTCGCTCTCCTGTGACCGTCGAGCGCCCCGGCCCCGGCGCGGGCGTGAGATTCTTCGACGCGCACTGCGACACCGTGATGAAGGTCATGGATGGCTCGCATGACTTTCACAGCGGAGTAGGGGCCGGACACGTCTCAGTGCCCGGGCTCGTGGCGAGCGGCTTCTGCGCCCAGGTCTTCGCTTGCTTCGTTCTTGCGGAACGGTGTCCCGGGACGGAGCGCGCGACGGCGGAGGGCGTCATCGACTCGATTTGCCGGATCATCGGCGAGGCCAGCGGAGCGATGGCGCTTGCCCTCACTGGCACAGACGTTCGCGCGGCGTGCGCTGGGGGACCGATCGCCGGGCTGATCGCTCTCGAAGGAGCCGATCCCCTGGAGGGCAAAGCGGAGTCGTTTTCCCACTTCCACCGTCTGGGTGTGCGGGACCTGATCCTTGCCTGGAAGGACAATCCCTTCTCGGGAAGCGCCTTTGGGACGAATGCCCCTCTCACACTGGAGGGGGAGGCCCTCGTCCTGCAGGCCGAAGAACTCGGGACGATGATCGATGTCTCCCATCTCTCCGATCGAGCGTTCGCTGACGTCTGTCGTATCGTTCGCAAGCCATTCATTGCCAGCCACTCCAACTGCCGTGCCCTGTGTCCCAGCGTCCGCAACCTGACTGACCCCATGATCCGCCAGCTCGCCGAGCGCGGAGGAGTCATGGGCATCAATCTGGTCCCTGGTTTTCTGGACCCAGAGCGCGCTCGGCAAGAGGCGCTCTATGGCCAGGAGTTGGTGGCGAAGGGACAGACCGGCCCGACCGCAGCAGGCCTGCGCCGTGATTTCGTCGCTCGCCTTCCGCGAGTCTCCCTGGCCTGGGCGGGGCGACATGTCCGCCACGCCATCCAGGTTGGCGGCGAAGATTGTGTCGGCCTCGGCGCGGATCTCGACGGCACGGACACCCTGCCCATGGGGATGGATGGAGTCAAGGACTATCCCGCGTTGGCCGACATGCTCCTCAAGGCTGGGCTGACACCGCGGCAGTTGGAGAAGGTCGCCTGGCGCAACCTGGAGCGTGTCTTCTGCGACGTTCTGCCCGGCTAGTGGCGATTGCCCTGCCACAGGGCGAAGAGTCGGCCCAGGGCGTCTCCGTAGCGCCGGTCGAGGACGTCCGGATCGGTCGACTCGGGCTCGTTTTGCAGGGTGACGTAGGGGACACGCAGCCCGTCAAGGTCGAGGAATCCTTGGGATCCCGAAGCGAGCTTCGGCCAATCATCGCGCGCGTAGGTCCGGATCATCTCGTCGTCGGGAACGGAATGCGTGAGGATCCCATTGGCTCTTGCTGCATTGTAGCGCGCGAGGTTCCTCCGCAGGGATTCCTCGAACGTCACGGAGACGTACAGGATGGCGGACTGCGCCAAAAGGTCTGGCGGCAGTCCTCGCAGGGCGTCCGCATAGGCGGATTCTCCGCCGCGCGAGAACTCGAGAATGACGGTCTCTCGTGACGGAGCCCCACGGGTGGAAGGATGCCTCTTTGCCCGCTCGCCTATCCTTGCGATGAGAAACGGCCAGATGGCATCGTTTGAGACGACGTAGTTGCCGTCGGCGCGGCGGGAGTAGCGGCGACCGTGGCCGAGACGCTCCCACAGATCGTCTTCCTCGAACTTCTCCCACAGGAGCGGGAAATCGTCGACCACCCGGAGCCGGCCGATGTGATGGCGGGCCGCCCGGCGTTCGCCCGGACACTTCTGCATGAAGTCGATGAACTCGCTCTTGCCGCTCGCGGGCCGGCCCAGGAGAAGGAGGAGGTCAAGGATCGGAGGGAGGGATGGTCCGGGCGCCGTGTACGTCAGGTCGAGAGCGAGTTCGAGGTCGGCCAGGACCTCGGATGCGGGGCGATCGGCGTCGACAGGGAGCAGGCAGCTCTTGTTCTCCACGTGCCAAGCAAGGAGGTGCGCGCTCATCTTCTCCAGGACGTCGCGTCCCACCTGGAAAGTCGGGGTGCCCCGCTCCCGTTGGCGGAGTAGCGAGACCTCGATCGGAGCCTCCAGGCGTAGGTAGAGGTCCGGGCGGGGAAGCGCGTCTCTCATACGCGCGTAGGCCGACACGAACGTCCGATCTCCCAGAGCGAGGGAATAGGCGAGATGGACGCCGAGATGGGATTCCTCGAGGCAGAGCGCTCCTCGCGCGAGCGCCTCCTCGATCGCCTCGCGGCGGTGCGGAAGCTCTCTCAGGATCGCCTTGGTGAGACGTGCCCGCTGGCGGAAGACGTCGATCCGTTCCCGGATGGCCACCTGCTTCACGATCTCAGGGAGGACGGCCACCTGCTGGGGGTAGAAACGGGATAAGATGTCCAAGGCTTCGCTCTTGCCGGTCGCGGGAAGTCCCTCGAGCACGACGTGTCTCATGACTCCTCCTTCGCCCCATTCTACCGGGTGTCGGGCGCGTCTCCTTGCCGGGCGTCTCTTCTCTTGGGGCGTTGTTTTGTGGGGTGAAGCGAGCCTCTGTATAATGAGCCCCCTCATGAAGGGCCATTCGGAATTGAAGAAGCTGATCATTGTCGAATCCCCCACCAAGGCACGCACCATTGGTCAGTACTTGGGGAAAGATTACGCTGTGCTTTCCTCGCAGGGGCATGTGCGGGATCTGCCGAAGAACGGCCTGGGGGTGGACATCGACAAGGGCTTCGAGCCCGAGTTCGAGACGAAGCGCAGCAAGCAGATCACGGCGCTCCGGACGGCGGCGAAAGGGGCGCAGACCGTCTACCTGGCAACAGACCACGACCGCGAGGGGGAGGCGATCGCCTACGATCTGTACACGATCCTGAAGCGGGTCGTTCCGAACAAGGAAGCCTTCTCGCGGCCTGTGTTCAATGAGATCACCCGGCCGGTGATCCTAGAAGCTCTTGCGCATCCTGCGCAGATCGACCTGAATAAGGTTGAGGCGCAACGGACGCGGCGGATCCTCGATCGGCTGGTGGGGTATCTCGTCAGTCCTCTGGTCTCGAAAACCCTGGCGGGAAACCGTTTCGAAGGACTGTCGGCCGGACGGGTGCAGTCCGTCGCGCTGCGCTTCCTGTGCGATCGTGAGATGGAGATCGCTCGCTTCGTCCCGGAGGAATACTGGGAGATCGAGACCCATCTCCGCGACGGGGCGCCGTTCGTCGCGGGTCTGACGAAGAGGGAGGGCCAGAAGCTCGTCGTTCACAGTCGGTCGGAAAGCGACCAGATCCTCGCAGAGCTGCGGGGAGAGACGATCCGCGTGGACTCGATCAGCGAGAAGGAACGGCTGCGACACCCGTCGGCCCCCTTCATCACAAGTTCTCTTCAGCAGACGGCTTCGTCGGCGTTAGGATTCTCCCCCAAGCGCACCATGAAGGTCGCTCAGGAGCTGTACGAAGGCGTCAGCCTGGCCGAAGGAGACGTGGGCCTCATCACCTACATGCGTACCGATTCCGTCCGTGTGGCGGACGCGGCGGTGGAGGCAGCTCGCCAGCTTGTAGAGGAGCGGTACGGCAGGGAGTTCCTTTCCAAGGATGTACGGCGTTACAAGAACCAGAAACGCTCCCAGGATGCCCACGAGGCGATCCGGCCGACCGACGTCGGAGCCGCTCCCGAAGCCGTCGCTCGGTACCTGACGGCGGACCAGCGCAAGCTCTACGACCTCATCTACAAGCGGTTTCTCGCGACCCAGATGGCTCCTGCGGTGTACCGCCAGAGGAAGGTCGCTCTCTCAGCCGGCCGCTACACCCTCGAGGTGGCCGGGAGCACTCTCACTTCGGCCGGGTACCTCGTCCTCTTCCCCGAAGAGTCAGGAAAGGATGACGTCCCATCCTGGCTCAAGGAAGGTGAGATCGTCACACTCGAGGATGTGACGGCTGCGCAAAAGTTCACGGAGCCCCCTCGCCGCTACAGCGAAGCGGGCCTGGTGAACCTGTTGGAGAAGCAGGGGATCGGCAGACCGAGCACGTATGCCTCGATCATCGGAGTCATCCAGGAGCGGGGGTACGCGATCAAAGAGGGGGGAAGTCTGCGCCCGACCCTTCTGGGTCAGGTGGTCGTCGACTTCCTGCGACGGCACGTCTCCGAGACCGTGGAAACGGAGTTCACGGCGCGGATGGAAGAGAACCTGGACCGGATCGAGGAGGGCGAGGTTACCCGGCTTGACGTGCTCACTCAGTTCTACGGACCATTCTCCGAGCGGTTGAGCGCGCTGGACGCCTTCATCGGGAACGGAAAGGATCGGCCCTTCCGCGTGCTCACGGATGTCTCCTGCGACAAGTGCGGGGCGCCCATGGAGTTGCGCTTCTGGAAAGGGTCGCACTTCCTGGGGTGTTCGGCCTATCCGGCCTGTCGCAACACGCGCAACCTCGGCCCGGATGTTGCCTTCCGTTACGACGGGGAGACGCTCTTCGTCCGCCAGGGCCTGGAGAAGGAGGCGGCGACCTCACGTGCCGAGATAGCCTGCGTGCATTGCGGGAGCTCCATGCAGCTGCGGGACGGCCGCTACGGCCGCTACTACCGCTGCACGAACCTGGAGTGTGGCAAGACGGCGTCGGTGTCGAGCGGAGTCGCCTGCCCGGTTTGTGGTGAGGGGGAGCTCGTCGAGAAGTACTCGCAGAAGCGTCGCCGGACCTTCTACAGCTGCAGCCGATATCCGGCATGCCGTTTCGCTACGAGTGAGCGGCCGCTCAGGCTCTGCCCAGCGTGTGGAAGCGGCGTCCTCTTCGAGAAGCAAGGCGACCTGCGTTGCACGAACAAGGCATGTTCGTATCGCGAGTCGGCGGAAGAAGCGGCGGCTACGCCTCCTCAGACAGAAGCCTGAACCATTCTAGGCGCTGCTTGAGGTCTGTGTCCTGAAGCTTCGCCAGTGCCTCCTTCTGGATCTGCCTGACCCGCTCCCGGCTGATGCCGAACTCCACCCCGACCTCATCCAGAGTCCGCGGCTGGTAGTCATTCAGTCCGTAGCGCAGCTCAAGGATCCGGCGCTCGCGGTCCGTGAGCCGCTCGTCCAACGCTCGCTCCAGCTCCTGCACGAGCAGATGCTCGAACGTCTCCCGCTCGGGGGAGTCAACCGTTCGGTCCTCGATGAAGTCTCCCAGCACCGAGCCGTCGTCCTCGTAGCCGATCGGCATGTCCAGTGAGGTCATGCTCTGCGCGGTCTTCTTGGCCTTGATGATGTTCTCGGCCGTGGTATCGAGCTCGTCGGCGAGATTCTCCGACGTCGGCAGCTCTCCGTGCTCCTTGAGATGGTTCCGCTCCACTTGGTAGATCTTGCGAATCAGCTCGTTGATGTGAGTGGGCACGCGGATCGTCCGCGATCGATTGGTGATCGCCCGCAGGATCGCCTGTCGGATCCACCAGGTAGCGTAGGTCGAGAACTTATATCCCTTCTTGTAGTCGAACTTCTCAATGGCCTTCATCAGGCCAAGATTCCCTTCCTGGATGAGATCAAGAAAGGGTAGGCCGCAGCCGCGGTACTTCTTGGCAATGGAGACGACCAAACGCAGGTTGGCCTCGGCCAGCTCCTCGCGCGCGCGCTTGTCTCCGGCCTCGATTCTCTTAGAGAGACGGACCTCGTCTTCTCGCGTGAGCAGTGGAACCCGACTTATCTCCCCGAAGTAGGTCCGGAGAGGGTTGTCAGAGCGGACGGGCTCCTCTGGCTCCTCGTGATCATCGTCCGGGACGTTGCTCAGGTTCTCTCTCAGATTGACTGTCGCTTTGGGCACGGCCATCGTCTCCTTGTGTCTCCAGGCGTCGTCGCAGGAGCTGAGACCCACATTGGGGAACATGCAGACAGAATCGGGTAGCCCGGCGGCCCCCGATTCGCACTCACTCCGGTCTCGCTCGTCTATACTCTGCCTCGTGGCGCCAGACCGCGCCACCTTCCCTCAGTCTCTGAGCCCACTATAGCACAAAAGGGATCTGCTGTGAAGTCCTCGGCGGGACGGCGTGTTCACCGCCCAGTCGCGCTTTCCGTCGGGACATCGTCACGCACCTTCCCGGCATGTGCAGCGGGGATTTGGGCTCTGGCCTAGCGTGCATGGTGAGGACTACGTGCGCGGGTAGTAGACAAGCAGCGCCGCAACGCCCAGGCCGACGAGGACCCACAGGTAGTACGCGTCAGGCCCCGCCGGAGACGGTCGAATCGGTCCCAGGGCGAGGGTCGTCCCAAGGCACAACTCAGGACTGAGGATCCACCGCGCCGGCAGCTTGTCGAGGGAGCGTGCTTCGAGAGAGACCGCAACGGAGTCCGTCAACCAGAACTGCACACCACACATGACGTTCATGAGAGGCGTCCAGAGCCACGCGTCTCCGATCCGCTTCCACTCCAGGGACAATCCGCCGCCTCCATACAGGACGGCCGGGCCAAGCCACGCCTTGACGAGGAGAATGGCATCCGCCTCGTACCGGTTGGGAAAGTCTGCTGGGTAAGTGCCCACGGTGAGACGAAGCGCCATGTTCACGTCCACTCCGAGCTCTCCGGTAAGGAAGGAGAAGGAGTCCTGCCAGGCCACAGGAAGGGCCACAGGGACTCCGACCCCGAACCCTATGGCCGCCGCGCCGCGCCCCGATGCTCCCAACAGGAGGAGCATGGACGTCACGCCAAGCACCAATGCGGCTCCTCGCACCCGTCTCCCGATCTTCACAGCATCCCTCCGGGTCCATACTACCTGGAGACGACAGAGGAGGTAGGTCGATCGGCCCCCTGCCAGGGGAGGCTTGTCCCTTCCGCCGCTCCGAGAAGACGGAAACGGAGACCTTGTCCTCTGGGCTCTGCCGCTCGTCGCGCGATGGCCGAGGTTCTCTGCCCTGTCCGGACGATGGATGCGTCACCCCCTCAATGAGTACGGGGGGAAAAGAACGGTATCGCGACACATACGTGGGGACAGCCATAGTATGATACACATATAACTACTATTGACAGCTGCCGCTGTTATCCTATAAGATGTAACGGAATACTCGGCCTTGGAATCGGGGCAAGGCTCTGAAAAAGGTAAACCTGCCGTAAGACAGGGGCACAAAGCTGCGGGTCGAAAGCGACCGCCGGGCTGCCAGAGCGAGGGGAAGAGCTTTGGTTTCGCTCGGCGCGGTCATCGGGATTGAATGGGGCTCTTCGCGCAAGCGGAGAGCCCCTTTGTTTGTGGGGAGACCATGCTGCCGACGGAAGTCGAGTACGAGGAGCTGCGGGCAGAGTACCCCGAGCGCGACGCGCGCGGGATCCCCATGTATGTCAGGGAGCGCCCCGAGACGGCTCTCGCCGAGCCGCGCGTACGGCTACGGCAACACGGGCATGCGCGACGGCTAGGAGAGATTCTCCTAGAGATGAATGCGATCGACCGGAACACGTTGACCCGACCTCTGGCCGAGCAGGCTGCAGGTGGCGCCGGTCTTCTGCTGGGGGAGATCCTCGTCCGACGCGGATGGGTGAATTCGGACGCAATTGGAAGAGGTGTGGAAAGACAGGCGGCGGGGCTATCGTAGACAAGGAGGGCGGAATGGCGAGACGACTGGTGGGTGGGATTCTCTTGGCGGTGGGGTGCTTGCTCACGTTGAATGCAGGCGCACTTGGGAGCTCGGTCGACTATCCGAACCAGACTCTGGCGGGCGGCTATGCCGCTGGCCACTTCGGCGACGTGTGGGACCTCACGAAGGCTGACTTGGTTATCCTGGTCAAGGTGGACATGACTGGGATGATCGACGAGCTCGGGAGCGGTGCCCACGCATGGTCTGAGATCGGGGTGCATGACCTGACGGGCGGGGACTTCAACCCGAATGGCAAAGGCGTGTGGCTTGCTACAGACTACAACTACGCGGTCAACGGTCTTGTGCCGAACCCGGGGAGTGCCGACCTCGACGACAAGTTCATCCTTCAGAAGACAAGTGGACACGGCGAGGGAGACTACAGCCTCCCGTCCACTCCACCCGCTCCTGGCAACAACTATGGCGTGTGGTTCGACCGAGACGGCGTCGATCCGTGGCAGGCGGGCTACTGGGGCGCCGGGAATGGGACGACGTACAACACGAATGGCCTCTATCAGATGGTCATTCGGCTGCACGCGGAGACGGCGACCTCTGGGACGGCCTACCTGACCGTCAACGGCGTGAACCAGGGCTTCTACACGGCGGGCTGGAAGAACGCTCAGCCGGAGATCTACCCTGCCGGGATGCGCTTCACCGGAGACCTGGCACACCTCCAGGTCTTCTACGGCCTGTACGGATACGGCGCGACTCACACGGTCCAGTTCGGCAACACCGCCGTGGTGTTCAAAGACGTCGTCTGGGTGGACAAGGACTGGGTGGGAACGCCCGCGGGGACGAAGGTCGACGGCCACTACTATCAGTACGACGCCTTCTCCGCCATTCAAGACGGCGCGACGAGCGTCGGGGCAAGCGGCACGGTCAACGTGGCCGACGGAACCTACGTGGAGCAGGTCGAGGTGACAAAAGATCTTACCCTGCAAGGGAGTGGCTCCGCGACGGTCGTCCAAGCGCCGAACACCCTCACCAAGTACTTCTCAACCCCGGGGAACAAGAACTACCCGATCATCTACATCCATGATGCCAATGACGTGACCCTCAGGGGACTCGTGGTCGACGGCGGCGGCAAGGGGAACGCGAACTACCGCTTCATCGGGATCGCTTTCTCCAACGCCGGCGGGACCGTAGACCAGGTGGAGGTCAAGGGGATCGAGAACACGCCCTTCAGCGGATCCCAGCACGGGGTGGGGATCTACGCTTACAACGCAGACGGGACGCCACGAAGCCTCGTCATCTCGAACTCCTACATCCACGAGTTCCAGAAGAACGGCATCGCCCTGTCGGGGAACGGCCTGACCGTCGACGTCAAGGGAAACACGGTGACCGGAGCCGGGAAGACCGGCTCGATTGCCCAGAACGGCATCCAGGTCGCGAGCGGAGCCGGGGGAGCGATCGAAGGGAACAGCGTAAGTGGGGTTTGGTACACAGGAGCCTACTGGGGCTCCACCGGGATCTTGATCATCGGGGCGGCGCCGGGGATTCAGGTCCTGGGGAACAACGTGGTCGAGAGCCAGATGGGGATCAACTCAGACACGGACAGCACCGTCATCGAGCGGAACACCATCCGCGACTCCGACTGGAGCATCGTGCTCCTCGGTGCGAACGGTGAGGTTCACTACAACAGCATCGCCGGGAGCGCCTCGGGGTTCTGGACCGACTACGCGGCAGATGCCACGCTGAACTGGTGGGGTTCTCCGAGCGGACCCTGGGCGGACACGAACGCGGATGGGGTGGCGGAGTACGCGGGAGGTGGGGACGCTGTGTACGGGCCGGCCGCGTTCAGCCCGTGGCTGGGCAGCGACCCGGACGGTAACCCGGCGGCTCCGGGCGTGCAGATCACGTCACCTCTGCTGATTGTTGTCGCGCCAGTCGGCCCCGTGCCGACGGGGGGCTACCTAAATGCGGCGATCGGGGGGGCAAACAGCATCCCTGGCGTCGACGCGATTCAGGTCCAGCCTGGGAGTTACGCGGCGACGTCGGCGATCACCGACGGCGCCCGGATCACAAGCTCGGGGGGTGCCTGCAGCACGACCCTGACCGGGAACATCGCGCTCAACGTGGCGAACATCTTGCTTGGCCGGTTCGCGGAAGGCTTCACCATCGCTGGGGACATCACGGTGGGAATCGGGGTTGACGCGTCCACGAGTCACATCAATTGGAACAATCTCCAAGGCACCGTGACGAACAACGGCCTCGGAACACTGGACGCGACGTACAACTACTGGGGCGTGCTGAATCCGGGAACCAAGACGGTCGGTCTGGTCCTCTGGGTTCCGTTCCTGCCGGTCGACGTGTGTACGGTCATCGGCTACATGAGTGAGTATCATCTCGACCCCGACGCGGCGATTGCCTTCGCCACGTTCCTGCTTAATCAGCGAGGCATGGGTGACCCTGCTCTGGCTCTGGCCGTGGCGAACCAGTACGGCATATCGCTTGAGGAGGCGGCGACGCTCATCCGCGAGTACGGTAGCTTCCGGGTGTTCTGGGCGATGCAACTGTCGCCGGACTTCGAGGGCTTCACAAGGCAGCTGCTTGGCTACGCGATGAACGGTGGCGGAGCGGGTGGCGGCATCCTCGACCAGGGAATCGCGGGCGGTGGGGGGAGCATCAACGGCGTGGCGCTTGAGGCGTCCTACACCGTTGGCGAGCCGATCCACATCGCGTTCACCCTCACGGACCCGATCACGGGCGGCATTGTCTCCAACGCGATTGCCACCCTGTCGGTGGTGCGGGTGAACACCGGAGACGTGACGGAGTTCATCTCGTGGGAGATGATCCCCTACGACGCGGTGAGCGGTCAGTACATGTTGACCTACGCCACGGCGGCGCTCGTGCCCGGCACGTACGACCTGTTCATCGGGACAAACGACGGGCAGCAAAAGCAGATGCGGATCCAAGTGACGGCACCCTAGTCGAGTTGACTGGGTGAGTGGGAGCCTGGGAGGGGGAAGGGGCACCTTCCCCCTCTCTGTTGTAGGATGCAGGTCAAAGACAAACCAGCTGTGACAATAGGCTGGCGAATCTCAAGGGGAGCCGTGGAGTACCCACAAGGGACGGGGCCGCAGCGGCCCCGTCCCTCGTCTCTGCGCTAAGGGCCGACGATGATCGTCTGCGAGACGGTCGATACCGCGCCCAGGTTGTCCGTCGCTTTTAGGGTGACGGTGTACGTCCCCGCAGCAGAGAACGTCCTGGTCGGCAAGGCACCGCTGGCCTTGGCGCCGTCCGAGAACTGCCACGAGAGGGAGACGATCGTCCCGTCTGGGTCGTAGGAGGCACTGGCGTTGAAGGCGACCAGCTGATCTACGTGGGGCTGGGCGGGGCTGTAGGTGAAGGCGACGAGAGGCGGGATGTTCCCGCCGGGCGCCACCCCAGCGTTGGGGGGCAAAGTGAACTCGGACGGCGGGACCACGCGTGCGTGGATCTTCACCTCGTCAATCACTCCGACGTACTTCTGTCTGTCGGTGTCGCCGATCCTTCCGATGTAGAGGCCCGTACTGTAGGCGGTGATAGAGCCGCTTGCGCTGCGGGAGCCCTTCTCCGCACCGTTCACGTAGACCTTGAGCGAGGTACCGTCGTAGACTCCAGCGACGTGGTACCACACCCCAGCGACGAGCCCGCCTCCGCTGCTCGCCACGGACTGCAGAGACTCCCCGAGCATGACGTAGAACCCGACCTCGCTTCCCTGGGTCACCAGGGCGTACTGGTGGTTCGACGTTCCACCCGACCGGTAGATCTTGTCCACGATCGCGGTCTGGCCATTCAGAGCCTGCGGCCTGATCCAGGCCTCGATCGTCAGCTGGCTCGTTGGGTTGAGGCTCAGGCTATTGGCAATCTGCACGATTGAGTCCGGCACGTTGGCGAAGAGCAGAGCGGTGCTTGAGTCTGCGCTTGCGCACCGGACCGCCGACCACGTGTTTCCCGTGTTGCCGTTTCCGGAAGAGTCCGCGGCGGACTTCCCAGATCCCTCGTTGAACGCCCAGTATCCCCTCAGATCAGGCAGAGGAGGCAGAGCGCTCGTCACAGGGAGAGACCGGCTCGCGGTGTTGGCCGCGCCGTTGTTGTCGGTCACGGTGAGCCGGACAAGGTAGGACTGAGCGTTGGCGAAGGTATGAGTCACTGAGGAAGCTCCCGGCCCGCCCGTCCCGTCTCCGAAGTCCCAAACGTACGAAGCGATCGTACCGTCGTTGTCGTGCGACCCAGTTCCGTCGAACGTCACCGACTGTCCCACCGTGGGGCTGGCTGGAGAGACGCCAAACGAAGCAACCGGCGGTTGATTCGTCGCGATCGGCGTGAGGGTTGCCGTCACGGGAGTCGTCTGGCCGGCGATCACGCTGGCCTGGCGCGTCGCCGGCTGGTGGCCGGCGAGGGACAGGACGATCGTATGCGTCCCCGGTGTCGCCGTCAGGTTAGTCGGCGTGGTCCCTGAGGGGACCCCGTCCAGGGTCACGCTGGCTCCGGAGGGGGACGACGTCACCTGAATGGTTCCGGTGGTGGGAGTGGCGGGAGTTGTTGTGTAACTCAGCGTGTCGTCGGCCCAATCGCCGGTCGCGAACTGGGACTGCATCGTCTGGCGCACGCTGTTTCGGAACGTGGCACCTCCGTAGGCGAGCGTTGGGAATCCCGTCCCGAACGTGGTCGGAAAGCTGGCCAGCGGACCTGTTACCGCAAACGCGTACAGGGTCTCGCCGCCCGTTGGACCGCTGATGGTCAGGTTGTAGGCCGCAGCGGGAACAACGTGCGCTCCTGCAGAAACGCGGGGGTTCGGTTCGTTGAGGTTGGGGAAGACCAGGACGACCGCCCCGGTGACGTCTACGTTGCAGATGTAGACGTAGGCGTCGCGATTGACCGTGTATCCGATGGCGATGTTCTCTCCGACCTGATAGGTCCCCTTGGCAAGGGACAGGTGGACGGAAAGCGGCGTCACGGGCGGATTCACCGTGACCAGCGCCGTGTCGGTCGATTGTTGGCCTCCGCTTCCGGCCACCGTCAGCGTGACGGTGTACGTGCCAGGAGCCCCGTAGACATGAGCAACCGTGACGCCTTGACCTCCAAGGCCGTCTCCGAAGTTCCACAGGAAGCTAGTGATCGGGCCCGACGAGCCGGAGGCGTAGAACGCGATGCTCTGTCCGGCCGTTCCCACGTACGGCCCGCCCGCCTCGGCAACGACCGGTTGCGGCAAGAGAGCGACGACCAGATCTTGGGCCGTGTTGTTTGATTCGTTCGATTCAGTGACCTGTCCGAGGTCGTCGACCGTGGCGGTGAAAGTCTCCGTGCTCTGGCTTAGGGTGAGAGACAGAGAAAGCGTGGTGGAGGCCGACGCGGCGAGCCCGGACACGTTCGCGTAGGCCGAGGAAACCGCTCCGCTCAATCGGACGCGGAACGCTCCAGCGGAGGCGTTCCCCTGGTTCCGTACGCCGATGGCGAAAGTGGCGACCTGCCCGATGGTCGGATTGGTCGGGGAGTGCGTGAGGCTGGTGATCACCAGGTCCGGCCTGGGCGCGGAGCTGACGGTCACCTGAGCCGTGTCTGTCGCTTGCTGGGCCGCGCTTCCCGTGACGGTCAACGTCGCGGTGTAGGCCCCACCGGCGCCGTAGGCGTGAGCGACCGTGACTCCTTGGCCACTCGAGCCGTCTCCGAAGGTCCACTGATACCCCGTGATCGGACCACTTGAGCCGGAGGCGTTGAACGTGACGTTCTGCCCGACTGTGCCGGCGTAGGGGCCACCTGCCTCCGCGACGACCGGTTGGATTGCCGCAGCCGTGACCACGTCCTGCGCGGTGTTGTTGAACTCGTTTGATTCGGCGACTTGCCCGAGGTCGTCCACGACGGCGGTGAAGGTCTCCGTGCCTTGGCTCAAGGCGAGAGACAATTGGAGCGTCGTGGAGGCCGACGCGGCGAGCCCAGAGACGATCGCGTACGTGGACGAGGCGGCTCCGGAGAAATAGACCCGGAACGATCCGGCCGCAGCGTTGCCCTGGTTGCGCACGACGATGGTCCACGCGGTGACCTGCCCGATCGCCGGATTCGTTGGAGCGTGCGTCAAGCTGGTGACGAGGAGGTCGGGCTGCGGAGCCGCCACGACCGTTACCGACTGAGTCGTCGTGCCCGTCGCGGCGCCGTTGTCCGTCACCGTCAGGGTGACCGCGTACGTTCCCGGCGAGCTGTAGGTGTAGCTGGGCGCGATCCCCGTCCCGGTTGCGCCGGTTCCAAAGGACCAGGCGTGGGAGATGATCGTGCCGTCTGGGTCTAGTGATCCAGATGCGTTAAACGTCACTGTCTGGCCAACGACTGGGCTTGCAGGGGAGACGGTGAATGCCGCCGTGGGTGCCTGATTGGGCGGGGCAGGCTGAGTGAGGAAGAGCCGGCCTTGCCCGTAGATGTTGGCGCTGCCCATTCCTACGGTCTGCGCCAGGAGGCGCGACCGGAGCGCGGCGCCGCTCAGTGACGGCTCATTGGATAGGAGGAGGGCCGCGGCGCCAGCCGCGTGCGGGGCGGCGCCAGAGGTCCCGGCGAAGGTCGTGTAGGGACTTGTGCCTGTGCTCACGTTGTCCGGGGCGCACAGATCGGGCTTCTGCCGTCCGTCGGTCGTCGGCCCCTGAGAGCTGAACGGCTCTTGGGGTCCTGTCGTGTAGTGCGCGTAGTCGATGGCGCCGACCGCAATCACCTCGGTGACGTCTGCGGGAGTGAGGATCGAGCTTGAGGCGACCGCCGGGGAGATGTTCTCATAGAGGCTGTAGAGGGCGATCCGTCTCGAGCCGGTCCCCTTGATGCGGATGGTGTAGGTTCCCGTGGAGCTGGCGGTCGTGAAGATCGCCTCGGTCGGTTCCTCCATCCCGGTTTGGTTCTTGGTCGACGAGGCCACGAGGTTGCTTGACGGATCATAAAGGTAGAGATCGTAGTCGCTGGACGCATTCGGCCAGTCGTTCCATGTCATGTACAGGATGATCTGGGAGCCGGTTGTGGCAGACAGGGTGAGGGACTGATCGTTCCATCCGTCCGTGTTGGAGTCAGCGAACGTGCCGAGCCAGTGGTCCTGGGCCTGGTTCCCCACAGCGTTCACCCAGAGGATCCCACCGGCGATCGCTCGGCGGGCGATGTCGGCGATCGTCCCCGTTCCGTCATAGAAACTGGTGTTGTACCAGCCGAGCGAGTGGTTGATGATCCTGATCCCATTCGTCAGGCAGTAGGTGACTGCCTGATCCAGGTCGACCTCGTCGGCGATCTTCACGAGGTAGAGCTGGGCGCCGGGGGCGACGTCGTACACGATCTCGGCGACGGCCGTGCCGTGCGAGATGCCGGTCTCCACTCCCGTCCCGGTCAGGTCATTCTGCTGGATGCCAGCGGGAAGGTCGCCTCGCGCCTGGGCTGCGGAGAGGCCGGCAAAGCCCAGATCGATGATCGCCACCTTCACGCCGCTTCCCGTGATTCCCGCCGCCTGAAGAGCGTTGGCTCCAATGGCGGCGACGCCCTGACTGGTCACCGAGAGAGCGTAGGGAACGTACGGAGGCCGGATGAACGCGACTCCCGAGAGCTGGGTCGCGATCGTCGCCAGCTGCGAGAGGGACACCTTCACCTTGATGAGGTTTCCAGACGTCTCGATCGCGGCCTGGGTCACTCCCAGTGCCGCGAGGGCGGCGACGTTGGCGGAGGTCCCCTGGCCGGCAGACTCAAGCGTGACGGTCACGGTCGAGGTGGCCGCGGTGAAGGGGATCCCGTAGAGGCCAGCGAGGCGAATCAGGGCCTGTTGCGCGGCGGGTGGGAGCAGCGAAGCGAGGTTCGCGGCCACGGTCCCGAGGGACGCGCGCACCGCTCCCAGGAGTGCCTCCAGGGAACCATCCAGCTTGGAGTTGTGTTGAGATCGGTCGATCTTCGTGACGCCGAACGCGGCAATCGCCGCCTGCGGGCTCACGGCCGGCGTCGACGTCGACGAAGTCCCTCCGGCCTTCGCGGCGGCGGCCAGGAAGTCGACTGCGACCTGACGGTTCGTGGGCCATGAGAGGACGGCGAGGAACCACCCTGATGAGAAGGGCAGGCTCACTCCCACGGGCCGGCCGCCCAGAGTCACGACCTGAGCACCCTGCTGGGCTAGCGCCGCCTGGTAGCTTGTCAGATCGGCCAGATAGGACTGCACGCTCTGGGCCCAGGTCTGGCTGACCATGACCAGGTTCATCTGATTCGAGCGCAGGAGCCCCTGGAAGAGGATCTGTTGGGTGAGATCGCTCTCGGAGTAAGCCCGAAGGTTCACCGTGACTCCGCCCGTGGCCTGGAACTGGGTCACGATGGGATCCCAATTGGCGCGAGTCGTTTGGCTGATCCCCACCGTGAGCGTCGATTGCCCGAGCGCACTCACAGACAAGAGGCCGGCCAGGAAGACAAGGACAAGAGTTCGAGACATGCTTAGCCCCTCCTATTAGACCGCCGGGACCGGATGATAAGGCGGCCGGACGTAGTTGATCGACGCCGAGCGGGCGAGATCGACCAGCAGGTGAATCGGAACGAGGAGCTTAGCGAGTTGTGCGGTCTCCTCGGTGAGGTATGGCTGGTAGCTCTCCGGGATCGTTCCCCCCGGGACCTTCTCTGCCACGACCTCGACCCGCAGCCCCGTGCGGGTGAGCCCGTTTTTCGTGACGTAGGAGAACCAATCCTCCGAGAGGACAAGGCCGTAGAGCAAAGAATCCAAACGGACCCCTTGTGGGGCCGGGGGCGTCTTCTCCGGGGACTTGGGGAATGCAGTGAAGGCCAGGTTCAGGCTTTCCCCGACGATGCCCAGCCTCTGAAGTTCGGTCAAGCTGGAGAGCAGAGGCTCTCCGAGGGCGAGGTCGCGATGAGGGATGAGCAGAAGCTCGTAGCCCGTCGCCCCCGGCCGCACGACGTAGTCGTAGTCCGGCCCGATCACACGCAGGAGGATGAATTCGCCATCCACGTACAGGAGGCAGCTGGTCCCTAGGAGGACCTCCTCCGCCTGGTCCGTCCGCTCTGTTCCGTAGAAGGAGACCACCTCGTTGCCATGCCGCAAGATGGTCGTGTACCCGCTCGACTGTGCCCTCTGGGTCAACGTCACCAGTGGAATGGCCGGCTGTCCTAGGGATGTCACGTAGTACTGATTCGCGACCAGGTCCGTCTGCGGCCCGCCCGCCCCCACAACGACAGAGAAAACGCTGGCCACGAAGAGAATGAGTGCTGCTGTCGCGCCCTGTCGACTGTTCATGACTGCCTCCTTGCATGCCTCGATCCACTCAAGATACACCCGAGCGCAACGAAAGTTCCCCTTAGGTCACCGCCCGCAGGAAAGGGCGGGGCCGGCGGCCTGTCCACCCAGATACTCGACAAAGAGGTCTGAGAGGTCTCTAGGCGAGGCGTCCACGAAACGGTGAAGAAGGTCTGAGGCGTGCGCGATCTGGAAAGACTCCTCCCTGTAGTAGCCACGGAGGACGTCAAAGAACAGAAGGTCGCCCAAGTCACGGCGCAGCGCGTCGAAGAAGAGGGCCCCGCCGCAGTAGACGAACGCCGAGTAGGTCGCTGTATCCTGGAACGAGGAAGTTGGGCTAGCCACCGAGAGCTCCGGATGCCTCGCTTTGGCCTCCGTGTAGGTCCTCTGCCAGGTGGCGATCGCGCCCCGCGCCACGTCCTCTCCCATGGCCTGTTCCAAGAACACTCCCGAGGAGAACGTGGCGAGCCCTTCGTCCAGCCACGGCTCTCTCACCACGTCGTTTCCCACCGCTGCATACCACCATTGGTGCGCTACCTCGTGGGCCACGATCACGTCGAAGAACGGGTCTTGGGGGTTCGCGCAGTAGCTCTCTGCGAGCAGGACCAGGCCGGGGTACTCCACACCCGCGGCGCGATTGAGGGGGACCTCCACGAGGGCGAGCTCGTCGTAGGCGTAGGGTCCGAATGACTCTCCATAGATGGAGATGGCGGCCGAAGCTCGAGCCAGTGCGATGCCCCGCGCCGCGTCGTGCTCGGGGAAGAAACTGGCCACGAGGAGAACGCCACTGGCAGTCTGGAGTTCTTCCTGGTACCCATCTCCCAGGACGACCATGACGTCGCGCATCCCTTCTCCAGTGAACCGTGAGGCGCACCCGTCTGTCGCGGTCTCCTGGCCCTCACGCGTCCCGGATGCGAGCACAGCGAGGCGGCAGTCCGCCGTCACGGAGAAAGCGTACGTGGCGGCGTCGCTGGTCACAGGGTCGCCGATGTCCTCCACCGGACTGAGATCCCATTCGCCAGCGTTCTGCGTGGCCAGGATCGGGTAGAACGAGGCGAGGGTCACGGTGCGCGGCGAGGCGGCGAATGTGCCGTACCCTATGGCGCTTCGTTCCGGCCCAGTTTCGTCCCAGAACGCGGGCCGGCCGGCAAAGAGCAGCGCCAGGGAAACGGCCGAGCCTCCAGGAAGGGGAAGGGGGAGATGCACCCGCAGGACGGTGTTCCCCAAAGAGAGGTCAGTCTCCGCCTCCTCGCCGTTGACGCGGACGCCGAAGACGTCCAACGCGCCGTTCCCATACAGGCTGGGCGCGTTCGGATAGAGGCGAAGCAGGACGTCATTAAGCGCCACGTTGCCAGGGTTCGTCCAATCGATCTCCTCGAGTCCCCAGAAGGATCTGTTTGTCCAGTCGACGTGAAGCGCGATGCTGTACCGCGTGGAGGCGGCTCCCACCGGTGACGCCAGGCTCACGCAGGCAACGACCAGGCTCGCGAGAAGGAGACGGCGAACGCCCGTCCCGGCAGCGTTCCTCCTCGTCGGTGCGAGCCGCGCCGCGAGGCGCGGGAACGCTCCTGCCGTCCCGATCAGGGATCGCTGCCAGGATGATCTCACAACCCGCCTCGGCAATTGCAGCTTGGGGGTGGGGGAGTAGTGCCGCCTTGTGCGGATACCACGAAAGTGCCCGTGGCGGTCGCGGTGGCCCCACGGCTGTCCGTAACGGTGAGGGTGATGGAATAGGTGCCGGGTCTCGTGAACGCGTGTTCCACGTTCCGGGCTTCGAAGCGCGTTCCGTCGCTGATGGCCCAGATGTATCGGACGATCTCTCCGTCGGGGTCTCTAGAGTCCATTCCCAGTAGGGTGACCTTGTCCATGGCGCCCGCCGCTGTGGGAGTGACCCGTATGACAGCCACCGGAGGGGCGTTCGGAGGAAGTTGCACTTCCTCGCTGAAGCGCAGGTAGCGCTCGTCGAACCAAAGCTGGCCCGACGGATCGGAATGGGAGGGGACGGATCCAGGGGATTCCTGAGCATGATCCGGGAGTGGCGAGGCCTCGACCGGGATCCACGCGGTCTTCCCGCCCAGCGGAAGACCGACAAGAAGCCACGTGTGTGTCCCGTCTGGCCAATTCGCTTGGGCCACGAGGTGAGTGGCATACCCCAGGGCAGCGAGGACGCCGGCCGTGTAGGCCGCGAAGTCGCGGCTCCCCCACTGCCCGGAGGTGAAGAGGCGCTGCGAGCCGCGGTTGGGGTCGCTCAGGACGCTTCTTAGTGCAGAGAGTTCGGTTTCGAGCGCTGTGAGTTCTGCGGCCGAGTAGTTGGCCGAATTGGGTTGCAGGACTGATAGAGGCGTTGCTGCCGCCGGAGACCCGACTAGGACAAGGAGGGGAAGCATGAGGCCGATCGCTCTCTTCACGCGCTGCACCTCCGTCGGACGCACGTGAGTATAGCGGAGAAAAGGGCGTTAGAGAAGTCCTCATCCCCGCCTCACGCGTGGGAGATCTCCGCGGCGCGGGTGGCGTTCCGGGGGATCTTGACAAGGCAAGAAGCCGGTGTTATCATACAAGAGCAGAGATGGTGAAAGAAGCCACGGACGGATAGGTGCGCATAAGGAGGAGCCGATGTGGAAGAGTGCTGGCGGACTGTTGGCAGCGGTGATCGTGGCAGGCGCGGCCGCTTGTGCGGCCGCTCTCCCTGGCCCGGTGGTGATCAACGAAGTGGCGTGGGCAGGAGGAGCAGCGAGCCCGAACGATGAATGGATCGAGCTGTACAACCGCTCGCAGTCGGCGGTTGACCTGACCGGGTGGCAGCTCGTCTTCGGGGATGTCGCGATTCACCTGAGTAAGGTGGAAGGCGCCACCGTGGAAGTGAAGGGCGCCACGATCCCACCCGGCGGGTTCTTCCTCTTGGAGCGCTCGGACGACACCACGGTCTCTGACGTTCCTGCGGACCTCATCTACCGTGGAACCCTTCCCAACGCCGGGACGACGATTCGCCTTCTCGATGCCAGTGGCGCGGAAGTCGATACGGCGACCGCGGGGGCAGATGGGTGGCCGGCAGGGAGCGCCGCTGGGGCCATCCCGTACGCCTCGATGGAGCGGATCGACGCTGCCGCCCCCGATTCGGCCTCCAACTGGCGCACAAACGACGGGGTTGTTCGCAGCGGACACGATGTGCAGGGAGGAGCCATCAATGGAACCCCTCGCTCAAAGAACTCGGCGACGGTCGCGGCCGAGACCGTGCCCGGCGTCCGGCTCCTCGCGCCGGGGAAGGAAGGGTTGGCTGTATCGGGCGTGTTCGTCATCACGTGGACGGCCACGGACCCGGACGGACCTGCCGATCGCCTGCGGATCGATCTCCTGCTGTCGCACGACAGCGGGGCAACCTGGACAGCTCTCATCGGCAACCTGGCCAACGGCGGGTCCTACGCCTGGGACACGAAGACGCTGCCGAACGGGGAGACCTACCAATTAAAGGTGACGGCGACCGATCGGGACGGTCACGCGGGAGCGGCGATCAGTCCGCTGTTCTCTCTGTCGAACCCCCACTAGAAGGGGAAGCAAGCTCGCACAGCTCGGCGATCTCCCCGAGATGGGCGAGCGCTTCCTTTTTCCCTGCGGCGATCGCCTCCGTAATGTGCTCGAAGCCGAACATGTTGATCCACTGCACCTCCGGCTGTAGGAGAAGCAACCGGCCGCCGAGCCGGGTGCGAGCCCCTTGGAGTTGGAGGTCTTGGAGGTGCTGAGAGGTGATGCGTTCTGCCTGCAAGAGGGCATCCAGACTGGTATCGACGCGGCGTGAGAGGGGTGCTCCGGTGTCGACTGCGATCACGACTTCGGCGCCCAGGTCGATCGCGATGTCGACCGGGACCTTGTCCACCAGGCCGCCGTCGACCAGGAACCGACCGCCGTGGCGGACGGGGTAGAACACTCCGGGGACGGCCGCGCTTGCTGTGACCGCTTGGTAGATCTTTCCCTCGTTGAGCACCACCTTCTCCCCGCTCTCAAGGTCCGTGGCCACCACGGCAAACGGGAGTACCGTGTCCGAGAAGCTCCTCTTGGCGGTCAAGAGAGAGAAGAATTCGTACATCCGCGCGAGCTTCTCCGGGGCCGTCCCCTCTTCTCGCCAGCTCGTGCCGCGCATGTACTCCACCATCCCCCGGCCCACGGCGCGCTGGATCTCGCGCATCGTGCTGCCAGAGACGTGGAAGAGGTTGTTCAGGTCAAGCGAACCCAGAAGCCGTGCGAGCTTCTGGAGATCCATTCCCAGGGCCTTGGCGGCGCCCACGGCGGCTCCCATGCTGCTTCCAGCGATGACGTCGGCCGGGATCCGGCTTTCCTCAAGGGCAATGAGGACGCCCAGGTGAGCGAACCCCCGCGCGCCCCCTCCTCCAAGAGCCAGGCCGACCTTCGGACGCTCTCCCATGAAAAACCCCCTTGCCCGATCTTAGTCGGGCAAGGGGGGGGCTAACAAGTAGAAGATCAGTAATCCATGGGCGGTCGCGGGGCGGCCGGCGTCTCGTCCTTGTCTTGGACCTCCGCCACCAGGGCGCCGGTCATGAGGAGCATCCCTGCAATGGACACGGCGTTCTGCAGTGCCGCACGCGTGACCTTGGTCGGGTCAATGATGCCGGCCTCGAACATGTCGCGGTACTCCTCCGCCACGACGTCGAACCCAACGCCGGCCTTTGCCTGCTTGATGTGCTCCACGATGACAGCGCCCTCAAATCCCGCATTGTCAGCCAGCTGGCGCAGAGGAGCCTCCAGTGCCTTGCGGAGGATCTTCAGGCCCACGGCCTCGTCGCCTTCGAGCTTCAGCTCGTCGAGTTTCTTCGCCGCGGCGAGGAGAGACACACCGCCGCCGGGGAGGATTCCCTCGTCGACGGCCGCCTTGGTCGCCTCGAGCGCGTCCTCCATGCGGTGCTTCTTCTCGGAGAGTTCGGTCTCTGTGGCGGCCCCCACCTTGATCACGGCCACCCCGCCGGCGAGCTTCGCCTTGCGCTCCTCGAGCTTCTCCTTGTCGTAGTCGGAGTCCGTCGTCTTGATCTGCTCCTCGATCTGCTCGATCCGTCCCTTGATGGCGTCGCCCGACCCCTTTCCGCCGATGATCGTCGTGTTTTCGTGATCGACCTTCACCCGCTCGGCGCGCCCGAGCATGTTGAGGGTCGTGTCCTTGATCTGCATGCCGGCATCCTCGGCGATGACGGTCGCTCCGGTCAAAACGGCGACGTCCTCCAGCATCGCCTTGCGGCGATCACCGAAACCGGGGGCCTTGACGGCGCAGCTCGTGAGCGTCCCCTTCAGCTTGTTCAGGACGAGCGTGGTCAAAGCCTCGCCGGTGATGTCCTTGGCGATCGCCAGAATCGGCTTCCCGGTCTGGGCGACCTTCTCCAGGAGCGGCACGAGGTCAATGGCGTTCTTCAGATCCTGGTCCGTGATCAGGATGTAGGGGTTCTCCAGGACGACCTCCATCTTCTTGGGGTCGGTCACGAAGTACGGGGAGACATACTCCCGGTCGAACTGCATTCCCTCCACCACTTCGTAGTGGGTCTCGATCGTGTCGGAGTCCTCGACGGTGATGACGCCATCCTCGCCCACGGCCTCCATGGCGTCAGCGATGATCTTCCCGATCGACTCATCGTGTGCGGAGTTCGTCGCCACCTGCTCGGTCTCCGCCTTTGTCTTCAGGGCGCGGCTCTGCTTCTTCAGCGATTCCACGACCTTCGTTGCCGCTTTCTCGATGCCCCTCTTCAATTGGACCGGATTCCCGCCGGCGGCCACCATCTTGAACCCCTCGTCGATCATGGCGTGCGCCAGGATCGTCGCTGTGGTTGTCCCGTCCCCGGCGATGTCGTTCGTCTTGGAGGCGACTTCCTTGACGAGTTGGGCTCCCATGTTCTCGAACTCGTCCTTGTACTCCTGCGCCTGGGCGATCGTGACACCGTCGTCACTGATGTCTGGGCTTCCGAACTTCTTGCTCAGAATGACGTTGCGGCCGCGGGGTCCGAGCGTGATGCGCACGGCGTCAGCCAACTTGTCAATGCCGCCCTTCATTCGTCGGCGGGCTTCCTCACCGAAAACTACTTCTTTGGCCATGTGTTATCTCCCTTTCTTCCTATTCAATGACCGCGAGCACGTCAGTGGACTTGATCAGGAACAGCTTCTCTTCGCCGACCTCGACCTTCGTCATGGCGAATTCGTTGTCGGGGACCAAGATCACATCTCCCTTCTTGACCTCGATGCGCTCGTTCGAGCCGACGGCGACGACCTTGGCGCGGACTACCTTGTCCGTCTTGGCGGTCTCCGGGATCACGATCCCACCGGCGGTCTTCCGCTCTTCCTCGTCGATCCTCTTCGCCAGGATTCTGTTACCCAATGGCTTGATACTCACCTGGGGCTTGATCTTCATCTGGCTGTCTCCTCCTTCTCTGTGCTTTTAGCACTCTCTGCCTTTGCTTGCTAACGTATTGTACCCCTGGGTCCCGTGGCCGTCAAGCGAGGACCTGCAGTTGCTAACTGGGCAGGGTGTCCGTATCGTAGCGCCATGCCGACTGGCAAGACCCACCTACGGATCGAGCTTGGCGTGTTCCTCCTTTGTTCCATGGCCTGCGCCTACCTCATGCAGGCCGGCGTTCTGCACTGGCCGGAGGCCGCCTGCTTCTGCGGCTTCTATCTCTTCTCGAGCCTGTTCCTCAGCCCCGATCTCGACCTTCACCGAAGCCGGGCCTCGCGGCGGTGGGGGATCGCGCGTGTGCTCTGGTCACCGTATGCCTGTATCTTCCGCCATCGGGGCCTGTCCCACCACGTTCTCCTGGGTCCCTTGACCCGAATCCTGTATCTGGGCGCCATGGCGGCGTTCGTCGTCTGGTGCGTGGGTCTGGCGACGGGGCGACCGCGGACGCTCTCGCTCCCGGCCTGGCCGCTCGTGGCGGCAGGACTCGTCGGCGTCTTCCTTCCTAACCTGATTCACGCGTTGACCGATTCCCTAGTCTCACGCGTCGATCGGGGCAGCCGGAGACACACCTGAATCTCTAGCCGTGTCGGACGGAACCGCTCCGATGGAAGCAGACTTGTAGTCCAGATGAACCGCCGTCTGGCAGTCTCTCGGAGTGACCTGGTCGTGTCCCTCGGTGACGGTCTGTTTGCAGTGCCGAGCGGAAAAGGGAAAATAGAGAGAAGAAGGGAGTGGTCGCGATGAGCCTGTCAGTCAGCGAGATGCGCCGGGGAATGCTGATCCTCTATGAAGGAGAGATGTACGAGATCATCGAGTACGAGCACTCCAAACGCGGGCGTGGAGGGCCGGTGGCCCGCACCCGGCTTCGCCACGTCAAGACCGGGCGAGTGATCACGATCTCCTTCAAGGGCGCGGAGAACACAGAGTCGGTGTACCTCGACTCACGTCCCCTGCAGTACCTGTACAAGGACGGGGAGTCCTTCGTGTTCATGGACGGGGAGCGCTTCGACCAGTTCAACGTGTCCCGGGAGCTCCTCGGGCCGCAGGGCGCGTTCATGGTGGAGGGCATCACGACCCAGGGCCACTTCTACAAGGGCGAGCTCGTCAGGGTTGAGCTTCCCAATTTCATCATGCTGAAGGTAGTGCGCGCCGACCCGGGCGTCCGCGGAGACACAGTCTCCAATGTGGAGAAGCCGGCCACGCTGGAGAGCGGCGCCGTCGTCCAGGTTCCGCTCTTCGTCAAGGAAGGCGACACCCTCAAGATCGACACGCGGGTTGGGAAATACGTGGAACGGGTGTAGGGGAAAGCATGGCCGATCGGAAGATCGAGATCCAAGATGAAGAGGGTCGAATCACGATCTCCGATGACGTCATCGCCGCCATTGCCCGTTTTGCCACCGAGAAGGTGCCGGGAGCGGCCCGCCCCGTGCGCACGAGCGGCTTGGGCATCATGGGCCTCTTTGGCGGGGAGGACCTCTCCCCCAACATCAAGACGGAGCTTGATGAGAGAGGTGTTCACCTGGAGTTGCGGATTGTCGTCGAGTACGGCTACCCCGTGCACGAGGTGGCTCGGGGTGTCCAGGCGGCCGTGAGGGCGGACATGGCGGAGATCGCGGCGATTCCGGTGACCGGGGTCGACGTCCTGGTCAGGAAGGTTATCCCTCCGCAGATGCCGCGCCGCGGAGCCAACGACTAGGGTGGTCCCGATGGTGGAGCCAGGCAAGGGGCGAGTCGGCATCTCCCGGGACGTCGTGACCGCCATCGCGGCCATCGCCGTCTCGGAGATCGGAGGGATCGCCAACCTTCGGCCGGGCGACAAGGCGCTTCGCCGCGGGGAAGGCCTGAAGCGCTACGTCGACACCGAAGTGGAGGGCGAGAACGTCCGAGTGACGGTGCGCCTCACCCTGTTCTACGGGAACCCCATCCATCGCGTGGCGAAGGACGTCCAGCGTTCGGTGAAGGCGGAGATCGAGAGCATGACCGGGCTGCGCGTGACAGCCGTGGACATCGACGTGCAGCGCCTGGTGAAGGCGGAAGAACCCCGCGAAGAGGAGGAGGAAGGATGAGAGTGGTCGTGTTTCTCCTGCACGGCGTGGCAGCTCTCGTTGCCGCCGGGCTCGGAGTCTTGTGCATCCTCCAGGGTCTGGAGACGTTCACCTGGAGCGACATCGAAGGTTTCGTCACGTCGTCCTGGGGAGAGACGCTCCTCTTCGCACTGGGAGCGGTGCTCTTGCTTTGGTCGCTTCACTTCATTCTCGGAGCTTTCAGGAATCGGGGGAAGGGTCCTCGCTTCACCCAACAGGGAGAGTGGGGACGGATCGAGCTTTCGGGCCATGCGCTACGGGAGTTCGTCACTGGGATTCTGCGCGACGAGGTGCGCATCGAGCGGTTTCGCGTCCGGATCCGCCACGTGCAGGGTGGCATCGCGATCTCGGTCCAGACCTCGCTGTCGCCCCAGGAACGCGTGGGCGAAGTCGGACGGCGAATCCAGAGCACTCTCGCCCGCCGGGTCGTCGAGCGGACGGGCGTCGACGTGAAGGAAGTCGCCGTGCTCGTGGAGAGCATCCACTTGCACAGCGGGCAGGCTCCCGAGGAAGAAGAGGATACCAATGCGTATTATCAGCCCTAGGAACATCGGCGCGGCCGGCGGCCTCGTCGCGGGGATCCTCTTCCTCGTGCTCCTGTGGTGGCAGGTCCTGGCCCTTCTCGCCGCGATCCTTGGTGGCTACCTCGTGGGAGTCTATCTTGAGTCGCGCGAGGACGTGAACGATCGCTTGCGCGGGTTCTTCAAGCGTCTCTTCCGTCGCTGATGCATCGTCGCGAGGCGAGAGAGTTCGTCCTGGCCGCCCTCTATCAGCGGGAGTTCATCGACTCGTCCCTCGACGAGCTTCTGGCGGAGACGGATGCCGGCGACCAGCGAAGCTACATCGAGAAGACGCTCAATGGAATATCAAAGAACGCGGCACAGATCGACGCCGAGATCGCGGGGCGCACGGTCGGATGGCGCTTCGAGCGTCTGGCGCTCATCGATCGCAACATCCTGCGCCTGGGGGTCTATGAACTGCTTTACCTCTCCGACGTCCCACCGGAGGTGGCCATTGATGAGGCGGTCGAGTTGTGCAAGAAGTATGGGACGGAGAACGCGCGGGTGTTCGTGAACGGGATTCTCGACCGGATCTGGAAGGAGAAGCTGCAGCGTGAGGATACTCGACGGGAAGAGGATCGCCCTCGAACGGCAGAGGGCCCTGCGCGAGAGGGTGACCGCTCTGAAGAGCCGGGGAATCTGCCCGAGGCTCGCGGTGATCCTCCCGGCGGAGGATGACGCAGCGCTCGCCTACCTCCGCGCCAAGGAGCGCCTGGCGAGCGAGGTAGGCATTGAGGTAGAGAGGAGTTCCCTTCCGACGGGAGGCACAGAGGGACTCCTGCGGCGGATCCAGGAACTGGGCCTAGACCCGACGGTCTCGGGGATCCTGGTCGTGGCGCCGCTTCCTCTTGGGATCGACGCGGGCGCCGTGCGGGACGTTCTGCCGCTCGAGAAGGACGTTGATGGCGCAGGCAGCGCTTCCCTCGGGCGCCTCGCGGCAGGCGATCCCTGCTTCGTCCCAGCGACCGCCGCGGCCGTGCTCGCTCTCCTCGATGGGGAGGGGATCGAGGTCGCCGGACAGCGCGTGACGATCGTCGGGCGGAGCCTGGTTGTCGGCCGGCCCCTGGCTCTCCTCCTCTTGGCGCGGGATGCGACGGTGACCGTGTGCCATTCGAAGACCAAAGACCTGGGAGCGGTCACGCGAGCCGGCGACATCGTGTGTGTCGCAGTCGGCCGGCCCCGGTTCCTCACGTCGGAGATGGTGCAGCCGGGCGCCGTGGTGATCGACGTCGGGACGAACCGGGTCGCGGGACGGCTCGTGGGCGACGTCGACTTCGATTCGGTCGCGCAGATTGCGGGGGCCATCAGCCCGGTTCCGGGTGGGGTTGGACCGCTCACGACGACGATCCTCCTGGAGCAGGTTGTCGATGCGGCGGAGGCGGCCGGCCGATGAAGGCCCTGGTGCTCTTTGGGACGCGGCCCGAGGCGATCAAGCTCGCGCCGATCCTGAGAGAGCTCGCCGCGTCGCCCAGTGTCAGGCCCGTCGTGTGCGTGAGCGGACAGCACCGGACGCTCCTCGATCAGGTGCTTTCCGCCTTCTCCATCTCTCCTCGCCACGACCTCGATGTCATGACCGAGGACCAGAGCCCTCTTGACGTCATGCGGGCGATCTTAGAGAGGATCGAGCCCGTCCTTGTGGCGGAAGAACCGGACCTCGTCCTGGTACAGGGTGACGCAGAGACCGCCGTGGCGGGCGCCCTGGCGGCCTACTACGCGCGGATCCCGGTCGCGCACGTGGAGGCGGGACTACGCACCGGTGACCGGTACGCGCCGTTTCCAGAGGAGATGAACCGCCGCCTCGTCGACGCCATCGCCTGCCTCCACTTCGCCCCAACCGAGGAGGCACGCGGGCGGCTCCTCGGCGAGGGTGTTGCGGCGGAGGGGATCTTCGTCACCGGGAACACCGAGATCGACGCCTTGGTCTACGTTCGCGACCAGATCGCTCCCCCAGTGCCGTTCTCCTTCCCTGGGCGACTCGTTCTCGTCACCGCGCACCGCCGCGAGAGCCTCGAGGGGGGGATTGCTCGCATCTGTCTGGGGCTTCGCCGTCTCGCTGAGCGCACGGACGTCACGATCGTCTACCCCGTGCACCCCAACCCGCACGTGCGCAGTGTCGTCGAGGCCGAGCTTCTTGGCGTGCCGCGGATCGTCCTCCTCGGGCCGCTCGACTACGTGTCGTTCGTCCACCTGATGGCGCAGTCGACCCTGATCCTCACGGACTCCGGCGGGGTTCAGGAAGCCGGCGCGGCTTTGCACATTCCTCTTCTCGTCCTGCGCGACAAGACCGAGCGGGTCGAGGGTTTGGCGAGTGGAGCGGCACGCCTCGTTGGGACCGATCCGGAACGAATCGCCTCCGAAGCCGGACACCTACTCGACGACCGGGTCGCCTACGAGGAGATGAAACGCGCCCGGAACCCCTACGGCGACGGAAAGGCGGCGGAACGCATCCGCGCGATCCTGGAAGGATGGACACCATGAGAGACCGCTTCGCCGATCTCCACCTGCACACGACCGCGTCCGACGGGACCCAGGGAATTGCCGAACTCGCCCGCCGCGCCGCTCTCCTCGGCCTGTCCACGATCGCCATCACCGACCACGACACGATCTCCCCCGAGCTCGCCGGGCGCGTCGCGTGGATCGAGGGGGTCGAGGTCATCACCGGGGTGGAGATCAAGGCCGACTTCGACGGTGTGCGCGGAGAGCTCTTAGGCTACTTCGTTGATCCAGGTGCCACTTTGCTGAAGGGACTCTTCACCTTCATGCAACAGGCGCGCCGGGAGCGCATGGCGCAAATGGTTGCGCTCTGCCGCGAGCGGGCTGGGTTAGATGTCACGAATGACGAGGTGAGCGCCCTCGCCGCAGGAAGCATCGGCAGGCCGCACCTGGCGCAGCTTCTTGTGGAAAAGGGAGCCGTCCGCTCCACCCGCGAGGCGTTCGACCGGCTCCTGGCGAAGGGCCGTCCCTGTTATGTCTCCCTCGACAAGCCCGGCTTCCGCGAGGCGGCGGAGGCCATCCACGCGGCCGGGGGGGTCGCCTCGATCGCCCACCCCTGCCTGATGGACGTCAAGGACTGGGACGAGTTCCTGGCCAGAGTCCACGCCGAGGGGGTCGATGGCGTGGAGGCTCTCTACCCGTACGCGGTCGCTCGTGGCCAGCTGCACATCTCACCTGCGGCCCTCACCGCCCTGGCGCGGAAGGAGGGTTTTCTCCTCACCGGCGGGTCGGACGACCACGGACCCGGGTCGGTGAAGGAATCCTTCGGCGTGCTCCGCATCCCTCTAAGCTACGTCGACGCGCTCCGGAGCGCTTGCGGGCTTGCGGCATAGGTTCGGGCCGACCCAGCACCGAACGACTCCAGACCCCTCCGTTGATCGCGGTTCCTCCTCTTCGCGCTCTCGAGCGATCGGGCGCCGAGTTCACCTGTATCGCCGTCACCTAGGGGATGAATGGAAGTGCTCTCGGCGCGAGAGTTCCCTCCTCTTCTCAGCCCGGGCGTTGCTGCAGAGCGTGACCAGATCTATACTTTCGCCGATGGGAACCGCAATTGGAATCGACATCGGGGGGACGTTCATCGATCTGGTGGTTCTCGACCACGGACGACTCCGTGCGGTGAAGGTCCCGTCGACTCCCGATGCTCCCGAGGCGGGGGTCCTCTCTTGTCTTGCCGACCTCATCGCGCGTGGCGTGATCGTGCCAAGCGACGTGGAACGGGTCGCGCACGGCTCGACCGTCGCCACCAACGCCCTCCTCGAAGGGCGGCTTGCCAAGACGGCTCTCATCACGACCCGCGGGTTCCGCGACGTCCTGGAAATCGGCCGCCAGAACCGGCCAAGCCTGTACGACCTCTTCTTTGAGCGACCCTCGCCGATCGTGCCGCGAGACCTGTGCTTCGAAGTGAGGGAACGCGTCGACGCTCGCGGAGCGGTCCTCTTGCCCCTCGAGGAAGAGGACGTGCAGGAGCTCCTTCCCCGACTCGCGGAAGAGGGGGTCGAGGCGATCGCCGTCTCCTTCCTCTTCTCGTTCCTGAACCCGATTCACGAGCGGCGCGCACGGGAGATCCTCGAGGCGGCGCTCGACCTTCCTGTCACCCTGTCGAGCGATCTCCTTCCCGAGTGTCGCGAGTACGAGCGGACGTCGACTACGGTGGTGAGTGCGGCGCTGCGGCCCGTGATCGGGGACTACCTCTTCGCGCTCGAGGACGGCGCCAAACGTCTGGGCCTTGGAGCCACTTGGCAAGTGATGCAGTCGAGCGGCTCGGTGGCCCGGGCCGCGCACGCGCAAGCCGAACCGGCCCGCATCATCCTTTCCGGCCCCGCCGCCGGGGTCGAGGGGGCGAGGGCCATCGGCCGCCTCTGTGGGTCGCCCGACCTCATCACGCTCGACATGGGGGGAACGAGCTGCGACGTCTCCCTCATCCGAGACGGGGAAGCCGCGCGGACGACAGGTGGCGTGATCGGCGGTCACCCGATCGCCTTTCCGATGGTGGACATCCACACGATCGGCGCGGGCGGGGGAAGCATCGCCTGGCTCGACCCGGGCGGGGCACTCCGTGTGGGCCCGCGCAGCGCGGGCGCATCCCCTGGACCGGCCTGCTACGACCGCGGGGGAAAGGCGCCAACCGTGACCGACGCGCACCTCGTCCTGGGGCACCTCCTGGCGGATCACCCTCTGGGTGGCCTCGACCGGCTCGACCTGGACGCGGCGCGGGAGGCCGTGAGAACCGTCTCCGAGCCCCTTCGTCTCTCGATCGAACAGGCGGCGCTGGGAATCCTGGAGGTCGCCGACAGCGCCATGGAACGGGCGATTCGCGTCATCTCGATCGAACGCGGCCACGACCCGCGTGCCTTCTCACTCCTCGCCTTCGGGGGGGCAGGCCCCCTGCACGCGGTGTTTCTCGCCCGTCGTCTCTCCATTCCTCACGTGATCGTCCCCGCCGCGGCGGGGGTCCTCTCAGCGCTCGGGTTGCTCGCGGCCGAGATCGGCCACGACCTAAGTCAAGGACTCGTCTCTCCCTTGCGAAGCGTGGCCCCGGGTACGTTGCATGACCTGCTGGAGACCCTTCGCGCTCGCGGAGAGAGAGAGCTTCTCGCCGATGGCGTCCTGCCCAAGGCCATGCGCTTCCGGGCTCTGGCGGACCTGCGCTATCTTGGCCAGTCGCACGAGATCACGATCCCGCTATTGGACTCGCCGTGCGACGAGCGGTTCATCGCCTCGGTCGAGCAGGCGTTCCACGAGGAGCACCGCTTGCGGTACGGCCACGCTGCGCCCAAGGAAGCGGTCGAGATCGTCAGCCTGCGCCTCCGTGCCACGGCCGCCCCGCCACCCGTCCAGGTGGTGCCGGAGAGGAACACGTCTTACCCGGAAGAAAGACGGACGCGCGCCTGGTTTGACCGGAAGGGACCGGTCGAGGCGTCGGCCGTCTGGCGAGACGCGCTCGAGCCCGGGGCGCCGCTCGTCGGGCCGGCGATCGTCCAGGGAGAAGACGCCACCACGCTCGTGCCACCCGGGATCGTCGGTCGAGTCGATCCCTTCGGGAGCCTCATCTTGGAGGTGCGATGACGATCGATCCGATCACCCTGGAGGTCCTTCGGCACGCTCTTGCCGCCGTGGCCGAGGAGATGAACGCCAACCTGGTGCGGAGCGCGTACAGTCCCAACATCAAGGAGCGGCGCGACTGCTCCTGTGCGGTGTTCGACGCCTCGGGCACACTGGTCGCACAGGCCGAATCGATTCCCGTCCACCTTGGCGCGATGCCCTTCTCCGTGGCGGAGTTGCTGCGGCAATCGGGCGACCTTGCGCCGGGAGACGTCATCGTCTCCAACGACCCCTACGCCGGCGGCGCCCACCTGCCTGACCTGACCTTCGTGGCCCCCGTCTTCGCGGGTGAGAGGCTCTTCGCTCTCGTCGCCAATCGTGCGCACCACGCTGACGTCGGAGGGAGAGCGCCGGGGAGCCTCGCCGGAGACTCAACCGAGATCTACCAAGAGGGCTTGCGGATTCCGGCGGTGAAACTGTGGCGACGAGGGACTCTCGACCAAGACCTCCTCAGTCTCATTCTCACCAACGTGCGAACCCCCGCGGAGCGGGAGGGAGACCTGCGCGCGCAGCGGGCGGCCTGCGCCACCGGGGAGGCGCGACTCCAAGATCTCATCCGCCGTCACGGAACGGTGCTCTTGGCTCAGGCGATGACCGCGGTGACGGACTACTCCGAGCGACGCATGCGGGCCGCGATCCTTGCCCTCCCCGAGGGGTCGGCCGCCTACGAGGACGTCCTCGACGGCGACGGGGTGGACGATCGGCCGATCCGCATCACGGTCCGAGTCGAGAAGAAGGGGGACACCCTGCGCGTCGACTACACCGGAAGCTCCCCGCAGGTTGCCGGCCCGGTCAACGCGGTCTACGCCGTGACCGCCTCCGCCACCTACTTTGCGGTCCGCGCGCTCACGGACCCGGGAATCCCGCCGAACGCCGGCTGCTACCGGCCGATTGAAATCGTCGCCCCGCAGGGGACGGTCGTGAACGCATCGCTCCCGGCCCCGGTTGTGGGAGGGAATCTCGAGACAGCGCAGCGTCTGGTCGACGTGATCCTGGGTGCCTTCTTTCAGATCGCGCCGGAGCGGACGGTCGCCGCCTGTCAGGGGACGATGAACAACGTGGCCATCGGCGGGATCGACCCCAGGAATGGGCGGGCGTACACGCTCTACGAGACGATCGGCGGTGGGTTCGGGGCGCGGCCAACGCGCGACGGCGTCGACGGGGTCCACTCGCACATGACCAACACGCTGAACACGCCGGTCGAGTCCCTCGAGTTGGCCTACCCCCTGCGCGTCGAGCGCTATGAGCTGATCGCGGGAACTGGCGGCCGCGGCCGGTTCCGGGGGGGGCTTGGGATCCGTCGTGACCTCACCATGCTCGACCACGCGGCCACGGTCTCCCTCCTCACCGACCGGCGCCAGAGCCACCCCTACGGCCTCGACGGAGGGGAGCCCGGGAGCTGCGGCCAGAACGTCCTCATCCGCCACGGCGAGGAATTCCCCCTTCCCGCCAAGGGAACCTTCTCGCTCGCCGCCGGGGAGACGGTCAGCCTGCGGACCCCAGGAGGAGGCGGCTACGGCGACCCGGCGGAGAGAGACCCATCGCGGGTCGAGCGCGACCGGCGCGAGAGAAGGCTCTAGGAAGGGTACGGCGAACCGGGTATAGTCACGCGCCGCGGCCCGCTGGGGAGACCGGCCGCCTGGGCTAGGAGGAGGGAACGATGAGCTTCGCCAAACGGGTTCGTAACCTTCGTTTTGAGGGAGCCTATGCTGTCCTGGACAGGGCCCAGCGCCTGGAGAAAGAAGGCCGCGAGATCATTCACCTCGAAATCGGCCAGCCCGACTTCCCCACGTTCCCTCGTGTGGCCATGGCCGGAATCCGAGCCATCACCGAAGGGAAGACTCGCTATACCTCGCCGGCCGGGGTGAGCGCCCTGCGGGAGGCGCTCGCCCGCGATCTCGGAGAGCGGCGCGGTCTTTCCATCCAGCCAAAGGAAGTGGTGGTCGGGCCGGGAGCCAAGCCGTTCCTGTTCTTCCCCGCGTTGGCGCTCATCGAGCCGGGCGACGAGGCGCTCTATCCGGATCCCGGGTTCCCATCCTACGAAGCGATCATCGATATCGTCGGCGGAAAGCCCGTTCCGTTTCCTCTGCGCGAAGAGGGGACCTTCACGCCGGACGTGGCCGCCCTGGAGCGCCTGGCGACCGAGCGCACGCGCCTGATCATCCTCAACTCTCCAGGGAACCCCACCGGCGGCGTCATGCCCCGCGAAGACCTGGAGCGCGTCGCGGCGGTCGCCAAGGCCTGCGACTGCCACGTTATCTCTGATGAGATCTACTCCCGCATGATCTTCGGCGGCGTTCCCCACGTGAGCATCGCCGCCCTTCCCGGAATGAAGGAGCGGACGATCATCCTCGATGGCTTCTCCAAGACATACGGCATGACCGGATGGCGTCTGGGCTATGCCGCCATGCCTGTGGCGCTCGCCGAGCGGGTGGAGCTGCTCCTCACACACGTGGTCGGCTCCACCGCCGCCTTCACCCAGTACGCTGGGATCGAGGCTGTGACGGGTCCTCAGGATGACGTCGAAGCCGCGCGGGCGGAGTTTGAGAGGCGCCGCGACGCGATCGTCGCCGGCCTGAGTGGCATCCCGGGTGTTCGCTGCCAGAAGCCCGACGGCGCGATGTACGTCTTCCCGAACGTCATGGCCTTCGGCCGAAGCTCCGACGAGCTGGCCGAGTACCTGCTGATCGAGGCGGGCGTGGCCGTCCTTCCGGGGAGCGTCTTTGGGAAGATGGGAGAAGGCTACCTGCGCCTGTGTTACGCGAACTCATTGGAGCGCATCGAGCGCGCGATCGAACAGATGAGGCGCGCGCTCGCCAAGCTCGGCCGCCGACCAGGAGACGAGAAGCTCTCGGTCCGGCGGTAGCCGCCGCCGGCACGCCTTCGCTGCCGGGCGAGAGGAGCGGGCCGCCATTCCTCAGGAGCCCATGCCACAGGCGGTCGGCGGGCTTGCCTCGATGGGACAGGCCGCGCTAGACTGGGCCGCACGGCCGTTGGCGCAGAGAAGCCAGAGCGACGTGGAGAAGGAGGAGGCCATGACCGACGAGGTGCCAGAGAGGGCTCCGGAGCACGACGAGAAAGTAGAAGAGAAGGTCGACGAGAAGCGGGACGAAAAGAGCCCGGACGAGAAGTGGCGCCGCGACCGGGTGGGTGCGGCCACATGGGCCGCGGTCCTGATCTGGATCGGCGTGGTGCTTCTCCTGGCCAACCTTGACCTCGCCGCCCGCTACCCGTGGTGGGAGACGTGGTCCGTCATCCTGGTGGGGGTCGGGGCGATCTTCCTCGTCGAGGTCGTCGTTCGCCTCGCCCGGCCAGAGCACCGGCGACCGGTCGGCGGGAGCATCATCATTGCCCTGGTTCTCATCGGCGTGGGGCTGGGGGAGCTCATCAGCTGGAGCCTGGTGTGGCCGGTGATCGTGATCGCTGCGGGTGTGGCCTTTCTTCTTCGCGGGCTCTTCGTGCGCCGCTAGAGGCCGCTCGGGGGCGCCGCGCTACAGCCGGCCCAGATTGAGCGACTCAAGCTCTCCCCACACGTAGGCGAGACGGGTGAAGGGCCGATCGCGGCCGATGCAGCGGAAGTAAGGTGGCCGAAACGCACGGACCAGGTCGCCGATCTCGTAGCGGGCGAGGATCGGGGTCGATAGGACGAGGCTTCCCGTTTCGCCGCTTCGCATCTCGTGCAAGAGCTTCATCCTCGTGCCACAGCGAACCTCGAACAGGAAGAGGTCGTAGTTGGGAACCCACGCGCGCCTCTCGTCCATCTGCTGGCCGAACATCCCTTCGGTCGCTCCGTAGATCTCGCGAATGGTGACCTTGCCGTAGAGAGCGGTGAGCGCCGGGGCGTAGCGCGTGTTGATCCCCGGCACGCTGCCCAGGGTCATGATCTGGGTCTTCCAGAGGTCCTGAGGGTAGACCCCGTGCGTGCGGCGAAGGTAGCGGCCAAATCGGATCGCGGTCGGAGCGACCCCTCCTACAAGCGTGACGTTCTCCTTGCGGCATCGCGCGTAGGCGAGCTCGAAGCGCGCCTCCCAATCGCGTGTCGACCTCCCGCCGCCCAAGGAGTCGATCTCGTCCTGCGTGGGGAGCGAGCGGATCGGAGTCGCGGCCGAGACATGCTTCACGTAGATCCCGGAGCTGTAGCCGTACTCGAGGTCCCGGTCGCCGACGCGAACGGTTCCCACGACCGAAGGGAAGTTGAGGTTCAGGTTCACGCCGGAGAAAAGGTCGAAGCGGCCGGTCGTGGCCACGTAGTGCAGCATCGCTCGACTCGCGCTCACCCGCATCTCAAGGTCGGTCCGGGTCATGGGGATGAACTTCGGCACATCGGTGGTCGTCCCCCGCGTGATCGCCCAGCCGATCGGATCCTCGTAGAGCAGGAGCCGCGTCTCGCCGGCCATCACGCGCGCGATGAGCGGCTTGTAGTCTAGGTAGGTCGCAATCGGGAACGCCCGGCGGTACGCGTCGATGCCGCCGACCTCGGCGGCCCCGTGGTCCCGGCCGTACTCCGTTTGGGCGTACCCTGCGACGAGGCACTCGAGCACCGCCTCCTGCGCGGCCTGGGGGTCGGCGATGGCGCGGTACCAGGGATCGAGTGCGCTTCTCAAGCGCTCGGCGGCTGAAGCCTGGCCGGGGTCATTCATGGAGACGGAATCCTCCTTTCAAACTCGCGTTGGCGGGCAGTCACGGGCGCGGAACCCCTGCGGGCGCTCGTGCCCTCAGCCGTTCTTCGGTCTGTATATCTTCTCTCCGCCGGCCCAGCCGTCTCGCCAGCGGATCTCGTCGGGCACGATCTTGAGAAGCCCGTACTCCGGTGACTCCGGCCCGCCTGGGATGTACTGCGAGAGGTCGAACGAAGCCAGGCCCCAGATCCGTTTCTTTGTCTCAAGGTCCGTCACGATCTGCGCCCTTCCGTAGACCGCAGCCGACTTCTCGCCTGTGGGCTGAACGGCGAACAGGAAACAGACCTTCGGGTTCTTCTGGATCTGTCTTACCTTGTTGGCGCAGGCGGACGTGGTCACCCAGAGGGTGAGATCGTCCTCGACGATCGGTGAGATCGACCGTACCACCGGCTGGTCTCCGTCGCACGTAGCCAGGTAAGCGTGTGATGCCGACTGCTTGATGATCCCAAGAACTCTCTCTTTGTCTGATGCGACCATGGCACCCCCCCTTCCTTGAGGCCGCCCTCATCGGCGCCCTCCCATCCTAGCTAGAGCGGGCCGTCACGCCAATCTCCGGGCGAGAGAGTGACGGCCTTCTCGCGACGGGAAGCGACACGTGCCGTCACGGTCGACGGCGGGCGTGCCAGGGGTTGCCAGGGGGATGCACTCGAGCTAGTCTAGTTGGAATCGACAGGCGCGAGAGCCACCCGGATCACAAGTGGCTCCACACGGCGGTCCCGAGTGGTAGGAGTGAAGGCATGACGGCGATCTACGAGTACGAGCTGGGCCAGGCGGCAGAGCGGGTCGTTCGCGAGCTGTTTCGCCTGAAGAAGGGCGAGACCCTGATCATCACCGGCGATACCGAGAGCGACCTTCGCGTCATCAACGCGACGGCGCGGGCGGCCTTCGCCATCGGAGGGCGACCGATGGTGATCCTTCACCCCTCGCCGTTGGGTGTGGGCAAGGCCGCCGACCCGATGCTCCCGCTTGAGCCGCTCGCGGCGGCGCTCTCCAAGGCCGACGCCTGGGTCGAGTACAACAACCAATGGCTCTTGTATTCCACGCCCTACGACCTCGCATTCCAGGAGAACAAGAAGCTCCGGCACCTGAACCTGGTCGGGATGAACGCGAGCATGATGGTGCGCTGCATCGGTCGAGTCGACTTTGCCACTCTCGAGGCCTTCCAGAAGGCCTTCTCGTCGCTTCTCTCCCAGACCAAGCACATCCGCATCACCACGTCCGCAGGAGAGGACGTGGAGTTCGAGCGCATAGCCACCATTCCCATTCGCTGCCGGATGGGGTACGCGCACGGGCCCGGCTCGGAGATGCTGGCCGGACAGATCAGCGTGACTCCAGACTTCGACACGATCTGCGGGACGATCGTCTTTGATGGTTCGCTCGTCCCCCCGTGCGGGAAGCTCGAGCAGCCGATCCGCCTGGAGATTGAGAAGGGCAGGATCACCGGAATCGACGGGGGACCGCAGGCGCGGGAGTTTGAGGCCTGGGTCGACGGATTTGGCCATCCCCAGATGAGGCGGCTCGCCCACCTCTCCTACGGTTTCAACCCGGGGGCGCGACTCTCCGGAGATATCGTGGAGGACGAACGGGTGTGGGGATCGACCGAATGGGGGATCGGGAGCGTGCCCGCGACGATCGTCCCGCCCGGGTATCCTGCTCCATCTCACTGCGACGGCATCTCCCTTCATTCCTCGGTCTGGCTCGACGGCCGGCTCGTGATGGACGTGGGAAGGCTTGTCAATCCAGAGCTTGTCTCTCTCGCGGCGGCGCTCGGCAAGGCCTAGATTTCGGTCAGTCCCTGACGACAGCCGGGTTGCAGCGGGCCAAGACGTAGCGTATCGTGCCGCTGGCATGCCAGGCCCGCGGAGCCACCCAGCCGGACTGGGTGGCTCGTTTCTTTGGAGGTGAGCGTGGCGGCAAAGGCTCTGGTGGTCGGAGGGTACTTCTTCCTTCTCGTTCTTGTGGGTTTCTTCACCCAGCGTAGAGCGCGAGCGAAGGAGGCAGATTACTTCCTGGCGTCGCGGTCGCTGTCACCCTTGCTCCTCTTCATTACGATGGCAGCGACGAACTTCAGCGCGTTCACGGTGTTCGGGTTCTCGGGAGCGGGATGGCGGATCGGGTACGCGTTCTATCCGATCATGGCCTTCGGGACGGGGTTCATGGCCCTGAGCTTCTTTGTCATCGGCCGACCGGTGTGGCGGCTGGGCCGCGAGAAGGGGCTCCTGACCCCTCCGGAGCTCATCCTCGATCGCCTGGGAAGCCCTACGCTTCGCCTCGTCTTCCTCGCGGTGCTCGTCGCGTTTACGCTCCCGTATCTGGCCATGCAGCCGATGGCCGCGGGCTACGCGCTCGAAGGGCTCCTCGGAATCCCGTACGTGTGGGGCGCCGTGCTGGTGACGGCGGTGATGCTCGCGTACATGCTCCTGGGCGGCATGCGGGCGGTGGCCTGGACCGCGGTCGTGCAGGGCGTGATGATGATCGTCTTCCTCGCGCTGGCGCTGGGCGTCATCGCCGCGGCTCACGGCGGGCTCACTTCCGCCAACCGCTCGGCGGCCGAGGCGTTCCCGGCCCTCTTCTCCCGCCCCGGCGGAGGCAGCGTGTTTGGCCCCGGGGTGTGGCTGGGATACCTGCTCCTTTGGCTTCTGTGCGACCCGATGTTTCCCCAGCTCTTCCAGCGCTTCTATGCCGCGCGGTCGCTCCGCGCGCTCTCCCTCACGGCCACGCTCTACCCACTCGTCACGGGTGGGCTCTTCCTGTGCACGGTCTCGATCGGCGTCATCGGGCGGCTGAGCTATCCGACTCTGGAATCGGGCGCCGCCTCGGACAGCATCCTGCCGATGCTCCTCTCCAAGCACGCACCGGGGGTCATCGAGGCCCTGGTGTTGACCGCGGGCCTGGCCGCGCTCATGTCCACGCTTGATTCGCAGCTCCTGACGCTCTCGTCCATGGTGAGCCGTGATCTCTTGGGGCCGCTCCTCAAGCGCCGCCGCGTCGGCGAGAAGGGGACCTTCTGGATCGGGAAGGCGCTCGTTCTCGTGCTTGGGATCGGAGGCCTCCTTCTCGCCCTGCGCCTTCCCGGGACGCTCCTCGACATCGCCACGGAGTCGTTCACCGGGTTCGCGGTGCTCTTCCCCACGGTCATCGCCGCCCTCTACTGGCCGCGGGTGACGCCGGCCGGGGCGGTGGCGTCCATCCTGGTGGGCGAGGGACTCCTCGCCGCCTACCGTTTCAACCTCCTTCCGAGCTTCGGGACGCTTCCCGTGGTTCCGATTGTGCTCGCTACGACCGTCGTTCTCGTCGCGGGCAGCCTGCTTTCGCGTCGGCCGAAGCCGCGGCCGGGAGGGCGCGTGCGCCTCACGCGAGGCGGGATCTTCGCGGCCCTGGGGTGTCTGGGGCTATTCGCGTTGGCAAACGACGTCTGGTCGTGGGGCGACGCTCGCCTGGGGCCTCTTGGGTTCCCGCTCTGGGTGTGGTACGCGATGGCGCTCTGCGTGGCGACGGCCGTGCTCTTCGGCGTCATCGGGCACGTGCTTGATCGACCGGAGAGGGAGGCGGCGGAGAGGCAGGAGTTGGCTGAGAAGGGCAACGCACCCGGGAGGCGGCCGGCCGCCTAGCCCGGCGGGCAGGACGTCCTAGCGGTCAGAGGCTCCGCCGAGTTCGCGATGGCGAAAGCAGGTCGTGACGTGGTCGTTCACCATACCGGCCGCCTGCATGAATGCGTACACGATCGTTGGCCCGGCGAAGCGGAAGCCTCTGCGCCGAAAGTCCTTGCTCAGGGCGACCGACTCCGGCGTCTTGGTCGGGATCTCCTCCAGGCTCGGCCAGGCGTTCTGGATCGGCCGGCCGCCGACGAAGCCCCACACGTACCGGTCGAAGCTTCCGCATTCCTCTTGCACCGTGAGGACGGCGCGGGCGTTGTCTACGGCCGACTGGAGCTTGTTGCGGTTCCGAATCAGGCCGGGGTTTGCCAGGAGCCAGTCGATTCTCGCGCTGTCGTACCGCGCGACCCGGTGGGGATCAAACCCGTCGAACGCGGCCCGGTAGGCCTCGCGCTTGCGTAGGACGGTGGACCAGGAGAGCCCGGCCTGCGCCCCTCCCAGCACCAGATACTCAAAGAGGAGCCGGTCGTCGTGAACAGGCACGCCCCACTCCTCGTCGTGATAGCGGAGGAGGAGCGAGTCGTTCGTCTTCCAGGGACACCGTGTCGGCACGATCCATGACCTCTCTTTGTCCGAATCGACTGGAGGACTCCGATCGTACCCATCTCTAGCCGAAGCGTCGAGGACGCTCTGGCAAAGCTCTCGCGGTCCCGCGCGGGGTTCTTCGCATGACGCCGGGTACCCTCTAGTGGACAAGCTTCGAACTCTCACCGAGCTTGATCCCGAGACCATGGAGGTCCTGTCTCCTTGAGTTTCCTGGGAGGATCCGAAGCCAGGGGCCCGGGTCGCGATCCAGTTGGGAGTGGAGGACGATCTTGGAACTCTGCCAGCTGAAGTGATGGAGGAGATCGCGGCACTTTCAGTGCCACGAATCGGCGAGCCTTAGCGAACTGGGTCCAGATCCCACCTCTTGGCCCTGTTACGGGACTACTCCTGGACTCACCGGCACCTTGGTGTCTGGCCAGACGTCCTCGGGCCCTCGCTTACTAGGGCCGCATCTCGGCGTGAACTCGGACCGTTCTGAGGGATCTGTCACTCATCGCCCGATTGTTCTCGCAGCCTGCAGAGCCGCAATGTCTCCTTTCGTCGCTGCTCGAACAAGGAATGAGGTGAACCGCACTTCCGCGGGTGCCACATCGCCGGTTCCCTCAGCAATACCCACCTTGTAGGGTCCTGGCATCGTCAGCGGGACAACTCTCAGCGCCGTCCCGTTCACCTCGATCATCGCTTCGCTGCCCACGACGACAACCCGCAGCCGGTTCTCCGCAGATCCTTGGTGAATCTGTGCGCTCTGGGTCCACTTGACAAGCGCGTCCTGCCACACGCCCTTCAGAAGTTGGCTGACGGAGTAGTAGCCATCAGCGGACACTCGGAACAAATAGAGGTCGTCAGAGCCGAGTCCCCACACCAGACAACACTCGGCGTCTCTTGCGCCAGAACTGACGTATGCCGTCGCCTCTACCACGAAGTTCGCCGGACAGGTGCTGGCGAGGGGAGCCCAAGACCGCCCAAACTTCTGCGCTTCCTTCAGGGACATGGAGTACGTGCCGTTGACGTACTGAAAGCTCCCAGACTCGCTGCTCGTGGTAAGCCACCCACTGCGCGGGTCATCGAAGCTGTCCGCAAACGGGAGACTGTGCACGACAGGAGGTGCGGGCTTCGCAGCTTGCAGGGCTGCTGTGTCTGCGCTCGTCCCTTCGCGAACGGAGAATGAGGTGAACCGCACTTCCGCGGGTGCCACATCGCCGGTTCCCTCAGCAATACCCACCTTGTAGGGTCCTGGCATCGTCAGCGGGACAACTCTCAGCGCCGTCCCGTTCACCTCGATCATCGCT
>Ga0315278_10000070_pt1 | contig 82840 bp, 21 predicted proteins | sample YL17G06_0_MG_FD_203880 | JGI IMG/M metagenome (GOLD analysis project Ga0315278, IMG submission 203880) | Sediment microbial communities from Yellowstone Lake, YNP, Wyoming, USA - YL17G06_0 | ecosystem: Environmental > Aquatic > Freshwater > Lake > Sediment | place: USA: Wyoming | collected... | reverse complement strand
GCCGCATACGGAGGCGGAGGCCGCTTTATTTGGTTCAACCTCGTCCGGGCTATTTATAAAAGTCAGGTTGCTGAAGCGGTATATCCGCTCTTCAAATCCAATGAATCAACATTTATACCATTCACCTGAAAATCTAAAAAACAAGGGGCAGAAAAAGGGATAGGGAAAAAAGCCCCTTGAATTCTATTGAAATCGTTTTCTATTTATATTATAATATTAATCTTAAATTAGATTAATACTTGGCTGTTAAGGAAAAAAGCTAGGAAAAAAATGGGACATCAGGTATTTATTTCGTACTCAACGCGCGATATATTAAGTGAGAAAAGCGATTATACTGAATGGGATTTACTGGGAATAAAGGTTTCAGATCGGGGTGACCTTAAGATCGATAACAGAAGCGCGGCATTGGAAGAAGGTATTTTAGTGGAGGATGTTGACAAAGATAGTCCAGCTTTTTGGAACGGGATATGTTCTGGAGATGTTATCTTTAGTATTGATGGAAATCCCGTTCAATCCAAAGAAATACTGCGTATTTATATAAAAAATTCTCTTAACAATCAACATGCAATAACAATGGGCTTGACCACGGAAAATAAAAGACGTTCAGTTAAGATGATTATATCTGATCGGTTGGTGGCAGATATTATTTGCTCTCGACTTGAATCTGTTAATATCCAATGCTGGATTGACCATCGAGATATTGTGGCGGGTGATAACTGGTTAAACTCAATAATAGATGCTGTAATCCAATCAAAAATATTGGTATTGGTTTTTTCTTCGAATAGCAATAAATCTCTATGGGTAGTTCAGGAGGTGATACGGGCGCTGAGAGAAAATATAACGATTATACCGTTTGTAATTGAAAAAGTCGTACCACAGGGAGCCCTTAGAGCGTTGGAAGATCGCTGTCAATGGCTGGATGCATCTAGTCCTCCACTGCAAAAACACTTAGACCTGTTAGTAAATACTCTTCACACACAACTGGAAAAAAGAAATCGCGTCGAACATCGGAATATATGCGATGAATCAGATAAATATAAAATAACCGAATGCATTTTTAGAATTGGTAATACTTGTAAGATTATCGTCAATTTACAAAAGAAGAAAGTCATTAAAGTCGGGCGTATTAATGATGAAGAAGTGGAAGCATTTAATGATATAAATTTTCAGTTCTTCAATGTTTCGCGTAGCCATTTGCACTTGATATTTAAGGAATCCCCAGCATCGCTCTATATTCAAGATCAGGGTAGTTCATTCGGGACGGTTGTAAATAAAGAACGGTTGTTTCCGGGTAGAGAATTGATGATTGAAGATGGTGATATTATTTTCATAGGCAAGATAATCACTTACAAATTTCTAAAGAAACAAGGGTTTTTTTTATTAAAGAATGTAACCCAGCGGAAAAATAAGGGAGTTTTCACCTGGCTTTCCGGTGACCCGGACCAGGGAAAATATTTGCCTGCGACTAGTAGTGAGATTGTGCTTATCTACGATTTTTCTGTAGTAAATGTATCGGGAACTGGGGTCCGATTAGAGATCGACAAAAAAAATGGTAATATAGTAAGTGACAGTGTGGTAAAAATTGAGAGGGGAACTATTTTGATATAAAATATTAGTCATTAAATTAGAATGGAGGCATAAATGACCCAATTTTTAACAAGAGATATAAACTTAAAACCGGAAGCAATGATTGGCAAAAAATTAGGCAAATATCAAATCAAGGGGCTTATTGGATGGGGTGGGATGGGAGTTGTGTATAAGGTTTGGGATACTTTGGAGGAAAAATTTAAATGTATAAAAACCTTTCCGCCCCAAATTGCCGGGGATAAGCTTTCATTAAAAGCGCTTAAGAAGGAGGCATTAAACGCCTCAAAAGTAAAACATCCAAATGTTGTGAACGTATTAAGTTTTGAAGAAAAGGAAGGGATACATTATATTGTAATGGAATTTGTAGAAGGTGAAACGGCTGCTGATAAAATGGCGCGGGATAAAAATAACACACTACCTGAACAAGAAGTTTTAAACATCATGAAAAATGTGGCGATGGGACTCTTGGAAGCACATAAAAATGGTGTGATCCATTGTGATTTAAAGCCTCAAAATATTATGATTATAAATGATAGAGACATTAAGGTCGTTGATTTCTCAGTTTCATACCAGATGACAAAATCAATGACCCTGTTAACCAACGAACAATTACCCTCTGGGACCCTCCCATATATGGCACCGGAGCAGTTATCCAAGAAGTTCGGCCGAATCAGTGAACAAACAGATGTCTGGGGATATGGGGCAACCATGTATCATATGCTTTGTGGCGAAGTCCCTTTCGATAATCGCGAGCAGATTATTGATCCCGAAGAAAGGCCATTCGAATTGGAGGGGGTGTCTGAAAGGACTAAAAAATTAGTAATGAAATGCTTGGAAAAAGATAACAAAAACCGCTTTAAAAGCATAGCGGAAATTTTGGATTATCTTCAAGATTTTGACGACATGATGGCGTTTAATGAAAAAATAGAACACCAAAAAGATGGGTTACCCTCCATAGAAAAAGTGATTCAAGATGGTATTGATTTACTCCCAATATCAATTGGACTAGAGGTATTGGGGGGAATTTTCCATCGGATTCTGGAAAAAGGTATTCATTTGCCCGCTCGAAAAGAAGATATATTTACAACTGCTGAAGACAATCAATCATCAGTTGAGATTCAGGTTTTTGCTGGAGAGCATGATCTTTCTAAATATAATAAAGCACTCGGGAAATTTACAATCACTGGCATCCCTCTGTCGCCGCGAGGAGTGCCTCAGATTGGAGTAGTTTTCGAAGTCGATAAAAATGGAGTTTTAAATGTTTCTGCAACTGATTACGCAACAAACAAAAAACAGGAAATTATTATTAACTCCGCTACACAATTATCGGAGCGGGATATTACCCAGATGATTAAAGGCGCACAAGAACATGAGGAAGAGGTTAAAAAAGAAAGAGTAGCGATTGAAGAAAAAAACAAATTGGACCAATTTGTTTATACTACTGAAAAAATGGTAGCAGAACATAAAGAAAAAATATCAGAAGAGATTCTAACACAAGTATATAATTCTTTGAAACGGTCAAAAGAAGCTATAAAAATTAATAATCATAATATGATTCAAATTGAGTTTAAAAACCTCGAGCGTTTAGCCCAAATTGTATCAACGGAATTATACAAAAAACACTAATACACAAAATAAGGGGGGTGCGACTGCTATCACAGACGTAAAAACTCGTGGCTCTCCCGGATATTTCCATTTTTGGGATTCGTTTTGGGGCCAGTACTTTTATTAAAGCATTTTTCTGATCTAATCCTCTTATGGATAGACCGTTATGAATCGAATATGGAGACGCTGTATACTATATCACTGCAAGAATGACTATGTGCCAGGCAAAGTAAGTTCTTTATGCGGCATATTTCAAAAGCTCGAGGGATATACCCCGCTTACTAGCATCATTTGCCAATTTAAGTAATTCCTTATTGGTTTTGGCTGAAAGATATTCTTCGCTGCAATTATCGCAAATTTGGGCGGTTAAATCCCTTGCTCGAAATATAGTCGAATGCCCCAGCGATAACTCTTACCCTGGGGATAATAAATGGCTTCAGTAGGGTCAAAATAAAGGATATTATTACGAACCATATCTTGTAAAAGACCTTCCAGGTCACCCACCTCGATTCCTTGCGGAATAAAATCCTTTATATGGGCGGTTTCCTTTTTCAAGAAGACCCCCAGGATTTTTTCTTTTCGCATATCCGTACCGATATAATATTCGATCATTCCTTTGATTTTCTTCTTATAAATAGTTAACACTTCATCGATGGGATTATCGAAAAGCTCAGTCAATATATCCTGGATTTCCCCTAAACTACCGCCTACCGTATCCCATATTTTTCCGGCCTCTCCCTCAGTCAGGCGGTAAGCCGTTATCTTCGAATACTTTTCCAGGTTCAGCAGCCACCTCATAACATCATGTTTAGCCAGGTAATCCACCTTATAAAACGATGCGCACTTTTTAAGTCTCGAATCGTTATAAACCGTATTCAAGAAGCATCCATTCGAGGAAGCGACGATGATATGAACCAGGTGAGCCTGTTTGGTCAGGGCCACGAAAAAATTAAACAAAGCAGTGATGAATAAGCGGTTTTTGTCGTTAGCGAAGTAAATTTCTTCCAGGGCTTGAAGTTCATCGATAATTAAAACGGGTTTAATGCCTTCCTGGGTAAGCTCCAGGAATTCGGCTTTCATAACTTTAAAGGGATCGGCCCGTTTTTCGAGGAGTTTCCTCATCACCGCGGCATCGATCTTGAAAAAGACCGGGGTTTTCTTTTTCATGTCCAGGTCATCCGCCATAAGAAAGGCTTTGAAAAAATCCTCACCCAGGTTGGCAAAGGATTCGCACAGGTCCATGAACTTAACATTCAATTTTTGTTCTTTTTGAAGCGGTTCCAGGAATTTATGGAGCAGGGTGGTTTTGCCGGAAGATTTAGGACCGTGGATAAAAAAGATCGATTCGGGTTCTTCGTTTATATAATTTCGTAAATACTGCAATTCCGTCTGCCGATCGATAAACGCGGCATATTTTCGGTATTCAAATTTATCTTTACTCATGAATTAATTATAATACCCCGCCTGTTTTTTTGCAATACCCGGAATTCTGTGGATTTGGTCGCTAGGGGTGGCGGCCAGGAAAAAGGACGCGAGGAAGAAGAGATAGAATGATGATTGCTGAATGCTGAATGATGAATGATGAATGATGAAGAAAAAACAGGAAGAGCGGAGAAAAGCAGAAGAGAGGAAGAAAAGAAAAATAGGGGTCAGGGATCAGGAGTCGGGGGGCAGGAAATGGGAAGAGCGGAAGGGGACAGTGAAAAATTAAACAATCCATTGAAAAACAAAATGATTAAGTATAAAATATCTGAGCCATAACTTCTAAATAGGAAGGAGGTATTTTTATATATGGATACATCCATCGATCAAGCGATAGAAACCGGGAAGTTAAAAAACAAAATTACTTCCTGGCTCCCCCCGGCTATCGGTATCGTATTTTTCGTTTTAGCCGCGGTCGTTCTACACAATGAATTAAAACAATTCCATTACCATGAAATAATCGCCTCCCTCGAACAGGTTCACATTGGGAGAATATTCGCTGCACTCTTTTTCACCTTGATGAGCTACCTCGCCCTGACGCTCAATGAGGCCTTACTGTTTAAGCATTTCAAGCACCCCCTCCCATACCGTAAAACCGCCCTGGTTTCATTCGTGAGCACAACAATCAGTCACAATATCGGGTATTCCGTGGTAACAGGAGGATCGCTCCGCTATCGTTTTTATTCCACCATGGATGTATCCACCACGGAAATTTCTTCCTTTATCGGATTGCATGCACTATTTTTCTGGCTCGGGTTTTTCCTGTCCGGGGGAATTCTTTTCATCATTGAACCCTTACCCATTCCAGCCGCTATACATCTTCCCTTTAATACCTTGTTGCCCCTGGCAATCGTATTTCTTTCCGCAATCGCATTTTTTTATATTGCCGTGTTTAAAAAATTCTCCCTGAAAATCCACACATTAAAAGTAGCGGCGCCGACATTCAACCTCTCAACCTCTATAATTCTTGTATCCGCAATCGATTGGCTCTTCTCGGGCTTAGCGCTTTATGTGCTGCTGCCCCCTGCTTTTGAGAAATCGATCCCTCTCTTTCTTGGCATTTACCTGTTAGCACAGATCGCCGGAGTCAGCAGCCAGGTCCCGGGCGGATTGGGAGTGTTTGAAACTCTATTATTGGTCATGATTGGGGCGGGCCCCCAATCGCCGGGAGTAATGGCCGCATTGTTGGTTTTCCGCATTGTTTACTATTGGATACCGTTGCTCATTAGCGCCGTATTACTGGGGATCGAAGAATTATTGTTAACCCGCCTTGAAATAATAAAACGAACATCATTATGGGTAGGGCGATTCTTTTCAGGCCTTGCCCCCAATGTTTTTGCATTCACAACATTCCTCGGCGGAGTCTTACTCCTTTTTTCCGGGGCCACCCCGGCGGTCGGTTCCCGGATGGCCTGGCTAATCGATTTTCTGCCGCTCCCGGTCATTGAATTTTCCCATTTCATGGGCAGCCTGGTAGGAATGGGGTTGCTTTTCCTGGCATATGGACTTCAACGCCGCCTTGACGCCGCTTATAGACTTACTATAGGCCTGTTTGCCGCCGGGATTATTTTCTCCCTATTTAAAGGCTTCGATTATGAAGAGGCCATTGTATTATTTATTATGCTAATCGCACTCCTACCCAGTAGGAAATTTTTTTACCGAAAAACGTTATTGACTTCCATCACATTTAGCGCACCCTGGATTGCCGCCATCGGTATCGTCATACTCAGTTCGGTAATGCTGGGAATTTTTGCCTATAAACATATTAATTATTCCCATGACTTGTGGTGGCAGTTTGCATTTTTCGGGGATGCGCCGCGAACCCTGAGGGCCATGGTCGGAGTACTGACACTGGCCGGCCTATTGGGTTTACGCCGACTCCTGCGACCTGCCCCAGCAATGCCGAAAATCCAGGAGGAAAGCGAATACGCAAAAGTCCTGGCCGTGATTCGTAATTCAAATGAAAGCATTGCCCAACTTGCGCTGCTGAAAGATAAATCCTTTCTAATCAGCGATGATGAAAAAGCATTCATCATGTTCGGGGTGGAAGGCCGAAGCTGGGTGGCAATGGGAGACCCTCTGGGGGCAGAAGATTCGAAACCGGAATTACTGTGGAAATTTCTAGAGTTAGTGGATCGTCATAATGGTTGGCCGGTTTTCTATGAAGTAAGTAGAACAAATCTTCACCTGTATGTGGATATGGGACTCACACTCTCCAAACTCGGTGAAGAAGCCCGGACAAAATTGGAAACTTTTAAATTGGAAGGAAAATCCTATAAACATTTTCGTCACATCATCAATCACCTGGAAGCGGAAGGATATACATTTGAGATAATCGCCGCCTCTTCGGTGTTTAACATTCTTCCTCAATTGAAGACGGTTTCCGACGATTGGTTGGCAAAAAAACGCACCCGTGAGAAAGGATTTTCCCAGGGCTTTTTCAAGGAAGAATACCTGGTTCGATTTCCCATGGCGCTGGTTAAGAAAGAAGACAAGATCGAAGCCTTTGCCAACCTGTGGGCCACTGACAATAAAGAGGAACTTTCCGTGGACTTGATGCGGTATTCGTCTGAAGCGCCCGATGGGACAATGGATTATCTTTTCATTAAATTGATGTTGTGGGGAAAAGAGCAGCAATACCGGTGGTTTAACCTGGGTATGGCGCCTTTATCGGGAGTTGAAAACCGTCATCTTGCCCCGTTGTGGTACAAACTGGGGGCATTTATTTTCAGACATGGCGAGAACTTCTACAATTTCCGTGGATTGCGGCAGTATAAAGAAAAATTCGACCCCGAATGGGAACCGAAATACCTGGCGTCACCCGGGGGATTGGCCATTCCGCGAATTTTGACGAACCTCTCCTCGCTTACTTCAAGGGGGTTCAAAGGCATCATATATAAATAAAAAAATTTAGCGCAGCCGGAGGTAATAATGAAATTGAAAATATTTATCGTTTTATTTCTCATCTCGATCCTGTCATACAGCCAGGAAGTTATGGAATTCGGGCGGTTCGGTAAAATGGCATTGTATCGCTCTTCACCCGAACCCAGGCAGGTGGTTTTATTCGTATCCGGGGATGGGGGGTGGAACCTCGGCGTGATCGATATGGCAAAAACAGTGGCTTCGCTGGACTCCCTGGTGGTGGGAATCGATATCGATCATTATTTGAAGCAATTGGAGAATTCAAAGGAAAAATGTTCCTATCCGGCGGCTGATTTTGAAGAATTGAGTAAATTCATTCAAAAAAAGAAAAACTTCCAGGACTATATCACGCCGGTATTGGTGGGCTACTCTTCGGGCGCGACATTGGTATATGCGGTATTGGTTCAAGCGCCCCCGGATACGTTTTCCGCGGCCATCAGCATGGGATTTTGCCCTGATCTACCATTGAAAAAACCGCTGTGTAAAGGTTACGGACTACAATGGAGCCCCGGACCGAAAGGGAAAGGATACAGCTTTTTGCCGGCGCAGACATTAGTGAATCCCTGGATTGCGTTTCAAGGATTAAGCGACAAGGTGTGTGACGCTAAAGACGTGGAAGCATTTGTTAAGCAGGTAAAAAACGGCGAAATTGTAAAACTGGAAAAAGTGGGACATGGGTTTGCCGTGCAAAAAAATTGGCTGCCCCAATTCAAAGAGACATTCGTAAATCTCTTTAAAAAAGTGAAGGTAAAAGCGCCCCAGGGTGCAATTGAGCCCCCAGCCGGGTTAGAACAAGCGAATGTAGACGGCTTGCCGTTGGCGGAGATTCTACCGCGGCAGTGGAAAAAAGATTATTTGGCGGTCATTTTAAGCGGCGATGGGGGATGGGCGTCCATCGATCGATCGATTGGGGAAGCATTGGTCCGGGAAGGTATCGGGGTCGTGGGCTTTAATTCCCTTAAATATTTCTGGCGTCGCCGCACTCCCCTGGAAGCAGCGAAGGATTTACAACGGATATTGAGTCATTATGCGGTCTCGTGGCAGAAGAATAAGGTAATGGTAATCGGTTACTCGCTGGGGGCCGATGTGCTTCCTTTTATGATTAATCGTCTTGCTGAGCCGGAAAAAAATTTAATCTCGGCCATTGTTTTATTAGGACCAGGTAAGAGTGTGGATTTTGAATTCCACTTGACCGATTGGTTGGGGGGAACATCCGGTTCTGCGCTGCCTGTACTCCCGGAAGTTGAAAAATTAAAAGGAAAAAACATACTGTGTATCTATGGACAGGATGAAAACGATTCATTATGTCCGGATATTCCCCCAGGATTAGCGCACACGGTAAAGATTGGTGGGGGACACCATTTCGGCGGCGACTATAAAGAAATTGTGGATATAATATTGAAAAATTTCAACTGACCGGCAGGCTATGGAGAAATGCAAACCCTACTCCCGGACTTCGAAGACAACGGTGAGATCGGCCCCCTGGTGTATATTGATGATGCCTTTATTACTCCTGGTTGAAAGGGTGCGCAAAACGCTCCCGCCATACGTATCTCCAAATACAAACATACCCCAGACGATATTATGCTCACCATACCCTTCCTCCCCCTCCTGGAATAAATATACGGAAGGTTCGAGGTATTCTTGTATCAACCATGTTTTCTGCTGGAAAGCGGTCTTAATTTCTTTTTCCCACTCCTGCGGCGGGGTGCGGCTGCCGATGCGAATTTGCTTACCGCCATAATTCAACGATGGTTTCAAGACTAATTTATCCTTGTTCGCCAGGACAAAAGTTTCCAGGTTAACCGTTTCTCCCCGGTAACGGGTCTGCCCGGGTGTGGTCTTACGGGTCCAGGGGATGTATTTTTTTATACTTTCCCGTTCTCCCGGTGTGAAAAGGTCCGACTCTTCATGTTCGGAAAGCAGCGCTATATTTAATTTATTGGTCATCAAAAAGGTAAGGGGACCCACATTGATGACCAGGTTCCCTTTGCAAAATACCTCTAACATCTCTTCGGGAACGAAGCCGGCATAATTTTCATGGATACATAATATCCGTTTCTCTTTATGATAGACATAATTGCCTTTTACTGTTAAATGATTGTAATCGCAAACGATGAGTTCTCCGTGTAAGTTCCGGTTCGTGGATTGTAATATCTCCCGGTACATGGAAACGGAATATTTTTCCACCGGGGAGTTCAAAATACCGTCTTGATGGCCTGCCATGACCATTGCGATATTCATTTCATCGGGGTAGTGGGGAAATTTTTTTATCAAGCTGTTAACATAGGATCTCAATGCGACGGCCACGAGGTCTTCATTTATGATTTCCAGGTGGTTTTCTTCAAAAAATTTTGCCGTGGTGACGTTTTTCCTGTAAATGGAGTGCCAGAAGGGCAATTCCCAACAGCCCAGGTTACCGGAAATGTTGTACTCGATGCATTTGAATCCCCGGGAAGGGGTGTGTATAAAATCTCCCCGCCCCAAAAGGTAATGGAGATGCTCTTCGGTGACCCCGGCCAATATATATTCCATCGATTCACCGGGAATTTCATAATAGCGACCCATTTCCCGGGCGTCGAAGTTGAATATTTTCCCGGGTATGCTCTTGATGAGATTAAATACGCTTATGCCGGCGTCCGCCGCCTCTTTTTTCAGGCGCTGGTCGATGAAAAGCGGCCACGGCTGGAGAACGATTTTTCTATAGGGCCACTGCAGCCCTTCATACAGCGAGTGCTTTAAACACCAGGGATTCCTTTCCACGAACTCCAGGAACTTCAGGTTGGTTTTCGATAGGCTTTCATGGGCTTTTCGTATTTTTTCACTTATACGCATTACTGTTCCTTCTTTTCCATTCCAGGGATCGCCCTTATTCCCGGACTTCGAAAACAACGGTAAGGTCGGCCCCCTGGAGTGAATTGATGACGCCTTTATTACTCTCCGTAGATTGTGTACGTAAAAAACTCCCGGTATAAATCCCCGCAAATACGAACATTCCCCAGACAACATGATGCTCGCCGTAACCCTCCTCTCCCTCTTGAAATAAATAACGGGAGGGTTCGATGTATTCCTGTACCAGCCATGTTTTTTGTTGGAATGCGTTATTTACCTCTTTTTCCCATTCCTGCTGCGGTGTAAGGAAACCGATTTGAATTTGATTGCCGCCATAACTTAACGACGGTTTCAGGACTAATTTTTCTTTGTTGGCCAGGACAAAAGGTTCCAGGTTAACCGTTTCTTCCCGGCAGCGGGTCTGCCCGGGTGTGGTTTTACGGGTCCAGGGGATGTATTTTCTAATGTTTTCCCGTTCTTCCGGTGTGAAGAGTGCCGATTCTTCATGTTCGGAGAGCAGCGCGATATTTAATTTATTGGTCGCCAGGAAGGTAAGGGGCCCCAGGTAGAGGAGCAGGTTCCCTTTGCGAAATACCTCCAATATCCACTCCGGGACGAAGCCGGCGTAATTTTCCTGGAGGTATAATACCCGTTTCCCTTTATAATAGAGATAGTCTCCCTTAACCGTTAAGTGATTGTAATCGCAAACAAAGAGTTCTCCTTGTAAGTTCTTGTTCACGGACTGCAATATTTTCGCGTACATGGAAACGATATATTTTTCTAACGGGGAGTTGGCGACGCCGTCCTGATGGTCTCTCATGACCATGACTAAATTCATTTCATGACCGCCGAGGGGAAATTTTTGCAGCATATTGTTAATATACAATTTCAAGGCAATGGCCACGAGGTTTTCATTGATGATTTCCGGGTGGTTTTCTTCAAAAAATTTCTTGGTGGGCCCGGTTTTTAAGTACATGGAGAGCCAGAAGGGCAATTCCCAACCGCCCAGGTTACCGGAGATGTTGTACTCCATGCATTTGAAACCCCGGGAGGGGGAGTGTACAAAATCTCCCCGCCCCATAAGGTGCTGGAAAAGATCCTCGGTTACCCCGGACATGATATATTCGATGGTTCCCTTGGGGATTTCATAATAAAGACTCATTGCCCGGGCGTCGAAGTTGAATATTTTCCGGGGTATTTGCTTGATGAGGTTATATACGCAAATGCCGGCGTCCGCCGCCTCTTTTTTGAGGTGTTGATCGATGAAGACCGGCCACGGCTGGAATATGATTTTTATAAATGTCCAGGGCCATTGAAGCCCTTCATATTGGGAATGTTTTAAACACCAGGGATTTTTTTCCACGAATTCCAGGAACTTTGAACTGGTTTTGGATAGGCTTTCATGGGCTTTTCTCATTTCTTCGCTTATATTCATCCAGTTATTCCTCCACTTCGAAAACGACGCTCACTTTTGCTCCCTGGTGGCAATTGATAACCCCCTTTTTACTGTTGGTGGGTATGGCCCGTACCCAGCCGCCGGAGTAGGTATTCCCGAACATGAAAAAACCCCATACGGCATGATGCTCCCCACAGCCATTCTCACCGGCCTGGTATATATAAGTGGACGGTTCGATATATTCCTGCACCAACCAATTTTTCACCTCGGCGGCTTTTTTAACGATCTCATACCACTGTTCCTCGCTGAGATTTTCATCGAAATGAATATCCTGCCAATCATTCGGGTGCATCGCGGCTTCCACCACATCTTGCCATTCCTTTTCCGGGGTATGGGGGCCCACATGGATATCTTTGCCCCCTGCCCCGATTAAGGGTTTGAGCACCAGCTTCTCCCGGTTGGCCAGGGTGAAGTCTTTTAATTGAACGGTTTCCCCCTTATAAGTGGTTTCACTGTCCGTCACTTTCCGGGTCCAGGGGATATATTTTTCAATGGTTTCCTTTTCTTCGGCGCTGAACCACCCGGAATCCTTGTTTTCAGAGAGTAAGGCCAGGTTTAATTTGGTGGACAGTATCCAGGCGATGGCGCCGTTGCATATTAAAATTTGTCGTTCGTTAAAAAGTTCCAATATGTCGTGGGGGACATATCCATGGCACCACTCTACGATAATATGAACCTTTTTGCCATTGTAAAACACATTGTCCCCCACGATCTTTAACTGGGCATAAGTACAGACACTCACCTGGCCATCCAGGCGACTAAAGCCCGATTGCAGCACATTATTGAAAACCGTATTCAGATACCTTTCTTGCGACGCCCTACGGGGATCGTTGAAATCCACACCCATGACAAGGGCGATATTGATTTTATCGCAGCCCCGGTAGAATTTAACCGCGGCTTTTGCCAGGTGCTCGAACATAAAATGATATAAATTTCTATTCCGGATGATTACCCTGTGCTGTCTCAAGAATTCCGAGATAACCGGTGTTGCCTGGTATAAGGATTCCCAGAGGGGTAAACTCATGCCGCCCAGGTTGGTATTGACGTTAAATTCGAGGCATTTTAACCCGGTGGGAGTAATAATAAAATCGCCCCGCGCCAGGAGATTGTCTAAATGTTCGTCGGTCACGCCATATATAAAATAATTGGCCAGTTCCCGGCTTACTCCATAATACTTGCTTATTGCCCCGGGGTCATTGGAAAATACCCGCTGCGGGATACATTTGAGTAAATCCAAAACTTTTAAATTGGCCTCGATTATTTCCGCTTTTATTTTCGGCCCGATAAATGTCGGCCAGGGCTGCAACTTAAACAAGGGATCATTTAATTCCAATAAACCGTAACCGGATGCCCGTAAACTCTCGGGGTTCCGCCGGACATAATCGTGGAATAGGGTATTATATTTTGATAAACGTTCATGGTTTTCTTTTATATGCGGCTTTATTTCCATAGCACACCTCTCTTATGTTTATTATTTTTTTATAGTAGTAGGGAACGGGCGAACAGGCATTGCCTGTTCCCTACCATTATAATTGTTAATTGCCAATCGTTAATTATTAATGGTTAATTTAATAGATAAACGCATAACCTATTTTCAGGAAAAAGGTACGGTTCCTGCGGGTAAGGGGAAACTCGGTAAGCCCCAGATGATTGTCGGAATAGCCGATGAATAATTTGGTCTGGGGATTGACTTTGTAGGAGAATAGGACCTGGGTGAAGAGGGTTTTGGTCTCGGCATCAACCGGGAAAAGGTACTGGGCCTGGTTCCGTTTTAGGTCCTGGTATTGAAGGATGACGCGGAAAAAGGTGCGCACGTTGAAATTGTACACCAATTTTGCCTGCAAGAGGTTGACCGTGTAAATTTCGTTTCCATCCTTAGACAGCCGCTGGAAAGTGTCGTTGAGGGCCACGTTTATATGCCTGCCAAAGGATATATCCACGGTGGGCTGGATTAAAAAGGATCTGGCGAGGCGGGAATTTTCGTAATCGATGGCGCCGCCGAATAGGGTCAATACGGCGCATTTCATGCCGCCCCGGGGCCTGAAATCGATGTTGGTCTGGAATTGTGTTTTATCATACGTGACCCCATTATACCACTCCTTCTGGATAAAGAGGGTGGGCCTGAATATCGATTGTACGGGTCCCTGGTAATCGATCCCGATTTGAATGTCCTGGTCGGTAAGTTCACCCTTCCGGTCCGTGAACTTCAGGCCGCGAAGGAAAAAACTGATCCGGTGAAACCATTTCTGGCCCTTGGTCCAGAAAATGGGCTGCACAAATGCATCGTAGGAGTGGTAGCCCACGCGGGGCATGAACCCGTAATCGGCCCTGAAATTGTCGGTAAGTCCCTGGTAAGTGAAGCCATAACCAAACGTTCGCGCCCAATGTAGAAAATTCACAAACAGGGCGTCGCCGTCAAACGGGTCGGTTGCCTGGTAATTCTTTTGGGCGATTTCATCGGGATAATCGGTGCGGGAGTGGAGGAACTGCACGTTTAATGTCTTCGTATCGGTGAGGCGCAGGAATCCATCCACGCCGGCCACATGGTTGTAGTAATCGCTGCCGGCCCTTCCCGTATAAAGAAATCCGAGGGTGGAACCCTTGCCCACATCCCGGCGATAGCGCAGCACGCCGCTGAAGATATCTTCTTTATACGAAGTGAGCCAGGAGCCCTGGTTGGAAGGGAAGAGAATGGTGTTGTAACGGTCCTGGGCCGCAAAAAAACCCAGGGCGTTGCGGCCCACCTTCCCGGTCATTTTAACGCCCCATAACGGATCGTACACGGTGCGGGTAAACATGGCTTCCATGGGTGTAAGGAAGAAATCGGCCCCTTCCAGGAAAAAAGGCCTTTTCTCAGGATAACGAAGGGCAAAACGGGTATTCACTTCCAGTTGCGCCACATCCGCCTCCACCTGGGAAAAGTCCGGGTTTATGGTGGTATTGAGTATCAGGTTGGAGGTGACTCCCCAGCGGGCGCTCAGCCCGGGCTCCGGTTTTATCTTGCCGTTCTTCATTTCCCCGTCGGGCACGTCTGTCCGTGTATCCGTGCGGTTGACGGTGAAGGTAGGATCAAATTCAAGGTTGTGCCCTGAGGACATATCTTCAAAACCGGTCAATTTATTGACCTGGCAAAGGAAGCACTGCCTATCCCTGTTCATGGGATGCGATCTCAGGCGGTGGCGGACGGAACGGGGATAGAGGCGCTCGATACAGAGTCCCCAGGTCTGCTTGCCCTGCGTCCTGGGAAAGCGGAGCTGGTTAAAAGGTATGGCTATTTCGACGCAGTACCCGTAATCGGTTAATTTCCCGGCCGATTCCCAGATGGCATCCCAGGAAAAATCTTCAAACCCTTCCAGTTCACTGAAAAAGGCGTCCGCCTGGACACCCAGGGCATTGATCCGGAATTGAAAGCTGCGGCGCTCGTCATTGAAGGTGTCCAGTAATAGGGTCACATGGTCATCCATGACAAAAGTAGTCAAGGCATCCCTGTCCATGATGTGGGCCCTCACCTTTTTAGGCTCCGGGTCGTAACACCGGAACCCGAAATAGACTTTAGTCCTGGAAAAGGTAACCAGGCACTCGGTTTTGACTAAAGCAGGGATGTTATCCCCGGGCCACCATTCATAGGGTACATCGATTTTCGCGGCTTTTTCCCACGCCGGTTCATCCAGTACACCGTCTATTTTAATTTCGGATTCGGCTTTGCTGACGGTATAGCTTTGCGCCGGCGGTAATTCTTTTTTCTTTTGGGTCTGCTGCCCGGACAGGTTCGTTATAGACCCTGTCCAGGCGAATATAACGATAAAGATAAATGCCGCGGTCAGCGATTTGATAAATGTTCGGTTCATATTTAGCTCCTTTTTTAAAATACTATATTATACACATTTTTTTTAATATTGAAAATTATTTATGCTTCCGGCGGCCAGGGGGCGCTTTTGAAAAAGCCCCCCCCCGCCTTTGCGGACCCCCGCAAAATTTTTGTTTTATGTCGCTATGCATGAGCTGCCGTGGTTCGAAAATCGGAACTCACTGTCTCGATCTGCCCCATATCCATTTTAATGACTCTATCGGCCACATCAAAGTAATGATCGTCATGGGTAACGGCAATAACGATCTTTCCTTCCGCTTTCATGCGCATGAGTAAGTCCCGGTAAAAGAATTTCCTGAATTCCGGGTCCTGGTCGGCGGCGATTTCATCAAAGAGATATATCGGGTGCCCCTCCAGGTAACACTGCAGGAGCGCCAGCCGCTTCCTCTGTCCACCGGAGAGATCCACCGTACTAAAGGCATTATTTTCCAACACCACCTTCTGCTCCAGGCGCAATAATTTCAAATATTTCTGGATATCCGCTTCTTTGCCGGTGAGATCGATGCTGTACAATTTTTCGAACAGGTGATAATCGCTGAAGACCACGGAGAAATATTCACCTACCTCGTAATTGGCTTTTTCCACGCCGTTAATCCGAAGCGCGCCGCCCTCGGGGATATACAAACCCGTCAGGAGCTTGGCCAACGTGGTTTTACCACTGCCGTTGCCGCCCACGATAAATACGATTTCTCCTTTATTGGCTTCAAAATCCAGGGGCCCAATCCGGAACCGTTCGATCTCATTTTCACTCTTGTATTCAAACATAACGCCTTCCGCTTTAATACTTTCGATGGAGTTCGGGAGTTTTTCAGGGGGCTTAATGGCGCTGGGGTCGATGTTGGCCGGAACGTCCTTGCTGAATTCCTGCACCCTGACCCAGGAAATCCTCATGCGGATAATTTCCGGTATGGAGCGTAACAGCACATTAAAGGGTCCGATCAAATACAGCAGTATCATGATAAAACTCATGATGGTAAACCTGGAAATTTCCGGGAACACACGCGTAAACCCGAAACCGACGGCCCCCAACGTGATGATCAACAGGGATTCACCGATTAAAAAAGCGTTGATGAACTTGATCAGGGCAAAACCTAATTTTTTACGCAGGGCGTCCACGCTGCCGGCCACGTCCGCCTGGTATTCCCTGCGCTTATGGTAATGCATGCTCAACTCTTTGAAACCGTCCAACATACCGTTCAAAAACCCCATGAATGCGTTCTGCGTATCCCTGGCTTCTTCGAATAGGACGTTGGTATCCTGGGTTACCACATAGTAGATGCAGGCCACGAAAAAGACCACCAGCAGCGTCAGGGCCGTGGCCCAGAAAGCGATGGAGGCCAGGAAGATAAATGATCCGATGATCGTAATGATACTGGTGGCAAACATGACCACGATATTGGCGGCGTTGGAGATTTGATTGGTATCATCGTTGAGAGTTGCCAGGACGCGGCCCCGGTCGATTTTCTCAAAGCTCTGGTAAGAGGTATTGAAAATTTTTCCCACCAGGTTCATGCGCAGGTCATAGATAATATCGAAGGTAATTTTAGTCAACTCGGTCTGCAATATTTTACGGCCGATGATATAGAGTAAGAAAGCCAGGGTAAAGAAATACAATTGGTAAAAGAGGCCCGTGGTGTTGAATACGGAAGCGTTGATTAGAAATATAATGATCGCGTTGGCGCCGCCCGAGGCCACGCTCAATACCAACAGGAGCGGGGCTTGCCGTTTATACTTGTTTTGCTGGGGAAAAAGGCTGGAGATGATAAGCCCTATCCAACTCAGTCCCATGGATGCCACCAGTAAGATGATTGCCGCCTGGAAACTGGAAGGACCGAACGTCAATGCCGTATCCCAGTTAACGCCGTTCATGGCGCTGGGCAACAAATATATCCCGTAAAAAAAGGGCGTAAAGAATAAAAGGGTCATGATCCAGTGGCTTACTTTCTTGATCCCCAGCCCCTCAAACCGGCGCCTGCCTTTTATTATATCCAGGGGAATGGAAACATAAAAGGCGATGATGCAGAGGATGAAGATACCCACCATCAGCGCCACCACTGCGCTGCCTTTATCCACCGCATCCCCCGGGATATTGAGCGATGTCAGTTCCTCGCCCCGTAGCACGCCCAGGATATAATAACCGATCCAGGGGGTTGCCGTGCTGTTGGAGTTGGCCAGGACGGCGACGCCCAATTTTTCCTTCGGGCTGAAACCGATATAAGCGGTATAATTGGGATTTAAACCCTGGTGATCCAGGACATCGGCCCCGGTCATGTAGGAAAACCATCCCATGCCGTAAGAGCCCAGGGTTGCCCGGTTGAGGCCCACGGTGTGGTCGGGTTTATGACTCTCCTGCACCAGGGGGGTGAAGGGACTTTCCTCCAGCCCGGTCTGCACTTTCAGCCAGCGGATCATATCATTGGCATTGGAGATAATATACCCCGCGGGGGTATTGCCGCGGTAAACCGGCGCCTCATACTCCCGTGCGGTGAAAAAGCCGATCTTATAACCTTTAGCCAGGGCTGAAGAATCCGCCGGACGCCCCACCAACGTATGCGTCATTCCCAGGGGGGCCAGGATATTCTTTGCCAGGTAGTTCTCATAGGACATTCCGGATACGGTTTCGATCACCGCGCCCAGCACATCGTAGTTAATGGTGGCGTATTCGAACTCCTTTCCCGGTTCCCGTACCAATTCAAAACCCACCAGTTTGCGCACGGCTTGCTGCAGTGCATCCTGGGCATTGCCACGGGGGATCAGCGTTATGGACCGGGTAGGGACGCCGCTGGTATGATGTAAAAACTGCCTCAAGGTCACCGGGCGCTCCCTGCCCCGGTAATTGACATGGAACCAGGGCAGGTATGTCGTTACCGGGGCATCCAGGTTCACCAGCCCGTCTTTCTCCAGTTGAAGCATTGCCAGAGCCGTGAAAGCTTTGCTGGTGGAAGCCAGTTCAAACAGTGTATCGGGGGTAACGGGCGTTTCTTTTCCCGCATCGGAGTAACCGAACCCCCCCGTATACACCCGGTCGCCTTTGACAATGGCCAGGCTGAGACCGGGGATTTCCCATTCATCCATTAGCTTCCGGACTTTTTCTTCTATCCGGGCCAAAGGGATTTCCGCATCTTTCTCATCTGTTCCTGCCGCCGGTGACAGGAAAGGGGAGATGGAAAGCATAACCCAAAAAGCAAAAAACAACATGAAACATTTTCTTCCTTTCATGATTTCTCCTTTTAACTTATTTAAATTTAATTCTTTATCTTTTCCAGGGGAATGGTCTGTCCGGGCCTGATGGAAAAGGTGTTACCAGGCCCGGAAAGTAAGCGGGCGATTCCGTCCCGGGGGTATTCGTCCGCGTTGGCGCCCCCCGGTTCCAGCCGGCATTGGTTACAATTGTCGCCGCACTGGGGGGACCGGTAGGATCCCGGTTCTTTATAGACGCTGACGCCGCCCAGGTAATTCCGCAGGACAACTTTTCCGGGGGACCACGATAAAAGGTAATTGGGGATAAGGGGAATTTTCCCGCCGCCGCCCGGGTTATCCACGACAAAGGTGGGTACGGTAAATCCGCTGGTATGACCGATCAGGTGCTCCAGTATTTCGATTCCTTTGCTTACCGGGGTTCGGAAATGGGAGAGTCCTTCGGAAAGATCGCACTGGTAGAGATAATAAGGGCGGACCCTATGCTGTACCAGCAAATGAACCAGTTTCCGCATGATGTGGGGGCAATCGTTAATGCCGGCCAGTAAAACGCTCTGGTTGCCCAGGGGGAAGCCGCCGTCCGCCAATTTCGCCAGTGATTCCGCGGCCTCTGGGGTCATTTCGCGGGGATGGTTAAAATGGGTATTGATCCAGAGGGGATGATATTTTTTCAAAATATTCACCAGGTTGTCGGTGATACGAAAAGGAAGCGCTACCGGGATGCGGGTGCCGATGCGAATGATTTCCAGGTGGGGAATTCGCCTCAGCCGGGTTAACAGCCAGTCCAGGTAATCGTCCGGCAATAGCAGGGGATCGCCCCCGGACAGCAGCACGTCCCTTATCTGGGGAGTTTTTTCGATATATTCTATGCCCTGGGCCACCTGGGACCTTAAAGGGATATAATTCTCGGCCCCGACTTTTCGTTTTCGCGTGCAGTGGCGGCAGTACAGGGCGCAAGCATTGCTGACCAGGAACAACACCCGGTCCGGGTAGCGGTGGGTGAGCCCGGGCGCCGGGCAGTCCAGGTCTTCCTGCAGCGGGTCCGCCATATCGGCTGAATCGATCACCAACTCCGGGGGACTGGGAAAGGCCTGCTTGAACAATGGATCATCCCGGTAATTCGCGCTGTCTAACAGGGAAAGGTAGTAAGGGGTGATGCATAAAGGGAATCTCTTGATGGTTTTTTCGATGGCCGCTTTCTCTTCCTCTTCGAAGTGTATCCCGCTTAACTTTTCGAAGGTAATGTTATCTCTTACCGAATGTTTTAATTGCCATTCCCAGTCATACCACTGGGCTTCGCCGGCGCCGGGCTCGATGGACCGGGCTACTTGTTTTTGCTTTTCTTTAAATAGCGCCATGGGGGCTCCTTAAAATCCAGGTTAACCCGGATTTCCAATTAGACAGATTTTATCCATATTTTTTATAACTTCCGCCAGGCTAAAGACATGGGGTTCCTGGAACATAGTAAAGTGTTCGCCGTCGCTTTCTACCAGGGTAAATGAACCGAAGGTCAGTTTTTGCACGACCCCGGCTTCGATGCGCACCTCGCTGTTTTTGGCTTTTATATCCAGTATGGGGGCTTTTATAATCCCCTCGACGATTTTGAAGGCGTTCTGCTGAAAATATTGCCGGTTCAATTTCTGGATATGATAGTGGACTTTGTTTTTCATCAGGTCCGATTCTTCGGGTGTAATTTCGGGCTCCCCTTTATACGCCGAATCGTAATCGGCATATGGGGAGACGATCTTTTCTTTTTTCTTAAAGATATTCCCTACAGCGACAAACGGCTTGAACAAGGACCGGATGCGTTCTTTCCGGCGGAGATGATTGAGAACAAATTCTAAGGTAAAGGCGTTTTCATCGGTCATTATCAGCCGTTCCACCTTACATTTCATCTCTTCCAGTCGCTTCACCATGCGCAGGGCGATCACATCGCCGATGCAGTGGCCCATAACCAGGTACGGCCCTTCCGGCTGGATGGTGCGTATTTGATAGATATAATCCTCCGCCATTTCCCGGAGAGATCTGCCAAGCCTGGAGCGGCGAACGACGCCCCTGGCCTGGATACCGTAAATATTGTAATCGTGCTCCAGTAATTTGGCCAGGTCTTTATATATATAGACCTGGCCGTTCATGGGATGGATAATAAAGATATTTTTTTTATTGCCGCCCTTGTTCAATTTGACCACGCACTCCAATTTATTGAGAATTCCCTGCTGGTGGATGTTGGCGGCCAATTCTTTAATGGTGGGGTACAGTATTAAAAAACTGAGGTTAATATGGGCGCCGAACTCTTTGTTCATTCGGTTGAGGGTGTTTATAATATTAATGGAATTGCCGCCCAATTCATAATAATCGTCGCCGGCGCTGATTTTCCCGGGATCGATGCCCAGGACTTCGGACCAGATAGCAACGATTTTCCTTTCGGTTTCATTGCCGGGCGGTTCATGGATCTTGCCGGTGATAACGGCCCCCCTTGGTTCGGGAAGGGTTTTTACGTCCACTTTACCCCGTGGGGTCAGGGGAATCTTATCTACCGCCGTGAAATATGCCGGGATCATGTAAGGCGGCAGGTGCTCGGCCAAACGCCTTCGCAGTTGGTTAAGTTCCAGGGCCCGGGTGGAAACGTAATAAGCGCAGAGGTAAACATCTCCGCTGCCGTATTCTTTTGCAATCACCACGGCGTCCGTGATATCTTCAAGGGCCAACAGTCTTTTTTTGACTTCATCGGGTTCGATGCGGAAGCCCCGGATTTTGACTTGATGATCGATTCTTCCTAAAAATTCGATTATATGGGCCCCCGCCCCCTGCGCCGCGGGGTCACGCAGCCACCGGCCCAGGTCGCCGGTGCAGTAGAACCTCCCGTTTTCGACAAAAGGATTGGTAATAAATTTTTCCTTTGTCAGGGTTTCCCTTTTCAAATATCCCCTGCCCACGCCTGTCCCGCCGATGCATATTTCTCCCCAGGCGCCGATGGGCTGCAAATGCATGTGTTTGTCCACGATATAGACCTGCGTGTTGGGCATGGGGGCGCCGATGGGCAGGGTAAGCCGATGTTCCAGGTTTTCTTTGGTAACGGGATAGACAAGGGTACTGCCGCAGCATTCGGTGGGGCCGTAAGAGTTTGTAATAGTGGGCGGATTGTCCTGGAAACCGGCTAAAAAGTCCACCGCGGTTTTAACGGGCAGTATCTCGCCGGCAATCATTAAATTTTTTAATTCCATGCCCTGGTCCGCGCCCTGGCTGTCGAAGCTGTTGGACATGAGGCGGAGATGCCCGGGGGAACCGTCGGTGACATGGATATGGTGCTTTTTATAGTACTTCAGCAGGGCGGCGCCGTCGGCCCGCGTTTCTTCCGGCACGATATAGGCGCAATAGCCATACCACATGGCCCCCAGCACCATCTGGGCGAAACCGTCGAAAGTATAAGGGGCCTGTAAACCAAGGTTTAGAATCCCCCCAGTCTCATGGGCATACCGGCTGAAGACCCTCCGGTTTAAATTATGGATGTAAGTATTAACGTTCCGGTGTTCCAGCAGGATGCCTTTGGGCTCGCCCGTGGTGCCGGAGGTGTAGAATACCAGCGCCAGGTCCCCGGGCCGGTTGACGATATCCGGGTTGGTTGCGTCGCCGGTGTAGAGTTTTTTCTCATCCACCCGCAGCATTTTATCGGCTGGAAAATCTTCCAGCAGTTCTTTTTGCCGGTGGTACATGCGCCCCTGGATCAAAAAAGCCCCGGGCCGGTTTTCTTCCAGCATGAAGCGGGTCCTGGCCGGGGGCGCACCGGGTTCCAGGGGTAAACATGCCCCGCCGGCTTTCAATACCGCCAGCATTACCGCCGTCATATCCAGGGAACGCTCCAGCAGCAGCGCCGCGGTGCGGTCGGGGCCAACGCCCCTGGCCCTTAACTGCCGGGCCAGGCGGTTGGCCTGCTCATTGACCTGGCGGTATGTCAAACGCTCGCCTTCATAAAAAACCGCGATGCGTTCCGGCGTCTTTTCCACCTGGTCTTCCACCAGTTGCTGGATTGCCCGGTCCCCGGGAAAATTTTCCCTGACATCGTTAAATTCCAGCAGCAACTGTTTTTTTTCTTCCTCCGATACCAGTTCCAGGGATTGAATTTTCCTTTCCGGGTCAATCGTAACCTGGCGCACCAGGTGGTAAAAATGCCCCGCCATCCGTTCCATGAAGGGGATATCGTGGATATATTCGTTGAAGGCGAAATTCAAGTACAACCGCTTCCCGGGTAATATCACCAGGTTGAAATTATAATTGGTTTGTTCGAAGGTTTCGGATGATGAGGTAATGAAGATGCGGCCCGATTTTTTCGTCTCCTCCCTGGAGGCCAACCCGTCGATTTGATCTCTCACCGGGAAATTTTCAAATACCAGCAAGTGGTCCAATAAGCGTTGTTTCAAAGAGGATTCGGATTGGATTTCCGCCAGGGGGTGGTAATGGAAAGGTCCCCCGGTCACTGCATCTTGCTGGATTTTTTTCAACAATTCGGCAAAGGATGTATTTCCATTCTCATCATAAATTACCCGGACGGGCACACTGTTAACAAACAAGCCCACCATGGATTCCACGCCTTCTACTTCGGGCGGCCGGCCGGATACGACGGAACCGAACACTACATCATGTCTACCTGTGTACCTGCCCAGCAGGATGCCCCAGGTTGCCTGGACAGTGGTGTTGAGGGTCACATGATACTTTGCCAGCAGTCGATTCAGCTTCCCGGTGTCCTCTTCTTCCAATTCCAGGTGGACGTTATGGACTCGGTACTCTTCCTTCTCAAGGGGATTGGGAGTTTTCAGGATGGGAATAGAGGCCGGTTGTTCATACTCCTCCAGGTATTTTTTCCAGTAGCTAATGGACCTTTTCCGGTCCTGTTTCTCCAGCCACAGGATATAATTTCGATAGGGTGTTACCCCCGGTAACCGCGGGGGCCGGTTCTCCAGGCAACTGTAGTAGAATTCGAAAAAATCCGCGATGAGTATGCCGATACACCAGCCGTCCATCAAGATATGGTGGTTGCTCCAGGTAAATTCGTACCGGTTTTCCCCGAGTTTAATCATGGTTACCCGCATCAGGACATCTTTGGTGAGATGGAAATGCCGCGCCCGGTCTTTTTCTTTGAAATCCAGGATATACGCCTCTTTCTCCCGGTCGCTTTCAAAGTGAGATATATCGAGGTACTGGAAACCGCATTCTCTTTCTTTTAATACGACCTGCATGGGGCGTTCCATACCTTCATGCACAAAGGCGGTGCGCAGGATGTCATACCGTTTAAATAACTGGGCCAAACTGGTTTTTATTATTTCGATACCCGGTTCACCGGAGAGCCGGTAAGACATCTGCTCGAAATATGCGGAAGAATCGGGATGCGCCAGTGCATGGTAGAGCATGCCTTCCTGCATGGGGGTTAATGGATAAATATCCTGTATGTTGCTATTGCTTTTCATATTTTTCACCCGCTATGCTTTTTTCTCGCTAATTTTATCCATATTTTTTATGATTTCCGCCAGGCGAAAGACGTGGGGCTTCCGGAACATGGTAAAGTGTTCGCCGTCGCTTTCCACCAGGGTAAATGAACCGAAAGTCAATTTTCGTACGACCCCGGCTTCGATGCGCACCTCGCTGTCTCTCGCTTTTATATCCAGGATGGGGCCCCTGATAATCCCATCGATGATTTTAAAAGCATTCTGCCGGAAATATTGCCGGTTCAACTTCTGGATATGATAATGTGCTTTATTTTTCATCCGGTCCGATTCTTCCGATGTAATTTCAGGCTCGCCGTTATACGCCGCATCGTAATCGGCGTATGGGGAGACGATTTTTTCTTTTTTCTTAAAGAGTTTCCCTACGGCGACAAACGGTTTGAAAAGGGACCGGATGCGTTCTTTCCGGCGGAAATGATTGAGAACAAATTCCAGGGTAAAGGCGCCTTCATCGGTCATTATCAGCCGTTCCACCTTACATTTTATCTCTTCCAGCCGCTTTACCATGCGAAAAGCGATCAAATCGCCGATGCAGTGACCCATGATGAGGTAGGGCCCTTCCGGTTGGATGACACGTATTTGATAGATATAATCCTCTACCATTTCCGGGAATGATTGGGCAAGCCCGGAGCGACGAACGATGCCCCTGGCCTGGATACCGTAAATGTTATAATCGTTCTCCAGTAATTTGGCCAGGTCTTTATATATATAAACCTGGCCGTTCATGGGATGGATAATAAAGATATTTTTTTTGTTGCCGCCCTTGTTCAATTTGATTACGCACTCCAATTTATTGAGAATTCCCTGCTCATGGATGTTGGCGGCCAATTCCCTGACCGTGGGATACAGGATCAGAAAACTAAGGGAGATTGTATGTTCAAATTCTTTGTTCAAACGGTTGAGTACATTCAAGATGTTGATGGAATTTCCGCCCAGTTCATAATAATCGTCAAGGGCGCTGATTTTCTGCGCATCCACGCCAAGAACTTCGGACCATACAGCGATGATTTTCTCTTCGGTCTCATTGCCGGGGGGTTCATATGTTTTGCCGGTGACAATGCCCCCCACGGGTTTGGGAAGAGCGTCTATATCCACTTTTCCCCTGGGGGTCAGGGGGATTTTATCCAGGCGGGTAAAGTAAGCCGGTATCATGTAAGAAGGCAAAAACTTTGCCAGGTACCGGCGCAGTTGGCCGGAGTCCAGGGAGTCGTCGGAAACGTAGTAAGCGCAAAGGAAATTATCGCCGCTGTCGTCTTCCCCGGCAATGACTACGGCCGCGGTCACGGCCTCATGGTTCAACATCTGGTGTTGAACCTCTTCAGGTTCGATGCGGTAGCCCCGGATTTTGACTTGCTTATCTATCCTGCCCAGGAACTCGATATTGCCGTCATCCAGCCACCGGGCCAGGTCCCCGGTCCGGTACAGGCGGCCGTTCTCTTTAAATGGGTTGGGGATGAATTTCCCGGCCGTTAATTCTTCTCGCTTCAAATACCCCCTGGTTACGCCTTCGCCCCCGATGCATACTTCGCCCCAGACGCCGATGGGTTGGAGTTTGTTAAACCTGTCCACGATATAGACCTGCTCGTTGGGCAGGGGTGTACCGATGGGCAGCGTGGGATACCGGTTTTCATTCCCCGGCGTGACGTGAAACATGGTGGAATCGCCGCAGCATTCGGTGGGTCCGTAGGCATTGGTCACTTCCGGCGGCCGACCGCGAAAACGGTTTAAAAAAGCCGCTGCTGTCTTCCGGGGTAAAACGTCGCCGGCAATGATTAAGTTCTTAAGCTCCATTTCCAGGCTGTGTTCTTGAGAACTTTCCACCATCAACCGGATTTGGGCCGGGGCCCCATCGCTTATATGGATACGGTGGTCCTTGAAGTATTTTAGCATTGCCGCGCCATCCGCCCGGGTCTCATTGGGCAAAATATAGGTTGTATGCCCGTACCACATGGCCCCCAGGACCATCTGCGCAAAACCGTCAAAAGTAAAGGGGGCTTGCAGGCCGATGTTCAACGGTTTCTCATACCGGCTTAAGACCCTCCGGTTCAACCCGTGGATGAAATTATTCACATTCCGGTGTTCCAGCAGGATGCCTTTGGGTTTCCCGGTGGTCCCGGAGGTGTAAAGCACAAACGCCAGATCCCCCGGTCGGTTAACGTTTTCCGGGTTGGACCTGTCGCCGGCGTAGATTTTCCTGTCATCGATACCCAGGACCGCGGTTGTAGGTGAAAATGGCTGCAGTAGTGTTTTTATTTGCCGGTACTGGCCGGTGTGGGTCAATATCGCGGCGGGGTCGTTTTCTTCCAGCATAAGTCGGTTCCTGGCGTCCGGGGCGTCCGGGTCGATGGGTAAAAACGCACCCCCGGCCTTTAATACCGCCAGCATAGTTGTCGCCATATCGATGGATCGCTCCAGTACTATGCCCACCACCCGTTCCGGGAGGATTCCTATTTTCTTTAGCTGCCGGGCCAATTGGTTGGCCCGTTCATTGGTTTCACTGTAGGTGAACCTTTGCGCTTCATAAAATACGGCTGCCTGGTCCGGGTTTTTTTCTACCTGGTCCTCCACCAACCGGTGGATAGCTTTATCCCGGGGGTAGGGTTCGACGGTGTTGTTAAACTCTTCCAGCAGTTGTATTTTCTCTGCTTCGGTGAGCAATGTACACCGGGCGATGAGACCCGCATCATTTTCTACCATCTGCCCCAGCAGGCGTTTCAAATGTAAGGCCAGCCGCAGCATGTAGTGGCGGTCGTAGACGCTGCCATTGTAATCGATCCTCAGTTGAATTTGTTCCTCGGGTATAACCGCCAGGTCCAGGTTATAATGAGATTGTTGAAACGTTTCGGATTGGGACAACATAATAGCCAGTTTTTTGCGGTTTCCCAGGGTTTCAAGACCATCCAATCCCCTGGCCATGGGCAAATTCATGAATACCACGAAATGATCCAGCAGGTTTTGTTTCAATAGATGAAGCGATTGGATGCGGGCCAGGGGAAAATAATGATGGGGTTCGCCCCGGGCAGCGTTTTCCTGTACTTTTTGCAGGGCTTCCTTAATGGTGGTATCATCGCGGTATTGGAAGCGAAAGGGGATGGTATTGATAAATAATCCCACCATTTTTTCCACCCCGGGGATTTCCGATGGCCGCCCGGATACCACCGACCCGAAGACGACATCCTGCCGGTTGTTGTATTTTCCTAACAGGATGCCCCAGGCGGTCTGGATAAGGTTGTTCAACGTCACCCGGTCTCGCGCCGCCATTTCCACCAGGCGGTCGGTCTCCTCCCGGGTTAGGATTACCCGTGCTATTTCCTTTTGAAACTCGGTCTCATGGGGACCTTTTTTTTGTATAACCGAAAAAGTAGATGGTTCCCGGTAATCTTCCAGGTAGTTGGCCCAATATTCCTGCGCAGTTTTTTTATCCTTTTTTTCCAGCCAGAGGACATAATCCCTGTAGGCGGCCACGGGGGGGAGTTGGGGGGGCCTGTTATCCATCAAACTTCTATGGATTTCGAAAAATTCCAGCATCAGAACGCGAGTGCACCAGCCGTCGATTAATATATGATGATGGCTCCATATAAACTGGTAGACGTTCGTATCCAGTCGTATCGCGGCCACCCGCATCAAAACGTCCCTGGCAAGATTAAAAATCCGCCGCCGGTCCTCCCGGGCAAAATCCCGGATAAATTCTTCCTGCGCCTCCGGGGTTTCCAGGCGGCGGATATCCCGGTAAGAAAAATCGCACATTCGATTTTTTAAAACTACCTGCATGGGCCGTTCCAACCCTTCATGAACAAACGCGGTACGCAAGATGTCATGCCGCATGTGCAGTTGGTCCAGGCTCTTTTTAACTGCTTTTATATCCAATTCGCCGCTGAGACGAAAAATGGTCTGCTCAAAATACGCGCTGGAAGTGGGATTTGCCAGAGACTGGAATAACATCCCTTCTTGCATGGGCGTTAAGGGGTATATGTCCTGAATATTTCCTTTGTTTTTCATTGTTTATTCCTGTAATAATCGATCGTTTTTACTGCAATAATTACCGGGAGCAGGATTAATTATTGAACATCTCATCTAAGGAAGTGATTGCCTCAACAGACAATTTGTCATAAGTAAAATCGCTGGGGGTCATCTCTTTCTCGTCCCTGGAAGAGCAGTAGTCGATAATAGCGCTCAACTCCTCCCGGTAATAATCCCATAACCGTTCGATGGTCTCCGTTTTGTACTGTTTGTTACTGTAAGTGACGGATAATGCCAACTGGCGGTTAATTATCATCCCGGCAACCTCCAGGGGGTACTCGCGTTTTTCTTCACTGGCCAGCCAATCCATGGTGGATTCATCGATCACGGTAAAAGACCTGTTTTCAAGATTCAAGTCAAACTGCCCCAGGTAGTTGAAAGCGATCTCCGGGGTTAATCTCAACCGGATCCCTTGTTTTTGGTCTTCCGGGGTCAGGTATTTCAATATCCCGTGGCCGATGCCTTTATTGGGTACTTGTCGCAGCCGCTCCTTGGTTTCTTTAATATATAAAGAATAGTCATCCTGCCCGGGAAATTCCAACAGCACGGGATAGAGACTGGTAAACCAGCCGATGGTGCGGTTGATATTTACATCCTTTAGAATGGATTCCCGGCCGTGCCCTTCCATGGCCAGCGCTAACCGGGGAAGTAGGAAGGCCTTCTTTATCGCCAGGCCCAGGGCCGTCAACAGGATATCGTTGATCTCCGTACCGAAAGCCTCGTTGACTTTTGTCAACAACTTTTCCGTTTCTTCCATGCTTAACCGGAAAGAAGCGAATTTAGCATCCCGGGTGTAATTTTCCCCGTCAAAATCCCGCGGCAGCGGGGGAACGTCCGCTAATTCCAACTGCCCCCAGTAATCCTTTTCCATTAGAAATTCCTCGCTGCCGGCATATTGTGACAATTGTTCCGCCCAATATTTGAAGGAATCTGTTTTTAAAGGCAATTCCGGTGATTTGCCGGACTTATGCTGCTGAAAAAGGGTTTCGACATCTTCAAACAATATCCGCCAGGAAATTCCGTCAATGACCAGGTGATGGATCACGATAAAAAGACGGTCGCCGTCATCCAGGTGGAATAATCCCAACTTCATTAACGGTCCGGTTTCCAGGTCAAGGCTTGCCTTGATATCGGCGGTTTTTTTATTCAATAACCCGGCGGCGCCGGACATCGGCTGCCCACAGAAATCGTAAACCTCGAGGGAAAATGGATATGCCAATCCATGGTTCACCTGGATCACTTTTCCATCGACCTCTTTATAGGTCATGCGCAAGGCGTCGTGGTGTTCCTGGATTGCGGTAAATACCGCCCGCACTGCCCCGGGATCAAAACCGTCTTTGCTAAAAAGCATCACATCCTGGTTGTAAAGATTCCTGCTGAGGATATTTTCCTGGAAGAACCAGACCTGCACCGGTGTGAGCATTACTTCACCCTCCACCGCCGACTGGTCGATGACCCGCTCGGCCCTCGTCACACGGCCCGCCAGTTGTTTAATAGTGGGGTAAGTAAAAATATCGCCGCTTTCTACTTTTAACCCATACTTACGCAGCCGCGCCGATATCTGGATCACCTTGATGGAATCGCCGCCGATCTCGAAGAAATTGGCCTTTACACCTACCTTTTCTTTCTTAACAGCCAAAACATCTACCCATATTTCCAGCAGTATCTCTTCCATTTCATTGGCCGGCGGTTCGTATTCCGCCTCCGCCGTACCTGCTTCGGGCGAGGGCAGGGCATTGTAATCGATTTTGCCGTTGGGGGTCAAGGGGATTTCTTTTAAGACTACAAAATTCGCCGGCACCATGTAATCGGGTAATTCAACGGATAGCCGTTCCCGCAACTCCGTTCCGGCGGGTATTTTCTCCGGGTCGGTATCGTTTTCCGCAATAAAATAAGCGCATAAACGGGTCTCGCCGTCTTCGGATTGCCTGCCGGATACCACGACCCGTTTAATACCGGGGTACTTTAATATTTGGCTTTCGATTTCTCCCAGTTCGACGCGGAAACCGCGAATTTTAACCTGCTGGTCGATACGACCCAGGAAATCGATTTCACCTGCCGGCAACCACCGCGCCAGATCGCCGGTACGGTAGAAAATATAGGTCTCATAGGACCCATAGGACCTATAAATTTTTTTAAATTTTTCAGCGGTCAACTCCGGGCGATTCAGGTAACCGCGGGCAACTCCCGCGCCCCCAATATACAATTCACCCGTAACGCCAACCGGGACCGGTTTTAGATTTATATCGAGGATGTGACATTGGGTATTGGCAATGGGGCTTCCCAGGGTGACATCTTCCCCCAGGGAACATTTTTTCATCAGCGCATCGATGGTGGTCTCCGTGGGACCGTAATGATTATACAAATTATAGCCTTTTTCCAGCAGTTGGTTTTTTATTGCATTGTCCAATTTCTCACCGCCGGAGATGACCACCCCGAGGCTCTCCAGGCGGTCCTGGTAACCCAACAACTCCTTCAACGTACCGGGAACAAAATTGACGACCTGCACCCGGTTCTCACGAATGAACCGCGCAAACACTTCCCTGTCGGCCGCCAACTCCCGGGGCGCCAAATAAACAGCGCCCCCCCGCAGCAGCGTTCCGAAAATTTGCTCCACACTGGGATCGAACGTATAATTGGTCAACTGGATTACCCGGCTTTCCGGGTTGAGATTATAGGCGCTGCCGAACCAGTTCAATACGTTGACCGCATTCCGGTGCTCCGCGATAACACCCTTGGGAGTGCCTGTAGAACCTGAAGTATAGATGATATACGCCATGTCGGAAGACCCGTTGACAGGCGCCGGGTTCGCTGTGCTTTCCTGGGAGAGAGCATCGTCCATTAAATCCCCGTCCAGCAAAAGAATTTCCCTTGCCCCTGAAACATCCCTACCCCGGGGAACAAAAGCAATACCGCTGATTTCTTTTAAGTCCGCCTCACCCGGTAATTTCCCCGAATTCGCCGTGATTTTCTTTATAATCTCCAGGAAAGTGGCTTCACCTTCGCTGATTACCGCAAGGTCGATGTTCCGGTCCTGTAAAAGCGTTTCCGTGTTGCGGGTCGCATACGGCCCGCCGGCAATAATAGGGCCGCCGAATCCCCATAAACGCAGCAGGGAGATTGTTTTATGATAGAAATCCCTGTAAAAGGTTAACGAACGCACACCGATCACATCGGGCCGGAATTCCTCCAGCCGGGCCTTTAATTCATCATAGCTGTCGAAATCGATGCGGGATTTCAATATCTGCCCGGCCATTTTTTCACCCAGTTGCTCTTCCAGGTAAGTCATGATATACATGGCGCCCAGTGGGGGTTCCACTACATCATATAACATATCCGTCTCCCGGGAAAAATACTGGGTAAGGTCCAGGAATAATATCCGTAAAGCATTTTCAGCCGGTTTGTGCACCGGGAAATGCTCCCGCAGTTTTCGATTCAATTGCGGAACCTCGAAATCTACTTCTTCCCTGAACTCCAATTGCCCCAATTCCTCTTCTTTTATACCGGCCAGTTCCAGTATATCTTCGAAACGTTCAATATTATAAGGCAGGTAACTGTTATATTTCTGGATGATCTCATCCCTGGTCAACGCCTTTGCCTGGAAAGGAAGCACATGGAGCAACCGCTCTTTCAACAGGAAATATTCATTGAGAAATTCCGCCTGGTAATTTTTTGTAAAACTTTTCTTAAAGGGCGAAGTAGGGGAGAGTTCATGGAAAGCCAGGTCTTCGCATTTCAATATATCTTCCCTGGGCACACCATGCCGCATGGCCAGATCGGCCATCTCCGTATCCGGGTAAATTTTCAATATAAAGACATAGGGGAAATGAAGCCAGCGCTGCTGTTTGATGAAATCCATTGTCAGGCGCGCCTCTTCCTCTGTTTCCGTGGGAAACCCGTGTATGGTAAAAAGTTCCAGGATCACGTGGGGGTGTTTTTCGCAAAAGTATTTGACATTCTCACTGAACTTTTCAAGGTTCAAATTTTTATTGATCATTTTTTGCAAACGGGGCGAAGCGGTTTCCAGCGCCAGCGCCGTCGATGCCAGACCGGCCTCCACCAGGAGATCGATATAATCTTTGGTCAACAGATCGCCCCGAAGCCCATTGGGGAAAAACAACTGCACATCCAACCGGTTCTTGATGATCATTTCGAAAAACCGCATCCCATTAGCTGCATTGACATTGAAAATATCATCGAAAATCGAAAATCGCCGGAATCCCATGTCATAATAGATTTTCATTTCTTTAAGAATATCTTCGGCCGACCGGAATACGTGTTTGCGGGACCAGATTTTACTGCAATAGGAGCAATCATAGGGGCACCCGCGGGCCGTCTGCAGCGAGATAATGTTCTTCACCATTACCTGGCCGATGTAGCGGCTGTATTTTTCATAATTCACCAGGGAGCGGTTTGGAATAGGTAAAGTGTCCAGGTCCGCCAGTTGTTTACGCTGCGGGGTGTAAAACGGGGCGGCTTTTTTTTCTCTCAACCCTTGCAATGCCGTATAAGAGTATCGGGTCGCCAGGTGGTCCCACGTTAATAGGAACGCGGCCCGGCTGTCGGATAACATGGTGATGAGCCTGTTTTTGGGAACCTGGGGATCGATGGGCAGGTAGGCGCCCCCTGCCTTGAGTATCCCCAGCAGCCCCGCTGCCAGATCCAGGGAACGTTCCATCATCACCGCCACAATTGTCCCGGGACCGACGCCTTTTTCCCTTAACAGGTGCGCCAACCGGTTGGCTTTCTCGTTTAACTCACGGTAAGTCGTTCCATTACCTTCAAATACCACCGCCGTAAGGTCCGGAGTACGGGCCGCCTGCTCTTCAAACAATTGGTGAATCGTTTTATTCTCAGGGTATTCCGCGCCCGTCTTATTAAAATTCATTAACTCCTGCAATTCCTGCTCACACAGGATATCGATTTCCGCGATTTCCAGGTTTAACAATTCATCCAGGTGTTCAAAAATATTGACCAGGTTTCTGCAAAATCGCTCCACGATGCCTTCCGAATAGAGGGTGGTATTATAGTCCGCTTCCAGCACCAGCCGCTCTTCCTGCCGCGATAAGAGAAAAACCAGTTGGAATTGCTTCAGTAGTTTGCTTTTATTTTGAAGCTTATCGTAAAGACACGCCGCATTAAAAACCTCCAGCATCTCTTTGCCGCTGCGTTCCAGCAATTTCTGGTAAATAAACCCGAAGGAGTAAGTCTCTTCTCCCGGGGTCGCATAGTTAAAATCCTCCAGCACTGTTTGTTTCATGCGATTGAGCGTTTCTTTGAAAGTCACATTCCCGGCCAGCTTGTTACGGCACAGGATGAGTTTATCTTTCACTCCTTCCTGCCGGGGAGGAACTGTCCCGATTAGCAGGTCGTCGCTGCCGGTGTATTTGGTAAAAGCCAGGTTCAACCCGCTAAAAAACAATATAAACAACGCAATATCGGAATCGCCGCTGATTTCCAGCAGCCGGCGGCAGGCGGGCTCCGGCAGCGGGACTTGAATGGTTGCTTTTTGAGCGCTGTCCCCGGCGCTTGATTCCTTTAAAAGCGGTAAAGAAATTTTCGGTAGATCGCCGGACAATCTCTTTAACCAGTAATTTTCAATTGTTTTCTTTATTTTCAAATCTTCTGTCATTAGTCTTTCTCCTGTTATCAAATTAATTCAAATTCGTTACTCAACGAACTCAGGTTAAAGCTGAGGTTGAGCTTGAGGTTGGAGCCGAGAATGAGGAAAAATGAAAAGTATCTTTTATCTTTCCTCAAACTCAGCCTTAACCATAACCTTTTTATCCTGTTATCTCAAATCCGCCAGTTCGATGTCGCATTCGGTTGCCAGGCGTTCCAGCAATCCCGGGGGTGGGTTCAATTCCAGGTCTTTTAATGCTTGTTCCCTGGATATTTCGCCGGCCCTGATTAACGTGGAGTATTCATCATGATAGTGGGTGTACTGCCGTTTGTTAAAATCCCGGTAGGAGTTCAACCAGATCATCTCGCAGTTGGTGGTCCTGTCGGGATAGCTCACGCGAAGCGGCTGCCAGTCGAACCGGTCACGACAAATCTTCTCCAGTACCTCTTTGTCGGTTTTGTTGAACTTGAATACGAAAAATGGGATAAAAAGAATCTTGTCCAGGTCTACTTCCTTTTCCAGGTCTGCCCTGGTTTCGTAGATCACCTGTCTTTTCAACAGTTCCCATTTTTTGGTGAATTTGGCAAAAAACTCCTGGTCGCCGGTTTCCAGGATCACATTGATCATCCGGCCGTACCAGTCTCTTGACTTTTCCTCATCGTGCATCATGGCCGCCTGCCCTTTGGAATAACCGTTCACCACCAGGGGGATATTGAAATTGTCCGCAATCTCGAGACCGTTTAAATACAACATGTTGCCGCAAGCATAACAAGGACTTACCGTGTAATCATCTGATTCATTGAAGTACTTGAACAGTTTTCTCATGAATTTCAGGTCGTTTTTCCAGATAAGCAAATCCACATCCAATTCTTTGCAGAGTCTTTCCACGTTGCCGGTGGCAGTGGGATCATCCCAACCGTGATCGCTGTGAAATACCATGGGTTTTAATCCATATTTTTCCACGATCTGGATCAACGTAAAACAACTGTCCACACCGCCGCTTAACGGCACCAGCAGATCATATTTCCGCCCCAGGTTTTTGTACTTTTTCAAGCACTCTTTCACCTCTTCTTCATTCTTAAAATGAAGATGGGCTTCCTTTTCCTCTTTAACAGAGTACGCATTGCAAAAATTGCATACCCCGTTTTCATCGAAACGGATACCCGCGTAAGTCTCGGGTAACACACATCTTGTACATATTTTCACTTTGTAACCTCCTTTATTTTTATGTTTAAGTTTGTTTTTACTGCCGATCTTTTCCCTTAGAAATTAAAGTCCACCTTTTGGACTTTTTTTAATTCTTCCTCATAAATCGTATTATAATCCAGGTCTTTAATTTTACTTTGCGGGTCATCTAAAACATGCTTTATCACTATTAAATATTTTTCCACCATTAATTCGATAGTCTCGGGTTTATACAGTTGAGTACTGTAAGATACAGTGAAAGAAATACCTTTAGCTGTTTCCACCCCTAACCAATCCTGGTCGAATTTCGTTGTATTTATTTCCGTTTCATGGAGGGTGAATTTCAGACCGGGAATTTGTTGGTTTGAAATATCCCCTGCTGCTGCTTCCTCACCCTGTATCTCAAACATGATATCAAAAATGGGATTACGGCCGGTATCCTTTCTGGAGGCGACCTTTTTAATCAGGCTTTCATAAGAATAGTCCTGGTTCTCATAGGCCTTCAAAGAAATCTCCCTGACTTCTTTTAGAAATTGTCTGAAGGTTTTTTCGCCGGAGGGAGAACTTTTCAATGGCAGCGTGTTGATAAAAAGGCCGATAATTCCCTCTAGATCGGCATGCCTACGTCCGGAAATGGTGGTCCCCGTGGTAATGTCTCCCCGATAACCCATTTTAGACAACAGGATATGAAATATGGCCGTCATCATCATCTGTAGGGTAGCGCTTTCCTGCTTTGCCAGTTCTTTTAATCGCCGGCTTTCCTCTTCTTCAATATCAAAATTGACACTCCGGCCTTCAAAACTGCGCCGCTCCGACCTGGTATAATCGGCGGGCGGTTCTAATACCGGCTGGCGATTGGAAAACTGCTCTAACCAGTAAATTTCCTGCTTTTTGCGCCGCTCTTTTTCCTTTTCACTGTATTCCCACTCCGAATAATCTTTATACTGTACCTTTAACGGTTCCAATGAATCACCCCTGTAAATCAACAGGAAATCTCTTATCAAAATCATGTGTGAGATTGCATCCGAAATAATGTGATGCATATCCACCGCCAGGAAATGCCGGGTTTCATCGGTTTTGAACAAACCCACTCGAAGCAGTGGCGCCCGGGATAAATCAAATGAATGGACAAACTTCTTCATAATATCTCCAGGGGAAATGCCCACGTCGGAGTATTCAATTTTAAATTCCATATCATTACGTATCTTTTGAACAGGTCCATTATCGATGAAATGAAACGAAGTCATGAGGCTTTCATGCCTATAGATTAATTTTTTGAAAGTTTCCGCGAATTTTTCTTTATCCAGGAAGCCTTCCAGGGATGCTAATATCGGCATGTTGTAAGCGCTGCTCTGGCTGTTCAACTGTTGGTACGTATACAGGCGCTTCTGGGCGGAAGAAAGGATGTAATATTCCTTCTCTTCGGCTTTTTCTATGGAGAGATACCGGGCTTTATCCGCTTCCCGCATATGCTGGGCTGTCCCCCGGATGGTCTGTATTCTAAATATATCTTCCAATAACAGTTTGACATTGAATGCCTTGTGTATCCTGGCGATCAATACGATGGCTTTCAAGGAATTGCCCCCTAGATCGAAAAACCGGGTATCGATCCCGATTTTTTCTTTCTCTACGGATAAGACATCTGCCCACATGTGAACCAGTTCTGTTTCCATTTCATCCCGGGGGGCGGCATACGCGATTTCCTGCATGGTTTCCGGCTCCGGCAGCGCGTTACGGTCGACTTTTCCATTAGGGGTGAGGGGGAACCGGTCCATCTGCACATAAAACCAGGGAATCATATAATCCGGCAGTTTTTTTCCCAGGAAACGTCGCAACGCTTCGGGTTCGATTTTTTTATCCGAAATAATGTAGCCGCAAAGGTATTTATCGCTGTTTGCTTCTCCTTTTTCCACCACTATTGCTTGTTGGATATCTTCATGTTCCAGCAAACTGTTCTCTATTTCTCCCAATTCAATCCGGTATCCCCTGACTTTGACCTGGTAATCCATCCGGCCCAGGAACTCGACATTGCCATCCGGCAGCCACCGCGCCAGGTCGCCGGTGCGATAGACCAGGGGGGCTTTTTTGAAAAACCGCCCCCCTGGACCCCCTGAAAAACTTTTGGAGGTTAATTCCGGCTTGTTGAGGTAACCTCTCGCTACACTTGCCCCCCCGATACAAAGCTCTCCCGGGACGCCGATGGGCAAAAGACCGCCCGCGAAATCCAATATATAAAACATTACGTTGGGTAAGGGCTTACCGATGGGCACACTGCCGCTGGAAGGCAATTCATCCCCTGCCAGGGGTTCGTAATAACTGCTGTCAATAGTTGCTTCCGTTACCCCGTAACTATTTACGATGCGCAATTGCTTACCGAATTGCGCTACCAGGACTTTGAAATCCTGGGGCGAACAGGTATCGGAACCCAGGATCAGTAATTGAAGGGAATCGATTTTCAAATTATTCTTATACACATAATCCATAAAGGGGATAATATAAGAAGGGGTTGATTCAAACAAAGTCACCCGGTGAGAGGTTATTAATTGATATAGGGATTCGGGGTCCGCCCCTAAAACGGGATTGATTATCATCTTACCCCCGTTCAAGAAGACCCTGGCCAGGTCGCCGGCAAACACGTCAAAACAAAAATTGGCCATTTGCAAAAGAGTGACTTCCATCTCCGGGAGTTTATACTCCTGCCGCCACCCCATGGCCACATTGACAAGATGGTTATGCTGCACCATAACACCTTTGGGTTTCCCGGTGGAACCGGAAGTGTAGATGACATAAGCGAGATTTGAAGAATTTTGAAGGTAAGAAGGTAAGAAGGTAAGGGGGTAAGAAGGTAAGTTGGCCAAAGTGCTGGAGGTAACCATTAGTTTAGCTCTACTGTCGGTCCACATATAATCGATACGCTCTTCCGGGTACCCCGGATCGATGGGCAAATAAGAGCCCCCGGATTTCAATATTCCCATAACTCCCACAATCATTTCCACTGAACGATCTACCTTTATTCCTACAATAGTTTCCGCCTGGACGCCTTTTTCTATTAACAAATAGGCCAATCGGTTGGACTGCTCATTCAATTCGCGATAAGACAGGCTGACGGGTCCGACAGGTCTGACGGACAAGACGGGACCAAAAACCGCGATGCGGTCCGGTGTTCGATCCACTTGCTCTTCAAATAACCGGTGAAAGGTTTTATCGCACGGGTATTCTTCCTCCCTGCCGTTGAATTCGATCAACAGTTGTTCCTTTTCCTCTACCGACAGGATATCGATGCATGATAACGTTATTTCTACATTCGAAAGAACCGTTTCCAATAACCGTGTATAGTGTCGGATAATTTGTTCTACTGTCCGCCCCCGGTAACACGAAGGATTATATTCTACTTTCAGCTCCAGGCAGCCATCGGCGCGGGTAAAATCGAACAACATGTGATAATGAAGATCATCGATATATTTTTTATAATGAATATTTCGCAGTAATATACCGGTATCGAAAAAAGGATTCTCATTCTCCCGGCAGGGTATATTTACATGTCCGGCCAGGTAACCGATAGGATAGTTTTGATTTTGGACGGCATTATTAATGACATCGCGTACCTGCAAAAGCAATTCCTTGAAAGTGACGGCATCTTTGAGCCGGTTTCTCAGTACCAGGACAGTGTTGATAAAATCAATATCGCTTTCCTGTTTATAAATGGGGACGCCGATGGTTATGTCCTTCATACAGGTATATTTCTTCAATAACACCATCAACCCTGCCGCTAGTATCATATTCAATTTAATATCGCTATTTTTGCTTAACTGGGTCAGTTGAGAAAAAAGCGCGCCCTGTAACGTGCATCCCGCTGTCTCTATTCGGTCTGAGATTATATTTTCTTTTGTAAAATCGAAAGGAAAATTGCTTTTTTCCGTCAGATCGCTCAATTGTCCCAGCCAGTATTCTTTCTCCACGATTTTCTGGTTGGCGATGACAGCTAACTTATCGGCATGGCTTTTATTCTTCATATATGACATTCTCCTTCCCCTGCATTTTTAGAACCCGAAATCACTGCCGTCATTCTGGAATAACCGTATTTCTGCCGAGGCTAGGTCGGTCGACAACGGGATGTCTTTCAACACCATGTTTTCATTTTCCACCACGGCGGCGATAATTTCCTTGAAATATTGACTGAAACGCAGGATGGTCTCTGTTTTAAATAATTGGGTGCTGTATTGCATTGAAAATGAAATCCGATCGCCTTTGGCTGTTCCACTGATAAGAAGATCAAACTTGGAGTCATTGTATTCGGTGTTGTAAGGTTTAAGTTTTATTTCTACGGCAGGATTTTCCTCCTCCTGTTCCGGGGCAGGATTCTTTTCTTGTGACCCGAAGCCAAACATTATATCAAACAGGGGGTTGCGACGGGTATCTCTTTCTTTTAATACCTGGCCCACCAGGTCTTCAAATTGATAATCCTGGTTGTCAAAGGCCTCTAGCATCTGCTGCTTGACTTCTCGTAAAAAATCGATGAATCTTTTACTACCCGAGGGATAATTCCGCAACGCCAGGGTATTGATAAATACACCGATAATATTTTCCAGGTCGGCGTGGCGGCGTCCGGCAACGGCTGTTCCGACAATAATATCTTCCTGGCCGCTGAGTTTGAATAGAAACACGGCGCATATTGTTAGCATTACCATAAACAGGGTGGCGTCTTCTTTCACGGCTAAATTTCTTAATGCTTCAGCATCTGCGCTATCGATATCAAAATTGATATCACTACCTTTAAAATCCCGGCTAACAGGTCGTGGATAGTCCGTGGGCATTTTCAATACCGGCAGGTCTCCTTTAAAAGCGTTGAGCCAGTACTCTTCCTGTTTTTTTATTCGCCCCGACAAAACCATGTTATTCTGCCACTGGGAAAAGTCTTTATACTGCAATCTCAATCCCGGTAGGGTATCTCCCTTGAACAGCTTCAAAAATTCCTTTAAAAGGACCTGGTGCGAAATTCCATCCGAGATGATGTGGTGCATATCCACCATTAAAATGTGTTCTTTTTCTTTTGTTTTTATCAACCCAACCCGCACCATTGGTGCATGAGAAAGATCGAACGGATGGATAAAATGAAGTATATTATTTTTTTCATCTGTGTAATCCTTGTAATCTGTGGACAATTTTTTATATCCCACTTCAAATTCCACATCCCCGCGTATCTTCTGCACCGGGTTACTGTTCACCAGGTGGAACGAGGTTCTCAGGCTTTCATGTCGTCGAATCAATTCCCTGAAAATGTTTTCCAGTTTTATTTTTCCCAGGAACCCCTCCAGTATCGTAAATAGCGGCATATTATAGTTGATGCTCCCGGGAGTTGCCGCCTGCATGACGTACAATCGTTTTTGGGCTGAAGACATTGGATAGTAATCTCTCTTTTCCACCGGCTCGATGTCGGTATATTTATCCTGGGCCGCAGTCTTCATATATTGGGCCAGTGCCCTGACAGTAGAAATTTCGAAAAATTTCGATATGGGCACTATCACATCGAATACCATGTGAATCCTGGCGGCCAGCATGATTAATTTTAACGAATGGCCCCCAACGTGGAAGAAACTATCATCGATGCTTATTTTATCTTTAGGAATGCTTAATACCTCCGACCATATTTCCGTCAATCGTTCTTCCGCTTCATCCCGGGGGGAGGTATATGCGACCCCGGTTCCAGGTTCAGTCGCCGGTAATGCCTTCCTATCCATTTTACCGCTGGGAGTCAAGGGGATACTCTTTAACGGGAAAAAATGCGCAGGAATCATGTATCCGGGCAATTTCCCGGCCAGGTAATCCCGCAGCCTGGTAATATCAGAGGCCTTTTCAAGCTCCGGTTCATCTATATAATCTTTAAAAACAATGTATGCGCAAAGATAGTTATCGCCTGTTTTATCTTTTCGTTCTATCACGATTGCATCTTTTATCGTTTCATGGCCGCGCAGTCTCTTTTCAATTTCGCCCAATTCTATGCGAAACCCCCTGATTTTTACCTGCTGATCGATCCTACCCAGGAATTCGATGTTTCCGTTGGCCAACCAACGCGCCAAGTCGCCGGTTTTGTAGGCAACAAGGGGGGGCTTTTGAAAAAGCCCCCCCTTGACCCCCGCAAAACTTTTGTTTATATCTTTGTCTTTAATCTTATTAATCTGCGTAATCAGCGTAATCTGTGGTCCAAATTTCTCTGCCGTCAGTTCCGGGTTGTTCAAATATCCCAAACCTACCCCGTCACCCGCTATATATAACTCCCCCATCACATTCACAGGGCATACATTTAAATACTTATCCAGCACCAACAGCGACCCATTGCCCACCATGCTTCCTATAGGTATACTGGATAAATACTCATACTTTTCCAGCGCAGCCATATCGATCTCCAACGCGGAAGATATAATTGTAGCTTCTGTCGGACCATACAGGTTGAATACCCGGCAATCGTTAGCGATAAGCTTTTTCACTTGCTTTACCAGACTGACGGTTAATTTTTCAGCCCCGATGCACAAACACCTCAAAGTGCTTAATGCCCCGGCTTCAGGATCGCCGGCAATCAACGATTGAAAACGCGTGGGAGTGGTTTCCATTACAGTAATATCGTGTCTCTTTATAAAATCCAGTTGAAACCCGGCGTTTAACAAAATTTCTTCGGGAATCATATATAGGCTTGCCCCGGAAGTAAGGGACAGGAATATCTCCCACGCAGACCAATCAAAATAGTAAGCCATTGTTTGAATAACATGATCCCCTGACCCCCAATTCATGGAATCATATCCCCAATGGAGAAGCGGGCATAAGTTGGCATAAGTAATAGGAACGCCTTTGGGAATTCCCGTGGAACCGGAAGTGTATATGATGTAAGCAAGATGATTTGAATGATGAATGATGAATGATGAATGATGAGAAAAAAGTTGATTTGAATGATGAATGATGAATTCTAAAAGAACTTTCTCACCATCCCACCTTCTCGCCTTCTCACCTTCTTTATTGTTGGCGGCAACCAACAACTTAGCTGCGCTTTCTTTCAACATATAATCGATTCGCTCTTCCGGTGAACCGGGATCAATAGGCAAATAGGCGGCCCCGGCTTTCAATATGCCAATGATACCGATGATCAAATCGATAGACCGTTCCATCATAATTCCTACAATATCGTCCGCCAGGACGCCCTTTTTAATTAACAGCCCGGCCAATCGACCCGATTGTTCATTCAATAAGCGGTAGCCCAGACTGACATTATTGTCCGTGTTTGTCCGTGTTCGTCCGTGGCTAAAAACCGCAATGCGGTCAGGCAACCGTTCCACTTGCTCCTCGAACAATTGCGGGATGGTTTTGTCCCGCGGGTATTCCACCCCGGTATTATTGAAATCCAAAAGAATCTTTTTCTTTTCTTCCGGGGAAATAATCTCTATTTCCCATAATTTCTGTAGAGGATTTTCCAGGATAGAAGAGAGAATACGGTTATAATAGGAAACAAACCTGCCGATGGTTTCAGGTTTAAAAAGCCGTGTACAGAATTCTACGTAAAGTTTTAGCCGCTGCCCCGCATCCATCTCCTCCAGCGCTATGGTCAAATCGAACATGGCAATTTCTACCTCGAACGGGTAAGGGCTGAAACAAAGGTTGGGGATTTCCACCTGGGCTGCTTGAGAAGAAACCACATCCAGGTTTTCAAAAACAAACATCACCTCGAACAACGGGTTCCGACTCATATCCCGGTTCAGTTCCAACTGTTCCACCAGGTCTTCGAAAGGGTAATCCTGGTTTTCAAACGCTTCCAACGACCGGGTTTTTACTTCTTCCAGCAATTTTTTAAAGGATTTCCCCCCGGTTGGGAAATTTCGGATGGCCAGGGTATTGACGAACATACCGATCAGCGGTTCCAGGTCCGCGTGCCTGCGGCCCGCGGTGCTGGTACCTAAAATAATATCTTCCCGGTTGCCCAGTTTGGACAGCAGCACATAATATGCCGCCAGCATGACCATGTAAAGCGTCGCATCTTCATCCATGGCCAACTGTTTTAACATACGGGTCTCTTCCGGCCCCACGGTGAAAATAAGCGCTTTCCCGGCAAAATCCTGCAACTGGGGCCTGGGAAAATCCAGGGGTAAATCCAACACCGGTATCTCATCGGCAAATTGATTCAACCAATAGGTTTTCTGCTGTTTCATGCCCTCTTCATGCAAGCGGCGGTTCTGCCACGCGGAATAATCTTTATACTGCACCGTCAGCCCCGGCAGTTCCATGCCCAGGTACAGCGCTTTCAACTCATCGATAAATATATTGAGCGATAAACCGTCTGCAATGATATGATGGATATCCACCAGCAGGAGATGTTTGTGGAATTCCAGTTTTATCAACTGGGCCCGTACCAGCGGAGGACAACTTAAATCGAAAGGTCTTTCAAAGGAATGAAACAGCTTTTTCAACTTTTCTTCCGTTTCCCACGGACGCTCTCCACCGGGGCCGGAAAGGTCATGGTATGCGATGTCGAATTCGACGCTGTCGGCCACCCGCTGAACCGCTTCCCCACTGTACATGAGAAAATAGGTGCGGAAACTCTCATGCCTCCGTATCAATTCCCTGAAAGCCTGTTCCAGTTTTCCCCTGTCCAGGACGCCCTCTGCCAGCCTTGCGTGGGGTAAATTATAACCGGTGCTCCCCGGAACCATCCGGTTGATAATATACAACCGTCTCTGCGCCGGGGACAAGGGGTAGTAATCTTTTTTTTCCCGCGGCAGGATGGCCTGGTATTTTGAGTGGCAAGAAGAATCAATGTATTGGGCCAGTCCCCTGATGGTCGGCGTCTTGAAAATATCCCCCAGGGTAATATCCACCTCCAGTTCCTTTTCCACCCGTGCGATCATGACGGCGCCTTTCAGGGAGTGACCGCCCAATTCAAAGAAATTGTCCGCCACTCCTACCCGCGTTTTGCCCAACAGTTCCTGCCATATATGGACCAGGATTTTCTCCGTAGGGGTCGCGGGCATATCGAAACCACCGGTCAATACGCGACCCTTTTTGCCCATGACCTCCAACTGCCGGTAATCGATCTCCCCTTCTATCAACGGCATGGTTTCGAGCAGGTGGAATACCGGTATAGGCGGCAGGGAATTTTCTTTAACGCGGTTATTAGAAGCCAGGATATCCGCCGCGCGCCCCCGGAACCCGGGTTCCGAATAGTTTGCTTCGGAACTCACACTATAATAAATATCCAGCACCTGTCGATTGGAAGGATACTGCAACATATTTTTACGGATATCCCGGTGGGTGTTATCCAGCCCGATGATGGATTGGGGGTATCCGGCTTGTAAGGCAAGGGCCAGTGAATAAAGCCCACGCTGTGGGGAGATCGACCGGAAACCGTTTTCCAGCATGGCATTGACCATGGGCGCCGCGTTGTTTTCGCTCATGCCCACATTATCCCAGGCGCTCCAGTTCAAACAATAGGTATTCAAATATCCCCGGGAGCGGCGATATTGGCAAAAACCATCCAGGAAACTATTGGCCGAAGCATAGGCGCTGAAGGTGGTTGAACCGAACACGGCGGTAGTGGAGGAAAAAGCCACGAATAGGGCGGTGGGGTCCTGTTCCACCAGGCGGTGAAGTCGCAGCGTACCGAAAACTTTGGCCCGGTACATGGTTTCGAAATCCGCCCGCGTCCCGGTAACCACCCACCGCTGATCCATCACTTGCCAATGGCGTTCCAGGTTGCCCATACCGGCCAGGTGAAAAATCCCGGCCAGGGGTTGACGCCACCGTTCCCGGGCCCGGTTTACTATTTCCTGTAAAAACGTTTCGTCCGCGATGTCGCCCGCCTCATAAATGAAATCGCCGCCCGCCGCCGCTATGCCGCGAAAGGCGGAAATGCGTTTGGATAACAGGGTATCCTCTTCCAGGAGTTCGTCCCACTGCTCCCGTGGGGGCAGCGGCGTCTGCCCCACCAGGATCAACTTCGTTTCGTAATTGCTTATCAGCCAGCGCGATACCAGGGCGCCGATGCCGCCTAAACCTCCGGTCGCCAGGTAAACACCCCCCTTTTGGATGGGCAAATCCATTGCCGGCTCCCGACCCACGAACACATTTTCCAGTAAAGGAACCAACCGCTTACCGCCGCGATAGGCGGTTTCAATATTCCCGGTTGGGTGCGCCCACTCTGCGAAAATATACCGGGCGTCAGCCACCGGGTCTTCGGTTTCCAGGTCGATGGAACGGCAGTTCAACCACGAAAGTTCCAGGGCCGCTGTTTTTAAAAACCCCGGGACGCCGCCATTTTCATAATAGATGACCTCGTTTTCCAATACCGCCTGGCTGCGGCCGGTGATAACCGATAAATTGATGTTATGGAGTGCGCTCCCCGTCTCGGTCTTTCCGCGGCGCACCTTATCCAGGGCCTGGATAAGGCTCAGCAGGCCGTAAACCCCCTTTTCTTGCGCCCTTCGTATATTGTTGTCATCGATGGTTTCGGCGTCGGTTTCCGCCTGGGGGGTCACGGCCGGTTTTTTTTCATAACTCCAGGCAAAGAAAATATCATCCAGCGCCCGGTGCTCTTTATCGATCTCATTCAATAAGCGGAAATAATCAGCCGGGGCGCGGCCGTCGATTTTCCAGCGGTGCGCATTCACCTTCTCAAAGGCCGCGCCGCTTTCCACCTGGATACAAGTGCAGCGTTTCTCTGCCAGCATTTTTACCAGTGCATCGGTCAATCCGCATTCATCCCGAAAAATGAGGCGCACGCGCCCCTGCATCTCCTCCGCCTCCGGGGCGGGGGGCCGCGGACGCCAACTGCGTGTGAAAAACCACTGCGGCAGGGTATTGTCATTCTCCGTCGCCAGGTCGATTTCCGTGATAATCGGATCGAAATAGCCGGTCTCATAAGATTTTGCCAGTTTGAGCCGCTGGATTTTCCCGATGGAGGTCTTGGGAATCTCTTCTTTAGCCACAGGAATGACCAGGTCGGGTTTGATCCCCATCTTTTCCACCAGTTTTTTCTCTATTTTCTTAATTTGCGCCGTTTTCTGTTCGATGCTGTCAAAGGCAGAGGCGTAGAAAATAATGACCTTTTCCGTATCGCCGTGGGGGTCGCGACCGGCGCAGGCGGCGGTGAAAGAGGTCTCCACTCCCGCCGCCTCATCCACTATACTTTCGATCTCGATATTGTTGTAATTGATGCCGTTAATGATGATCACGTCCTTGGCCCTGCCGGTAATCGTCATTTTCCCATACAGGATAAAACCCTGGTCGCCGGTATCGAACCATCCGTCCGCGGTAAAGACTTCACGGTTCAATTGGGGGTTGTTATAATACCCCGGCGTAACGGTAGAACCTTTGATTTGCAATCTTCCCACCTTGCCTTCTCTCATGGTGCGGTTATTGGAGTCGGCAATGCGTACGGATAAACCGGGGATGGTGCGGCCCAGTTCCACGAAAGTTATTGCATCGGCCTCGGAATCGCTTTTTTCCACCACATTTGCCAGGGAATGTTTGTTCAAGCGGTGAATCCCGGCGTCGGGTCCCGGCGTCAAGGCATGGGAATAGACCACGCCGGAACAGGTTTCCGACATGCCCCAGGCGGGTTTCATCGCGTCGCCCCGGAGACCGAAAGGCGCCAGGCGCGTTAAAAATCCTTTGACTGTCGCTGCATTGATGGCCTCGCCCCCATTCAATATAAACTTCATGGCAGACAGGTCCCAATGCAATTGGCTGCCGGAATTTTTCAAGCGATCGATCTGTTCGTTCACCAGCCCGAAAGCAAAATTGGGCGCCCAGGTAATCGTAATTTTATATTTATCGATTAAATCAAGCCAGCGCAGGGGGGCGGAAAGAATATAATCGGTGCGCACCTGGATCTGGCTGCACCCGCGGTAGATATCCCTGATATGGAACATAACCACACCGCCCACGTGTTCCAGCGGCATCCAGTTCATGGAGATATCGCTGCTGTCGAAATGATTATAGCGGATGGCGGCTTTTTCCCTGGCTAAAATATTGCGCTGGGGCTGCAGCACTCCCTTAGGAATCCCGGTACTGCCTGAAGTAAACAGCAGGATGCCCAGGTCGCCGGGGGAACCCCTATGCCGCCGGTGGTCCGGTTCATGATTGCGCAGGGACTCGATGGTAATAAGCTTTGACCGGTCGAGATTGTAATAACCGCACAACAACACCAGTGACTTTTGCAGCGATTCGCCGGTTAAAATGACGGGATGTCCCAGCATTTCCCACACATTGAACAGCATGGCGGTCTCGTTGGTGGGTTCGTTAAAGGATTTGGGAACCATGATTGGCACGGGAACCATACCGCCCAGCGTACAGCCCCAGAAAGCCGCCGTATAATCTTCGTCGCGGTTGAACTGGAAAATAACTTTATCGCCGGCGGTTAACCCCCTATGTCTTAACCCGCCCAGTAACCGTTCCGCTTCCACCATTAATTCTTTATAACCCTGGAAAAACTCTGAGCCATCGGAATGGATATACCGTATCCCGTGATGGCCATATTGAAGCGCCGCCCGTTCCAGGGCCCCTACCAGGGTCCCGGGGTCGCCTTCTTCAACTTCCAGTTCCCCGCCTTCGATTAAGGCGAAGGGGGCATTATCCTCCACTGCCGCGCCGGTGGATTCTGCCGCTGCCTTTGTATCAAGCCCGGCAGCGGGCGCTGGACGGACCGCGGTTTTGGGAAGAAAGTTCTTTATATGCAAGGGTAAGGTTTTTTCTATTTTTTCACTGCCGATGACAGCCGCCCGAAGGATGCCGGGTTCCTTTTCCAGTTGTTGTTCCAGTTCCTTTAACCGGCGGCCGTCAAGGTAATCGATGCGCTGGAGGAATTTCCTGTCCACGGCCCCGTCCGCAAGCCGCGGCAGCAGGCCCAATTTGATAAATCCCACGGCGGAAAGGGGTTCGGCGGGTAAATCCTGTTCCAGGTATTCCCTTAGCTGTCCGAAAGGGATATTTTCTTTTAAAACCACGTAAACCGCTGCCGTTTCCGGTTCTCCCGCCGACTGTCGCGATACCGCGGCGCAGGCTTCTACCAACGGACGCCGGTAAAGTAGCGCTTCGATCTCTTCCAGGGCCATGGGAAAGCCCTTCAGCATGATACGATTATCGGTGCGACCCGGGAAAACAAGGGCGCCATCCTGCTGCCAGGCTGCGATGTAACCGGTTTTGTAAAAATTCTCGCCCGGCGCGCCCGGAGCCTGGGTATGTTCCATGAAACAGGCGGAATTCAATGTATCGTTCCGGTGAAAACCGCTCATTACCCCGCTGCCCGAAACCAGAAGGTCGCCGGTAATTCCCACGGTGACCGATCGCCCGGCCGGGGTCAAAATGAACGCCCCGGCGCCGCCGCCGGGCCTGCCCATATGCCTGTACCCACATCCGGTCCCTGATACACGGTCCTCCACCAGGGTGGTTATCATATTCATTTGTGGGAACCCGTAATAATTATGCCATTTGATTTTCTTTTCCTTGATAAACGATTTCCACTCCCCGGCGGCGAACGTTTCATCGCCCGTGGTGACAATATTGACGACGCCATCCAGCGGCAATTGGAGGTGTAATTTTTGAGAAACCAGGCGGTAGAGGAAAAAGAGAGGGCAGATGATACTGCGGATATTTCCTTCCCGGAGCAGGTTTGCCGCCGCCGAAATATCCAGTGGGTCGCCGGGGGATGGCCGGTAAAAATAAACCGTTCCCCCGCACTGGAGAACGGCCAACCACAGGGGAAAACTCGTGTCCATAACAGGTGTAGAAATAAAAAGGGTCCGGCTAAAATCGATTTTCAATACCTCGCAATTGAAGTTAAGCCAATCGATAATTTTCTCATGGGAAAGAACAATCCCTTCCGGTCTTCCAGCGCCGTGGGAAGAGTAAATGCAGAAAGCAGGACGGCCGGCCGTTTCACCTGCGTCCGCCTCTTCTACTCCAGGTCCCGCGCAGCAGGTATCTTCGACTGTGTCCGGGCGCTTCACCGGTAAACGTTTTCCTGCAAATTCAAACTCGTCGCTGCACCCTTCGCTTGCCAATAAAAAAGTCGCGCCGCTGCGCCGGAGAATGGAGTTGATGTAAGCTGGAGGATAACCGGTTGGAATGGGCAGACAGACGCCGCCCGATTCCCATATGGCCGGCGCCGCGGCCGCGCTGTCAAGGGGAGAATCGAGGTAAAGGGCCACGATATCCCCGGGCCGTATTCCTGCATCTTTCAACTGCCCTACCGTATAACGGCGCTGCCGGTTTAATTCCCGGTAGGAAACGGTTTTATTACAGTTTATATCGACGACAGCCGGTTTATTGGGCGCCTGCGCGGCCTGTTCTTCAAAAAACCGGCGCCATCTTGCCGGGTTAATCGAAGTCATATTTGCCTCCATCGGTTATGGTATTAAATTGCCGCTGCACCTGTTCTTTCTCCCCCGGCGTGGCCATATCGATGTCCGCTAACCGGAGCGACGGGTTCCCGGCAACAATTTCCAATATATTTAGAAAATGGGCAGTCATTTTTTGGATGGTTTCACGCCGGAACAGGCGGGTGCAATATTCCAGGTAAAAACGAATTGCCCCATTTTTCGAGAATCCTTCGATGGAAATATCGAACGTAGACTGTTTCCGTTCCAATTCATAAGGGATTAGTTCCATTCCCTCCAGTTCCAGGTCTCCCAGTTCGAAATTGTGCAGTACAAAAACAGTATCGAACAATGGGTTCCTGCCCCTTTCCCGGCGAATTGCCAGGGCGTCGATCAATCGTTCCAACTGGTAATCCTGGTTTTTTAGGGCTTCCAGGGATTTTTCCTTGACCTTTCCCAGGAACTGGAGAAAGGTGTCCTGGGACCGGGGAAAATTTCGCAAGGCCAGGGTGTTGACGAACATGCCGATGATGTTTTGCAAATCGGGGTGCATGCGGCCCGCCGTAGGGGCGCCCACAACGATGTCCTGTGAACCGGTGTATTTAAACAATAACACATTGTAAGCCGCCATCAACACCATAAACAACGTAGCGCCGGTTTCCGCCGCTAATTTTTTCAAGCGCTCCACCAGTTCCCCGGGGGCTTCAAAGTTAACGGCGTCCCCTACGAAAACCTGGACCGGGGGCCTGGGATAATCCAACGGTAAATTCAGTAGGGGGGGCTCTTGTTGAAATTGCTGCAGCCAATAGTTTTCCTGTTTTTTCACTGTTTCCGAACGGGCAAACTCCCTCTGCCGCCGGGTATAATCCTTGTACTGCACGGTTAAGGGCGGTAGGGCGCCGCCGCGGTAAATGGCCCCCAGTTCCCGATTGAATATTCCCTGTGAAACCCCGTCGGATATGATGTGATGCTGATCGATTACCAGGAGATGTGTGTTTTTGTCTATCTTTACCAACCCGGCGCGCAGTAACGGGGCCCGGGATAGATCGAAGGGGAGGGAAAGTACTGAGGAAAGGGCGTCGAAAAATTGAATTTTGAATTCTATTTCTTCGGGTTCGTAGATACGCTGCATGGGAAATCCTGCAACGGCGACGAAGGAAGTCCTGAAACTTTCATGACGGTGGATCATCTCTTTAAACGCCTTCTCCAACCGCTGCAGGTCCGGGACGCCGACGGCGGTATAAATAAACGGCATGTTGTAAGCGGCGGCGCCGGGGTCTATTTGCTGTAATACGTATAAGCGCTCCTGGGCGGAGGATAAAGGATAAAATTCTTTTTTCTCCACCTTATTTACCGGTTCATAATTGTCCACCGGTACGGCCGCATCAATGCGCCGGGCCAGTTCTTTCACGCTGGGCATAACAAATATTTCCGTCAAAGTAATTCTTACGTTAAAGGTTTTGTATATCTCCATGACCAATAGGGCGGCTTTCAGGGAATGGCCTCCCAGTTGGAAAAAATCATCTTCGCTGCTTATTTTTCCCTGTTCCAGTCCCAGTAATTCCGCCCATATTGCCGCCAATTTTTTTTCAACGGCGTTAGTCGGGGCTTTATAATCCTTACATCCGGCGCTTATCTCCACCGTGGCCAGCCATTTTTTATCTATTTTACCGTTCATGTTTAACGGGAGTTTCTCCAGCACTTCGAAATGGGCCGGCGTCATGTAATCGGGCAGCAGGCGGGACAGGTATTCTTTTAACTCGTCGGCCCCCGGTTTCGGCGCCAGGGAATTTTTAGGCGTCACAAAAGCGCACAGGTATTTATCGCCGTTGGCGGCAGTCCCGGCAATAACCGCTGCTTCGTTTACCTTATGATGATTTAATAAGCGGTTTTCGATTTCTTCCAGTTCGATGCGAAATCCACGGATTTTGACTTGTTGGTCTAGCCTGCCCAGGAATTCGATCATATAAGTCCCCGGCGCGGCCGGGTCCGGCAGCAGGCGGCCCAGGTCGCCGCTCCGATATAACCGGTCCCCTTCGACAAAAGGGTTGGCAATGAATTTATCATGAGTCAATCCCGGGTTGTTCATGTAACCCCGCGCGCCGCCGTCGCCGCCGATATATATTTCCCCTTCCACCCCGGCGGGCGCCGGGTTTAAATCTTTATCCAGGATATAAATAAAAGTATTGGCCAGGGGTTTACCGATGGGGATGGAAGCGGCGCCGGGCGCGCTGTCGTCGATATCGTACGAAGTAGCAAACACAGTGGTTTCCGTGGGTCCATACCCGTTAACCAGCTTACCTTTTCCCAGCGCCGCCAGGAATTTACGTGAATGTTCCTGGGATGCACGTTCTCCACCGATCACCACCTTGCGTACATCCTTAAAACATACGACTTCCATGTCTACAAGGGTATTGAATAGGGCGGTGGATAAAAAAAGCATGGTAATTTGTTCTCTCTTAATTAACGCCGGAAGTTTATCCATGGCTAAACGGTCTTTTCCCCCCACCAGTACCAGCGCGGCGCCGTTCAGCAGCGCGCCGTAAATGTTAAACACAGAACCGTCGAAAGCATAATTGGACGATTGCAGCACCCGGTCGGATTCCTTGAAACATACATAACCGGCATCTCTTACTACCCGCACCACGTTGAAATGCCGGGTCATCACTCCCTTGGGGTTTCCTGTTGACCCCGAGGTATACATAATGTAAGCGAGATTCGAGGAACTTTGAAGGTAAGAGGGTAAGAGGGTAAGAGGGTAAGAAGAACTTTTTGGGGATTTGGAGATTTCTTCTAAATGAGCCCTCACACCTTCCCACCTTCTCACCTTCTCACCTTCTTTATTGTTGGTGGTAACCAACAATTTAGCAGCGCTGTCTTTTAACATATAATCGATGCGTTCTTGCGGGTAATCCGGATCGATGGGCAAATACGCGGCGCCGGCTTTCAAGATTCCCAGGATACCAATGATCATTTCCGGCGACGGTTCCATCATAATACCTACAATATCGTCCGCCAGGACGCCTTTTTCTATTAACAACCCGGCCAGACAGTCGGATATTTTATTTAATTCTTTATAAGTAACGTAAATAGGAACATTATTGTCCGTGTTCGTCCGTGTTCGTCCGTGGCCAAGAACCGCAATTCGGTCCGGAATTCGCTCCACCTGTTCTTCAAACAAATCGTGAATGGTCTTTTCCTGTGGATAATCAGTCCTTGTATTATTGAATTCATCCAATATTTTTCTTTTTTCCCCCGGTATCATATTCAATTTAATATTTTAGAATCCAAAATCAGTTTCGTCATCCTGGAATAACCGTTTTTTTGCCGATACCAGGTCAATCGACAATGGGATATCTTTCAACATTATGTTTTCATTTTCCGCTACGGCTGCGATAATTTCCTTGAAATATTGACTGAAACGCAGGATGGTTTCCTTTTTAAATAACCGTGTGCTGTATTCCACGACAAATAAGAACCGATCTCCTCTATCTACACCGCCGATAAGCAAATCAACTCTGGACTCCCTGTATTCGAAGCCGATGCCGTAGGGTTTAAACTCCAGCCCCTGCGCCGAGGAGACATAAGTCTCCCGGTCTTGTGAAACGAAATTAAACATCACATCGAACAGGGGATTACGAACGGGGTCCCTTTCTTTTAGTACCTGATCTACCAGGTCTTCGAACTGATAGCCCTGGTTATCGAAAGCTTCCAATGTCCCCTGTCTTACCTCTTTTAAAAATTGGTTAAAAGATTTATGACCGGCGGGAAAATTTCGCAGCGCCAGGGAATTGATAAATACTCCGATGATGTGTTCAAGGTCTGCGTGGCTGCGACCGGCGGTGGCTGTTCCAACGATAATATCTTCCTGGCCGCTGAGCTTGAAAAGCAACACGTTGTATATGGCCAATAATACCATGAACAGGGAAGCATTTTCCCTGGCCGTAAGGCGTCGCAATTTCTCCACCTCTGCTGCGCCGATCTCGAAACCGGAGTGGCTGCCCTCAAAACTCCGGACCCGGGGCCGCAAATAATCGGTGGGCAGCTCCAGTACGGGCAGGGGAGCTTTGAACCGGTTCAACCAGTAAGTTTCCTGTATCTTCATCTGCCCCGACAACACCAGTTTATTCTGCCATTGTGAAAAATCTTTGTATTGCAATCTTAGTTCCGGTAGAATTTCTCCCCCGTACAGGTGCATGAATTCTTTTACCAGCACCTCCTGTGACATCGCATCCGAGATAATATGATGTGTATCTGCCGCTAAAATATATCTTTCTTCCGCTGTTTTTATCAAACCCACCCGCAGCAGTGGCGCACAGGAAAGATCGAAAGGGCGAATGAAATTGATTATTATTTGTTTTTCTTCCTTCGCGATTAAAGGGTGTCCCGCCGGGACCTTCGCGGCTAAATCATAATACTCTATTTCAAATATCACGTCATCGTGAACCTTCTGAACCGCTTCTTTGCCAATCACCCAGAAGGATGTTCTTAAGCTTTCATGCCGTGCGATCAAACGCCTGAAGATATTCTCCATCCGCCCCCTGTCTAGTTTGTCTTCCAGGACGACAATAGCGGTAATATTGTATGTGATATTCGGTGGCATGCCCTGCTGGATCACGTACAATCGTTCCTGGGCGGATGATAAGGGGTAATAACTTTTTTTCTCCGACGGTTGGATGTGAAAATAAACTGCTGAACCTGCTTTTTTAATGCAGGCAGCCAGGTGTTTGAGTGTTGGATAATCGAAGACTTCCATCATAGAAATCGCCGCATTAAACTCTTTGTGTATCCGTGTGACCAATGCGGCAGCTTTTAACGAGTGGCCGCCGATTTTAAAGAAATTGGTATCTCTGCCGATGGTTTCTCTTTCTATGCTCAACGTTTTAGACCATAAAGTCGCCAACCGACTTTCTGTTTCGTCCGCCGGGGCAGTGTAAACGTCGCCCACCGCAGACTCTGCAACCGGTTCCGGCAGCGCGTTCCTGTCTATCTTACCGCTGACGGTTAAAGGGATGCTGTCTAACGATACGATATAAGAGGGGATCATATACCCGGGTAATGTACCGGCCAGGTAATCGATTAAACGGTCGGTTAATGTCGCCCCCGCGGGTGACGTGGGTGACGTGGGTGACGTGGGTGACGTGGGTGAGGTAGAAGCAGAGGGTGCGTGAGGGACAACATAACCGCATAGGTATTTGTCGCCACGTTTATCTTCTTTTATTACAACCACTGCGTCTTTTATCTCCTTGTGCGCCAACAACCGGTTTTCGATTTCTCCTAATTCGATACGAAATCCCCGGAGTTTGACTTGTTGGTCGATCCTTCCCAGGAATTCGATGTTGCCGTCCGGCAGCCAACGCGCCAGGTCGCCGGTACAATATAATTTTGAATGATGAATGATGAATGATGAATGATGAAAATGGATGAATTTTTCCGCGGTTAATTCAGGGCGATTTAAATACCCCCTTGCTAATCCTGCCCCGGAAATATACAATTCTCCAACCACCCCAATCGGCTGTAAAACACCTGTTTTAGCCAGGATATATATACTGGTGTTGGCAATGGGTTTGCCGATATTTAACGGCTCTTCCCCGGTAATGTTTTTTATCGTAGACCAGACAGTGGCCTCTGTAGGACCGTAAAGATTGTATATCTTGCCGGTCATTTTTTCTTTGGCTTTTGGCAACAACGCTTCGGGAAGGGTTTCGCCTCCCACTAACAGATACTTTAATGATCCTAAAATAACGGAAGCCCACGGGGGTGTAATAAATAACTGCAACCGCGATGGGGTTACCTGGAAAATGGATATATTTTCCGCTTCTATTACCGCAGCCAGGTCCCGCGGGTTTAATTGCTCCTCTTTACTCCCTATGATTACTCTCGACCCCTTTGTTAAGGGAAGCAGCGCCTCCAACACGAATATATCAAAAGTTATGGTAGTAAGAGATAGAACTCTATCGTTTCCAGTAAAAGGAATAATATCCGTGAGCCCTTTGATAAAATTTACCACTGCTCGATTTTCGATCATCACACCCTTTGGTTTCCCCGTGGTGCCGGAGGTGTAGATGACATAGGCGAGATTTGAAGAATCGGAAGCGCGAAAGCGGGGAAGCGCGGAAGCGGGGAAAAAGCTAGAGAAAACAAATTCCGGTCTTTCTATCATTATCTTTGCTCCGCTGTCTTTCAACATATAATCGATTCTTTCCTGCGGGTACTCGGGATCGATGGGCAAATAAGCTCCCCCGGATTTTAATATTCCCAGTATCCCGACAATCATTTCCACTGAGCGATCTATCTTTAAACCTACAATATCGGCAGCCAGGACGCCTTTTTCGATCAAGTACCCGGCCAAGTGATTGGATTGTTCATTCAATTCGCGGTAGGACAGGCTGACGGGTCTGACAAGTCCGACAGGTCGGACGGCAAGAACTGGACGGGCACCCAGGTCTGCCCCTACGAGAGCAATGCGGTCCGGGGTTCTTTCCACCTGTTCTTCGAATAATTGGTGAATGGTTTTATCTCTGGGATACTCCGCTTTTGTATCGTTAAAATCCATTACCAACCGTGTTTTCTCGGCCCCCGAAAGTATTTCTACGGCAAATATCCCCGCCCCCGGGTCCCCCAGGGCGTTTTGAACGAACTGTGTTAAATGACCGACAATCCGCTCTATTGTCGATTTTTCGTAAAGTTGGGAATCGTAAGCGACCGTACCCACTATATCACCGGCGGCTCTTAAAAACCGGAAAACCATGCTCAAATCGATATACGCCAGGTATTCGCGGGGATGGATATTTTCCAACGCCAGGGCCACGTCGAAAAGTGGGAATCCTGCACCTTGCCCAGGCATATTTAATAACTCCGGCAGTAATTCCACCGGGTAAGCCTGGTGTTCGACAGCTTCAAGAAGTGTTTGCTTCATTCGACCCAACAGTTGTTTAAAGGTGACGCCGCTTTCCAACGGGATTCGCAGCGCCAGTACGGTATTGATATATTGCCTTTCACCTTCTTGTCGGTAAATGGGCGTCGCCAATGTAATATCTTCCATGCCCGTATATCTACCGAGCAGAGCCGCCAGCGCCGCCGCCAGGACCACATGCAGGGGGTGATCGCTGCCCCTACTTATGGCCATTAGCCGGGAAAACAACGGCCCTTGCCATTTAAAGGGCAATTCTTTTATACCTGTATCACGTGATTGGGGGCCCGTTTTTATATAATCATAAGGGAAACTTTTTTTTACCGGTTCCCCGGAAAATCGATTCTTCCAGTAGTCCCGCTCCCGGGTGTTTAGCGCCGCTGCAACTTTTAACTCTCTTAAATCTCTGTTCATTATTCTTATCTTCAAATTATCCTGGCATTAATTGGTTTACACAGACACCGTGTCATATTACACAAGCCCCGTGCAATCGGTGCAAATGCTGCGGCAAAGGATATCCATATTCAAAATTCAAAATCGATCTGGGGAACATGTGATTCCGGTATCGATAAACGGTGAGATATTCGCAAATCTCTTAACCTGGTATCTTTATTTTCTATCACCTGGCGAATAATCTCGATATAATGGTTTGAAAACGCTTCGGCTGCAGTGGGTTTAAACAATTCGGTCGAATATTCCAGCATAAAATGAATTTCGTCCGCCACCTGGTTGGCCCATAAAAGCATATCGAATTTCGCCGTAGGGGTTTCATAAGGATAATGAGTGATCTTCAACCCCTTTATTTCAAATACCGGTTGTTCATAATTCTGGACATTCAGGCAGATTTCGAAAAGGGGATTCCGCGACAAATTTCCCCCCAGGTTTAATTGTTTTACCAGCATTTCAAACGGCGCATCCTGGTGTTCGAAGGCTTCCAGGCTAGAAGCCATAACTTGCTTCAACAATTCCCAATAGGATATCTCCGGATTGGGGCGATTTCGCAGGGGCAGCATATCGACAAACATGCCCACCATGTCCCGGAGGTCGGCGTGGGGCCTGCCGGCAATTGGAGTCCCGATAATGATATCCTGCTGCCCGGTATATTTAAATAAAAGTACATTCAATACGGTCAACAGGCCGGCAAATAATGTGGCCCCAGCTTGCGAACTTAATTCTTTGAATGCCTGGGCTTCCCCGGCTGCCAGTTTAAAATAAAATCGGTCCCCTTTAAATTGTAATTTTCCCGAACGTGGATAATCGGTGGGCATGTCTAATACCGGTATGTCGCTGCCGCCGGCAAAGAGATTTATCCAGTATTGGGTATGCTCCTGAATTTTCCCGACCTGGTTCGGTTCCTTCTGCCAGGCGCAAAAATCTTTATACTGCACCTCCAGGGGAGGTAACGCTTCATTATCGTATAACTTCATCAGGTCCTTTTGCAAAATGGCATAGCCGGTGGCGTCGCTGATGATGTGATGGATATCCAGGAACCACAGGTATTTTTCTTCTTCCTGGCGCAAGACCGCCGCCCGCAATAATGGTGCTTTAGTCAAATCGAAGGGCCGTACGAAATTCTTCATTAGGCCTGGAATATCAGCGGCGCCGGGGCCTATGTCGCTATACTCGATGTTAAACTCTACCTTTTCATGTATCTGCTGAACGGGATATTCACCTATGGAGTGAAACGAGGTGCGCAGGCTTTCATGTCGCCGGATTAATGCCTGGAAAGCGTTTGCCAAACGAGTTTTGTCCAACCCCCCCGCTACTACATAGATGAAAGGTAAATTATAAGCATTCTCTGTCTGCATATGATGGAGAATGTACAGCCTCGTCTGGGCCGATGACAATGGGTAGTATTCTTTTTTTTCCACGGGTGTTATGGAAATATGGCTGCTTTTGCCGGCATTTTCGACACGTTCCGCCAGCCCGGCAATGGTGGGTGAGGTAAAAATCTCAGTGATAGAAACTTCCACGTTCAATTTTTCGTGTATCCGGGCAATGACGGTGAGGGCCTTTAACGAGTCGGCGCCCAGTTCGAAAATATCATCGTGAACGCCGATCTCCCGGATGCCCAGGAATTCCTGCCAGATGGCCGCCAGTACTTGCTGGATTTTTGTTTTTGGGGCATCATAATGGGTGCTTAACGGCGGCCGCGGGTGGGCGGGGCCGGTAAAACTGCTTTCCGCCGGTGTTTCTTTATCTTTCACACGTTCCAACCGAGAAGAAAGGTCTATGGTAGAAACCACTACCCGCGGTAGGCTGTCGGCTAAAATCCGGCTAAAGGCTTCGACTCCCTCATGGGGCAAGATGGCGTCTTTAAGCGGATCGTCAGGGGCCGGTTTCGGCGATGCTGCAGCAGCGCTTTTGTCCGCTTTAACAGCCAGCACGGTCATTCCTTCGATATCGACCAATTCCAACCCGGCCTCATCTGTAATAATGATATTAAACACCAGGGCCTGCTTTTGCGCGGCCCCGGTTTCCACCTGCCCGGCATAACTGAATACTTTCCGGGGCAAGGAATTTTTAATCCTGACCCGCTTAAAGGAAAAGGGTAGGTATGCCTGCTGTGGACCGGCGCGGTCGACTAAAAACGAGGTGGCAATATCCATCAGCGCTGGGTGCAGGCGATGGGTCTCCATATCCCCGGTAAATTCGCCCGGCAATTCCAGCAAGGCTAGGCCCTGGTTTTCACCGAAACAGGTTTCTTTCAAATTATTCCAGCGTTCACCCACGGTTATCAGTTCCGATTGGGCGCTGTGGCCGCGGCCCGACGTCATTCGCCCTGCGTCCCGGCATTGTTCCCGGATATCGCGGATGTTGTGGACACGGGGCGCCCCCGGCGGAACCGCCGTTATTTTTCCCCTGACATGTTCCTGCCAATGGTCTTCAAAGGGATTCCCCCTGCTGCTGATAAAGAATTCCCACTGGTTATCTTCCTTTTTAAAGATGGTACGAACTTCTCTTTCTTCATCTTCACCCGGCTGGCCGGCGGCGGTAAGGGGGGTAAGGTAAAGGAGGTCCTTAATTTCGATCTCCCCGGCCTGGCCCACCATGGATTGGAAGGCTGCCGCCGCCATTTCCAGGTAAGCCGTTCCCACCAGTGTCGGGATCCCGTTAACTTTGTGCTGTCCCAGTACCCAGTGGGCGCCGGGATTAAGATGGGATACGAAGGTTTGCCGATTTTCGACCCGCCCCACGGTTTCTGCCGCCATCCCCACTTGCTGCCAGGCGTCCCAGTTTATGGAAACGGTTAAGGTGGAAGGGGAACCGGTCAGGGTTTTATAGGAAGCAAATGCGTCGAGGAAACAATTGGCCGCAGTATAACCGGCTTGGCCGATTCCTCCCAGGATGGCATCCACTGAAGAACAAAGTACAAAGAAATCCAATGGCTGCTGTTGTAGAAGATAATCCAGCACCAGTGTTCCTTTGATTTTGGGGGCCAGGATTTTTTCGGTAAATTCCTGTGTTCGCAGGTGGATGAGGCGGCCATCCGGTACACCGGCGGAATGAATCACCCCATTTATGGTTCCGAATCGTTCCTTTGTTTTTCCCAGCAGTGTCTTCATTTGTTCCATATCCGAAATATCCACTCCCACGGCCATTACTTCCGCCCCGTATTTTTCCAGTTCCCTTATTTTGCGGATCCTGTCGCTGACCTTATCGTCAGCAGGATGGGTTTCCAACCACCGGTTCCATTCTTCGGGCGCGGGAAAACCGGAGCGTCCGGTTAATACCAACCGGGCCCGGGCTGTTTGGGCAAGAAAGCGCGCCAGGGTCTGCCCGATGCCCCCGAGCCCGCCGGTGACCAGGTAAACGCCTTTTTCTTTTAACCGTGGGGGTGGGCCAGGGGGTTCCGGCAGGCTGATGGGTTCAAAGCCCTGCACCCAGCGGTGGCGATGTCGATAGGCCACCACTGCTGTGGGATCGGGAGTTTCATAGGCCAGCTCCGTCAGCAGCCGGCTTAACATCGGTTCTTCCTGTCCATCGGGAAAAACCATATCGATGCAGCGGCAGCGGAGGTGGGGGTATTCTTGCGGTATCACTTTCACCGGTCCCAATATGGCGGCTTTGGCCGGGCATAACAACTCATCCCCGGTCACTTCCAGCATATGATTGGCGACCACATCGATTTGCGTCTGCGATCGATCGCCCGGGTTCATCTTGCCCAGTGCTCGGGCGATATTGAGCAGCGAGTAAAACCCGGTATAAAGATACTCTTCCACTGTTTCGTTATCCAGCGGCCGGGTTTCCACCGGGGTCAACTGCCACAAATGAAGAATTCGGCGGGGCGGCGTTTCCCGCGCAGAGAGCTCATTAAAAAGGCTTTCATAATTCTCCCCCTGCCGCGGGTTAAGAATGAATTCCCCATTATTATTCTTCATGAAGGAATGGCCCCGGTATACCATGACAACCTGCTGGCCTTGTTTTTCCAGTTCCATCTTCACCATTTTGCAAAAGTCGTCTTCCCGGCCGAATACCAGCCAGGCTGTGGGGGTGGGAAACAGGTGTCTTTCCGATTGCGGCAGCGGCATTTCTTTCCAGGCTGGGGCGTAAAACCAGTCGGTGATATCGTGTTTTTTAATCAAACGTGCTTTACCGGTTACTGCCTTTGCATCGATAGTGGATAAGGGTTGCCCTGCAATTCGATACGACTGTCGTTCAAAAGGGTAGGTGGGCAGCGAAATACGGCGCTTTTCCCGGCCGCTGTGATATGCTTGCCAATCGATGGTTTGCCCGTTAAGCCACAGCCCCCCGATTTTACTTAACAGGTACTTATCGTCCGGGATGTTTTCTTCGGGGTGTCGCAGCAGGGTTGCGACTGAATGGCCGGCGGTTTTGTCCGGGTTCCGGCGGGCAAATGTACTCAAAACCCGTCCCGGACCTACTTCCAACAGCACGGCCTTTTGTGCTTTCTTTAACAACTCCGACAACCCGTCATGGAAACGTACCGTGTTTCGCGCATGGGTTACCCAATACGCCGGATCGACGGCTTCTTCAGAGGTGATCCAGCGGCCGGTCATATTGGAGAGGTAGGGAATACGGGGTTTATGGAGGGAAACCTGTTTCATTATTTTCTCGAAATCTGAAAGCATGGGGTCCATCATCTGTGAGTGAAAGGCGTGGGAGGTATGAAGGGGGCGGCTTTTACAATCTTTTTCCAGCAACCGATGGGCAAAGCGGTCTACGGCTTCGGGTGGACCTGAAACCACACAGTCTCTAGTGCCGTTGACGGCAGCAAGGGATAATTCTCCGAATTCGGTCAGCAGGAGGGAGAGTTCTTTTTCCGGCAGTGGTACGCCCAGCATCTCGCCTGGGGGCATTTGCTGCATCGCTTTCCCGCGTGACGCCGCGATTTTTAGTGCATCTTCCAGGGAAAAGACCCCGGCCAGGTGAGCCGCTGTGTATTCGCCGATACTGTGGCCGATCATGGCCCAGGGTTTGATTCCCCATGTCATTATTAATTTTGCCAGTGCATATTCGATGATAAATATCACCGGTTGGGTGATTTCTGTCTGATCGATCATTTCAGAAATAGTGGTCCTATTGGACTTATTTGACCTATATTCTTCTAAAGAAGGATAAAGAGTTTCTTTTAAATCATAACCGATGAGGGATTTCAAAATTTCAAAACAGCGGTCTATCTCTTGACGGAACACGGGCTCGCTCTTGTACAGGTCGATGCCCATATCGGTGTACTGGGAGCCCTGGCCGGGGAACATAAATATCACGGGCCGGTCCCGGGTTTCTGCGACGCCGTCCGAAAAGACCGCTCCTGTTGGCTCCGAACATACCGCCATGCGTCTGTATTTAAAGGAACGGCGTCCTACCTGGAGTGTATAGGCCACATCGGCCAGGTTTATGCAAGGGTTTTTCTTAAGATAGTCCACCAGGTTTAGGGCTTGTTGTTCGAGTGCGGATGGGGTTTTAGCAGACAATAGTATTAAATAATAAAAAGTTTTTACGGGGGTGCAGGGGGCAGTTTTTTCAAAAAGCGCCCCCTGCTTATATTCTTCCAATATAACATGTGCGTTAGTGCCGCCGATGCCGAAAGAACTTACACCCGCTCTCCGTGGATACCCATCGCATTTCCATTCTTTTAATTGTGTATTGACATAAAAGGGGCTATTTTCGAAATCAATGGCGGGGTTTGGGGCGGTAAAATGCAAACTGGCGGGGATCAGGTGGTTTTCCAGCATGAATACTGTCTTTATAAAACCGGCGGCGCCGGCGGCGGCGCCGGTATGACCCACATTGGTTTTAACCGAGCCGACGGCGCAATAGCCCCGTTTACCTGTACCAAAGGCCTGTTTCAGCGCCTCGATTTCGATGGGGTCTCCCAACAAGGTGCCGGTGCCGTGGGTTTCCACGTATCCGATAGTGGTTGGGTCTACGCTGGCGGAAAGCAGCGCCGCCCGGATGACGGTCTTTTGACCGTTGACACCGGGGGCGGTAAAACCCACTTTGAGTTTACCGTCGTTGTTGACTGCCGAGCCTTTAACCAGGGCGCGGACGGTATCTCCAGCGGCTAAAGCGTCGGCCAGCGGCTTCAGCAACGTCACCCCGGCGCCATCCCCGGGTACGGTTCCCCTGGCTTCCACATCGAAAGCGCGGCAGTGGCCGTCAGGTGAGTTTATCATACCTTCCTGGTAGAAATAACCGGCTTTAGCGGCCAGGGAAATTTCTATCCCCCCGGCCAGGGCCATGTCGCAATCCCGGTTCACCAGCGCCCGGCAGGCTGTGTGTATAGCCACCAGGGAGGTGGAACAGGCGGTCTGGATAGTGACGGCCGGCCCCCGTAAATTCATACTATAGGCGATCCGCGTGCTTAAATAATCGATGTTATTCAAACTATCGGCAGCCCATTCGCCGGTGGCGTCGTTTTTACCGGACAGGCGGAATTGAATTTCCCAGTCTAAATTGTGTCCACCCCCGGCATAAACCCCGATGAGACCTTCATATTTTTCCGGGTCATAACCTGCGTTTTCCAGCGCCTCCCAGCAGCATTCATGGAATATACGCATCTGGGGGTCCATCAGGTCTGCATCGCCGGGGGTAAAACCGAAAAAAGCGGCGTCGAAATATTCTTTGCCATTTAACACGCCGTAGGATTTTACATAGTTGGGGTCCTGCACGGTTTCCACGGCGATGCCTGCCCCGGTTAATTCTTTCGTGGTAAAGTGGGCGATGCTTTCATGCCCGTTTTTTATATTTCCCCAGAATTCGTCGATGTTGGCAGCGTCGCTGAACCGCCCGGCCATACCGATAACTGCAATATCACCGCCGCCCAGGAGTTTCCCCGGCAATTTCGCCGCGGCGCCCTCCAACCCGGGGTCCGGCATACCCGGCCCCATCATTCGAGTTAAATGATAGGAAAGCGAAGCTACGGTGGGGTACTCGAACATGACTACCCCCGGGATATCGATTCCAAAATGCTCCATAATACCGGCCGCCACCTGGTTGATCTTTAATGAATTGCCCCCAATATCGAAAAAATTTGTGTCCCTGCCGATAACATCCGGGGCAATACTTAATGCTTCGGCCCATAAGGCCGCTATCTTTTTTCCTGTCTCGTCGGCCGGGGGGAGATACCCTTCACCCGCTTTTATCTCCGGGGCAGGTAAAGCCCTACGGTCGATTTTGCTGTTGGGATTCAAAGGAATGGCATCCAGCCGGACAAAATGCGCAGGGATCATGTAACCGGGTAATTTCCGGGAAAGATGATCCTTTATTTCACGGGTATCCAGGTCTTTTCCAGGAGCTTTATCTCCACTGCAAACTACATAGGCGCAGAGATATTTATCGCCCCCGGCATCGGGCCTGTCTATTATCACACAGTCTTTTATATAAGGGAGCTCCAATAACCGGTGCTGGATTTCACCCGGTTCGATGCGGAATCCATGAACCTTGATCTGGTGATCGATTCGGCCTAAAAATTCGACATTCCCATCCGGCAGCCACCGCGCCAGGTCGCCGGTTCTGTAGGCGACCAGGGGGGCTTTTTTAAAAAACCGCCCCCCTGGACCCCCTGAAAAATTTTTCTTTATGAATTTTTCCGAGGTTAATTCCGGCCGATTCAAATAACCTACCGCTATACCGGAGCCGGAAATACATAACTCCCCCGGGATACCCACGGGCTGCAAATGACCATACCCATCCAGTATATAAAGCTCTACGTTTTGCAGCGGTTTGCCGATGGGAACCAACCCCCTCCCTCTCCATTCGCTTAACGAATACATGCTGGCATAAACTGTATTTTCCGTGGGGCCGTATAAATTTTCTAATAATACTGACCTGCCTAACGGCAAACGGTTAAACCTCTCCACCAACCCCGGCATTAACGCTTCACCGGCTAAAAAGATGTACCTGAGACTCTTTAATGCATCCATATCCCGCGGATTTAATGAATCCAGGAAAGCATTGAACACGGAAGGAACAAAATCGATATGGGTAACGAGTGAATATTCAACCATCCTGGCAATCTTATGGGGTTCCTTTTCTCCACCCGGCTCCAATATGGCTAACCGCCCTCCCCCTAAAAACCACCCGAATAACTCCGAAACCGATACGTCAAACATACAGGTTGTTTTAAATAGAAAACAATCCTCCTGGGAAAAAGGATAAGCTTCAAATAACGCAAACAACAGGTTGACCACCGATACATGCTCAACCAACACTCCCTTGGACCGACCGGTTGAACCGGAAGTGTAAATGATGTAAGCGAGATTTGCGCTGCAAGGGGGGCTTTTTTGTAAAACCGCACCCCTTAACCCCCCAAAAAACTTTTTATTAACTAAAATTTTTGCATTACTATCTTTCAAGATATAATCGACGCCGCCCCCCGGGTAATCGGGGAGGATCGGTAAATAGGCGCACCCTGCTTTCAGTATCCCGAATACGCCGGCCACCAACTCGATGGAACGTTCCATCATGATGGCAACGATATCGCCGGAAACAGCGCCTTTTTCTTTCAATAAGCAGGCCAATCGATCGGCTTGCTCGTTCAAGTGGCAATAGGTGATTGACATATTATTGTCCGTGTTTGTCTGTGTTCGTCCATGGCCAAAAACAGCAATGCGGTCCGGGGTTCGCTGCGCCTGTTCCTCGAACAATCGATGAATGGTTTTGTCTCGGGGATACGGAACCGCTGCGGTGGTGTCGTTAAATTCATATAACAATTGGTGAAGCTCTGCCTCGGATAAAACCGACACTTCCGCGATTGATAGATACGGGTCTGCCATCAAACACTCCAACAATCGGGTATAATGCCCCACCAGTCGATTGACGGCGTCAACGCTGTAATAATCCCCGTTATAAACCAGTACCCCCGCGGCGCCCTGCATCAATAAATTTAAATCATATTTACCCCACCCCAGGTTGGTCTCCACTACCTTAATCGATTCGATCCCGCCCCCGGGAAATCCCCCGAATTCCAGGGGACTCTCTTCGTACTGGAACAGCACATCGAAAAAAACAGTACGGCCCATGTCCTTTGGGGGATCGATCTCCGCCGCCAGCCGGTCGAAAGGCATGGCCCCGTACCGGTACGCTTCATCCAGGTTTTTTTGTACACCGGACAAAATAGTCAGGAAGTCGGAACCGGCGCGGATGAAGCCGCGCACCACCAATAAATTGGCAATAGGCCCAATTACCTGTTCTAACCCTTCCCGGTCGCGGTTGGCGGAGGAAGTACCCATCACGATTTCTTCCTGCCCGGTATACTTATGCAGCAGCGCCTGGAAAACCGTTGCCAGGAGAATAGCCGGTTTGCAACCCTGCTGCTGGGCCATTGTAAGAACTTTGACAAAGACCGCCGACGGTATTTCAAAATACCGCCGGGCCGCGTGAAATATTTGAATCGAGGGCCGGGGAATGTCCATGGGCAATTCCAGTACTTCGACGCCGCCCCGTAATTTTTCTTTCCAATAGGAGAGCAAAGGCCCCGATATATCAGCGGGCATCCGCCGCTGCCATTGTGAAAAATCAGCATAATGATAAGGAATTTCCGGGAGCGCCGGCGTGGCTCCGGCGGCGGCTGACCGGTAGATGGCCATCGTTTCGCGGGCCAGCAAGGACAGGGAATACCGGTCGCAAATAATGTGATGAACCACGATACATAAAAGATAATACTGCTCCGCCTGCCGGATTACTAAGGCCCGTATTAACGACTCGCCATCCAGGGGCATGGGCTTTGCCGCGTATGCCAGCGCGGCTTCCAATGCCCCCTGTCCCGGGTCGTTAGACAAATCCAGGCGCTCCAGTTTAACCATAGTTTTATTTTCGATAACTTGAATGGGACGGTTAGCCACGGTCTCTATACGGGTGCGAAGCGCCTGGTGACGCCGCGCCGCCTCACGGATACCATACTCCAACAGGGAAAAATCGATGTCTCCCTTGATTTCCAGGATTAGCGGGATATTATGGTATTCCGGGTTGGTTTCATACACATAACCGGTTTCAAAACGGTCGATAAACCAGAGTCGCTCCTGGTGAAACGATGCTTCAACTTTCATTCTTTCTCTCTTCAACCTCTGAATATCCTCTAAAATCCGAAACCATCGCAATCGTCCTCAATGCCGGATGATTGGGCCGCCGCAAGATTGTGCGGCATCCGGATATCGTGCAATTTTATTTCTTTATTATCGGAGACTGTTGAAAGTATTTCCTTGTAAAAAGCAATAAACCCTTCCATGGTTTCCTTTTTAAATATTTCCGTACAATAAATTAAATTCACCCAGATATCTTTTTCAGTCTTTGAAACGTAGAGATCGATATCTAACTGGGATACCCCCCATTTATAGTCATAAGGCCTGAAACGCAATCCTTCGATCTCCAGCGTCGGGATTTCCATATTCAATACCACCAGTTCCACATCGAAGAGGGGATTGCGGCTCAGATCTTTCTGTATGTTGAGTTTTTCCAGCAACGCGGCAAAGGGATATAGCTGGTTTTCATAAGCATTAATGGTATTCTCTTTAACTTCCGCTAAGAATCGGCTGAAGGTTTTATCTTTTCGGGGGAAATTCCTGGTGGGCAGGGCATTGATAAATAGTGCGATGATATCTTTAAATTCGTCGTTTATCCTTCCTGCGATAGGCGCGCCCACCACGATATCTTCCTGGCCGGTATACGCCGATAATAATATATTTAAGCCGGCCAGCAATACCATAAATAGAGTAGTCCCGGTTTCTGGCATCAATCGTTTTATTTTCAGGGTTAACTCTTCCCCCATGGAGAAAGTAATGTTATCCCCTGTGAAACTCTGGATAGGGGGCCTGGGGTAATCCGTGTACATATTCGATACCGGTAATTTTCCTTTAAACTGGCCCAACCAATAGGCTTCCTGCGCGGCAATGGCTTCCTCCCCCCGCGGGCTATTGAACCATTGGGAAAAATCTTTATATTGTATCGGCAGCAGCGGAAGCTCTTTACCCTCGTAAAAGTTCACCATATCCCGTATCAAAATACCCACCGATGTCCCGTCCGATACAATATGGTGCATATCGAACATGAGAATATGTTTTCCTTCGGATATTTTTAACAAACCGGCCCGGAGCAGGGGCGCCCGGGATAGGTCAAAGGGACGGATGAAACGTTTTATATATTCGACCTCGGTTTGGGCCCCTGCCAGCGTATTATATTCCAGCTCAAAATCGGCATCACGGTGGACTCTCTGCACCGGTTCTTTGTCTACCATGATAAAGGATGTTCTCAGGGTGGCATGTCGATGAATTATCATTGAAAAAGCTTCTTTAAGTTTTTCCCTGTCCAGGGTTCCTTGCACAACCAGGACACTAGATATATTGTAAGCTGTCTGCATGGTTTGCAATTGATTCAAAATAAAAAACTTTTTCTGCATTGGGGTGAGAGGGTAATATTCCTTTTCCTCCACCACTTCTATGCAGCGGGAGTGGTATTTATCGACAGGAGTGATATGTTTCGCCATTTCCCTGATGGTTGGATTTGTAAAAACCGCTGCCAGTGAAATCTTTGCATGAAGTTTCTTTTCTATCCTGGCTATCAGGCTGACAGCTTTTAATGAATGCCCCCCCAGATCAAAGAAATTGGCATCTCTGCCGATGGTATCTTTATCAATTTCCAGTACTTCCGCCCAGGTTTCTGCCAGTATCGCTTCGGCCTGGTCACATGGGGCTGTGTAATCTGAATCAACCTTGACTTCCGGTTTCGGTAAGGCTTTCCTGTCGACTTTACCGTTTGAAGTTAACGGGATGCGGTCCATTAAAACAAAGTAAGAAGGAAGCATATAATCGGGTAATACACGGGATAAATATTTTTTTAATTCGATGCTGAAGAAATCTTTCTCAAAGGTTTTTCCTGTTGCAGTGATATAAGCGCAAAGATATTTATCTCCATGCCCGGACTCCCGGCAAACCACCGCGGCTTCTTTCACAGCCCCGTGCATTAGTAAACGGTTTTCGATTTCACCCAATTCGATGCGGAACCCCCGTATTTTTACTTGTTGGTCGATTCTGCCCATGTATTCCATTTCACCGTTGTTCAATATTTTCACCAGGTCGCCGCTCCGGTACAATAATGCGGAATAATGAGTAATGAATTTCTCTGCGGTTAATTCGGGCCTGTTTAAGTATCCCCGGGCCACCCCTTCTCCCCTCACACACAATTCCCCGGGAATGCCCCCGGGTAACAGGTTAAGGTAACGGTCCACAACGCATACGGCTAAAGTGGATAGGGGTTTACCGATATTGCTGATATTGGACTGTATTTCTGTGTCCCCGATCTCTTTATAGGTAACATGGACAGTAGTTTCGGTAATGCCAAACATATTTATCAATTTCGTGCCCGGATACTTTTCCCGCCACTTCTTTAATTTCGCCGGGTGTAATGCTTCTCCGCCGAATATGACATATTTCAAGTTCAAGCCGCGAGCTTCACTGTATTTCTCGATCTCGGATAATTGATAAAATACCGAGGGGGTTATATTCAATACGGTTATTTGCTCCTGTTTCAATATTTCCAGGTATTGTTCCAGGTCTTTTGTGGCTTTTTTTGGGATAAGGGTTAACCTGCCGCCGTAGAGCAGTGCGCCATACATCTCCCATACGGAAAAATCGAAATTGTACTGGTGGAACATGGTCCAACTGTCGTTTTCATTAAATTCAAAGGGCAGTGTTTTGTTTTTTAATAGGCTGAGCACATTTTGATGGGTTATCATGCATCCCTTGGGCATGCCGGTGGTACCGGAAGTATAGATGATATAAGCTAAATTTGAAGAATTAAAATTCGAAGCACGAATATCGAAATTCGAAACAAATTCAAAATTCAAATTCTCAAAACTCAAAACCAGCAAATCTTCAAAGTTTTTGTTTTGGACATTTATTTTTTGATCATTGGGATTTGTTTCGAATTTCGGATTTCGGATTTCGGATTGATTTATCAAAATTTTTACATTACTGTCTTTCAACATATAATCGATGCGTTCCCGCGGGTACTCCGGATCGATGGGCAAATAGGCGCCGCCGGACTTTAATATCCCCAGTATCCCAATTATCATATCGATAGAACGTTCTCGCATTATGCCTACAATAGTGTCCATTAGGACGCCTTTCTCGTTTAATAGATGCGCCAATCGACCGGCATTTTCATTCAATTGGCGGTAGGATAATTGATTTTTCCCAGGGACAGGGCGAACATCGGCAGGGCAGCCACAATGTACTGCCTCTACCAGTGCGATATGGTCAGGCGTTTTTTTCACCTGGTCCTCAAATATTAATTGGATGGTCTTATCCGCGGGATAGGACGCTTCCGTACCGTTGAATTCATCCAATATCTGCCGCTTTTCTTCTTCGGTCATGATCTCAATGTCTGCTATCTTTCCCCCGGGATTCGCCAGCACAGCAGAAATAATATTCTTGTAATAATCGATAAATCGTTTAATTGTTTCTTCTTTAAAAAGCTTGGCGCCGTATTCCACCCTAAAAATCAGCCCATCATGACCCTCGAAACAACTCAACGTGATATCGAATTTCGCGGTCAGAAGTTCATGCTCATAAGGTCTCACCATCAAGCCGGGGATATTGATGTCGGGGATACTCTTCGGCTGTACATTCAAATTCTGCAGCACAAATACCACATCAAACAACGGATTACGACCTACATCCCTGTTTATCAGAATCTGCTCTACCATATCCTCAAATTGATAATCCTGGTTCTCGAAAGCCGACAATGTTCTTGCCTTTACCTCTCCAAGGAAATCTGTAAACCGTTTTTCTCCCACCGGGAAATTTCTCAGCGCCAGGGTATTGACAAACATCCCGATGATCTTTTCCAGGTCTGCATGGCGGCGACCCGCAGTGGGCGCCCCTATTATGATATCCTCCTGGTTGGATAATTTAGAGAAGAAAATAGTTGTTATCGACAGTAATACCATGTACAATGTGGCCCCTTCCAGCGCTGCCATTTTTTTTAAACCCGCCATTTCCAGGGCAGCGATTTCAAAACGCAGCGAATGCCCCTCAAAACTTTGCACCACAGGCCTGGGGAAATCCGTAGGTAATTCCAATACCGGGATTTCATCACTGAACTGCTCCAACCAGTATATTTCCTGCTGTCGGATAGCTTCCTTCTGCTCCCCCCAGTTTTGCCACCCAGCATAATCTTTGTACTGCACCTGCAGTAGCGATAATTCTTTACCTATATAAAATAACTTGAACTCTTTTATCAGTAATTCCATGGAGGCGCCGTCCGTCACAATATGATGGATGTCCACGGCAAGGATATGTCGTGTTTCCGCTTCTTTTATTAGCCCCACCCGCATCAACGGCGCACAGGAAAAATCGAAAGAACGTATAAATGCGCTAATCTTTGCCCCGTGTGATTCCTGATCCCTGCTTCCTAATATTTCGATTTTAAATTCAACCTCGGCGTCAATTCTCTGAACGGGTTCCTCGTTTACCACGATAAACGAAGTACGCAAGCTATCATGCCGGCGGATCAGCTTCCTGAAGACCGTATCCAGTCGCATTATATCCAATTCCCCCTCCAACACACAGACATAGGGAACATGATAGCTGGTTCCCCCCGCATCCATCTGCTGCAAAATATAAAGCCGTTTCTGAGCGCTGGATAAAGTATAATATTCTTTTTTCTCAACCGGTTGAATGGAGATATAATTGTTCTCTTGATCACTCTTGGCGGCGTCTCCCTGCCTAATTCGTGCGGCAGCCAGGGGATAATGTTTCGTAAAATAGTCAGCTAATTCGGCAATGGTGGGGGCATTGAAAATGATCGCCACGAGTACCGCTTCTCCCAGCACTTTTTTGTACTGGTTGACAAGCATCATCCCTTTGAGGGAATCGCCGCCCAGTTCGAAGAAATTATCATGAATACCTATTTTTTGAAACCCGAAATATGGTTGCCAGATATCGACAAGAGCTTGCTCAAGCAAGTCGCGGGGCGCCTCGTATTCCACACTGAGACCCGGGCGCGGCGAAAAAGTATCCGGCCCGGTTGTTTCCGCCATGGTTTCACCTACTGACATCGCCGCATTGGTTTCTTGACGGCTGGTTTGCCGGGTTAAAACTTCCACATGCCGTCCCGATATGGCCGTCGATGCTTTTTGAAGGAGATTGTCGGCGATAGGAAATCGCCGGCTTTCAAAGGGATAAGTGGGCAGGGGAACGCGGTAACGTTTCCCGCCCCGGTGAAAACCGGCCCAGTCGATGGCAATACTATAAAGCCACAATTGCCCTATTTTATCCGACAAGTACCGGTCATCCGGCGTCTCTTCTTGCGGGCGCCGTACCAGGTTGACCACCGCGGGCACTGCGGTCCCATCATGTTGTTTGACCAGGGTGGTTAATGAATTGCCTGGACCTACTTCTATAAAGACAAAGTCATCGTTGGCCAACAATAGTTTAACGCCGTCGGAAAAGCGAACCGTCTGGCGTAAATGCCGGGTCCAATAGGCGGGATCCACCGCCTCGTCGGCCGCGACCCACCGGCCGCTTACGTTGGAAATATAAGGTTTCGCGGGTTTATTCATGCGCGTCGCCCCGACCTTTTCCCTGAACGGTTCCAGGATGGGGTCCATCATCCGGGAGTGGAAGGCGTGGGAGGTATGCAATCGTGTACTTTCGATCCCCCTGGCTTTTACTTCCACTTCAAATGCAGCGATGGCGTCGCCCGGACCGGAAACCACGCAGCGGGAAGGGCTGTTTACGGCGGCCAATGATATATCGTCGGTCAATAGGGGTTTTAATTGTTCTTCGGGCATCGCGACGCTTAACATGGCGCCGGCCGGCATTTGCTGCATCAACCGGCCCCGCAGCGCCACCAGTTGCAGGGCGTCTTCCAGGGAAAATACCCCGGCCAGGCAGGCGGCGGTGTATTCTCCTATGCTGTGCCCCACCATGGCGGCCGGTTCGATCCCCCATGACATCAACAGGCTTGCCAATGCATATTCGAAAGCGAAAATCAACGGCTGGGCGATTTCGGTTTGATCAATAATATTGTTCCTATAATCTCCAGTTGAGGGGTAAAGAATTTCCTTGACATCGACCCCCATCAGGGGATTGAGGATTTTAAAACAGCGGTCCATTTCTTGACGGAATAGCGGTTCATTTCGGTGCAGGGCCAACCCCATGGAGATATATTGAGCGCCCTGGCCGGGAAAGAGAAATACCACCGGCCGTTTTTTTCCCAACCGGGTGGTAAGGGTATATGTACGGGTTTTGAACCTGTTTTCCGGGGCCAGGGCGTCTAAAAGTTCTTCTGTGTTTGAACATACCACTGTTCGCCGGTGGGAAAAGTGTTTCCTGCCGACCTGCAGTGTATAGGCGGCGTTTTGCGGAGAGGCGCCGGGATTATTTTTGAAATAGAGGAATATATTTTCCGTGGCCTTTTCCAGTGTGTTTTCCGTCCTGGCGGATAATAAAATGAGGGCTGCGCCCTCTTCCTTTTGCACGGCCATTCGTTTTATATATTCCTCCAACACCACATGCGCATTTGTGCCGCCGATGCCGAAAGAACTCACGCCCGCCCGCCGGGGGTATCCTTCACATTTCCATTCTTTCAATTTGGTATTAACATAGAAAGGGCTGTTTTCAAAATCGATTTTAGGGTTAGGGGTTTCATAATGCAGCGACGGGGGGATCATGCCATACTTCAATGCCAGTACGGTTTTTATAAAACCGGCAATACCCGCGGCGGCATTCAGGTGGCCGATATTGGATTTCACGGAACCCAGGGCGCAGGATTCTTTTTTGGCGGTATTACCAAAAGCCAGTTTTAAGGCTTCGACTTCCACCGGGTCTCCCAGTTCCGTGGCTGTGCCGTGGGCTTCCACATAAGTAATCGACCCAGGTTCCACTTCGGCGACATATTGGGCTGTGATGATGACTTGCGCCTGGCCTTCGGTGCTGGGGGCCGTATATCCTACCTTGCGGAAACCGTCGTTATTGATGGCCGAGCCTTTTATTACGGCATGGATATAGTCCCCATCCGCTTCGGCGTCTTCCAGCAGTTTAAGCACAACCACGCCGGCCCCATCCCCGGCCACCGTTCCTTTCGCCCGGGCGTCAAAAGTCCGGTTGTGGCCGTCCGGCGACAAAATCGCGCCTTCCTGGTAAAGGTATCCGGCTCGCCGGGTTATAGTTACAGCCGTACCCCCGGCAACGGCCATTTCGCATTCGCCGTTTAAAAGCCCCTGGACCGCCAGGTGCACCGCCACCAGGGACGTTGAGCAGGCGGTCTGTACTAAAAAACTGGGACCGGTTAAATTGAATTTATAAGATATCCGGGTGGTCAGGTTGTCTTTATCTGCCAACTGGGAGTTGCTAAATCCTTCTGCAAATGAAAGAAAGTCAGGTTCGCCCTTTTCGTCTTTTCCCAGCGACGAAAGGTAAGCCATGGCTTCCCAGCGGGAACTGGAGGAAGCGCCGGCATAGAGGCCGATGCGCCCTTTGTTAGTTTCCGGCATATACCCCGCATTCTCAAGCCCTTCCCATACGCATTCGTGGAACAACCGGACCTGAGGCGCCATAACCGCTGCTTCAGCGGGGATATATCCGAAAAAAGATGCATCGAAACGGTCAAAACCGTCTAATATCCCGTTGGCTTTTACATAATTGGGGTTTTGCAGTAATTCCGCCGGCGCCCCTGCCTCTTTCAATTCATCATCCGAGAAAAAGGTAATCGATTCCTTGCCGTTTTTAAGATTTTCCCAGAGTTCGTCGATGTTTTTTGCGCCGGGAAACCGCCCGGCCATCCCGATAATTGCTACCTCCAGACCATTGCCTGTTTTATTTTCCGTTTCGTTATTTTCATAATCGCTATTCATGTTTGTCCCTGCTGTCGAGTTCACCCTATTTTTTCTACTATTCTCCCGGTGGCCTGGTTTTTCCGCATTTTTTTTCTCATCCTGTTTTTCCCCCTGTCAACAGCATTATGTATTTCGTGTTTGGTTTCGACAAGAACATCATCCATTTTTTTGCCGCCATCCTGTAAGTATTGGGCCAGCATACGGATAGTGCTGTACCTGAACATGGCGGCTGCGGGGATATCACGGTTAAAATGCTCCCTTAACCGGTTGTTGACGGTAATTATCTTTAGAGAATTTGCTCCTAATTCGAAGAGGTTAACATCGACGCTGATGCATGTTTTTTCAACACCCAGCACCCCCGCCCAAATTTCTACCAGTTCCTCTTCAAATAGATTTTCCGGTGCGATATAATGGTCCCCGGCCCGGATTCCCGGTTCCGGTAAAGCGGAACGGTTCACTTTCCCGTTGGGGGTCAGGGGAATTTTTTCCAGGCATACAAAAAATGTGGGTATCATGTAATCGGGCAGAACATGGGCAAGAAATTCCCGTAATTCGGCGCTGCCGGCTGTGTTCTCAGTGGGTCCCGCATTTACAGGGACAAAATAGGCGCAAAGTATTTTATCGCCCTTTATATCCCTATCGATTACGATGGTTTCTTTTATATCTTTATGCTTTAGTAAACGATTTTCTATTTCTCCCAATTCGATGCGAAAGCCGCGGATTTTGACTTGCCGGTCGATTCTTCCTAAAAACTCGATATTCCCATTTTCCAGCCGTCGGGCCAGGTCGCCGGTACAATATAACTTTGAATGATGAATGCGTGGAAGATCGAATGATGAATGATGAGAATCGATGAATTTTTCCGCGGTTAATTCCGGGTTGTTTAAATAACCACAGGCAACTCCATCTCCTCCTACAACCAACTCTCCCGCTGCGCCAATGGGCGTCAATCGCTTATATTTATCATAAATATATGCCGTGCTGTTGGCAATAGGCCTGCCAATGGGTATATTATAAGCGAATTCCTTTTCGATTAAATACGTGGTGGAAAAAGTGGTGTTCTCGGTAGGCCCATAACCGTTGACGATATTCAAACCCGGGAACTTAAACTTTACCCGGTTGATATGCTCCGGCGACAGCACATCCCCCCCGACCAATAAATAACGTAAGGGGGCAAATAGTTCGATATTCTCCCGCATCAGTTGATTGAACAGCGGGGCGCTAAGCCAGAGGGTATTAATGCGATGATTTGCCAATGCATCGGACAAACGGTGGGCGTTCAAAATAACTTCTTTATCTACCAATACTAATTGTCCACCGTTTAACAAACTGCCCCATATTTCAAAAGTGGCGGCGTCGAATACCGGGGCGCCGGTCTGGAGAATCTTCGTCTCTTCCGTTAAAGAAACGAAATCGGTATTTTTTACCAAACGCACTACATTACGGTGCGTTACCATGACGCCCTTTGGTTGCCCCGTCGAACCGGAAGTGTACATGATGTAGGCAAGATGACTTGAATGATGAATGATGAATGATGAATGATGAAAATTAAAAGCGCATTCCGTCGCGGTTAATATAATTTTGGCTGCACTGTCCTTCAACATATAATCGATGCGTTCTTGCGGATAATCGGGATCGATGGGCAAATAGGCGCCGCCGGATTTTAATATACCCAGTATCCCGATAATCAAATCGATGGAGCGCTCCATCATAATACCCACAATATCGTCAACCAGGACGCCTTTCTCGATTAACAAACCGGTCAGGCGATCGGATTGCTCATGCAATTGGCGGTAGGACAGGCCGACAGGTCGGACGGAAAAAATAGGGCCGACGCGCAGGCGCCGGTTCGCCCCTACGAGGGCGAGGCGATCGGGCGTCTTTTCCGCCTGTTCGGCAAATAATCGGTGGATGGTTTTGTCTGCCGGGTAGTCGACTTGTGTATTATTAAAATCATTTAATAACCGACTCTTCTCTGCTTCCGGTATCATTTCCAACTGGAAGATTCTCCCGGTTCTATTTTCAACCACTCCCCTTATAATATTCTTAAAATAGACGATAAACCGCTCAATGGTTTCTCCTTTAAATAACTGTGTACAGTATTCCAGGTGAAATCTCAACGTTTCCTCAGCGCTCTCACTCTCTACCTCTACAGCCGACAACGTAAGATCGAACTTCGCTATTTGTGTTTCATAGGGATAAGGCTTTAACTTTAATCCCGGTATCTCCAATGTGGGTACTTCCTGGTTCTGTAACAAAAAAGTTGCGTCGAAAAGTGGGTTCCGCCCCGTATCCCGTTTCACAACGACTTGCTCCACCAGGTCTTCGAACGGGTATTCCTGGTTCTCAAAAGCTTCCAATGTTTTCTGTTTCAAATGGGCTAAAAATTCTTTAAAGGTTTTATTTCCTTCGGGATAAATGCGTAAGGCCAGGGTATTGACAAACATGCCGATGATAGACGCCAGTTCCACATGCCGGCGCCCTGCAATAGGGGCGCCGATCACGATCTCTTGCTGGCCGCTTAACCTGGACAACAGGATGCTGTAAACTGCCATCAGTACCATGTACAACGTAACATTTTCTTCCTGCGCCAACTGTTTTAGCGCTTTAAATTCCCCTGCCCCCACCTCGAAACGAACGCTTGTTCCCTCAAAACTTTGTACCGCGGGCCTGGGATAATCGAACGGAAGTTCCAATACGGGGGGCGCTTCCCGGTATTCCTTCAACCAGTACTCAGCCTGCCGGCGCAATAGTTCCTCGACCTCGCTGCTGCACTGGTAAACGGCGTAATCTTTATAATGAATCCTCAGCGGCGGGAGTTCTGCCCCGGAATTCAACGCCATGAATTCTTGTATCAACACTCCCAGCGATGTTCCGTCGCTGATGATATGATGCATATCCACCACCAGGATGTGTTTTTGTTCCGCTAATTTTAGCAATCCCACGCGAAACAGCGGCGCGGTTGATAAATCGAAAGCCCGGATGAATTGGGAGATTTGCCGGGAAATAATGGATAAAGAATCGGCGCTGAAAGAGGCGTCGGCATATTGAAGGGCAAATTCGCTGCCGCCGGGCTCATGGATTTCCTGGACCGGTTTTTCATTCACCATATGAAACGAGGTGCGTAAGCTTTCGTGACGGATGATGAGTTTTTTGAAGGTTTCTTCGAGTTTTCCCGCCTCCGGCGTTCCTTCCAGTTCCAGTACCGCCGGGAGATTATATGTTGTACCGGTTTTATCCATCTGCTGCAAGATATACAACCGCCGTTGGGGTGAGGACAAAGCATAATAATCGCTCCGCGGCGCCGGCTTTATCGAAATATAGGCGCTGGTCCCGGTATTTCTTATATATTCCGCTAATCCCCTCACGGTGGGCTGTTTAAAAATATCCGCCAGCGGTAATTTTACATTGAATTCTTTGTGGATTCGCGATGCCATCAGGGTGGCTTTTAATGAATGCCCACCCAATTGGAAAAAATTATCCTCGATGCCGATAATTTCCTGTTGCACTCCCAGTATCTTTGACCAGATAGCGACCATTTTCTTTTCGCTTTCATCCCGGGGCGCCATATATTTCTCGCCGGCTTTTAATTCGGGTTCGGGCAGCGCCCTGCGATCTATCTTCCCACTGGGAGTTAAGGGAATTTTGTCCACCGGGACAAAATAGGCGGGGATCATATAGTCGGGCAAATGAACAGACAGGATATTCCTCAATTCCGAGATATCCTGCTGCCGGGCTGTATCCAATACGACATAGGCGCACAGGTACTTGTCGCCTGCTTCCTGCTGCTTTACCACTACGACCGCATCCTGGATAAAAACGATTTTCTTCAACCGGTTTTCAATTTCACCCGGTTCGACGCGAATACCCCGGATTTTCACCTGGTGGTCGATGCGGCCTAAGAATTCGATATTGCCGTCGGCAAGCCGCCGGGCCAGGTCGCCGGTTCGATATAAATTTGAATGATGAATGATGAATGATGAATGATGAAAATCGATAAATTTTTCCCTGGTTTCTTCTTCCCGGCCGCGGTAGCCCCGCCCCACCTGTAAGCCCCCGGCGTATAATTCCCCGGCAATCCCGGCCGGCTGTAAATGTTTTCCTTTATCCAGTATATATATACCGGTATTCATAACCGGTTTTCCTATGGGCGGGAACCCCGGGATATCCCCGGCGGAATTTATGGTGAAAGTCGTGATCACGTGGGTTTCCGCCGGTCCATAATGGTTATGTAAATAGATGCGATGCTGCTTTAGATAATTCCTGAACCTGTCGTCCACCACTACCTGTTCCCCGGCGGTCACGATATGCCCGACGCTGCCGGGGAAAATTTCTATGTAATCTTCCTGGCTGAATATGAGCTTAATAAACGACATGGGTAGGAATAATGTCTTTATTTTATTTTCTGCGATAACCCTGGATAACGCCTGGATATTGGTGCGGGTTTCTTCGGCGATCAAATATAATTCTCCCCCGGCCAGGAGGGTGGTGAATATTTCCTGGAACGACACATCGAAACTGATGGTGGCAAACTGCAAAACTTTAGTTGTATCGATAGCGGTATACTTTTGTTGAAATTTGAATAAGTTCACCAGGTTGGTATGTTCCAACATCACTCCTTTGGGTCTTCCCGTGGAACCGGAGGTGAAAAGAACATACAGCAGGTCCGAACCTTTATCGACCGCCGTGGGATTTTCGTCGTTCCCCCGGCGGCTATCCTGTTTTCTCATATGGATTAACCGGATATTTCCGGGGATATAGGGGGCGTCTTCCGCTATGTCATAATTGGTCAGCAATAATGATATGCCGCCGTCTTCGATCATATGTTGTTTCCTCTGGCCGGGAAGCCTGGGGTCGATGGGCAAATAGGCGCCGCCGGCTTTCATGATAGCCAACATGCCGATGACTATTTCAAACGAACGTTCCACCATCAAACCCACCACCGCGCCCGGGCCGACGCCCTTGCCGCGCAGCAAAAACGCCAACCGGTTGGCCCGCCGGTTTAACTCGCCGTAAGTGATTCGCCCATCTCTAAAAACCAATGCGGTCTTATGTTCATTTTCCGGTACTATTTTTTCAAACCAGCCGTGGATGGTTTCATTTGGATCGATGGGTTCCGTGGGGCCGGCGGATATGGCCAGGATTTGCTCTTTTTCCGCTTGATGGATGATCTCTATATCGGCTATTCCAACCTCTGGGTTGGTGCAGACGGCATGAAGGATATTTTTAAAATACCCGGCAAATTTACGGATGGTTTCTTCTTTAAATAATTTTGTACTGTATTCCAGGCTGAAGGTTAATTGGTCGCCATCTTCCCTGCCGGCTAAGTTCAAATCGAATTTTGCTGTTTTGATTTCATATTCATGGGGCCGCAAAGTCAATCCCGGCACATCGATGGCCGGCATCTCCATATTCTGAAACCCGAACATGACATCGAAAACCGGGTTCCGCGAGGTATCCCTGGTTACGGCTAATTTCTCCACCAGGTTTTCGAATGGGTAGTCCTGGTTCCGGAAAGCTTCCAGTGTTCTTTCCTTTACTTCTTCCAGGAAATCCGTGAAGTTTTTTCCCGGCGCCGGGTAATTTCTTAAGGGCAGGGTGCCGACAAGCATGCCGACGATATCCTGGAGTTCCGCATGTTTTCTGCCTGCGATGGGGGTCCCGATGACGATATCTTCCTCGCCGCTTAATTTTGAGAACCAGGTATTACAGGCGACCAGCAGCGCCATGTAAAGGGTCGCGCCGCGCTCCCGGGCCAGTTTTTTTAATGATTCCGTTTCCTCGGGGTCCAGTTCAAAATGCACCCGGCTGCCCTCGAAACTCTGCATTAGCGGTCTGGGATAATCGGTGGGCAGGTTCAATGTCGGTATTTCCCCTGCAAATTGTTCTAACCAGAAGGTTTCCTGGCCGGTTAAGGCTTCTTTATTTTTTTGATTGTTTTGCCAGGCGGCATAATCTTTATAAGTAATTTTTAAGTCGGGAAGATCATTTCCCCGGTAAAGCGCCATCATTTCTTTATATAATATCCCCAGCGATGTACCGTCGGCAATGATATGGTGTATATCCATCATCAAGATATGCTCGTTCTCGCCGTTTCTTAGCAATCCCACCCGCATTAACGGCGCTTTCGACAGGTCGAAAGACCGAATGATAGATTTATCGGGCGACCCCTGATCCCTGCCCCCTGATATTTCGATTTTAAATTCCACATGGTCATGAATTCGCTGCACCGGCTCTTCATCGACGGCGGTAAATGACGTCCGTAAACTTTCATGCCGCTGTATCAAATTGATAAATACTTTTTCCAGTTGATTGGTATCGAGCGCGCCCTCCAATGTCATTACCGTGGGAATATTGTAAGCGGCGCTTCCTTCATCCATTTGATGCAGGAGGTACATTCGTTTCTGCGCTGGAGAAAGCGGGTAATATTCTTTCTTTTCCACCGCTTCGATATAAGTAAATTCCTCTTTTATCGCCTCTTTTATATATTGGGCCACTTCCCGGATGCAACCTCCCTGGAGAAATTCTTTGAGAGGAATTTTGACATTAAATGCTTTGTGCATCCTGGCAATCAACACGGTGGCATTCAGGGAATGGCCACCTAGATCGAAAAAGTTATCGACGATTCCCACCGGGGATTTCAGTTTCAATACCTCTGCCCATATCTCTGCCAGCTTTTTTTCCACGGCATTTCGCGGGGGCATGTATTCTTTTGCCGCATCGCCTACCCCGGGCTCCGGCAGCGCTTTCCGGTCGATTTTCCCATTGGGAGTTAAAGGAATTTTTTCCATTTCTATGAAAGAGGACGGGATCATGTAATCGGGTAAACTCCCTGAGAGGTAAGTTTTTAATTCGGCGGCCCCCGGCGCGGGATGAGACAAAGGAACAATATAAGTGCATAGGTATTTATCTCCCCGATCCTGTCGATCGATCACCACGGCTTCTTTTATCCCGCCATGTTTGAGCAATCGGCTCTCGATTTCCCCCAATTCGATGCGGAACCCCCGGATTTTGACTTGTTGATCGATGCGGCCCAGGAACTCGATGTTGCCGTCGTCTAACCTCCGCGCTAAATCGCCGGTTTTGTAGCAAATATAGGTCTTATTGGTCCTATAGGACCTATTAAATTTTTCTGCCGTTAGTTCGGGGTTGTTCAAGTAACCACGGGCGACTCCTTCCCCCCCGATATGGATTTCTCCAGGTATTCCCAGGGGGACAGGATTAAAATACTTATCCATAATATATATGGTAGTATTGGCGATGGGCTTTCCAATGGGAACCGTTACCGCCCCCCACTCAATTTGGTCGATAAAATAATAAGTGGCATAGACTGTTGTCTCGGTGGGCCCGTAAACATGGATAATCTTACCTTCCCCCAGGGCCGCCAGGGCCTTGCGAGAATGCTCCACCGACACCCTTTCCCCACCGAAAAGCACTTTCCTTATGTTTTTCAGGCAGGTGAGTTCCAGGTCTACCAGCGTGTTGAACAGGGCCGTAGTAACGAAGAATACCGTTACCTGCTCCCGCCGGATCAAAACCGCCAATCGGTCCGCCGCCGGCGCCGTTTCCCTATCCACCAACACCAACGCCGCCCCATTTAATAACGCTCCGTAAATATCGAATACCGATCCATCGAATGCATAATTTGATAATTGCAGTATCCTGTCCTTTTCCGTCAATTCTATATAATTGGTGTTTCGCACTACCCGGATCACATTCGCATGCGTCGTCAGGGTCCCTTTGGGCTTCCCGGTCGAACCGGAAGTGTAGATGATGTAGGCGAGATGATTTGAATGATGAATGATGAATGATGAATGATGAAAATTAAAAACGCATTCCGCTGCGGTTAATAGGATTTTGGCTGCACTGTCTTTCAACATATAGTCGATTCTTTCCTGTGGGTATTCCGTATCGATGGGCAAATAAGCGGCCCCGGCTTTCAATATACCCATGATGCCGATAATCAAATCGATGGAACGTTCCATCATAATACTTACAA